>Ga0209972_10000242_pt1 | contig 54666 bp, 46 predicted proteins | sample NOAtaG_7_FD_187302 | JGI IMG/M metagenome (GOLD analysis project Ga0209972, IMG submission 187302) | Freshwater lake microbial communities from Lake Erie, under a cyanobacterial bloom - NOAA_Erie_Diel1S_2200h metaG (SPAdes) (version 2) | ecosystem: Environmental > Aquatic > Freshwater > Lake ... | reverse complement strand
GTGATCTTCGCCCGGCGCGTGGAGGACACCGCCCTGGCCGATCCGCGGGTGGTGGCTGCACGAGCGGCCCTGGGCACGGGCAACAGCCACGAGCGCCGCGTCGCCCAGGAGGCCTACGAGTCGGCCCTGGCGGCCGCCGAAGCCGACGCGCGCACCACCCTCGGCCGCGAGTTCGACCAGGTGCACAGCGTGGAGCGCGCCCTGGCGGTGGGCTCGCTGGACGCCATCCTGCCAGCGCGCGAATTGCGCCCGGCGCTGGTGGCGCGCCTGCAGGCTGAAATCGCCAAGTGGAGCGGGGAGCGGTAGCGGACGGCGCCGCCGCGGACGGCGCCCGGCGGGCTAATTCGGCGCCAGCAGCCTGGCGAAGAATTCCTCGTCCTTGAAGTTGAGGTTGAGCTTGGAGTAGTCGCCGGCCATCACCAACCGCGGCATGTCGGCATTGGCGAAGCGCACCACCACCAGCTTTTCCGCGGCGCTGATGAACAACCGTTGCTGGCCCGCGCCGGCCGCCATCACCAGATCGGGCAAACGGCCCGGCACGATGCCGCGGGCGCTCACCTGGTCGGAGGAGCGCGTGCGGCCGCCCCCCGCGATGTCGGCCTGCGCCACGCCCGCCTTGTCGGAGGCACGGTTCAGCCAGAAGGTCAGGCCATAGGCGGCATTGGCCCGCGAGCTTGCGAAGCACGCGGCAACACCCTCCCGGGGAATGAGTTGCTGGCCTTGCCAGGCGCCGCCCTGGCGCAGCAGCTCGCCGTAGGTGGCCCATTGCCGCGCCGTCAGCACCGCCCCGGCGCCCATGCGCGGCGCGCCCGAGCCATCCACGCTCCACCTCAGGCCCGTCAGCCCGATGGGGGTGAGGATGGTGCGATTGAGGTAATCCCAGGGCCGCTCCGGCGCCGTGCCGTTGGCACGCGCGCGCTGGGCAAGCTTGCGCTTGAGGAACTCACCGAAGGCGTACAGGTGCACTTCGCTATAGGCGAAGATGGTGCCCGGATCGGCCACCGCCGGCAGCTCCAGCACCAGCTTGTACAAGTCTTTGTCTTTCTCCGCCCACAGACGCCGCGGCGCCTCCAGGCCGCTGGAAAACGTCAACAGGTCGCGCACCGTGATGCGCGCCTTGCGCGAATCCGCCTTCCACTCGCTCAGGGTGCCAGCCACCACTTCATCGAGGGTGAACAAACCTTCCCCCACGGCCACCTGCGCCAGCGGCCCCCAAAAACTCTTGGTGCCCGAAGCGATCTGGTAGGCCTGCCGCGGGCTAGCGCCTTGCGCATGCTGCTCGAAGACCACCTCGCCGTCCTTCATCACCAGCAGGTGCAGCCCGGCAAAGCGGGCGGAGTATTCGGACGCCGCCCGATAGCGCGCAATTTCTACGGCCGTGCCCTTGGCCACCACCGGTGGCGCCAGCGCCGCCGCTGCCGCCTGCGGCCGCGGCTCGCCAGCCTCGCCGCGCAGCCCAAGCAGGGCGTTGAACTCCGCCGGCACCACGACGCCGTCGCCGTTGCGATCCAGCCGCCCGAACAGCCCCGGCACCCGGCGGCTGGCGGGCAAGGCATCGAACTCCGCCGGGGAAAGGCGTCCATCGCCGTTGGCGTCGAGCCGCTTGAACACCACCTCGGGGTCGCGCCGCGGTGCCTCCGCGGCCGCCAACCCCGATGCCGCGGCCAGCACTGCGCCAGCCACAAACAACGCCAGACACTGCACACCGGCGCGATTCATGTCAGTCACCTTTTTCCAATGCCCGATCGGTCAACGCCAGCCCCGCCAAGCGAGCCGACTTGCACAAACGCGCCCCGGGGCTGCCCCGGTGTTTAAACCTGCCCGGATATGCACCACCCACGCCATGGCCATAGCCTCTACACAAGCCTCTACGGGCGCACAGTACGCCACGGGCTCGCGGCGGCGCGCTTTGATATCGCGCCCGCTGGGTCCGCCAGGCCCCGGAGCCGCTACACTGTCCGCCATCGAGCCCACCCCAAGCACCAACCCCAGAAAGGGAGACCGCCATGCACGTCAATCCCGTCGAGCTGCAACACATCGAGTACGGCCCTGTTCCCGAAGGCTGTTCCGCGCCGGAGTGGCAAACCCGGGTGGAACTGGCGGCCTGCTACCGGCTGGTGCGCCACCACGGCTGGGATTCCCAGGTGTACAACCACATCACCGCGCGCATCCCGGGCACCGAGCACATCCTCATCAATGCCTTCGGGCTGGCCTATGACGAGATCCGCGCCTCCAACCTGGTGAAGATCGACCTGGCGGGCAACAAGGTGGGCGATTCGCCCTACCCCATCAACCACGCCGGCTACGTGATCCACTCCGCCATCCATGCCGCGCGCCCCGACTTGCAGTGCGTGGCCCACACCCACTCGCCCAACGCCGTGGCGCTGGCGGCAGTGGACACCGATTTCGTGCCGCTGTCCCAGGAGGGATGCCAGTTCCACGAGCGCGTGGGTTACCACCCCTTCGAAGGCATCGCCCTGGACGGGGAGGAAAAGCAGCGCCTGGTGGCCGACCTGGGCGCCGGCAACCACACCCTGGTGCTGCGCAACCACGGCGTGCTGGTGTGCGGCCCCAGCATCACCTGGGCCTGGGTGCGGCTCTACCAGTTCGAGGTGGCCGCGGGCGTGCAACTGCGCGCCATGGCCGCCGGGCAGCTCAACCGCATCGCGCCCGCGATAATGGCGCGCACCCGCCAGCAGTTCGAGGGCGGCGACGCGCAGGCCGGCGCCGCCGTTCGTCACCCCGAATGGCCGGCAGCGCTACGCATGCTCGACCGCGTGGACGACTCTTACAGGACTTGACGAGTCGAGAAACAGCCCGGCCTTCGGGGCACCGCGGCTCAACGCAGCAGCAGGACCCACACTGCCGGCGGCACCGCCGCACCCCGCAAAGCGGCACACCCAGCGTCGGCCGAGCCAACGCCCGCGGAGGGCGGTGCCACCACCCAAAGGAAGCGCGCGAAAAAGCCGTCGGCCAGCGTGCGCGCCGCGCTGTCAAGCAGCCGCGAAACCCGCCTGGGCGAACTTGCCGGCCACGGTGTCGAGGTGATCTTCGGCAAAGCGGATGCTGCCGGGACTGCCCATGGCGGGGCAAGACCTTCTCCGGCCTCATTGCGCCGGGGTAGCCACTGCCCACGAACACAGGAACATTGTTTGAGCCGGAGTTGACGACCGCTACGCGGCCATGTCAGGCGGTCACTTCACCTGCGTTGTCGCCGACGCCACCTTGGCCCCGGTTGGGCAAGGTCTGCAGCGGCACTGCGACGGGGCCTTAGACGCGCAGTTTGCAGCTTCTCCTCCCGGCCGGACACAGTGCACAAGCCGAGCACCTGTCTGGCTGGAGCTGGGACCCAAAGCGATTCGATAGGTGCATGAGGCCGCTCTCAGCCACGCGGCGGAGCGTGCGCGTGCGCGTCCGTTTCCACGTTCGCAAGCCAGCTCGTGTCCTGGTCTTCCACCAGATGGCCTGGGCGCGAGAGAAGTTTCATCAGCTGCGCTTTGATCTGGTCGAGCACGCTCGTGAACGCATCCCAGTGGGGGCCGCGGATCGGCGCTGGTGGCCATCGCGCTGGGCAGGGTGCTGGCCTCTCCCGCCATGGGGCTTCTGGCCGGAGGCATCGCCCGCAAAAATCCTACCCCTGTGTTCGACCCGGCTGCCGGCGCCGCCTCCCCAGCGCGCCGATGATCATCGACATGGCTGGCGCCAGCAGGCCGGCTGCCGCCGAACCGCCACCACCAAGCATGCCGAGCAACGGCGTCGAGCGGAACTCGGCTTCCAGCGATTCGCCAGCCATGGCGCGGATCTCCTCGGCCAGCTGCAGTTCCGGACCAGGCTTGGCGAGGGCGGCCAGCGCCATCGCCGCTACCGCGAGCATCAGGTTGATGAAACCAAGGCCTATGGGTGTCCAGACCGGCCCCCACAGCGGACTCAGCCAGGCGAACAGGCCCATATTGAGGAACACGAGCCCCAGCCCGGCGAACAACAGCGCGAAGGCCAGCATGGTGCCGCGCCGGGCGGCGAAGGTCAGCTTGGCCTGGATCACCAGAATCTCGGCGCGCAACATGAGGCGAATCTGGCGGGAAAGCGTGGTCATGGTCATGGAAGTGCCTCCGTTACCGCGCGGTGAGCCGGCCGATGAGAATGCCCAGCGCCAGCGCCCCGGCGATGGTCGCCACAGGGTGTTCGGCCACCGTCTCCTCGGCATCGGCCAGCATGTCTTGCACCAGGCGGTTGAGTTCCGCTAGTTGAGTGCTCCATGGGCCCGCTCCGGCCGACCCGGCTTCGCCCTCGGCCGGGCCTGCCTGCTGCCGCAGCAGGGAAAGCTCCGCCCGGATGGCGTCCAACTCTGCCTTGAGACCGCTGCTGACTGTCATGCCGCTCTCCTTTTTTCATGATCTCCTTCGTGCCTTACCGGCAGGCCTTTCGCCTTGACCTGCCGCAAACTGTCCCTCACTGGTACGTGCGGCCAGGGGCTGCATGGAGTCCTGCGTTGCATGGACTCCTGCGGCTGCATAACCATGTGGGCAGTGCCGTCGCGGCATGGTCTCTTCACTTTAAGCACCACCTCACCCCCGGCGTTGGGGCCCAAGTGCTCGTCGGCCAGCGCGCTCGCCAGGCCGGTTGAACTGAGGATTGCGCTGCGCTCAGTCACGCGCTCGCCGGCCACCGCGCCTCAGCGCAGCGCCAGGAACACCAGCACCGCCACCACCGCCGCCACGATCCACACCCACAGCGGCACACCCGGCGCGGGCTCCTCCTGTTTGCTCCCGGCATCGGCCGCGGGCGGCGCCACCACCTCGGCGAACCGCGCGAAGAAGTCGTCCGCCATCTTGCGCGCCACGCCATCCACCAGCCGCGAGCCCACCTGGGCGAGCTTGCCGCCCACGGTGGCGTGGGCCTGCCAGCTCATGCGCGTGCCCCCCTCGTGCTCGGTCAAGGCCACCTTCGCGGAACCTTTGCCGAAGCCCGCGGCGCCGCCGGAGCCCTCGAAGGCGATGGTGTAGGACTCGGGCGGCACCACGTCGGAGAGCTTGATCTTGCCGGTGAACTTCGCCTTCACCGGGCCGATGGCGGCGGTCATGGCCATGCGGAACTCGTCCTCGCCGCTCTTCTCCACCGTCTCGCAGCCGGGGATGCACTGGCGCAGCACCTCGGGGTCGTTCAGGGCCTCCCACACGCGCTGCCTTGGCAGCGCGAGCTGGCGCTCGCCGGTCATGTCCATGGGGTCTTGCTCCTCGGGGATCGGGTGTTCTGGAAGCCGTGCGAGGCAAGCGCTCGGGCCAGCGCGGCGAGGCTGTGGAGGTTATGCACGGGCAGGAATTCATCTACGTGCGGCAGGATGGCTCGCACGCCGGCGGCACGCGGCTCGAAGCCCTCGAAGCGCAGCAGCGGGTTGAGCCACACCAGCCGGCGGCAGGAGCGCTGCAGGCGTTGCACGTGAGCGGCGAGATCGGCGCCGGGCTCGCGCTCCAGCCCATCCGTGATGAGCAGGACCATGGCACCGCCGCCCAGCACACGGCGCGACCACAGCCGGTTGAAGGCCTCCAGCGCCGCGGCGATGCGGGTGCCGCCCGACCAGTCGGGCGCACTGCGGCCCACGCGCTCCAGGGCCGCGTCCACGTCCCGGCGCCGCAGGTCGCGGGTGATGTCGGTCAAGCGCGTGCCGAACACGAAGGCGTGCACACGCGGTTGATCGTTCACCAGCGCGTGGGCGAACTGCAGCAGCACGCGCGTGTAACGGCTCATGGAGCCCGAGATGTCGCACAGCAGCACCAGCAGCGGGCGGCGCAGGCGCGGCGCGCGCTTGACCCAGCGCACCACCTCCCCGCCGCTGCGCGCCGCGGCACGCAGCGTGCGGCGCAGGTCTGGCCGGGTACCACGGGCTGCAGGCACGGTACGCCGTTTGGCAACCTCGGGCAGCACCAGTTCGAAGCCGGCCAGCGCCTCGCGCACCTGGGCAAGCTCTTCCAGCGACATGGCGGCGAAGTCGCGGCTGCCCAGGCGCTCCATCACCGAGGCGTGGAAATGGCGCTCGCGCATGGTGCGTGCAAGCGGCAGGGCCTCGGGTGGCTCGCCAGCGCAAAGGCGGGCGTGGGCCTCGGCCACCCGGCCGGCAGCCTCGGCGGTGGCGGGAATACCCATGGCCGCAGGCCCATCACCGCGCGCGGCCGCGTCCCACGTCAGGTGAAAGGCCTGCTCGAAGACCTCAAGCTGATCGCGGCGCGACAACAACGTGGCGGCCAGCGCCCACCAGGCATCCTCGCGTCGCTCGATGCCCACCTGGGAGAGCGCTTCGGCGGCGGCAGCCACGCGGCTGGTGCCCACCGGCACCCCGGCCTCGCGCAGCAGGCGGGCCAGGGCAGTGCAACGGGCAAGCAGCGCGTCACCCGCCTCAGGCATTGGACATCACCGCCAGGCCAGACAGCACCTCGCGGGCACCGCCGGCGCGCAGGCGGGCAAGGTCGTCCTGGTACTTGAGCAGCACGCCCAGGGTGTCCTCCACCACGGCGGCTTCGATCTCGGCGCGCCCCAGCAGCACCAGCGCCCGCGCCCAGTCCAGCGTCTCCGCCACGCCGGGGGGCTTGAACAGCTCTCCCGCGCGCAGCGCCTGCACGAAGGCCACCAGCTGGCGCGCCAGCCGCTCGCCCGCCTCGGGCACGCGCGCACGCACGATGGCCAGTTCGCGCGCCGCATCGGGATAATCCACCCAGTGATACAGGCAGCGCCGCTTCACGGCATCGTGGATCTCGCGGGTGCGGTTGGAGGTGATGACCACGACGGGCGGCTGCGCCGCGCGCACCGTGCCCAGCTCGGGGATGGTCACCTGGAACTCGGCCAGCACCTCCAGCAGATAGGCTTCGAAGGGCTCGTCTGCCCGGTCGAGCTCGTCCACCAGCAGCACGGGTGCGCCGCCGGGGCACGTTTCCAGGGCGCGCAACACCGGGCGCCGGATCAGGAAGCGTTCGCTGAACAGGCCGGCGCCAGCCGCCTCCAGGTCGGCGCCGCCGCGCGCCTCGGCCAGCCGGATCTCCAGCATCTGCCTCGCGTAGTTCCACTCGTACACCGCCGAGGCCACATCGAGGCCCTCGTAGCACTGCAGCCGCACCAGCTCGCGGCCCAGGGCGCGCGCCAGCACCTGGGCCACCTCGGTCTTGCCCACGCCAGACTCACCCTCCAGAAACAGCGGCCGGCCCATGTGCAGCGACAGGTGCACCGCCGTGGCAAGACTTCGCGCGGCGAGGTAGCCGTGGGCCTCGAGCAGCGCGAGGGTGGCGTCAATGGACGCCGGCAGGGGCACGGCCGGATCAGCCGCCGAGCGCCACGCGCACCGCCCGCGTGGCCATCACTCCCACCAGGTGCGCGCGATATTCGGCGCTGGCGTGCATGTCGCCGGAAAGATCGCTGGCGGACACGGTGAGTCCCGCGAGCGATTCGGGCGCGAAACGCTTCTCCAGCGCCTGCTCCATGGCCGGCACGCGGAACACGCCCGGACCCGCGCCAGTGACGGCCACCCGCACGCCCGCGGCGGTCTCGGCCACGAACACGCCGGCGATGGCGTAGCGGGACGCCGGGTTGGGAAACTTGGCGTAGCCGGCGCGCTTGGGCGCCGGGAAGGACACGGCCATGAGGATCTCGCCGGGCTCGAGGGCGGTCTCGTACATGCCGGTGAAGAAATCGGCGGCGGCGATGTGCCGCTTGTGGGTGATGACCGTGGCGCCCAGGGCGAGCAGCGCCGCCGGGTAGTCGGCGGCAGGGTCGTTGTTGGCCACCGACCCACCCAGAGTGCCGGCGTTGCGCACCATGGGGTCGCCGATGCCCTCGGCCAGCGCGGCCAGCGCCGGGATGCGCGCCCGCACCTCGGGCGAGGCCGCCACCTCGGCGTGGGTGGTGGTGGCGCCGATCACCACGGCATCGCCGTCGGGGCACACGCCGCGCAGCTCGGGAATGGCACGCAGGTCCACCAGGTCGGAGGGCGCGGCCAGGCGCAGCTTCATGGCGGCGATGAGCGTCTGGCCACCTGCGAGCAACTTGCCGTCGGTGGCGGCGGCGAGCTTCGCGGCCGCATCGGCCACGCTGGTGGCGCGGTGGTACTGGAACTCGTACATGCGCGTTCTCCTCGCCGCTCAGCCCTTGGCGGCCAGGGCGCGCGCCCCGGCCTCCACGGCGCTGACGATGTTCTGGTAGCCGGTGCAGCGGCACAGGTTGCCTTCCAGCGCCTCGCGGATGCGCTCGCGGGAGGGTGCCGGCTCGCGCGCCACAAGATCAAGCGCGCTCATGATCATGCCCGGCGTGCAGTAGCCGCACTGCAGCCCGTGGTGGTCGCGGAAGGCCGCTTGCATGGGGTGCAGCGCGCCCTCGGGCGTGATGCCCTCGATGGTGGTGACCTCGCAGCCTTCGGCCTGGAGCGCCAGCAGGTTGCAGGCCTTCACCGCCCGGCCGTCCAGGTGCACGGTGCAGGCGCCGCACTGGGCGGTGTCGCAGCCGATGTGGGTGCCGGTGAGGCGCAGGTGGTCGCGCAGGAAATCCGCCAGCAGCGTGCGCGGCTCGATGTGGGCCTCGAGCGTGCGGCCGTTGACCTTGAGGGATAGCTTCATGAGGGGAGCCCGGAGCGGTTTCGCGAAGCCGTGATGCTAGTCGATCCCGCCCCCACTGCGCCAATGCCGCCGCCGCAGGGCATAGAATCGCGCCATTCCCAGCAAGGAGAATCCAGCATGGCGAAGTACGGCATCGGCCAGGCAATCCTGCGCCGCGAGGACCAGCGGCTGCTCACCGGCGCCGGCCAGTATGTGGACGACCTGAGCCTGCCCGGCGAGGTGTTCGTGGCCTTCGTGCGCTCGCCCCATGCGCGGGCGCGCATCGCTGGCGTGGACACGTCCGCGGCGCAGGACATGCCCGGCGTGGTGGCGGCGTTCACCGGGGCCGACCTGCTGGCCGACGACGTGGGCCCCATTCCCACGGCAGCCGGCCTGAAGAACGCCGCCGGCAAGCCCACCAGCGCGCCGCCCAACCGCGGCCTGGCGGCCGACGAAGCGCGCTACGTGGGCCAGCCCGTGGCTGCCGTGGTGGCCGCCACGCGCCGCCAGGCCGAGGACGCCGCTGAACAAGTGATGGTGGACTACGAGGAACTGCCCGCCGTGGTCACTCTCGAGCAAGCCACCGCGTCCGGCGCCCCGCAACTGTGGCCCGATGCCCCGGGCAACGTGGCAGCCCAGGCCACCTGGGGTGATGCCCAGGCCACAGCAGCGGCCTTTGCCCGGGCGGCCCACGTGGTGCGCGTGGCCTTCCACAACCAGCGCCTGGTGCCCGTGAGCATGGAGCCGCGCGGCAGCATCGGCGACTTCGATGCCGCCAGCGGCCGCGCGACTCTCTGGACCAGTTGCCAGAACCCCGCCGGCCTGCGCGACGTGCTGGCCGGCTCGGCCCTCAAGATGCCCCCCGAGAAGGTCCGGGTGCGCGTGGGGGACGTGGGCGGCGGCTTCGGCATGAAGACCCAGTTGCACCCGGAGGACATCGTGGTGGCCTGGGCGGCGCGCAAGCTCGGCCGTCCGGTGCACTGGCGCGCCTCGCGATCGGAAGAGTTCCTCGCCGGAAACCATGGGCGCGACCAGTCCGACCGCGCGGCCCTGGCGCTGGATGCCGAGGGCCGTATCCTGGGCCTGGAGGTGGAGATCACCGGCAACGTGGGCGCCCACGCCACCGGGCCGGGCTCGGTGATCGTGGTGGCCGTGGGGCCCAAGGTGATCACCGGCGTCTACCACGTGCCTGCCCTGTCGCTGAAGGGCACGGCAGTGCTCACCAACACCAATGTGGTGGGCGCATACCGCGGGGCGGGGCGGCCCGAGGCCATCTATCTCATCGAGCGGCTCATGGACGAGGCCGCTGCGAAGCTCGGCATGGACCCGGCCGAGATCCGCCGCCGCAATCTCATCCAGCCCGGGCAGATGCCCTACCGCACGCCCATGGGCGAGAAGTTCGACAGCGGCAACTTTCCCCACATGCACCAGCGCATCCTGGAGTTGTCCGACTGGAACGGCTACGGGGCGCGCAAGGCGGCCACGGCGGCCAAGGGGCGGCTGCGGGGCCGCGCCATCTCCACCTTCCTGGAGTGGACCGGCGTGGTGCTCGAAGAGACCGTGCGCCTCACGGTGGAATCCGACGGCCGCATCCTCGTCTACACCGCCATGCAGGCCATGGGACAGGGCATCGAGACCAGCTACATCCAGATCCTGTCCGAAACCCTGGACGTGGACCCGGAGCGCATCCACATCGTGCAGGGCGACAGCGACGTGGCCAAGGGCATCGGCAGCATGGGCAGCCGTTCTCTCTACATCGGCGGCTCGGCCATGCTCACGGCCTCGCGGCAGGCCGTGGAGGCGGCGCGCAAGCTCGCCTCGGACGCGCTGGAAGCCTCGGCCGACGACCTGGAATACCGCGACGGTCGCTTCACCGTGGCGGGCACCGACGTGGCCATCGACCTGTTCGAGCTGGCCGGGCGACAGCCCGGCGGGCGCATCGCCATCGAGACGCTGCAGAAGGTGGACGGCCCGTCGTGGCCCAACAGCTGCCACGTGTGCGAGGTGGAGGTGGATCCCGACACCGGCATGGTGCGCATCGACCGCTACACCACCCTGGACGACGTGGGCCGCGTCATCAACCCCATGATCGTGGCGGGCCAGGTGCACGGGGGCATTGCCCAGGCCTTCGGCCAGGCGCTGCTGGAGGAGGCCTGCTACGACCCCGAGACCGGGCAACTGCTCACCGGCTCGCTCATGGACTACGCCCTGCCGCGCGCCGACGACCTGCCCGACTTCGACACCCACACCGACGAATCCACCCCATGCCGCATCAACCCGCTGGGCGCCAAGGGCGTCGGCGAGCTGGGTACCGTGGGCGGCACGCCCACCCTGGTGAACGCCGTCATCGACGCGCTGCGGCCACTAGGGGTGGATCACCTGGAAATGCCCGCCACGCCGCAGCGCGTGTGGCAGGCCATCCGCGGCGCAAAGCGGGCGGCGTGAACCCGGCCGCGCATCGCCCATGGAAGCGGGCACCCTTTCTGAATGGAGCATGCAGATGAACAAAATCGCCGAAGGCCTGGTGCGCAAGAAGTGTGCGCCCTGCGAGGGCGGCGTGGCCCCCCTGGAGCCGGCCAACGTGCAGGCGCTGCTCAAGGGCCTGCCAGGGTGGACCCTGGACAGCGGCCGCATCACCAAAACGTGGGACTTCCGCAATTACTTTGACAGCACCGCCTTCGTGAACGCCACGGCCTGGATCTCGCACCGCGAGGACCACCATCCCGACATCGAACTCACCTACAACAAGGTGAAGGTCAGCTATTGGACCCACGCCATCGGCGGATTGTCGGAAAACGACTTCATCTGCGCAGCCAAGATCGACGCGCTGTTCGCGCTGTAGCAGGCCGGCGGCGCACAGGGCGGTGTGGTCCGCCCCGGAGCGTGCAGGGTTGCCACGGCCAAGACACCGGGTGTGACACTGGCACGCCACGGCCGTGCCAGCCGCGAAGCCAGCTACGTGGCGGTGGCCCGATCATCGCAGGGCTTGCACAATGGCGCGCACCAGTGCCGGATCGGCCTACACGCCGATTCTGAGCTCGTCCGCCCCGTGCGGGCAGGCAACGCATCGGCGCCGGACCCGTCCCGCCGATGCACACCCGGATGAGCGGCGCGCAGCAAGCGTCGCCCTAAACCTGTTCAGGCGGTCTGCACGACCGGCAGTTCCCGCGGCGCGGTGCGGCGCGCATAGTCGGCGAACCGATCGAGCGGCATCGCCGCCGCGTAGAGGAAGCCCTGGCTGAAGTCGCAGCCGTGCCGGACCAGGAAGCGTTCGGCCGCCTCGTCCTCGACACCTTCGGCAACGACTTCCAGCCCCAGCGTGTGGGCGACCCCGATCATCGCCCGCACCAGCGAGGCGGAGCGCCCGGTTTCGTCGAGCTGGCGCAGGAACACCTGGTCGATCTTCAGCTCGTCCACCGGCAGTTCGCGCAGGTAGGCAAGGGAGGAGTAGCCCGTTCCGAAATCGTCGATCGACTGGCGGATGCCCATGCTGCGAAGTTCGAAGGCAGTGCGCATCAGGAAATCCGGCTCGTCGGCGAACGACGACTCGGTGAGTTCGACCACCACCCGGTCGGCGGGAACACCGCTGCCGGCGAGCAGCTTCGCGAGCACCGACAGCGTCTGCGGATCGACCAGGTTGCGCGCCGAGAGGTTCACCGAGCAGCGCAGGTCGAGCCCTTGGTCGCGCAGCTGCGCGACCGACGCGAAGAACCGGCGCAGCATCAGTTCGCCCAGCGGCTTGATCAGCCCCGACTGCTCGGCGAGCGGAATGAAGTCGCCCGGGGGCACCATCGAGCCATCCGGACGGATCCAGCGCGCGAGGGCCTCGGCGCCGGAGAGCTTGCCGGTGCGCAGGCAGAACTGCGGCTGGAACCAGATATCGAGGCTCTCGCGCGACAGCGCCTCGCGCAGTTCGCCGAAAAGCCGAGTACGTTGCCGGAAATGCTGGTCGAGCTGGCCATCGTAGAGCGCGGTATCGGCGCGACGGGCGCGGGCCTGGATCATCGCCTGCTCGGCCTTGCGCAGCAGGTCGCGCGCATTGTCGGTGTGGTCGGGGAAGGTGGCGCTGCCGGAGACGTGGTCCAGGTAGATCGGCAGTCCATCGACCGTCAAGCTGAGCGGCAGGTTGCGCAGCGCGCCCATGACCCGCTCGGGGGTGGCCAGCGCGCGATCGATCCGCTGGAAAGCGATGAACTCGTCGAGGCGGGTGCGTCCGATCACCCCGCCCTCGTCCAAGCGCAACGCGAGCGCCTGCGCGACATGCCGCACCAGGCGGTCGCCGGCGTCCTCGCCGACTACGTTGAAGGTCTCCGGCAGACGTTCGAGCCGGAGGCTGACCGCCACGATCGATTCGCGTGCCGGGTCGACGTCGGCCACCGCGGCCTCGAGGGCGAGCAGAAATCCGGCGCGGTTGCGCAGTCCGGTGACCGGGTCGTGCTCGGCGAGATACTGCAGTTCCTCAAGATAGGCCCGCGCCTTGCTGGTGTTCTCGGCCACCCGCTCGGCGAGCTGCTGCTCGAAGCGGGAGCGGACCACGTTGAACGCGGCGGCGAGCAGGGTCGCGAACAGCAGGGAGCTGGCCAGCTGCGTCTTGAACTCGGGTGAGTACGGCCACGCGGCCAGGATAGAACCGCCCAGGGCGAGCAGCATCAGGCCAAGCGCGAGCCAGGCGAGGCAGACCACCCAGGCGGTGCCCTGCGGCTTGAGGAAGAAGGCGAGGAAGGGATAGGCGAACGCCCACAGCACGCCGCTGCCCTCGACCCCGCCGAAGACGACGAGCGCCAGGGAGATCGTTGCACCCCAGGCGAGCATGAGCCACTCTGCGGCGTTCATCTCTCGCGCGCTGCCGCGTTGCAGCCACAGCGCCGGCAGCAGCAGCAGGCTCGCGGCGGCCTCGACCAGCCCGAGCGCGAGGAAGCCGGCGATGTAGTTGAACAGCGCGAAGCCGAGGGCCAGCGGCAGGCCGATCACCAGCGCGGTGAGCAGATGCTCCCTGCGCTCGGTGGAGACCACGGCCGACGAGCCGCGCAGCCCGAGCAGATAGCGCAGATAGAGCAGCAGCGAACTGGCCAGCCGGGCGAGCGTGGCGACCCGGGTACCGGGCTCGCTCATCGTGGCAGGACCCCGTTTCGCGGGCGGATGCCCGAAGACAGCGAACAGCCGGACGCGCGCGGCGCGGACTGTCGCGCGGTGCCCGGACGCACAACCTTCAACGTGGGACCTGCCCGCCGCGCGCGTCGAGCGCGGCGGCGACTTCGATCAGGGTCGGGCCGGCGGCCGGACCCAGCGAGCGGCTCACCGCAACCGTGCGCAGCCGCGCATCGGGCGCTTGCGTGGCCGCCCAGATGTCGCCGGGCGAGATCGTGACACGCTGGAAGAAACCCATGAGGCCGTGCGGCTTCTTTTCCAGCCCGAGGTAGGTATGCAGGCCCTTGTAGCAGTAATAGACGAACTCGGAGCAGCTGAAGCGGGTCGCGGTGTGGCCTTCGTTGAACTGGAAATCGTACCCGGATCCGATCTTGCCCAGCGCCGAGCTCAGGGCGGCGCCGATCGCATCCTCGCGGGCGACGGTCGCGCCACTGAGCAGCCTGTCGTGGATCGTGCGCTGGTCGCCCTGCAGCGCCGGGTCGCCGATCAGTTGCGTGCGCCACACGCACTCGCGGTCAGCGCGGTCCAGCGCGATCGGCAGATCGGAGATGCGCAGCACGGCGAGATAGTCGCAGCGGGCGAAGGTAAGCAGGTCCTCGGTGAACACGCCGCGGGTCATTGCATGGATGACCCGATCGGGACCGCGGCTGAAGAAGCCGGGATTGTTGCGGATCGCGTCGATCTGGGCTTGATCGGCCGGCTTGAGCCCGCCCTTTCCGTCGGAGGCCTGGAGGCGGCGGGCGGCGATCGCGTAGTGCTCGTCGCCGAGGGCGCCGGCATGGAAGGCAGCGTGCGAGAAGCGTTGCGACACCGGGTCGCTGCCACCGGTAAGCCCGATGAACAGGCCATCCACATAGCCGTCGTAGCCGCGCAGCAGGATGTCGCCCGGCCGGATGACCTGCAGCAGCGCGCGCACCTCGCCGCCGGTCACCTTGTAGCCCCCGGGATCCACGACGAACACCAGCGGCGTGCGGAAGAACTTCAGGCGACCGACCCAGGCGATCAGGCGGTCGATACGCGAATCGATCCGGCCGAGCAGCCCGGGATAGGGGCGGGGTGCGGCGAACTCGGGCGCGCGCGCGGGCGCGAGCAGCCAGGCGATCGCGGCCACCAGCGGCAGCGGCGCGAGCGCGAGCATCCAGTCGGGGGGCGCGAGGGCGGCAAGCGCGGGCAGCCGCGACAGCAGCCACGCCAGCAGCACCAGCGGGGCGAGCAGCGTGAGCAGCGCCAGCGCGAGGATCACCAGTCCCTTGGCGAGCGCCACGATGAGCACAGCGGCGCGATAGGCAAGAAACGCGGCACGCACGGCGATATCGCCGACGTAGAGCGCGATCTTTTCGACAAGGGCGGTCAGCGGGGGCATCGGAGACTCCAGCAGGCGATGGCCGGGACCCACGCTTGCCATCGCTGCGGCGAATAGCGATTTCAAACCACTTTTCCCGTTTGCAACGACTGTATTCCCAGGGCCCCGAGCGGTCAACCGCGCGCTCTTTGGCGGGAAATCTCCCCCCGCGGCAAAAATGCAAGCGCGGCGCTGGCCCGACTCGACCCCGGATCGGCGTTCACCCGCCGCTATTTGACGCCCTCACGCGATCACGGGCCGAGCACGTCCGTCGGTTCTGCCCCGGAACCGTCGTCTTGATCTCCGCTCAGGCTGCGTAGTCGAGCGAGAACTCCCGCGCCGCTGCGCGCGGCGGCGCCCGCGCGGCCAGGCGTTGCATGAGCTCCTGCGGCTACAGGGCGATGTGGGTGGTGCCGTCGCGAGTCGGACTCTTGAGCCTCAGCACCACGTGCCCCTGGCGTTACGGGTCAGGCGTTCGTTGGCGAGTGCGGGGCGGGTGATGGTGCGGCACAGCTGTTCCAGTTCCTTGCGCGGGTGGCTCGCCAACCGCACCGCGGCGTGCAGGCTGAAGCCGTGCGCATCGGCGCACAGCGCCTTCCGGGGCTTCTCCTCCCGGCCCGCCACCGTGCGCAAGCTCAGCACCTGGCCGGCGCGCGGGCCCAGGGCGATGCGATAAGTGCACGAGGCCGCCTGCAGTGACGCCAACGGATGATCCGCGTCCGTGTCCGCCAGCCAGGTCATGCCCTGCTCCTCGACCTTGACGAACTGCGGCAGGCCGGCGCCTGTTTGCGCCCCACCCTGGGCGAGGCAGGTCTCGAGCGCTTCCTGCACAACACGGTAGAGCGTGGTTTCCTCGGGCGATGCCGCTGTTAGGCAAAGCGTGTGTCCGCCCAGGCGGGCCGCGGCGTGGGCGGATGGCGGGGGCCAGCGGAGCGCAGGCGGGGTGTGCGGGCCACGGGGCGAGTGGCGAAGCAGTGACCGCCGTGCCGCTGCTCCTGTTCGCCGCCGCGGCGCGGCACGTCTGCCTGTCCACCCTCGGGCTCATCCAGTACCTCGGACCGAGCATGCCACTGGTGATGGCCATCGCCTGGTTCGGCGAGCCCTTCGGTGTCAACCGCGCCGTGGGCTATGGCGCCATCTGGCTCGCGCTGGTGATCTACCCGGTGGACGGGCTGCGCACCCGGCGCACGGTGGCGCCCGGCTAAGCCACCGTCACCCGCAGGTTTCCTAGCGCATCGCGTACCGCGCCATCGCCCGGTTCGATCACCACCGTGGTATCGAGCTGTTCCACGATGGCCGGCCCGGAGAACTGCGCATCCTCGGGCAGCCAGTCGCGCCGGTACACCGGCGTGGGCTGCCACCCGCCGCGCTCGAACCAGGAGCGCCGCGTGCCGGTACAGGCTTCTTCCAGCCGGGCACGCGGCTCGCCGCGGCCCAGCAGCGCGAGGGGAAAGGGCTTGCGCCGGCCGATCACGGCGGTGTGCAGGTTCACCAGCACCGGGCGAATCTCCGGCAGGCGCACCTGGAAGCGCTGCCAGTAGGCTTCGGCGAAGGCCTCGTGCAGTTCGGCCCGGCTCACGCCCGGGCCAGCCAGCGGGATGGCCAGCAAATGGCTCTGGCCCTGGAACTGCAACTCCGCCTCGTGCAGGTAATCCACGCGCTCGAAGGCCACGCCCTCGGCCGCCAGCAGCGCTTCGCCCTCGGCGCGCTGGGCCTCGACCACGGTGCGCACCAGGGCATCGGGCAACCCGGATACGGGGCAATTGACGGTGCGAACGAAATCGTGGCGCAGGTCCGCCACGGCGCAGCCCAGGGCATTGGTAAGCCCGGGCCGCGCGGGCACCAGCACCGTGGGAATGCCCAGCTCGCGGGCCAGCGCGCTGGCGTGCAGCGGGCCGGCGCCGCCGAAGGCGAACAAGGCGAAGTCGCGCGGATCGTGGCCGCGCGCCAGGCTCACCATGCGGATGGCACCGGCCATGCGGTCGTTGGCGATGCGCAGGATCGCCGCGGCAGCGGCATCGGCGTCCAGGCCCAGCGGCGCGCCGATGCGCTGCGCGATGCGCTCGCGCACGTGCTCCACGCTCACCGGGTTGTCCACCGCCAGCAGCCGCACGGGGTCGAGACGGCCCAGGGACAGGTTGGCGTCGGTAATGGTGGGCTCGGTGCCGCCGCGGCCGTAGCAGATGGGCCCGGGGCGGGCGCCGGCGCTGCGCGGCCCCACCTGCAGCATGCCCGCCTCGTCCACGCGGGCGATGGAACCGCCGCCGGCGCCGATGGAATGCACGTCCACCAGCGGAACGTGAATGGGCATGCCGTACTCCAGCTCCAGGTCGGAGGTGAGCCGCGGTTCGCCGCCATCCACCAGGGCCACGTCGCTGGAGGTGCCGCCCATGTCGTAGGTGATCAGCCGGGGGATGCCGGCGGCGCGTGCCGTGGCTGCCGCCGCGATCACGCCCGAGGCAGGCCCGGACATGACCGAACTCACCGCATGCACCGGCGCGAGCCGGGCAGCGATGGTGCCGCCGTTACCCTGCATCACCAGCAGTTCGCGGGCGAAGCCGCGCTCGGCCAGGCCGGCGCGCAGCCGCGCCAGGTAACGCTCCAGCACCGGCTGCACGGCGGCGTTCACGGCGGCGGCCACACCGCGCTCGTACTCGCGGTACTCCGACAGCACCTGGTGGCCCAGGGTGACATGACCGTTGGGCCAGAGTCCGCGCACGATCTCGCCGGCGCGCAGCTCGTGGGCCGGCTGGCGATAGCTGTGCAGGAAGTGGATCGCCACCGACTGGCAGCCGGCGGCGAGCAGGGCGCGGGCCGCGCCGGCCACGGCCGCCTCGTCCAGGGGCACGAGCACCTCGCCCTCGGCGCTGATGCGCTCGGCCACCTCGTGGCGCAGTTCGCGCGGGATGAGCGGCTCGAAGCGGCCCGTCAGGCCATAGGCCGTGGGGCGGGTGCGACGGCCCAGCTCGAGCACGTCGCGAAAGCCGCGCGTGGTGATCAGCCCCACCGGCGCGAGCCGGCGCTCGAGCAACGCATTGGTGGTAGCGGTGGTGCCGTGTATGACGGCTTCCAGCGAAGGCACATCCACGCCGGCCGCCGCCAGCACCGCCAGCACGCCCTCGGCCTGGTTACCAGGCGTGGTGGGCACCTTCGCCACGCGGATGCGCTGCTGCGCGGGGTCCCAGAGAACCAGGTCGGTGAAGGTGCCGCCCACGTCGATGCCGGTGATCATGGGGGCGAAGTGTAAGGCCCGCGGCGGGCTTCACGAGGCAAGCCCATGGTCCGGGTCCGGTCTTGAAGCCGACGGCGCTAGGCCATCACCCGGTTGCGGCCGCCGTCCTTGGCCCGGTAGAGCGCCTGGTCGGCGCGCGACAGCACGGCGTCGATGCCGGCATCCCCGGGCTCGATGACGGCGAGGCCGATGCTCACGGTGATGCGCAGCACATGCCCTTCGAAGGCTATCTCGGCGCGCTCCACATCCTGACGCAGGCGTTCCGCGAGTTGCGCTGCCGCCGCCACGGGGGTGTCCGGCAGGAGCACGGCGAACTCCTCGCCGCCAGTGCGTGCCAGCAGATCGGTGTCGCGGATGCAGGCTTGCGCGCGTCCGGCGAGATGCCGCAGCACGATGTCGCCAGCGGCGTGGCCGAAGGTGTCGTTGATGTGCTTGAAGTGGTCGAGGTCCAACGCGAGCACCGCGCACGAACTGGCCGACAGGCGCCGCGTGCGCCGGAACTCGGTGTCCAGCCGCGCCATGAGCCCGCGCCGGTTGGCCGCACCGGTCAGGAAATCGGTGCTGGCCTGGCGCTTCAGTTCCTGTTCCAGCGAAACGCGCTGGGTGATGTCTTCGAAACTTGCATACACCTGCTCCAGGGCACCGTCCTCGCCGCGGAGCGGGATGGCGTTGATGAGGATCCACACGCAGGTGTCGTCGGGCCGGCGCACACCCATGACCACGTTGCGCACTGGCTCGCCGGTGCGCAACGCCACCATGGAGGGATGCTCCTCGCCGGGGAAATCGGTGCCGTCCTCGTGCACCGACCGCCAGCGCGAATCGATGGACGTGCGCCCCTGCAACTGGTCGAGCGTCAGACCGAGAATCCGCATGGCCGCTGGATTGACGGAGGTGATGCGTCCGCTGGGATCCTGGTAGACCACACCCTGGGGCACCGTTTCGAACAGCGTGCGGTAGGTGCTCTCGCTGGCCGCGAGCCTGTCATCCACCGCCCTCTTGGCGGATACGTCCGTGAGAAGCCCGGTCCACACCAAGCCCTCTCCTTCCGCCGGCTTGGGTGTGGCCGTGGCGTGGATCCACTTCACCGCGCCGCCCGGGGAGCGGATGCGAAACTCGTGCTCCCAGGGGGATGCATCGTCGAAGGCCGTTCGCAGGGAGCGGGCGTGGGCGTCCCGGTCCCGCGGGTCGATGAGATTCCAAAGCGCCCGGGCATCGCGGCACAACACCGCGGGCGACAGGCCGCACAGCGCCTCGATGCCCTGGCTCACGAACAGAAAAGTCTGTTCGTCGCGGCTCGACCCCAGCAACCGGAACACGGCGCCGGGAATGGAGGCGGTCAGGTCCACCAGCAGCGCCTCGCGCTCGCGCAACTGCTCGCGAACGAGGCCGGGGGAGGTGATGTCCTTGTGGGCAACCACCACCCGGCGGGGCTCCGCCCCTTCGATGTGTGCCACCCGGGCGATGAACCAGCGCTGCTCGGTGGGTGAGTGGCACTCGTACTCGTACTTGAAGCGCTCGCGGCGTCCCGCCAGCACATCCGCCAGCAGCGGCCCGAAGGCCCTTGCATCCACCGAGCCCACAGCCGACGTGCTGGCGGCCCGTTCGCAGACGTCGAGGTAATTGATGCCTTCGTGGGCGGCGCCGGGAGCACCGCCGTTTTCGTGGTGGAAACGCCGCCAGGCCTGGTTGACCGCCAAGATGACTCCGCGCTCGTCGAGCACGCAGATGCGCGCCGACAGGCTGTCGAGCACCGACCTCCAGAAGGGCTCGCCTGCTTGGTCCGCCGCCGGGGCGTAGCGAGGCGCACCCTCTAATTCAATATTGCGATTGAGCATTCCTGTTGAACACGAGACGACGAAGAAACCCATGACAGGGCGGCGGTGTGAATCCGACAGCGCCCCGCATTGTCACCCAACTTCCCGCGGTTGGCCCATCGCGCTCGCGGCCCGCTTGGGCACGCTGCGGTGCCGGGCACCCCGCGCAGCGCGGGCCTTGCCTCAGACCGCCAGATACCGCGCGTGCAGAGCCTCGTCCTGCAGCAGTTGCGCCATCTGCCCCTCGTGACGAATGACACCCTGCTCCATCACGTAGGCGCGGTCGGTGATGCCCGCCGCGAAGCGCAAATTCTGCTCCGATAGCAGCACGGTGAGGCCCTCGGCCTTCAACTCACGCACCACCCGCGCCATCTCCGCCACGATCACCGGCGCCAGGCCCTCCGAGGGCTCGTCCAGCAGCACGGCCAACGGGTTGCCCATGAGCGTGCGGGCAATGGTGAGCATCTGCTGCTCGCCGCCGGACATGGCGCCGCCGGGGCGCTCGCGCATGCGGCCCAGGTTGGGGAACAGCTCGAACAACCGCTGCGGCGTCCACGCGGGCACGGCCTCGCGCGGCGGGCGGCGGCCCACTTCGAGGTTCTCCAGCACCGTGAGCCCGGCGAAAATACGCCGCTCCTCGGGCACGTAGCCCAGCCCCTGGCGGCAGATGCGGTAGGGCGCCCAACCGCGCACGGCGGTGCCGGCGATGCGTACTTCACCCGCCCGCGGCGGCACCAGCCCCATGAGCGCCTTGAGGGTGGTGGACTTGCCCGCGCCATTGCGACCCAGCAGCGCCACCACCTCGCCGCGGCGCACCTCCAGCGACACGCCGAACAGCGCCTGGGCGCGGCCGTAGAACGCGTTGAGCCCGCGCGCCTGGATGAGCGTCTCGCCGCTCACGACGGCCCCTCCGCGGCCTCACCCAGATACAGGCGCTTCACCTCGGGATCGGCTCGCACCGTGGCAGCATCGCCGGCGGCGATGAGCCGCCCGCGGTCCAGCACCAGAATGCGGTCGGCGTGGCCGAACACCACGTCCATGTCGTGCTCGGTGAACAGCACCGCCAGGCCGGATTCGCGGGCGATGGCGGACACCAGCGCCATGAGCGCGTGGCGCTCCGCCGGCGCCATGCCAGCGGTGGGCTCATCCATGAGCAGCAGGCGCGGCTGGTTGGCCAGAGCCAGGGCCAGGTCGAGGCGCTTCACGTCACCGTAGGCCAGCTGGCCGCAGGGGCGATCGGCCAGGGCATCGAGCCCGGTGCGCAGCAGCAGCGCCCGTGCTTCAGCGCGAAACGCTGTCACGGCGCGCGCCAGCGCGCCGAAGGCACGGCCAGCGCGGGACAGCAAGGCGAGCTGCACGTTTTCCACCACGCTCATGGAAGCGAAGGCGGCGGCCACCTGGAAGGTGCGCCCCACGCCCAAACGGAACAGGCCGCGCGGCGGCGTGCCGGTGACCTCATGCCCGTGGAGGCGGACGTGGCCCTCGTCAGGCGCGAGCTGGCCACCCACCAGGTTGAAGCAGGTGCTCTTGCCGGCGCCGTTGGGGCCGATGAGCGCCACGCGCTCTCCCGCCGCCACGGCGAAACTCACACCATCCACGGCAGCCACGCCACCGAAGCGCTTGCGAAGCTGTTCGGCTTCCAGCAACGCCATCAGGAACGCTCCTTCCAGGCGTGGCGCAGGCCGCCCACCACGCCGCGCGGGAAGGCGATCACCAGCAGCAGGATGACAGCGCCCAGGATCAGCCGCCAATAGTCGGTGCGGCGGATGATCTCGTCCTGCAGCCAGGTGAACAGCGCCGCCCCGGCCACGGGCCCGGCGAGTGTGTGCAGGCCGCCCAGGAGCACCATCACCAGGCCGTCCACGGAACGGGCGATGCCCATGGCCTCGGGCGACAGGCTGCCCTTGGAATAGGCGAACAGCGCCCCGGCCAGGCCGGCGGCCGCCGCGGCGGCCGGAAAGGCCAGCCACTGCACCCGGCGCGCATCGATGCCCAGGGCCTGAGCGCGGCGCGGGTTGTCGCGCGCGGCGCGCAGGGCGAAGCCGAAAGGCGACTGCAGCACCCGCCACAGCAGCGCCAGGGCAGTGCCGCCGAAGACCAGCACCAGCCAGTAGAAGTGCGCCTTGTCCGCCGCCCAAGGGGCCGGGCGGATGCCCACCAGCCCGTTGCTGCCGCCGGTGACATCGTCCCACTGGAAGGCCACCGACCAGGCGATCTGGGCGAAGGCTAGGGTGAGCATGGCCAGATACACGCCCGACAGGCGCACGCAGAACCAGCCCACCGCCAGCCCCGCCGCGGCCGCTGCGAGGGGAGCGGCCAGCAGCGCGGCCGCCATGGGCCAGGCGGCCTGTGCCAGCAGCCCGGCGGCGTAGGCCCCCACGCCGAAAAACGCGGCGTGTCCGAAGGGCGCCATGCCTCCCGGTCCCATGAGAAAGTGCAGGCTCACCGCGAACAGCGCGAACACGGCGATGTCGGTGGCCAGCACCACAGCGTATTCGTCGGCCAGCAGCGGTAGCGCCGCGGCCGCCAGTAGCGCCGCGCCCGCGCCAGCGGCGAAACGCACACCCGGCACCCGCACCCATTCCACCAGTGCCGGGCTTTCTTGCGCGGCCGCCGGCGCACGGCCCGCCAGGCCCCAGGGCCGCAGCACCAGCGTGAGCGCCATGAGCAGGAACTCCACCACCAGGGTGAGCTTGCTGAAATTGAAGGTGGTGCCACCCATCTCCACGCCGCCCAGAGCGAAGCACAGTGTTTTCACCACCCCCACCAGCGCGGCCGCGAGAAAAGCGCCCCGCAGGCTGCCCAGGCCGCCGATCACCACCACCACGAAGGCATCGGTGACGGTGACCAGGTCGAGTCCCAGGCTGGCAGGCTCGCGCGGCATCTGCAACGCGCCGGCCAGCCCCGCCAGCGCGCTGCCCAGGGCGAACACGCCCGTGAACAGCCACGCCTGGTTCACGCCGAGCGCGCCCACCATGTGGCGGTCTTCGGTGGCGGCGCGCACCAGCACGCCCCAGCGGGTACGCGCCAGCAGCGCTTCCAGCGCCAGCAGCAATAGCGGCGCCAGGGCGATGAGGAACAGGTCCCAGGCGGGCACGGCCAGGCCGGCCAGTTCCACCGAGCCCGACAGCCCGGGCGCGCGCGGGCCGAAGATGTCTTCCGGGCCCCACAACCACAGGGCAGCGTCCTTTAGCACCAGCACCAGCCCGAAGGTGGCCAACAGTTGAAACAACTCGGGCGCCTGATACACGCGCCGCAGGATCAGCATCTCCGCCACGGCGCCCAGCACGCCCACCGCCAGCGCCGCGAGCGGCAGCGCCAGCCAGAAGCCGGCCGCCCCGCCGAGGCGCTCGGCCATGGCGATGGCGGCATACAGCCCCACCATGGTGAAGGAGCCGTGGGCGAAATTCACCACCCGGGTGACACCGAAGATGAGCGACAGGCCCGAGGCCAGCAGGAACAGGGTGGAGGCCTGGGCCAGCCCGTTGACGAGCTGCACCAGCAGATCGGCAAAGGTCATGGGCGGCTAGCGGGTCACGTTCAACAGGCTCGGGGCGCGTAGCCCTCAGTCGGCGGGCCGCAGCCTGCGCACCTCGTCGTCGGGCGGCAGGTAAGCGATACCCTCGCGGTACACCCAGTCGACCATCACGCCGCGGCCGTCCTTCTTCGCCAGCCGGCCCACGAAGGCGCCCATGGTGGACTGGTGATCCAGCGCCCGGTAGGTGATGCGGCCGAAGGGCGTGCCCACAGGGAGGCCCTTGAAGGCTGCCACCAGCTTTTCGGTGTCGGTGTCGTCGGCCTTCTTCAGCGCCGCCGCCACGCTCATGAGCGAGGTGTAGCCCACCACCGAGCCGAGTCGCGGGTAGTCGTTCCAGCGCGCCCGGTAGGCGTCTAGGAAGCGGCGGTGTTCCGGCGAAGCGATGTCTGCCCAGGGGTAGCCGGTGACGATCCAGCCTTCCGGGGTCTCGTCCTTGAGCGGATCGAGGTACTCCGGCTCGCCGGCCAGCAGGTTTACCACCTCGCGGCCGCGGAACAGGCCGCGGGTGTTGCCCTCGCGCACGAACTTGGCGAGGTCGGGTCCGAACAGGGCGGAGAACACCGCGTCGGGCTTAGCCGCCGCCAGCGCCTGCACCACCGCGCCCGCGTCCAGCTTGCCCAGGGGCGGGGCCTGCTCGGCCACGAATTCCACGTCGGGCTGGCGCGCCTTGAGCAGCTTCTTGAAGGCGGCCGCGGCCGCCTGGCCGTATTCGTAGTTGGGGTAGACCAGCGCCCAGCGCTTTTTCCGGGCCCGCGCCGCCTCGGGGATGAGCATGGCGGTCTGCATGTAGGTGGAGGCGCGCAGCCGGAAGGTGTAGCGGTTGCCGCCCTCCCACACCAGCTTGTCGGTGAGCGGTTCGGCGGCCAGGAACACGATGCGGCGCTGCTTGGCGAAATCGCTCAACGCCAGCCCCACGTTGGAGGCGAAGCCGCCCATGAGCAGCACCGCCTGCTCGCGGCTGGCCAGCTCTTCGGCCACGCGCACAGCATCGCCCGGGTTGCCGTTGTCATCGCGCGAGATCACCTCCAGCTTGCGGCCGTTCACGCCGCCGGCGGCGTTCACCTCCTCCAGGGCGAGCTGCCACCCCTTGCGGTAGGGCTCGAGGAAGGCCGGAAAGGTCTTGTAGGAATTCATCTCGCCGATGCGGATGGTCTGGGCCTGCGTCGCGCTGGCGGCCAGCGCCAGGGCGAGCATTGCGAGGATGCGCTTCATGGTTGTGCGGATTCCGTGGAAAAAGGCCGGTGGTGCTACAGGTGCGACGTGGGGCTATCGGACACGGGCATCATTCAGCGGGCTGAACGCTGTTTGAAGGCCTCCATGGCCGCCTCCGCCTCGCGAGCCAGCAAAGCGTCCAGGCGCTGGACCGGATTGCCGCCTTGCAGGCGCGACTGCAAGCGCTGGCGAGCCGCCAGCACCACCCGCTCATAGGCGGGCTTGTCGAAGATGCGCAGCAGTTCGGCCTGGTCCTTGGGCGCGATACGCGCTTCGGCACGGCGGTCGGCGAGCTCGATGCTCACAGCGCCGCGGGCCGCTTCCAGCGCCGGAGGCAACGGCTTGCCATCCACGGTGGAAAGCAACAGCGCGGCCAGCGCCAGGTCGGTGGCTTTAGTGACCCGCAGTGCCAGGTCGGAGCGCTGGAAGGCCACCAGGGATTCCAGGTCGGCATCGGACACATCCGCGAGCAGCTCGCGTGCCTCGGCGGCATCGAGGCGCATGTCGAAGGCCGACTCCAGCTCGTGGCTCAAGGCTTCGGCGCGCCGGTCCGCCGCCTGCCATTCCGGCGCCTCGCGGCCCCAGCCACCACCCAAACCGGCGCCCCGGCCCGCCTCCTCCAGCTTCCGGTCCAGGGCCACGCGGATGAGGAAGGGCACGGCACGCTCGGTGGTGTAGGGCAGCAGCCCGTGCTGGCCAGCCACGAAATCGCGCAGCAGCGCCTCGCGATCACGCGCCGCCGCAGGCGCGCCCTCCTCTCCCGCCAGAGCCAGCGTGGCAGTCCACAGCAACATCGCCACCAGGGCGAGGCGCCTCATCGCTGCCCGTCCCCGACGCTGATATCAACCGCCTTCAGGCCGCCCATGCGAGCGTGGATGCGCGGACCGTCGGTCATCACCAGCACCAGCATCAGCTCGTCGGCGCGCGGCGCATCCTGCACGCGCACCTCCATGGCATCGAAGTGGCTGCGCACGTAGGCGGCATTGATGTGATGCACGGGAATGTCGATGGCGGTACCGGCCACGCCGATTTTCTTGGACGAGGGCACGATGGCCTTGGCGCCGCCCAGCACTTCGCGCATGGCATAGCCGCCGGGCACATGCCAGAAGGCGCCGTGCTCCAGCTCGCCGCCGATGCCCACTACCGTGCCCTTGCCGTAGGCCTCGATGCGGGTCGCATCGCCCCCCAGGGCCTCCACCAGGCGCCGGGCCATGCGCAGCCCAAGGGGCTTGAGGGCCTCCATGAAGGGTTCGATCACCTCCACGTAGCCGCCGGCGTAGGGATTGCGGATCACCGCCACCACGGCGGCCTTGCGGCGGGGCTCCGAGGCACGCGGGCCGCCATCATGAAAGGTCTCCTCCACCACGGTAACGATCTTGCGAAGCTCGACCGGCGGCAGGGACGAGCCACCCTGGGTGCCGGCGGCAGCGGGGGTTGCGGGGGTCATGACAGTCGTTCTCCCAGGGACAGGGCGCCGGCAAACGCGCCGGCGCCTTCGATGCGCACCGCGCCGCACAGGCGCAGGCAGGCGGCATGGATGAGACCGGCCGAGCGCATGCGCGCAGCCTCCGCGGCGCCGCGGTCCAGCGCCTCGGCCACCGCCTCGGGGGGCAGTGGGCCCACCGCCACGGTGACCGGAAGATCGCCCAGATCGCTGTCGGGACGCACGGCCACCGCCGGCTGCCGGCGGATGGCCGGATGCTCCACATTCACCGCGTTGGCCAGCAGCGTGGCGGCAACATCGGCGGCCGCGGCGTCAGCGGCCAGCACTGTCACCGCATCGGCGATGCCCAGCGACTGGGAGCGGCCGCGCCAGCCCGAGGTGGCGATGCCGCGCGCGGGCTGCCCGGCGTGCAGGCTCAAGCGCCCTTCGACGCGGCCGTCGCGCTCATCGGCCAAGCCCACGGCAAAGCGCTCGCCGGGGGCCAGGTGCACGGCAATGTCGCCGCCGTTGTTCACGTAGGCGCGGCGCAACTGGACGCCACCGGTCATGGCAGCAAGCAGCTCGTCGGCCACCGCGCCCGCCACGGCAGCCATGGGCGTGAGAAACACCCCGCGATGCGGCCAGCAGGCGGCGAGCATGCGCCGCGCCACGGACCCGTGCGCCGCCGGCGCCGGATCGGCCAGCGGCGCGCGCAGCACCGGCAGCTCCTGCACCAGCGTTTCGAGCATGTGCTCGAAACGCGCCGCGGCGAGCCCATGGGCCCGTTGCACCGCCGCCGCCGTGGGCGCATGCGCCTCGATCACCACATCGATGGGCCCGTGCTGCAAGTGAAGGCGCGCGCCGGGCAGCAGGGCGGCCAGGGGTTCGCCCCAGGGCCGGGCACGGCGGACGGCCTGGGCGCTCAAGCTACGCTCCGCGCGCTCATGACCCGAAGGGCCACGGGTTGGCCGGTTGCCAGTCGAAGGCGGTGCGGCGCTGCCGCCGCAGCACCTCGGCCAGGTCCACGATGCTGTCCATGTGGCCGCCGAGCGCGGCGTAGTGCTCGCGCCGCAGGGTGAACTCGATGGGCAGCACCAGCGCGGGCGTGGGCACGGAACCGAAGGCGCGCCGCGGCATGCGCAGCACATCCACCATCACCGTGATGCCCCCGCCGGGCCACACATACACTGGAGCGCCGCCGCAGGTGACGCGGGTCAGGGCGTCTTTCACCGAACGCGTCAGCCGCACGGGATTCTCGGTGACGCCGGCGCGCAGGCTGCCGCCCGCGCCACCCATGAACAGCACGCTGCACAGCGCCGGCTCGCAGTTCTCCGCGATGCGCGCCACCGCCGCAGCGATGGCCGCGGGCAGGGGCGCGGGCTGGGGGCGCAGTTGCTCGTCGAGGACGAACCACGCCGCCTGCTCGCCCGTGGTGGACACCATGAGAAGGGTCATGCCCGGCCAGGCCTTGGCGGGATCGATGCGCTCCACGATCTCCAGCGGATCGGTGATGTGGGTGCCGCCCCAGCCCGAGCCGGGCTCGGCCACGCGGAAGTAGCGCCCCGGCGTGGACTTGCGGCCGCGCACCTGCACGCCCGCCGGGCGCATGCCAAGGAAGCGCCCGGCCTGGTGCTCGGTGAGCACGCCGGTGATGTGGTCGTCCACCACGATCACCTCGTCGGCGTGGCCGTGCCACTGCCTGGCGAACATGCCGATGGTGGCCGAGCCGCAGCCCACGCGCATGCGCTGCTCCTGCTCGCCGTTCACCACCGGCGGCTCTCCGGCCTGGATGAGCACGGTGCTGCCGCCGTCCACCTGCACTTCCACCGCCTCGCGGTTGCACAGCTTCTCCAGCGCATCGCAGGTGACGCGCCCTTCGCGCTTGGAGCCGCCGGTGAGGTGGCGCACGCCGCCCAGCGCCAGCATCTGCGAGCCGTACTCGGCCGTGGTGACATGGCCCACCTGCTCGCCGTCCACCCGCACGGCCGCCTGCTCCGGGCCAAGGAATCGGTCGGTGTCGATCTTCACCTTCACGCCGCAATAGCTGAAGATGCCCTCGGTCACCACGGTGACCATGTCCACGCCGGCGTGGCGGCTGCCCACGATGAAGGGCGCGGGCTTGTAGTCGGGATAGGTGGTGCCCGCACCGATGCCGGTGACGAACACCGGCGCATCGGCCAGCAGTTCGCCGTCCCACTCACCAGCGCGATCCAGAAAGCGCACCACGGGGCTGCCGGACTCTTCCGCCTTCTGGGCAATCACGAGCGCATCCACGCGCTCAAGCTGCCCGCGCACATTGGCATAGCGGTCGCACGCGCCCGTCTTGCCAGGCCGGATGATGCACAGCACCGGGCAGGCGTCGCAGCGCACGTTGCCCGCGGCCACGGGCGCGTCCAGCGCGTCGGCGGAATCGGAGGTGGTGTCTTCGCGCATGGCGTGGGCTTGGGCGGGGTCGGGCGGCCGGAGGCGCGGGGCTGATCACCGGCGGCGGGTGTGAACCCTGCCCTTTCGGTGCATGGTAACGCTGCGCGAGGAGACGGGGCAACGGCGGCCGGTGCAACGGCCCAGGCGCGAACCGGATTGCCCCGTCGGCGCAGATGCCACGACGTGTCGGGCGCGGCTTTCTGGCGAGAAAGCCTCGAGGAGCCCATGGCCTCGGGGTGAGGGTTCCGGTGATCAAGTGCTCAAACCACGGCCTTGTTCACCGACTCTTTGTCGAGCCCCTAAATCAGCAACAGCGCTTGTATGGCACCTAATGCGATTCGCCGTCCACAAAAGCAAGCCACTTCTCAACCTCCGACCTAAAGGGTGTCGACGTTTCACGACTTAGAAATTCTCGCAGAAGCCGCTTCTTTTCGTTCAACTCCGCCGACCGTTGCACCTCTGACATCAGTTCGTTATACCTAACTCTCGCCAAGCCAATCTCGCTCCGCTTGCCTGTTTCGAACAGATCCAGGAAAAACAACATCTTGACTTTAAAGTACTCTGCCCAGGCCCTAGCGTCTTCTTTCGAAAAGTAGTTTAGCCACAGGTCTCGACCGATGACGGCGCGCTCTGCATCGACCATATATCCCGTGCTAACAAAAGGCGCGAAGCCAGGAGCCGTCGTGATGGCCAGGAGACCTTTATTGGTTCCCGGAAGACTTTCAATCACCTTGTTGTTCCGTATTCGAAGCTCGTCAAGTTCTTCGAAACCTTCCAGCAAGTAACCGAGGCGTTCGCCGTGTCCGCGAGATGCCGTGGAGCTTCCCGGTCCACTCTCGAATCCGAACTCAACGGTAAAGCGCGATCCCCATGACGGATCCCAACCCCATTTTTCGCATTGGAACATGACAGTTGAGGAGCCACCGTCAACCGAACGCGTCCACCCGAGGGGCATGCCTCTGGCAGTCCTGAATCCGTTTTCTTTCATCACGGTTTCTAGGCCAGTCTTGATCTCCCTGTAAAACTCTCGCGACGTGAATGCCATTCATCCCTCCAGCTTTGACGGCTCCACCAACCTTTCGTGAAAAGCTCTTGATCCGCACAGACATTAGGTCAGCGAACATCAATGTCCATAAAATCTTCTAGTCTTTTTCATCAAGAAGCTTCTCAATAAGGACGAACGTTTTTCACGCCATTACCCCGTTCGATGGCCGGTATTTGTCCATGGGACACCGCTCTTTTCTCCGCGGAGACCTTGCAGGGGCAAGAATCCACCCGCAGGGATCTGACCAATTCATCGACGTATCCCACGGCTGCGCGCAGCAAATGCAAACGTCCGACCGCGACCCGCCGAACTGTGAACAACCACCTTGACCGCGCCCCCGCCCCTCACCCTACTTGAACTCGAACTCCACCAGCTCCAGCGGCTCCGTGCCGCGATTGGTGAGGGTGGTAACCCGCGCCGTGTTGCTGAAAGCGAAGCGCGCCGGCGCGAGGGTGGTTTCCACGGCGGCGGCGCCACCGGGCGCCTGGTCGGCGAGCGTGCCCGCCGTCAGGGCCACCCGCAGGCTGGGGCCGGGGATGGTGATGGGGCCGAGCGACTGGCCCGGCGCCAGCACGATGCGGTAGGCGCGCACGCGCTCGTTGTCCAGGACGGTGGCGAGGCCGGGCCGCGCCGGGATCGAATCGGTCACCGGGCCGCCCAGGGCGAGCGGTTGCAGCAACTCGATGCCGATGGCGCGGAAGGTGCCCGGCCCGAGATTGATGAAGCGGTGGGTGTAGGTGCCCTGGGTGGAGGCGCGGTAGTAGCCCACCAGCCCGCGGGTGATGGGCAGGTCCTTCGACTCCTGGCCAAAAATCTGGTTGTTCAGCGTGACGCTGGTCACCATGAGGTAGGGGTAGTCCAGGGAATGGGCGTGGAACAGGGTGCGCTCGCCCTCGGGGATCTCCACGTCGATCACCCGCACCAGGGCGTTCACCAGCTTGGGCACGTGACGGGGTTCCTGGTGGGCGGGCACCACGCGGTCGTCATCGGCAGCCCCGACCAGGGAGGCGCTGAAGAGGCAGAAGGCGAGCAGAGTGAGGGCGGATTTCATGGGCGCTCCCGATGGGGTTTCATGGATTATCTTGCATCTGGCGCGCTGGCGCAGAATGCCGGCGCGCTGGCGCAGAATGCCGGCGCGACGGGCTCTCGGGAGCAAAACCATCATGTTCGACGCCGTTGTCATCGGTTCGGGAATCGGTGGCCTCACCTGCGCCGCCGCCCTGGCGCGCTTCGGCCGGCGGGTGGCCGTATTCGAACAGCACACCGTGGCCGGCGGGCTCACCCACACCTTCCAGCGCGATGCCTACACCTGGGATGTGGGCGTGCACTACCTGGGCCAGATGGGGCCGGGCGAGCCCCTGCGCCGCGTGGTGGACTGGCTGTCGGGCGGTACCATCGACTTCGCCGCCCTGGGTGCGGTGTATGACGTGGTGCGCCTGGCCGATGGCACGCGCTTCGAATACGCCCGGCCGCGGGCCGCGCTGGAAGCCGGCCTGCGCGAAGCATTCCCCGCCGCCCATGGGGATGTCGAGCGCTACCTTGCGGCCCTGGATGCCGCGCGCTCCAGTTTCTCCACGCCCTTCCAGCAGCGTGCCATGCCCCCGTGGCTGGGCAGCGCCATGGGCCGGCTCAAGGCCCCGGCACTCAAGCGCTGGTGGGGCCGCACGGTCACCGAGGTGCTGAGGGAGTGCACCAGCGACCCGCGCCTGGCCGCGGTGCTCAGCGCCCAGTGGGGCGACCACGGGGGCAAGCCCTCCAGGGCCAGCTTCGCCGCGCACGCCATGATCACGGACCACTATCTGGCGGGCGCCTGGTACCCGGTGGGCGGCGCCAGCGCTTTCGCCTGCGGCCTCGTGCCCGTGATCGAGGCCGCCGGCGGCACCGTGCGTACGAGCGCGCCCGTGGCAAGAATCCTGCTGGAAAACGGTCGCGCCGCGGGCGTGGCTCTGAAGGACGGAACGCGGCATGAAGCCCGGGTGGTGATCTCCGGCGTGGGCGCCCGGGGCACCGTCTCCCGCTTGCTGCCGCCCGAGATCGGCCAATCGCCCTGGGGCCGCGAAGTGAACGCCCTGGAGCCCTCCTTCTGCCACACCTGCCTCTACGTGGGGCTCGAGGGCGGCGTGGAGGCCGCCGGCGCAAGCCGCGCCAACCACTGGATCTACGAATCGCCGGATATCGAGGCGATTTGGGACGATCCCTTCTCGCAGGCACGCGCCCCCGCGCTGTTTGTGTCCTTTCCATCCCTGAAGGACCCATCACGCACCGCTGGCGAACGCCACCACACGGCCGAAGTGGTAGCGTGGACCGACTGGAAGGTCTTTGAACCCTGGGCCGGCACCCGCTGGGGAGAGCGCCCCGAGGACTATCGCGCGCTGCGCGACTCTCTGCAGCATTCGCTGCGCGCGCAGTTCGAACAGGCCTTTCCCGGCCTCGCGCCCATGATCAAGCTGTGCGAGCTCTCCACCCCGCTATCCACGGTGCACTTCACCGGCCACGAGCGCGGCGCCGTGTACGGCCTCGACACCACGCCCGCGCGCTTCGCCTCCCGGGCGCTGGACATCCGCACGCCCGTGCCGGGCCTGCTGCTCACGGGCCAGGACGTGGTCACGCCCGGCGTGGCCGGTGCACTGATGGGCGGGATTCTGTCCGCGGCGGTGATGGAGCCGCGGGTGTTCACGAAACTGCCGCGCTGAACCATGAGCTACCGATTCGAACAGCGGGGCCGGCGGCCGATGGTCGCGGTGGCCATGGCGCTGGGCATGGGTTTCACCGTGCTCGGCCTCACACACGACGCGCCCTGGTACTTCACCACCGTGGCGGCGCTGCCCACCCTCATGGCCCTGATGCACTTCGCCCGCAACAGCCACAGCGGCCTGATGCTCGAAGCCGACACGCTGACGCTGTTCAAGGACAGGTGGCGTCATGTCATCCACGTCGGGACCATCCGCAGCGTGCGGGTTACCCAATGGTCGGAAGGCCAGGGCGATATCTGGCTCGATCTCGAGGATAAGCCGCCCTATCGAATACCGGGCTACTGCTTCGGGTCGGCAGCAGAGCTGGCGGACGCCTTTTGCAAACGCGGCATCGCCGTCCGCTAACAGGGGGCACCCATCATCATGGACTTCATCGTGGCGCTGACCTTTCTGATCGCGGCGCTGCTCGTGCTGACGCCGCCCATTGCCGTCTGGCGCGGTTTTTCGCGGCACGCCGCAGCAATGACATGGCCACGAACCGTGTTATCGCTGCTGGCGCCCTTCATGGCCGGCTATGGCTTCATGTTTTTGCTGTGGCTTCCCAGCTACCAGGGCCAGTGCGGCGGCTGGCTTGGTGAAACCTCCCCATGCAGCGGCTTCAGCCAGTATGCGAGCGAAACCTCGTTCTGGACCGCCATGATCATGGCGATGCCTGGTCTGGCGGGCATCACGCTGGGCGTTGCGATCCTGATTTTTTGCCTCATCAGGCGGCGCAAGGCCGGTGCTGCATCCTGACAGGCGCAGGGTCCGCATCAGCAAGACCCCGCGTCGGCCCACGACGTTGACGGTAGGCTGCCCCGCAGCCGCACCCCCTCGAGCCGGTGGGTTCGGCGCCGGGTCTCAGGCCACGAACTGCAGCGCGGCCAGGCGTGCGTAGAGGGTGTCGCCCGCCACGAGCTGATCGTGGGTGCCCAGGGCCACCAGGCGGCCGTGGTCGAGCACGGCGATGCGCTGCGCGCCCTTCACGGTGGCCAGGCGGTGGGCGATCACCAGCGTGGTGCGGTCCTGCATGAGCCGCTCCAGGGCCGCCTGCACCATGCGCTCGGATTCGGCGTCCAGGGCGCTGGTGGCCTCGTCCAGCAGCAGCACGGGGCGGTCGGCGAGGATGGCGCGGGCGATGGCGATACGCTGGCGCTGGCCGCCGGACAGACGCACGCCGCGCTCGCCCAGCTCCGTGTCCAGCCCCTGGGGCAGGCGCTGCACGAATTCCGTGGCGAAGGCCGCATCGCAGGCGGCGCGCACTTCGTCGTCCAAGGCTTCAGGCCGGGCGTAGCGCACGTTGTCGCGCACGCTGGCGGCGAAGATGGCCGGCTCCTGGGACACCACGGCGATGCGCGAGCGCACATGGACTGGATCGGCGCTGCGCAGGTCCACGCCGTCCAGCCGCACGGCTCCCGCATGCGGATCGTAGAAGCGCTGCAGCAGCTGGAACACGGTGGTCTTGCCCGCTCCTGAGGGGCCCACCAGCGCCACCCGCTCGCCGGGCTCCACTGCGAGCGAGAAACCGTCCAGGGCCGGCGTGTCGGGCCGCGAGGGGTAGAAGAAGCGCACCTCGTCGAAAGCAATCGCCCCGCGGGCGGGCTCGGGCAACGGCACGGGGCTCGCGGGCGCGGCGATCTCTGGGGCGGTGTCCAGAATCTCAACAAGCCGCTCGGCGGCGCCGGCGCCGCGTTGCAGGTCGCCCCACACCTCCGCCAGCGCACCCGCCGCCGAGGCCACACTGGCGGCATAGAACACAAAGGCCGACAACTCACCCGGCGTGAGGCGTCCAGCCAGCACGTCGTGGCCGCCCACCCAGAGGATCACGCCGATGCCGGCGAACACCAGGGTGATCACCGCCGCGATCAGCGCGGCGCGCTGACGGATGCGCCGCCGCGCCGTGTCGAAGGCGGCGTCCAGGCGCGCGCCGAACAGCCGCCGGTCCTGCGGCTCATGGCCATAGGACTGCACGGTGCGGATCTCGTGTAACGCCTCGTCCACGTAGGCGCCCAGATCGGCGATGCGGTCCTGGCTGGCGCGCGAGAGCTTGCGCACGCGACGCCCGAACAGCCCGATGGGCCCCATCACCAAGGGCACGGCCACCAGCACCAGCAGGGTGAGCTTCAAGCTGGTGAGCGCCAGCATCACAAGGCTACCAGCGCCCAGCAGCACGTTGCGAAGCGCCATGGACACCGAGGTGATGGCCACCTGTTCCAGCAGCGCCGTGTCGGCGGTGAGCCGCGAGATCACCTCGCCCGTGCGCGCCTGCTCGTACCACGACGGTGACAGCGACAGCAGCCGGTCGAACACCTGGCGGCGCAGGTCGGAGACCACCCGCTCACCCAGCCACGACACGAGGTAGAAGCGCGTGTAGGTGGCGGCGGAGAGCATCACCACCAGGGCCAGCATGAGCACCAGGCCACGGTCCAGCGCCGCAGGATCACCGCCACTGAAGCCCGCGTCGATGACGCGCTTCAGGCCCTGTCCGATCACCAGGAAGGCCGCCGCAGCCAGCACCAGCGCCACGGCGGCGCCAGCGATGCGGGCGCGGTATGCCAGGGCGAGGCGCCAGAGGATGAGGAGGCTGCGCAGGGACTGACGGGGGCGGGCGGGAGATTCGGTCACGGGGCGAGTATACGGAGCGGGCAGGCGGACCGGCGTTTAACCGGGCAGGCAGACCCACCGGCATCGGCCAGACCCGTTCCTGGCCTGCAAGGTCACCCCCGCTCAAACCCCGTTTCGGACTTCTCGCCGTTGATAGTCAGCGGCGCATGGGCGCCATCATCCAACGGGAGAATCCACATGCACGCATTACCCAAGACGGCAACGGTCCTGCTGGCCGCGCTGATGGTAACCGCCTGCGCCCGGGTGGCGCAGGACGATCGGGATCCGGCGGCGACGGCCACCCTGGCGCCGGCGCAGACACCGGCCAGGCCCGCAGCAGCCGCCGCCGCTTCGTCCGCGAACGCCGGCGCGGCACCAGAGGCCCGCAAGGCGGTTGCCCCCGCGTCGTCCCGTTCCGACCTGGACGGGTTTTCGAAGCGCCGGGTCGAGATGGCCGTGGTGATGGCAGGCGACGCAGCGGCGTTGTCCGTACACCCGGCGCCCGCTGCCGAGCAGCGGGAGCGTTACCAGAGTCTCGCCCACAATCCGGTCCAGCAGGTGGCGCAGGCGCCCGTCTCCACCTTCAGCCTCGACGTGGACACGGGCAGCTACAGCAACGTGCGCCGGATGCTGGTTGCCGGTCAACTGCCGCCGCCCGATGCGGTACGCGTGGAGGAACTGGTCAATTACTTCCCGTACCAGTACGACCCGCCCGGCGACGGCAGTCCCTTTGCGGTTCACACGGAACTGGCGCCGTCGCCCTGGAACCCGGGCAACGTGATCCTGCGCATCGGCGTGAAGGGGCAAGACCAAGCCAAGCACACACTGCCGCCCGCAAACCTTGTGTTCCTCGTGGACGTGTCGGGCTCCATGGATTCACCGGACAAGCTTCCGCTGTTGAAGTCATCCCTCAAGCTGCTCGTGAAGGAACTCCGGGCCCGGGACCGGATCACGCTGGTCACCTATTCCGGGAGCACGGCGGTGGCACTGCCGCCCACGCCGGGGAACCAGGCTGCCGCCATCACCCTGGCCATCGACACCCTGAGAGCCGGCGGCAGCACGGCGGGGGCCAGCGGCATCGAGTTGGCCTACCGCGCCGCGCAACAGGCCTTCATTCCGGACGGCATCAATCGCATCCTGCTGGCCACGGACGGCGACTTCAATGTGGGCGTCACCGACTTCCAGCAGCTCAAGGCCATGGTGGAGGAAAAGCGCAAATCCGGTGTTGCCCTGACCACCCTCGGGTTCGGCACGGGCAACTACAACGAGCAACTGATGGAGCAACTGGCGGACGCGGGGGACGGTGCCTATTCCTACATCGACACGCTGATGGAAGGTCACAAGGTACTCGTCAACGAAATGACCTCGACGCTGGCAACCATCGCCCGCGACGTGAAGGTGCAGGTGGAGTTCAACCCTGCCGCGGTGCGCGAGTACCGGCTGATCGGCTATGAGAACCGCACGCTGCAGCGCGAGGACTTCAACAACGACCGCGTGGACGCCGGTGACATCGGCGCAGGACACACGGTGACGGCACTCTACGAGCTGACGCTGGCCGATGGCACGGGGCTGATCGACGACAGCCGCTATGGCCTGAACGACGCCCGGCCCGCCGGCCGGCACGGCGATGAGTTGGCCCACGTGAAGCTGCGTTTCAAGGAGCCTGGGGCCGACACCAGCCGCCGCCTGGACATGGCCGTAAGGAAGGCGTCGATGAAGCCCCTGGCGCTAGCCAGCGGGGAGTTGCGCTTCGCGCTTGCCGTGGCGGGCTTCGGCCAGATGCTGCGCGGCGGGCGCTACACCGGCGAATGGACCTTCTTCGATGCGCGCGCCCTGGCCGGCAGCGCCGTGGGGGCAGATCGCTTCGGCTACCGCGGCGAGTTCCTGCGCCTGGTGGATCTGGCGCAGTCGCTCTCCACCCGCAAGGTGGGCGAGGCTGGGGCGGTGGTAGTTCCCCGGGGGCGCTGAGGGACGGCGCCCCCGCGCATGGCTGGTGACCCCATGGCAAAGGTGCCGCCAGCGAGGGTCACCGGCCTCGGCCTTGCGCGCCCAGGATCAACCCTGCAGAAGCTGGCGAACCGCAGCAACGATGAACAGCGTGTTGGTAACCACGTATCGCTTCGCCAGCCGACGCGGCTCCGATGCCAGTCGATGCAACCACTCCAGGCCATGGCGCTGCATCCACAGTGGCGCACGGGCCTTGAACCCGGCGTGAAAGTCAAACGCCGCGCCCACGCCGATCATGACCGCGTTGATCTTCCCGCGATGGGCGGCCATCCACTTTTCCTGCCGGGGACAGCCAAGGCCGACCCAGACGGTTCCGGCACCGGACGAGTTGATCTGCGCAACCACCGCTGCGTCCTCGGCAGGCGTCATGGCGCCAAAGGGCGGCGCCAGGGCACCCCCGATCCTCAGGCCCGGATTGTCCTCCACGAGCCGGCGCGCCAGGGCTTCCAGCACCTCGGCCGTTGCGCCGAACAGAAAGATGGGCTCCCCGGTCGTCGCGGCCAACGCGCAGTAGCGCAGCATCAGGTCGGGGCCGCTGATCCTGTCTTGCGCCGCGTATCCAAGGCGCCTGAGCATCCACGCAACCGGAGCCCCGTCGGGCGTCGCCATGTCGGCTTCCCGGATAACCTCACTGAAGGCCGCGTCCCGCCTTGCCGTCACGCAGGAGTGCGCGTTGCAGATGCACACGTATCGGCTTTCGTGGCGTCCGGCCCAGGCGGAAATGGTGGCGATGGCCGTGGACCAATCGACGACGTTGATGGGCGCGCCAATCACGGACGCTTTCTTCATGTGGTGGGGCTCGGACAACCGCGCGTCAACATCCCGGGGCTCCCGCGTGCAGCCTTGTGAATACGTCAATGATTCCGGCTGCGCATTTCTGCCATGTGAAATCCGCCACCGCCCCCGTGATCTCCGCGGCATCGGGATGGCTTCCCGCCAGCACCGCCGTCATTGCACTCGCTGTCCGGTCGGGATCATCCAGCGGCACGAGCGTAGCGGCACCCCGGGTCACCTCCCGAAGCGCCGGGATGTCGCTGCAGATCACGGGGGTCCCGTGCGCCATGGCCTCCACCGGCGGAAAGCCGAAACCCTCGATTCGCGGCAGGAACAACAGCAACGACGCGTGCGCGTAGCAGCCGTGCAACTGGGCATCCGTCAGCCTCGACACGCAATGGACACCTGCCACGCTGCTTGCGTCGAGCCCGCACACAACCATGGGCAAAGGATGGGGCGTTCGCTCGCGATATCGCTGGTATGCCTGCAGGACGCCAGTGGCGTTCTTGTGCGGCAGCCGGGACGTGACGGCCATGATGTAGGGGCCTGGCAGCGGTGGTTCACCCGGAGGCGTCGTCGGGATGCCATTGGGAACAACGCAAACACCCTCGCGCCGCCCGACGCGGGTCTTAATGTCGTCGGCAGTGGCCTGCGAGATTGCGATGAGCCCATGGGCGCCCCGCACGCTGTCGATCAGGGCTCTTGCCACGACGTGCTCCTCCAGGAGACCGAAATGGCCGGGATGATGCGCCCGGTACCAGAGAGGAATCAGATCGTGGACCACCACCACCGTGCGCACCCGCGGCGCCAACAGCCCCATGGCGTACGGCAGGAATCCCTTGGGTGAAAAATAGATTTCCGCCCGCGCTTTGGCGGCTTCGAGCGCTGCGCGTCCGCGCCACCAGACCTGGCGCGCGAATTTTCCAGGCACGCCGTGGTGCAGGATCCGGGTGCTCACGGTCGGGGCTGCAAGGCGGAAGTCCGCCGCGCATGCCGAATTGCAGGCCACGACAAACTGGATCGAGGGTCCGGCCACTTCGGTGAGCGCGGGAAGCAGGTGGCGAGCGTAGTTGTAGATACCCATGCTCTTGCCCGTGCCCGGTGCAAGCTCAAAGGCATCGAACAGGACACGCATGGGCGCCGGCTGCACAACACTGTTCACGGTCAGGCTTCCCCCGGGCAATGCTTCCGGTCTGGGTGATTCGAGGGCGCCTGGCGCCACGGGCGGGGCGCATCCGCATCGCCCTCGAGCGAAGGTCGTTCGAGGCGGTCTCGCGTTCGGCGAAACGGGGTACGCAACTTCATCGGGCAGCCGGGAAACCCTGATGGCGGGCGCAGCCGGGCGCCGATCGCGCGCTTTCCCCGCTGGCTGACTATAGGCAACCGTGTTTCCCGCGGTCAACGGCGCGGGCGCGGGAATCGTGCGTGCTCGTCATGAACGAACCCAACGCCCCTATCGCGCCGCCGCGACCACCGTGCTGCTGGCCTCAGCGTATCTGCGCCGCCTTCGCCGTGGCCAGGCACACGGCGCACAGCGTCTCGCGACCGCCCTTCTCCACGAACACCTGCGCCTCGCCGAACAGCAGCGTGCTGCCGGGCTTGATCACGCGACCGCGGGCGACGAGTTTTTCGCCCGCGGGGGGCGCCACCACTTTCACGTCGTAGTCCACCGTGGACACCAGCCAGCCGGCCGGCACCAGGGTGAAGGTGGCGCTCACGGCGGCAAAGTCGGCCAGCGAGCCCACCACCGCACCCGCGAAAAACCCTGGGCGAAAGGACAACTCGTCGCGATACGGCAGAACAATCTCCGTCTCGCCCGGCTCGATGCGCGAGTAGTCGAAGCCCAGCAGCTTGGCGAAGGGCATGCTCAGCACCGACTTGCGCACCAGCGCGGCGAAGTCGGGGTTGGCGGCGGTGAATCCGGTCATGGCCTGGAACCTTTCGCGATCAGCGCGTCGCGCACTTCCGACACGGCATTGGCGTGCGCCTCGAAGCCCTCGTAGGCGGCCAGCACCCGCGCGTGGCGCGCCAGCTCCGGATAGCCGACGCTGGTAACGTAACCGATGCCGGTGCGCTTCATGTAGTCGAACACGGACAGCGGCGAGAAGGTGCGCGCCCAGCCGCTCGTGGGCAGCACGGCGTTTGGGCCTAGCACGAAGTTGCCCAGGGTGATGGGCGTATGGCGGCCCAGCAGTATCTCGCCAGCGTGGTGGATCTTCCCGACCCACTGGAAGGGCTCCTCGGCGTGGATCAGCAGGTGCTCGGGGGCGTAGTCGTTGGTGAAGGCGCAGGCCGCCTCCATGTCCGGCGCCAGAATCACGCCGCCACGCGGCCCGCACAGCACCGTGGACGAGTACTCCACCCGCTGCGCGCCCATGCGCGCCCAGTGCCCGGGCAGCGCGGCGATGGCCTCCTCGGCCACGCGGCGGCTGGCGGTGACCAGATACGCCGACGAGTCGGGCCCGTGCTCGGCCTCGATCAACAGGTCCAGGGCCACGAGCGCGCCATCGGCGGTGTCGTCCGCCAGCACGATGGATTCGCTCGGCCCCGCGGGGATGCCGGTGTCGAGCACGCCCGCCAGCAGGCGCTTGGCCGCCACCACCCACGGGCTGCCCGGGCCCACGATCTTGGCGCAGCGGCGCACGCTGTCCGTGCCGTAGGCCACGGCGGCCACGGCCACGGCCCCGCCCACCCGATACACCGTGTCCACGCCGGCGATGCGCGCTGCCACCAGCGTGGCGTCATCGAAGTCGCCGCCCGGACCGGGCGGGGTGACGATGCAGATCTCGGGCACGCCGGCCACCACGGCGGGCACGGTGGTCATCATCACCACCGAGGGAAAGGCCCCCTTGCCGCGCGGCACGTAGCAGGCCACCGAGGGGATGGGCAGCCAGCGGTCGCCCGCGAAGGCGCCGGGGCGGATCTCCTTCATCCACATGGACTCGGGCTTCTGCTCCTCGTGGAAGCGCCGGATGTTCTCCACCGCGTATTCGATGGCCTCGATCACCGCGCGGTCCACGCGGGTGAAGGCGCGGTCGAAATCGGCCTTGGTGGCGGCGATGCCGCCAGGCGGCAGGTCCACGCGGTCGATGTCCCGGGCGAAGCGCAGGATGGCGGCGTCGCCCTCGGCGCGCACCGCCTCCACGATGGGCTTCACGCGCTCCAGGAAGGGCGTGAGGTCGGATTCGGCGCGCGCCAGCAGCGCGGCGCGCGCGGCGGCGTCAAGGCGGTCCAGTTCGTGGAAGGACACCGGGCGGGCTACGGGTGCGTTCATGATTGCTTGCTCTTGAGGAAGATCTCCAGCCCGACCATGCGGTCGAGCAGCGCGATGGCGAGGCCAGCCACCAGGATGTACACCACCGACACGGCCGCGAGGTCGGGGGTGATGACGTTGCGGATGGAGTTGTAGATGGACACCGGCAGCGTCACGGTGTTGGCGTCGGTGAGCAGCAGACTCACCAGGAACTCGTTGAAGGCCAGAACGAACATGAGCAGCGCCCCGGTGATGATGCCCGGCGTCACGGCCGGCAGGGTGATGGTGAAGAAGGCGTGGGTGGGGGCGGCGCCGCAGGTGGCCGCGGCGTTCTCCAGGTCGGGGTCGAGCGCATTCACCGAGGCCTGCACGGCCCAGATCATGAAAGGCAGGTTGATAATGCAGCAGGCCAGGCCCACGGGCCACACCTGGCCGAGGATGCCCAGTTCGCCGAACAGCATCATCAGCCCCATGCCCGAGCCGATGAGCGGCACGGTGAAGGGCAGCAGCAGGTAGAGCTGCAGCGTACGCGGAAAGCGCGGCCGGCGCCGCGCCAGCGCCAGGGCTGCCAGGGTGCCGGCGGGGATGCTCGCGGCCGTGCACACCAGCGACGCCTGCAGCGAGCGCCAGAAGGCGTCGCGCAGCGTCTCCGAGGCGAACACCTTTTCATACCACTTGAACGAAAAGCCATCCGGCGGGAAGGTGATGATGTTGCCCGCCGTGAAGGACGCACCGAGGATGATGAGCGTGGGCGCCGCCAGCGCCACGAGGTTGACGGCCACCACCGACCACAGCACCACGTCGCGGGCTCGGCGGCTGTTCATGGCTCCTCCCCCGCGGCCGCGGCTCGGCGGGCAGCGGGCTTCATCGCTTCGCCTCGCCGCGGAAGCCCAGGGTGCCCGCCCCCAGCCACGTGAGCAGCACCCCCGCCAGCAGCGTGGCCGCCGCCACCAGCGCGATGGCCACCGCCGAGCCCATGCCGCTGTCGGAGGTGCGGAAGAAGGCGTCATACACCATGTTGGCCACGAAGTCGTTGGTGCCCCCGCCCAGGATCACGGGCATGGCGTAGTCGGTGAGCGCGAGCGTGAACACCACCATGGCGGCGGCCACCAGGCCGGGCCTGGCCAGCGGCAGCGTCACCTCCAGGAAGGTACGCCACCAGGGCGCGCCCAGCGTTTCGGAGGCCAGTTCCACCTCCTCGTCGATGGCGGTCACCGCCGGGGCGATCAGCAGCACGGCGAAGGGCAGCATGTACTGCACCAGTCCGAACAGCACCGAGCCATAGGTGTAGATCATCTTGAAGGGCCCCATGCCGAGGGCGCCCAGTAACTGGTTCACGAGCCCTTCCTTGCCCAGCACGATCAGCCAGCCGTAGGCGCGCACCACCTGGCCGATGAAGAAGGGCAGGAACAGGCTCACCAGCAGCAGCTTGCGCAGCCACGCCGAGCCGGTGCGCACCATCACCCACGCATAGGGAAAGGCGAGCGCCAGCGTGACGGCGGTGACCACGGCGGCGCCAAGCACGCTGCGGCCCAGCACGATCCAGGCGGTGTCGTTCTCCAGCAGGTCGCGGTAGTTGGCGAGCGTCCAGTGCTCGCTCAGCTCGAAGGTCTCGGTGTCGAGCAGGCGCAGGCTGGCATCGGCCATCCAGGCCAGGCCGAGCACCAGCACGCCCACCAGCAACAGGGCGGGCAGCAGGAAGGCGGCGGCTTCGAAGCGGCGCGCTGCGCGCGGCCAGAGGGTGGCGCGCAGGGATTCGAGGAAATCGAGGACGCGGATCACGTGCCGTGCATCATTTCAGGGTCAAGCACTCCGGGCAGGATATTCGACCCATGCAATCGCGCGGTGTCTCAACCCGGAGAGGGCCCAGCGTCTGCTTCGCGAGACGCGGGCCAGTCGGATGTAGACGCTCAGCTCTGCATGATCTTCTTGAACTTCCCGAACCACTCTTTTTCGTTTTCCACCTGGATCTTGTTGGGGACGCGCAGCAGCTTGGCGAAGTCTTCGGGTTTGGTGGGATAAGCGGGGTCGCCCACCATGTCCGCCGGCGGCTTGATGTTGGGGTTCACGCCTGGCAGGCCGAGGCCGTCGCACCAGCCCTGCTGCGCTTCAGCGGTGAGCGCGTAGTTCACGTACTGCTTGGCCCAGTACACCTCGTTGGCAGGCAGGCCCTTGGGAATCCACAGCGCATCGGTATCCACCTTCGCGCCTTCCTGGGGGATGGTCCAGGCCACCTTCACGCCGTTCTTCTTGGCGCCGCGGGCGTTGGTGACGATGGTGCAGGCCAGGTCGATCTCGCCCTTCTGGAACCAGTTGGTGAAGTCCGGATCCTCGCCCAGCAGCGGCTTCTGGGCCTTGAGCTTGGCGATGAAGTCCCAGCAAGCCTTCATGTTCTTGGGGATGTCCTCAACCTTGCCGCCGCCGGCCACCTGGGCCGCCGGGTGGAAGCCGATGCCGTCGTTGTAGAGGGCGATGCGGCCCTTGAACTTCGGGTCGAGCAGCACGCTCCAGCTCTTGGGCGCGCCGCCGGGGAAGGCTTCGGTGCGGTAGGCCAACACATAGACGTAGCTGTACACGTTCACCAGCGGCCAGCCGTCGAAGCCCAGCGGCTTGGCCACGGGCAGCAGCCCCTTGAGGTTGGTCAGATCGCCCAGGTCCTCGCCCATGTTCTTCAGGGCCGACTTGGTGGCGTTGGTGGTGGTGTCCCAGTTCACGGCCACCGGCGGTCGGCGCTTCTGCTTCACCGCCGCCCACAGCTTGGGCTGCAGTTCGTTGTCCTCGGTTTCGTCGTACTTGATGGCGATGCCCGTGGCCTTGGTGAAGCCCTTGGACACGCCGCCGTCGATGGCGTCCTTCCACTCGCCGCCCCAGACGCGGACGATCAGTTCCTTGGGCTTGGCGGGCTCGGCGGCCAGGCCCGCGCGCGAAAACGGCAGCAGCACGGCGGCAGCACCGGCGGCCTGCAACAGGGCGCGGCGACGGGATTCGAAGGTGTCATCGTGTTTCATGGTTTGAGGCTCCCTCTTTGGATGATGGTCGGTAACTTCAGTGTGGAAAGACCGCGCGGTCTCAGCGCGGAAACGGTATCAGGTCGCGGGCCCGCCAGCCAATGCGCACCACCGCGCCCGGCCTGAGCCCCAGGTGCGCCTCGGGGCTGCGGTCGATGACGCGCAGCACGGCATTGCCCAGATCAGCCACGCCGACCTCGTAAAGCGTGCGGTCGCCTTCAAAGGCCACTTGGCGCACGACGCCGGCCAGTTGCACGTCGAGCGGCGCCTCATCGGCCGCGGTGCCCGCGGGGGCGATGCGCACATGCTCGGCCCGCAGCGCGCAATCCAGCACCGTGCCCGCCGCGGGCAACGGCGCCGGGCCGGCCCCACAGCCGCATTCACGCCCCGCAAGCCGCACACGGCCGCCTTCGAGGGCCACCGCTTCAAGAAAATTGGTGACGCCGATGAAGCCCGCCACGAAGACGTTGGCCGGCGCCCGGTAAGCGGCATCCGGCGAGGCGAGCTGCTGCACGCGCCCGCGATCCATCACCAGCACTTCATCGGACATCACCAGCGCCTCGCGCTGGTCGTGGGTGACGTTGATGGTGGTCACGCCCAGTTCCTGCTGAATGCGGCGGAATTCGAGCTGCATCTCCTCGCGCAGCTTGCGGTCCAGCGCCGCGAGCGGCTCGTCCAGCAGCACCAGGTCTGGCTGGTACACCAGCGCCCGGGCGATGGCCACGCGCTGCTGCTGCCCGCCGGAGAGCTCGTGAATGCGGCGCGCGCCCAGGCCGCCGAGCTGCACCACCTTGAGCATCGCCTCCACGCGGCCGGGAATCTCGCCGGCGGCGAAGCCGCGCATGCGCAGCGGATAGGCCACGTTCTGGGCCGCCGTGAGGTGCGGGAACAGCGCCAGGCGCTGGAACACCATGCCGATGGAGCGCCGGTGGGGCGGCACCGCGGACACCGGCCTGCCGTGGATGAAAATCTCCCCTTCGCCGGGTTCGATGAAGCCGGCGATCATGCGCAGCAGCGTTGTCTTGCCCGACCCGCTGGGCCCCAGGATGGTAAGAAAGCGGCCCTTCGCCACGGTGAAGGACACTTGGTCCACGGCAGGCACACCGCCGAAGGACTTGCCAACGCCGCGCACCTCCACCATGGCGGCGGCAGCGTCCACGGGCAGCGGCGCGTCGGCGGCTTTCATGCTCAGATGGACGCCATAAAGCCGCCGTCGATGAACAGGCATTGCCCGGTCACATAGGCGGCTGCCGGTGAGCACAGGAAAACGGTGGCGCCCACCAGATCGTCGAGTTGCCCGAAGCGGCCGGCGGGAATCTTCGCCAGCATGGCCTGCTGCCACGCGGCGTCGCGATAAAACACCTCGGTGAGGTCGGTCCGGAAATAGCCCGGTGCGATGCCATTCACGCGGATCCCGAGGGGCGCCCACTCCACCGCCAGCGCGCGGGTCATGCCCAGTAGGCCGCTCTTGGAGCTGCCGTAGGGCACGGCCGTGGGTATGCCCACCTCGGAGGTGAGGGAGCACACGTTCACCACGGCGCCGCCACCGCCTGCATCGCGCATGATCCGCGCCGCCGCCTGGGCACAGAAGAAGGCGCCCTTGAGGTTGGTGTCGAGGATGCGGTCCCACAGCCCCTCGTCCACGTCCAGGGAGGGGCAGACCTGCTCCATGCCAGCGTTGTTCACCAGGACATCCAGGCCGCCCAGCGCCTCGGCCGCCGCGCGCACCGCGCGCCCGCAGGAAGCCGCGTCGGACACGTCCAGCAGCACGGTTGCCGCGGTGCCGCCAGCCTCGCGGATGCCTTCGGCCACCGCCTTCAGTTCATCGCCCGAACGCGCACCCAGCGCCACGCGGGCCCCAGCCGCCCCCAGGCCCTCGGCCAGCGTGCGGCCGATGCCGCGGCTCGCGCCTGTGATGAGGGCACGGCGGCCTTCGAGGGAGAACTGGCTGAGGGCGGTCAAGGCGGGTGTGACGAACGTGGAAACCAGCGCGAGTTTACCGGGCGGCCCCGCGCCGCCCAAGTTTCCTGCACCCCGTGGGCGGGCGGGGCGAGCACATCCTGGCGCCGGGATGCTCAGGTAACATCTTCGCCATTCTCATTCCTTGCCCGAGACCGTCATGGCCGAACCCCGCATGCCCGAACCCACCATGGACCCCGCCGAGCTTTATCGCGAGGAAGTCATCACCGACCGGCGCGTGGGCACCATCCGCGTGCTCACGCCCGTGAAACCCGACGGCAGCGCCGACGCCGCGCGCCAGGTGGTCTACGTGGGCGAGGCCCAGATGTACACCAACATGGGCACCCTGCCGCTGTCTTTCGAGATCGATGCCGCAAACCTGTCCGAGGCGGTGGCCAACTACGCGCCGGCCGCCAAGGAAGCCGTAGAACGCATGGTGCACGAGCTGGAGGAATACCGCCGCCAAGCCGCCTCCTCAATCGTGATTCCCCGCGGCGGCGCCCCCGGCATGGGCGGCCCCGGCGGTCTGGGCGGCCTTGGCCCGGGCGGCATGCCGGGCGGCGGGAAGATTCAGATGCCGTGAGCCTGTGGCCGGCCTCGATGCCCGCCCGGCGCGCCGGCGCACGTTGAGCGCGCGGCAGGCGGCGAACCGCCGGCCATCCCCCCCTTGCGCCGTGCCTCCATGGTGCCTAAGGGCGATGAAGCGCTGGCCTCGAGATGAAGACTGGCGACAACAGGGCTTGATCGTGCTGGACCGGATCGGGAAGCTCGATCGAGCCCGCCTCATCATGCCGCTGGGTGCGCTGCACCCTCCAGCCCTGGCGGCCACCCTGCAGACATTGCAGGCCATGTCCGTGCCCTGAAGGTTCGCTTCCACCCCGCAGCCGGCACGTCACACCCCTGGCAACGCGGAAAGACGCGCCCAGCTGCACGCCGGGCGCTGGCTGCTCCTGGCTACGGCACCCGCACCAGCGGCGGCGTGGTCCACCTGCCATCCAGGGCCTCCTCCTTGGGCCAGTACAGCCGCATGGCCATGAAGAAGGGCCCCTTGGGCGCGGGCAGCCAGTTGGCTTCCTTCTCCTTGCCGGGAGAGGTGTTCTGGATGAACAGCGTGATGCCGCCGTCCGCGTCGCGCTGGAACTGGGGCAGCATGGGGGAATTGAGCAGGTAGCGATTCAACGGGTTCGCCGACAGCAGGCTCGCGGGCAGCTCGTACAGCGTCAGGGACCAGAAGGCGTTGACGGGCGGCAACTGGCCGGGGGGCAGCCGCAGGCGGTAGCGGTGCGCGCCGTCGAGCGCTTTGCCGGCCGAATCCACGGTGTAGATGGGGTACAGGGCTTCCTGCCGCGAGTTGCCGTAGATGCCAAACACGGCGCCACCCATGCGGTACAGGTAGTTGTTGTTCAGCCGTTCGCGGGTGCCGAACATGTCGCCGGAGGTCACTTCGCCCGCGGCGATGCGCTTCTCCAGGCCCGCGTGCTCTTCCAGCGCGTCGGCCATGCCGGCCTTGAAGGCCGCCAGCACCTCGGGCGACAGCGCGCTCTCGTCGAAGCTGCGCCCCGCGCCAATGCCGATGCTGGCGAAGCGTCGCATCAACGCCCGCTCGGACGGGTGAGTCGGGGCGAACTGCAACACGAAGTTCAGGACGTTGAAGAACGCCAGCGATGTTCTCTGCCCCTCGGGCGTGAGCGGCTTGACGAATTTGATGGCCGGCGCCGGCCTGGGCGCCGGCAGGCCCAGGAAGGCCGACAGCGGCTGCACCTTGTAGGCGGCCTGCACCCGCTTCACGTTCTCCATGTCGGCCGGGTTGAAGAGCTGCGTGCGGTACACGGCCAGCGCCAGATCAGTTTCGCAACGAATCACCTTCTTCACGCCCCGGGGCAGCATGCCGTTCCAGCGCGGCCCGGCGATGAGATAGCTGCCCCCGCCGTTGCCGGTGGTGCGGCTGCCGATGTAGTCGAAGTTGAAGGTGTAGGCGTCGATGAGCTGGATGCTGAAGTAGCGCTTCTGGTCGATCAGCGGCACGGTGAGCACGATGGGCTCGGTGCGCAGGTCCATGCCAAGGACGGAGTAGGGCGTATCCGCGTTGGGCGTCTGCACCGCCTTGTCCTCCGGCGTGAACACGCGCGAGAAGCTGTGCAGCCGGTTCCAGGGCGCCCTGTACTCGGGGCTGGTGGTGTCGACGAAATAGGCGTACTGGATGCGATAGCTGTCCACCATGGGATAGCCGTAGATGTAGGCCTCCTTGGCGATGGCGCGGACTTGCTCGGGACTGCCCTCCTCCTGGGCGCGCACGGCCTCGGGCAGGAGCGCCGCGAGCATCGCGGCCGCGAGGGCAAAGGATTTCAGGTTCATTGTGGTTGCCACGCTTCTGAGGGTGTCCATGATGCGATCCCGGCCGCATGCGCCGATTCGGGAGCATAGGAAGTTCGCATGCCCCCGGCAAGCGTGAGCATGCGGCGCATGAGGGCGCGCGTGCGAGGCACGCAAATGTGCTGCTGGATGCGCTGACCGCTCTACCGCCGTTGCTGTCCGAAACCGGAACTGATCGGCCCCCGAAGCCTCAGGCCGGCTTCGACGCCAGCCAAGCCCGCCAGCCGCCCAGGGCGGTGATGTCGCGGGCGCCCTCGGCGGCCACGGCTTCGCACACGAAGCCCTGCACCCGGCTGCCGTCCTCCAGCAGCACGGTGCCGATACCCAGCGGCGCGGGAATGCCGGCCACGAACGATCCGAAGTGTTCGGCGGGCAGTTCCCACACCTCCAGCTCCACCGCGCCGCCACCTTCGGCCACGCGCACCATGCCGGGCCGCTCGGGCGGCCCGCCGGGCAGGGCGTAAAAGCGGTAGCACGGCGCGCTGCGCGTGGCGGCCACCAGGCGGGCGCCGCGGCTGGCGAGCTGTCCGTTCAGGGGCAGGCCGGAGAGATGGGCGCCGCACACGGCCACGCGCACCTGGCCGCTGGCCACGTGAACGGGAAGCCCGTCCTCGGGCGGCGGCAGCGGCGTGCCCACGGCCCCGGCCGTGGACACCGCCGCGCGCTGCAACCGGTCGGCCAGGTGCAGCAGCGGCAGGTCGCGATGGGCTGGCGCGAACAGCGTCACGCCGAAGGGCAGGCCGTTGCCGCCAAAGCCCGCCGGCACCGAGGTGGCCGACAGGTCGAGCAGGTTCATGAAGTTGGTGTAGTAGCCGAGATTTGAATTGAGGCGGATGGGGTCGGCCTCTACGGCGGCGATGGTGTAGCAGGTGCCCGCCGTGGGCGTGAGGGCGCAGTCCACCTTCGACCAGAGCGCGCCGGCCACGCGCGCCAGGTCGCGCAGGCGGTACTGGGCCGCGTAGGCGTCGGCGGCCAGCCAGGCGCGGCTGCGCTCGACGATGGCGCGGGTCACGGGGTGCAGGGCATCGGGCCGGGCGTCGAAGAACTCGCGGATGGCGGCGTAGCGCTCCGCCACCCACGGCCCCTCGTAGAGCAGCCGCGCCGTTTCCAGGAAGGGCTGCAGGTCGAACTCCACCACCTCGCCGCCGAGGCCGCGCAGGCGCTCCACCGCCTGGCCGAACAGCCGCGCGGCATCGGCGTCGCCGAAGAATTCCAGGTCCGCCTCCCGCGGCACCCCGAAGCGGAAGGGCACGCCCGCGCCGAAATCGAAGCCGCTGGGCCGGGCCTCGCGGGAATAGCCGTCCTCGGCATCGAAACCCGCTGCCACGGCCAGCACGCGCTGGGCGTCGCCCGCGCACAGGGCGAAGATGGAAACGGTGTCCAGCGAGCGGCAGGCGGGCACCGCGCCGCGTGCCGACAGCAGGCCCAGGGTGGGCTTGTGGCCGACGAGGTTGTTGAAGGCCGCCGGCACGCGGCCAGAACCGGCCGTGTCAGTGCCCAGGCTGAAGCTCGCCAGCCCCAGCGCCACGGCAAGCGCCGAGCCGGAACTGGACCCGCCGGAGACGTACGCCGGATCGAAGCTGTTGCGCCCCGGGCCGTGGGGCGAGCGCGCCCCCACCAGCCCGGTGGCGAACTGGTCGAGGTTGGCCTTGCCCAGGGCGATGGCGCCGGCATCCAGCAGGCGCTGGACCACCGTCGCGCTGCGCGAGGGCACGTAGGCGAAGTCCGGGCACGCGGCCGTGGTGGGCACGCCGGCCAGGTCGATGTTGTCCTTGATGGCGAAGGGAATGCCGTACAGGGGCAGGCGCGAGCGGTCGGCGGCCTCCAGTTCATGCGCCCGCGCCAGCAGCGCCTCGCGCGGCAGGCGCGCGATCCAGGTGTTGTGCGCGTCGGGCGCCTCGAAGCGCGGCAGCAACGCCTCCACCAGCGCCACGGGCGAGAGGCCCTCGGCGTAGCGGCGGCGCAGGGTTGCAATGGACAGATCGATGGCGGTCACGGCGCGGTCCTGGCGGTATGACGAAGGGCGCGAGTCTGAGCGACCAGCGGTGACGGATCAACCCCGGAGGGCGGCGCCGCGCTCCCCACCTGCGGGGGCTCTGGCGCACAATGCGGGCCTGCGCCCGCTGGCCTTCGGCCCAGAGCGCTTCGCCTCTTCTCTCGGGATACCGCCATGGGCAGCAACGACCTCCCCTCCTCCGAACGCCGCGTGGTCAAGGGCGTGTGCCCCCACGACTGCCCCGACACCTGCGGGCTGGACATCACCGTGGAAAACGGCACGGCCACGGCGGTGCGCGGCAGCGCCATGCCCTTCACCGAGGGCACGCTGTGCACCAAGGTGGCCCGCTATCTGGAGCGCACCTATGCGCCCGAGCGGGTGCTGCACCCCATGGTGCGGGTGGGGCCGAAGGGGACGGGTGCCCAGTGGCGCCGCATCTCGTGGGACGAGGCGCTCGACACCATCGCCGCGCGCTTCAAGGCCATCGCCGCCGAAGACCCCCAGGGCATCCTGCCCTACAGCTATGCCGGCACCATGGGGCTACTCAACTATTCCGGCATGGACCGGCGCTTCTTCCACCACCTGGGCGCCTCGAAGCTGGAACGCACCATCTGCTCCTCCGCCGGCAAGGCGGGCATCGCGCTCACCCTGGGCGGCGGCGTGGGCATGGACCCGGAGCGGGTGGTGGACTCGAAGCTGATCCTCATCTGGGGCTCCAACCCCATCGTGTCGAACCTGCACTTCTGGTCGCGCTGCCAGGAGGCCAAGCGGCGCGGCGCGAAGCTGGTGATCATCGACCCGTGGCGCAACGAAACCGCGCGCAAGTGCCACCAGTGGATTGGCATCATGCCCGGCACCGACGCCGCCCTCGCCCTGGCCATGATGCACGTCATCGTGGCCGAGGGCCTGCATGACCAGGACTATCTGGACCGCCACACCCTGGGCTGGGAGGCATTCGGCGAACGCCTCGCCCAGTGGACCCCGGCGCGCGCCGCCGCCATCTGCGGCGTGGAGGAGGACGTGATCGTGGCGCTGGCGCGGGAGTACGCCACCACCCGCCCGGCGGCCATCCGCATCAACTACGGACTGCAACGCCACTACGGCGGCGGCATGGCGGTGCGCACCCTGGCGGTGCTGCCGGCGGTCACCGGCGCGTGGCGCGACCCCGCCGGCGGCCTGCTGCTGTCCACCTCGGGCTTCTACGGCGCCAACCACGCCGCCCTGGAGCGTCCCGACCTGCTGCGCGGCAATCCGCGCGCCATCAACATGTGCGCCATCGGTGACGCGCTGCTGGGCGCCGATCCGCCCATCAAGGCGCTGTATGTGTACAACTCCAACCCCGTGGCCGTGGCGCCCGACTCCTCCAAGGTGGTGCAGGGTTTCTCGCGTCCCGATCTTTTCACCGTGGTGCACGACCTGTTCCTCACCGACACCACTGACTACGCCGACATGGTGCTGCCGGCCACCAGCCAGCTGGAGCACTTCGACGTGCACGTGAGCTACGGGCATCTGTACGTGCAGGCCAACAGCCCGGCCATCGCGCCGGTGGGCGAGGCCAAGCCCAACACCGAGGTGTTCCGGCTGCTGGCCGCGCGCATGGGCTTCACCGAGCCGGCGCTGTTCGAGGACGACGAGACCATGGCGCGCCAGGCGCTCGCCAGCGACAACCCGCGCATGAAGGGCATCGACTGGGACAGCCTCAAGCAAGCGGGCTGGAAGCGCCTCGCCGTGCCCGAGGTCTGGGCGCCCTTCGCCCAGGGCGGCTTCCCCACGCCCTCGGGCAAGTGCGAGATCTGGAGCGACCGGGCCGCGGCCATGGGCCTCGACCCGCTGCCCGACTACACCCCGCCCATCGAGAACCCGCTCTCCAACCCGGCGCTGGCGGCACGCTATCCGCTAGCCTTCCTGTCGCCGCCCTCGCGCAACTTCCTCAACTCGAGCTTCGCCAACCTGCCCGTGGCGCTGGAGTCGGCCCGCGAACCGCACCTGGAAATCCACACCGACGACGCCGCGGCGCGCGGCATCGCCGACGGCGACCCGGTGCGGGTATACAACGACCGCGGCAGCTTCAGCCTGCGCGCCAAGGTGGGCGCCAGCGTGCGCCGCGGCGTGGTGGTGGCGCCCTCCATCTGGTGGCGCAAGCTCGCCCCCGATGGCAAGAATGCCAACGAGGTAACCTCACAGGTGCTCACCGACATGGGCGCGGCAGCCACGCTGTACGACTGCCTAGTGGAAGTGGCACCCGTCTGACACTCCTGGAACACACAACCATGCACGACCTTCTCATCCGCGGCGGCACCCTCATCGACGGCACCGGCGCGGCGGCCCGCGAGGCCGACGTGGCCGTCACCGGCTCCACCATCACCGCCGTGGGCCAGGGCCTGGGCGCCGCGCGGCGCGAAATCGACGCCCGCGGCCTGCTGGTGACCCCTGGCTTCGTGGACATCCACACCCACTATGACGGCCAGGCCACCTGGGATCCCTTCCTTACCCCCTCCTCCTACCACGGTGTCACCACCGTGGTGTTCGGCAATTGCGGCGTGGGCTTCGCACCGGTGCGCAAGCCCGACGTGCCCTTTCTCATCAACCTGATGGAAGGCGTGGAGGACATCCCGGGGACGGTGCTCTCCGAGGGCGTGGCCTTCGACTGGGAGTCCTTCCCCGAATACCTCGACCGGCTCGACGCCGCGCCCAAGGTGATGGACGTGGGCGCCCAGGTGCCCCACGCGGCGCTGCGCTTCTACGTGATGGGCAGCCGCGGCGCCGACCACGCCGAAGTGCCCACCGACGCCGAGGTGGCGCGCATGGGCACGCTGCTGGAAGAAGCGCTGCGTGCCGGCGCCCTGGGCTTTACCACCTCGCGTACGGTGAAGCACCGCGCCCGCGACGGCCGCGCCACGCCCAGCCTGTCGGCGCGCGAGCCCGAGCTCTTCGGCCTGGCGCAGGCCATGCGCCGCGCCGGCCGAGGGGTGATCGAGGTGAACTCCGACTTCGGCGAGGGCGAGTTCCACATCCTGCGCGCCGCAGCCGAAGTGGCAGGGCGGCCGCTGTCGGTGCTGCTGCTGCAGGTGAACAACGCGCCCGAGCTGTGGCGCGACACCCGCGACCACATCCACGCCGCGCGTGCCGCCGGGCTGGACGTCACCGGCCAGGTGGGCAGCCGCCCCATCGGCGTGATGATGGGCCTGGAGACCACCGTCCATCCCTTCTCCACGCACCCGGCGTGGACGGCCCTGGAGGCCCTCACGCCCGCCGAGCGCTTCGAGCGCCTGGTGCGCGAACCGGAGCTGCGCCGCCGCCTGGTGGAGGAGCGGCCCGACGACGAGCACACCCGGATGATGGCCTCGGCCTTGTCACGCACCTACGAGGTGACGCCCGACTATGACTACGAGCCCGATCCCGCCACCAGCCTCGCCGCGCGCGGCGCCGCGGCGGGCACCAGCGGCTGGGCGGTGGCACTCGAGGCCATGATGAAGGACAACGGCAAGCGCCTGCTGTCCTTCAACTTCGAGAACTACTTCGCCGGCAGCCTGGACGTGGTGCGCGAGCTGCTCGCCGACGAGGCCACGGTGATGGGCCTGGCCGACGGGGGCGCCCACGTGTGCACCATCTGCGACGCGGGCGCGCCCACCTTCCTGCTCACCCACTGGGGCCGCGACCGCAAGCGAGGCCCCGGCCTGCCGCTGGAATTCCTGGTGAAGAAGCAGACCCGCGACACGGCCCGCGCCTACGGCATGGCCGACCGGGGCACCCTGGAGCCCGGCATGCGCGCCGACCTGAACGTGATCGACTACAGCCGCCTGGGCGTGCACCGCCACGAAGTGGTCTACGACCTGCCCGCTGGCGGCAAGCGCCTCATGCAGCACGCCCGCGGCTACCGCCACACCTTCGTGGCGGGCGTGGAGACGCTGCGCGACGACCACCACACGGGGGCGCTGCCGGGGCGGTTGTTGCGGTGAGGGGCCGGGCGTCATTATTGGCGGACAAAACCACCGTTAACCCCGCCGCACGCAGACTATTGAGAATCCGGTAAATGTATGACAGCCGTTTTGTACCCTCACGCGTTACGGCGACAGGTATCTTGTCGAGGGCGAGTGATGGCAACGAAGCGGAATCTGGAGGCGCTGGATGCGCGGCGCGTGAAGGGCGCGCGGATGCTCAAGCGTGGCGTGGCGCAGGCCGAAGTGGCGCGGCGGCTGGAGGTGTCGC
>Ga0209972_10000241_pt1 | contig 54854 bp, 51 predicted proteins | sample NOAtaG_7_FD_187302 | JGI IMG/M metagenome (GOLD analysis project Ga0209972, IMG submission 187302) | Freshwater lake microbial communities from Lake Erie, under a cyanobacterial bloom - NOAA_Erie_Diel1S_2200h metaG (SPAdes) (version 2) | ecosystem: Environmental > Aquatic > Freshwater > Lake ... | reverse complement strand
ATTTGAGCTACGCATTTTTTTTCACGTAACTCATTTTGATGAATCAAAAATACAATATCACTGCCCTTGCTCCAAATACTTCACAATCATTTTGTTATCTGAAAATTTCTTAAAAGCGATTTCCCTGCCGTTGGGAGTCATTGATCTTACATAATATTCAAAAATAGATATTTTGCCAACAACTATGCGCTTTGCTTTTACATATGTAGTATCTCCATCAAAATACACACTATTAATGTTTGCCTCTATTTTCCAAAAATGCTCCTCTTCGAGCCTTGTATTCACTATTAACGCTACATCTTTATTGGCTATCTCTCTCTTGTCACCATTTAATAGTGTTATTATAAAAGCATTTTTACGAGGCTTTGTTTTTCTCGCTTCTAGCTTTGTGTTATCCTTAAGCACGACAAGCTCTTGTCCATAGGAAAAAAACGTAGTAGTTAGCAGGAGAAATAGTAATTTCATATTACAGTCGATTTTTAAATTTATAAATGTTAGGCATTTTTCTTAAAAGGTGTTTAGCTTCTGGCATCACTATTAAGTGCTGCCTTAACTAACCTCTTCCACCTGCATCTGTTTTTCATACAATTCTTTGTAGGCTCCCTCTTTGGCAACCAGAGTTTCATGTGTTCCCTCTTCCACCATTTCCCCATCTTGAAGCACGATAATTTTGTTCGCTAGCTTTGCGGATGATACGCGATGAGAAATTATGATGCTCGTTCTCCCTTTCATGATCTTCTTCATACTGTTGAGGATCGTGTTCTCTGTTTTTGTGTCAACAGCGGATAGTGCGTCATCTAAAATCAAAATCTTTGGCTCTCTTGCTACAGCTCGTGCAATGGACACTCGTTGTTTTTGTCCTCCCGATAACGTGATGCCTCGTTCTCCCACCCGGGTGGCAAAAGCACTCGGGAAACCCATGATATTATCGTACACATCCGCATCTTTAGCGGCCTGAATCACTTTGCCTTCATCAGCTGTTTTCAAACCAAAAGCAATGTTGTTGAAGATGGTATCGCTGAAAAGAAAAACATCTTGTGGCACTACCCCCATCTGACTTCGCAGACTGATTAAATTATAATCTTTGATAGAAATTTTATCAATCTTAATTTCTCCCTGGGTAACATCATATAATCTAGAGATGAGATTGGACACTGTACTTTTTCCCGATCCCGTGCCGCCAATGATGGCAATCGATTCTCCGGGCTTAATATTGAAAGAGAGATTTTTAATAGCCTGAATTCCTGTATCGGGATAGGTAAATGAAACGTGTTGAAATTCAATTTCACCTTGAATCTCTCGTTGAATATTCTGTTCAGAAACAATGTCGGTCTTTGTTTTTAAAAATTCGTTGATGCGTTTTTGTGACGCCTCTGCTCGCTGCACCAGGCTGCTTGTCCACCCCAGCGAAGCGACCGGCCAGGTTAGCAAGTTTACATAAATGATAAACTCAGCAATGTTTCCAAATGTTAGTGAGCCGTTGATGACCTCTACACTACCCGCGTAAACTGTGAACACGGTACTTAAGCCAATAAGTCCCATAATAACCGGAAAGAATAAAGCTTGCACTTTGGTAAGCTTTAAAGATTGCTTCTTGTATTCGTTGCTTTCTGTTGAAAAATTGGCAACAGATTCCGCTTCGCGCGTAAAAGATTTAATTACCCGAATGCCCGAAAAGGCTTCCTGCACAAAAGTGCTCAATCTCGATTGACTTTTTTGAATCAGTTCAGAGCGGTGTTCAACGATATTGTTGACATAGAAAATACTGATGGACAAAATCGGTAGGGGCAACAGCGCGTATAGTGTCAATTTTGGACTGATGCTAAACATGATTGGGATCAGCATCATAAACAAAGTGATGAGAGTCAGCCCATACATGATCGAGGGCCCCAAATACATGCGAACCCGACTGACGTCTTCACTAATTCGATTCATCAAGTCGCCCGTGTTATTTCTACGATAAAAGCTAAGCGGTAACGATTCGTAATGCTCGAAGATTTCATTTTTCAAGTCGAATTCGACAAGCCTGCTCATAACAATCAACGTTTGGCGAACCAGGTAGAGAAAGAAGCCTCTCAATAGCGCCATGCCCAGAATAAGGAGGGCATAGATCAATATTCCTTTAGAGAACACGTTAAAAAATGCCTGCTGAGCAACGCTTTTGTCTAGGGACCGATAGATGCGAATATTGTCGGTGACTAAATCGATTGAGTACCGAACCATTTGCGCGGGGAGAATTTGAAAGGCGTTCGAGATGATGACCCAGATCAGCCCCAGGATCATCAGCTTTTTGTACTTTAGGAGATACTTGTTAAGATAGAAAAGTTCTTTCATGCCCCGATAAAAACGAAAGGTACTTCATTTGGTTCAAGTCTAAAAAAATTTAAAACGTAGCGAAGACAGATGATAGAATTTTGAAGTTAGAATTGCCACTTATCAAACCAAGTCAAAAATAGAATTCTGACTTCGACTTTCTGTTTTCTGAATTCCATTGCGATCTTCTGTTTTCCAACTTCTTTCCGTAATTTGCCGCCTCATTCAAACGTTCTTTAGCCGAATGCTTAACAGACGTACCATCCGCATCAAAATCATGCAAAGCCTATTTGCTTTCGAGCAATGCAAAGAAGCAAATTACCTCCTCTCTCTTGATTTGTTAGATGAGCGTTTTAGCCCCGACTTGAATAGCATGGAGGTGCAGGATAAAGAGTCCCTTCGAAAGCAAAAGAAGGAAGCAAAACAAGTTTTCGAAAATCAGTTTAAAAAAATAACGGCTACTGGTCAGACAGAGAAAGCAATCTCAAGTGCCGTAGCTGATGCGACCAGCCTATTCGAAAAGCAAGTTCGAAAAGATCAACAATTTCTCGGAAAGAATATCACCATCGAAATTCAGAAGCTAACAGAAACCTATCACAACACATTAGGTCTGATAATAGCATTGGCCGAAGTGGCCGGTGGTGAGAAGAAGTCCATTCATGCAAATTTTCCGAATCAGCCAATTATTCAGGCACTCATCGACAACCCGGAGTTGAAAAAGGAGTTGTTGCGCTCTGCCGGATGGTCCAATAAGATAACCCTGGTTCGGGATTGGTTTCGAGAGATACTAAAGGAAGACAAAGAATATCAGAAATTCATAGAATCGAAATCGCAAGAACTCGATTCGCAGAAAGTATTTTTAAAATATTTCTTAAGAAAGGTAATCTTAGGCAGTAACACCATCAACGACTATTTTGAGGAACAAGATATTCGCTGGGCGGAAGACAAAGACATCATCAAGAGTTTGGCTGAAAAGACAATTAAGTCTTTTGATGGGCAAAAGGTGGAGTTGCAAAAGGTTTCTTTAGATTGGGAAGACGACAAACTGTTTATAGATAGGTTATTCAAAAATACCATTGAGTTGGATGAATCCTATAAGGAATTGATCGCACAAAACACAAAAAACTGGGAGGTTGATAGATTGCCACTAACGGATCGTGTCATATTGGAAATGGCGTTGGCCGAAATGGTTAATTTCCCCAATATTCCCGTGAAAGTTACGATTAACGAGTACATCGAATTAGCCAAGGAATATAGCACCCCCAAGAGTCGCCAGTTTATAAACGGGATTCTCGATGTGATTTCAAAAAAAATGAAAGAATCCGGGGCAATGAAAAAAAGTGGTCGTGGCTTGATTGACAACAAATAATTGGAAAGATCGTATGTTTGCGATCCCTGATGTAGACAAAAGACTATGAGCAAAAAAGGAAATAATACATTGATGGCTTTTCTGGCAGGCGCAGCTGCCGGAGCGATTTTGGGAATATTATATGCCCCCGATAAAGGCACCAACACCCGTGAAAAACTCTCTTTCAAGTTAGACAAGTATAAAAAGCTGCTAGAGGGCTACATCTCTGATTTAGTAGCTGGCACCGAGGCTCCAAACCCAACGGAGGCTAAATCGCAGGGGCAAAAGGTGGTAACCGAAGCAAAAGACAAGGCGCAACGGTTATTGGATGACGTGGATGAGTTGCTTGAGCAATTGCGAGGCAACAAAAACAGTTAAAGATTTGTTAAAGAAGAGGTTAAGCTGAATTTAAAAAGAAGAAATTTTTAATTTTGTTATTCGAAACAGAACTTACTATGAAAACAACAACAAAAGTATTGGCCATTCTAACGATAATGGCGCTAGTTATTGGTTGCCGCGATAAGGCATCGGAAAAGAGAATTGCTGAATTGGAAACAAGATTGGCTCAAATGGAGGGTAATAAAGGCACGACTGTTACTCCCGCGCCAACAGCAACTCCGGAGGCAGCGCCAGTTGAAGAGAAGCCCGAGGGGCCTCTTCCCAATATGGAATTCGGCACCACAGACCATGACTTTGGCACGATAGACGAAGGAAAAAAGGTAACCTACACCTATAAAGTGAAAAATACGGGACAGGCTCCGTTAATCATTCAAAACGCTGCACCTTCTTGTGGTTGCACGGTTCCAGACTGGACAAAGACTCCAATTCCTGTTGGGGGTGAAGGTTTTGTAAAGGCGGAATTTGACACAAAAGGAAAGCCAGGTATCAACAATAAGACCATCACGGTGACGGCTAATACCTGGCCAAAAACTACGACTCTAAAATTCAAGGCAATGGTTACTGCCAAGCCAGATGGAGCCAATGGCCCAACCGCACAGTAAGATCGTAGAGAAATATCGAATCATTATTTGCATCCCAAGCCTTATGGTTTGGGATGTTCTTTTTAAGGGATAACTTGCAGGCAAAATATTTTCAAACCGATCAGTTGGTGGCGTAAATTTTGTGTTGTAGTAAGATACCAAGTTATTGCCCATCAATTTGACATTAAAAAATTATTAACAAATGAACTCAATTTTATTACAGGCCGGCCCGGGTGGAGCTTACACACAAATTATTTTGATGGTGGCAATTGTGGGGATTTTTTATTTCTTTATGATCCGCCCCCAACAAAAAAAGGCAAAAGACCAAAAGAAATTTACTGAGGAAATTAAGAAAGGTGATTATGTAGTCACTATTGGCGGTGCTCACGGCCGCGTGGCAGAATTGGAAGGCGACACGTTTATACTTGAGGTTGAGCGTGGAGGAAGAATTAAGTTCTCAAAGTCCGCCATTTCAATGGAGTCGACCAAGGCCGAAGCAGCCAAGAACTAGATCCCGAAAAAGTGTCTCCTAATTTATGGGAGACACTGTCTTTAGAAGTCAATTTGAAAAGTTGGATCTCAAACCCAGCACTCTATTAATCCGTACCTTTACCAGGCATGAGTTTTTTTCGGGTTTTAGGTAACTTATTAAGATTTGACCGAGCCAATTGGAAGGCCATTGTACTCTGCGTGCTCGCGGCCAGCGTTTTTTGGCTTTTCAATGCTTTTAACAAGAACCACGTTACCACTATTGAGTTTCCACTTAGATTTGAATTTGACCAGGAAAAATTTGTTCCAATTGACGAGCTGCCAGACCGTATTGGAATCAATGTCAGCGGAAACGGTTGGGATCTTTTTCGAAATCAGTTTGGATTAAAGGTTCCGGTATTGGTCATAACGCTAGATCGACCAGTAGAGACAACTAAAATAGTAAGCGCTTCTTTAGTACCTCTTTTACAGCCTCAGCTAGAAAAACTCACAATCAACTTCTTGAGTTCGGACACGCTCAGGCTGCGCATTGATGAAAAAGATTTTCACAAATTCAAGGTTGAACCGGATTTCACTGACTTTAGTTTTGAAGAGGGATTTGGCAGGACTAGTCCCATAGTCATTCTCCCCGACTCAGTTGTTCTAACCGGCCCCAAGAGCCTACTTCATCAGATGCCTGACTTTGTTTCTGTAAAAATTCGTGGTGAGTCAACAGATCAAAATGTTTCCGAACAACTGGAGATTCTTATGGAACGACAAACTTTTTTTGTCGAACCACCTAGTGTCAAGGTAATGTTTGAAGTAGGGCGAGTGATCGATTTTAAAGCCACCTTGAAATTGACCAGCAAAATGAAAACCCTTCCAAGTGATAGCATCGATGCTTGGTTTCGCATTCCCGCCAAACGGGAGGAAGAATTCAAAAACCTTCTCTCAGAGATCAATGCCATCGTGTCAACTCAAACACCAGATCAGGATGGAGTGGTAAAACCAACGTTACAAAATAATCCTGCCTTCGCAGAACTAATCCGCATGGACACCGTTCGGATCAAAATCTCTCAGAGATGAGATCAAAGCCTTTTCAAATCGGGATAACAGGTGGCATTGGTTCGGGGAAAAGTACTATATGCAAAATATTTACTTGCCTGGGAGTGCCGGTTTATGACGCAGATAGCCGAGCGAAAAGTATAATGACCACTGACGGAATACTAATCGCTCAAATCAAAAAAGAATTTGGAGATTTGGCCTATCTGTCAGATGGTAGTCTGGATAGAGAATACCTAAGCCGAGTAATTTTTGAGAACCAAGAAAAGAGAACTCTTCTTAATCAAATGGTTCATCCCAGAGTAGCAGCCGACACAGATCGTTGGCTTGATCAAAATAGAGAAGCCACCTATGTGGTACGAGAGGCTGCGTTGTTGATTGAGTCGGGTGCTTACCTGAGGGTCGATAAAGTATTACTCGTAACAGCTCCAGAAGAATTGAGAATCAAACGGGTCCTCGCGAGGGATCCTCATCGTTTGAGGGAGGAAGTCGTTAAGATCATGGCCACTCAATTGCCGGAAGAAGAGAAGAAAAAGGTAGCAGACGTAGTGGTCTACAATGATGAGACCCAACTTCTTGTTCCTCAGATTTTGCATTTACATAGTCAATTTTTGAAACTGAACTAAAACAACTTTTTAATCATTTATAATTGGGTGGAATAGTCGCACCTGAAAAAGTTCTATACACACATCATTAAGAAATTATCTATCCGTGAAAAAGACTCTAATTACTGCCTTCATTGTTTTGGTGGTCATTTTTTTGATTGCCCTTCCAAAATTAGGATGGTTTAAATCGTCCTCGTCATCAAAACCAACAGTCATGTCGCCCGGTGCTAAACCCAAACTATTGGTGGAGGCATTGATTCTTCAAGAATCAAAACTAGACAATAAGTTGGTAGTCACGGGATCGGTGCTTCCTAACGAGTCACTGGAATTAAAGAGCGAATCGTCAGGAAAAATTGTTAGCATTTCTTTTCAAGAAGGAAAACCAGTAGTCAAAGGAAGTTTGTTGTTAGAGATCAACAACGATGATTTAAAAGCACAGTTACAAAAGCAAAAATATAATCAGAAGCTTAATCAGGATAATGAGTTTCGTCAACGTAAACTGCTTGAAAAAGACGCAATCAGTAAAGAAGAATATGATAACGCACTTAATCGGCTAAACACAACCGTAGCTGATATTCGAATATTAGAAGCGCAGCTGGAGAAGACGCGTATCAAGGCTCCGTTTGACGGAGTGATTGGCCTTCGTTACGTAAGTTTGGGAGCATACATTTCGCCAAGCACGGTAGTGGCGACTCTTTACAACATTTCTCCTGCAAAAATCGAGTTTGCCATTCCAGCTCGTTATAGTTCGCAAGTGAAGGCAGATGAAAAAATATTTTGCCGGGTAGAGAATGACCTTACTGTTTACGAAGGAGTGGTCTATGCCATAGAACCAAGAATCGATCAGGAGACCCGTACCTTGAAAATTAGAGCGCAAGCAGATAACAAAAGCGGCAATTTGTTACCCGGTCAGTTTGTGAAAGTTGAATTGATTCTCGAATCTCTTCCCAACGCATTGTTAGTTCCCACAGAAGCAGTGATACCTGATCAGGGTGGAAAAAAAGTATTTATTGCCGATAGAGGAACAGCAAAGGAAGTTAGAATTGAGACCGGTATCCGAACAGAAAATTCCTTAGAAGTTTTATCCGGGTTGAAGGCCGGAGACACATTACTGACCACTGGCATTTTACAGCTTCGTCAGGGAATCGACATCGAAGTGAGCAAAATTCAAAACACAAAACAGTAAAATAAGTTAACAATGGCAAGCCTTTCTATCACTAGTATCAATCGACCCGTTTTGGCGATTGTGATGTCGTTGGCCATAATTCTATTGGGTGTAATTGGATTTTCGTTTCTTGGTGTGCGTGAATTTCCGAGTGTAGATCCTCCGGTAGTCACCGTTCAGACCAGCTACATTGGAGCCAACGCAGATGTTATTGAATCTCAAATCACCGAACCGCTCGAGGATGCGATTAACGGTGTACCAGGTATTCGAACACTTACATCAGTGAGCCGTGAAGGCCGAAGTAGCATTACCGTGGAGTTCGAATTGGGCGTGAATATCGAAGCCGCAGCGAATGACGTGCGCGATAAAGTGTCGGGTGCTCTTAATCGACTACCACAAGATGTTGACCCACCCGTTGTTGAAAAAGCGGATGCAGACTCCAGCCCAATTATTTTTCTTACGGTACGAAGCGATAAGCGAAACCTATTGGAAACTTCTCGGATAGCTGAGGTTTTGTTTAAAGAACGAATTCAGACGATTCCAGGGGTTAGTTCTGTGCAGATATGGGGTCAACAACGATACTCGATGCGGCTTTGGATGGATCCCATCAAATTGGCCTCCTTAAAGTTAGCCCCGTCAGATGTTCTGCAAGCATTGAATCGAGAAAATGTGGAGTTACCATCTGGCCGTGTGGAGGGGCAGAATACGGAGCTAACAGTTCGAACCATGGGGCGGTTAAACAGTGAAGAGGATTTTAACAATCTAATCATTAAAGAGCAAGGTGACAATGTTGTTCGCTTAAGTGATATTGGCTACGCCAAGTTGGGGGCAGAAAATGAACGGACTATTTTACGAAGAGATGGCATCCCGGGTTGTGCGCTTGCAATTGTAGCTCAACCCGGAGCAAACAATATTGACATTGCTGATAGACTCTATAAAAAGCTAGATCAGATCACGCGCGATTTGCCGCCCGATGTTAGTTACCAAATGAGTTATGACTCCACTAAGTATATCCGGGCATCTATTTTTGAAGTGGGCGAGACCATACTAATTGCTTTCTTCCTCGTTCTTTCCATCATTTTTATTTTCTTGCGCGACTGGCGGACGACCGTCATACCCATTGCCACTATTCCGATCTCCCTCATAGGATCCTTTTTTGTGATGTACTTATTGGGGTTCACCATTAATGTCTTGACCTTACTGGGAATTGTACTCGCTATTGGCATCGTGGTAGATGATGCCATTGTAGTGCTGGAAAATATCTATGTGAAAGTAGAACAAGGCGAAAACCCTGAAGAAGCAGCGCGAAAGGGATCAACAGAAATTTATTTTGCGGTCATTTCAACTACCGTGTCTGTGGTGGCTGTTTTTCTTCCCGTGATTTTTTTGCAAGGCTTAACAGGAAGATTGTTCCGGGAGTTTGGATTGGTAGTGGCAAGTGCGGTTGCGATTTCCGCTTTTGTTTCGCTCACGCTTACGCCAATGATGAGTTCAAAAATTCTAAAACGCAGAGCTGTGCAGCCTTGGTTGTATAGAAAGACAGAGCCATTTTTCATGGGGCTTACAAACGCCTATGCATCTGCACTGGACGGTTTTATGAAGCGAAGATGGCTGGGGTTTGTGGTGATAGTATTGTCCGGGGCGGTCATTTATTTTCTTGGAAAATCGACACCGTCCGAGCTATCTCCGTTGGAAGACAGAAGTGAATTCCGATTGCAAGCACAAGCACAAGAGGGTGCCACTTTTGAGTACATGGATCGGAACGTTAAAGAGCTTACACAATTTATCAGCGAAGAGGTACCCGAGCGAAGCGGGATGGTGAGCGTTACTGCTCCCGGATTTGGAAGTGCGGGGGTAAATTCCGGTTTTGTTAGGGTCATTCTAAAGGATCCCAAGGATAGAAATAGAACCCAGCAACAAATTGTAGATGATATCACCGGCAAGGTGAGAAAATACTCAAGTGTGAGAACCTTTACTACACAGGCGCAAACCATTGGAGATCGCAGAGGTGGATTTCCACTTCAATTCGTAATTCAGGCTGCAGATATTGAGAAATTGAAAAAAGTGCTGCCCCAATTTATGTTGAAAGCATCGGCAAGTCCACTTTTTGCTTTTGTTGATCTCGATCTAAAATTTAACAAGCCGGAAATCAGTATTACTATTGATCGCGATAAAGCCAGAAACCTTGGTGTGAATGTGTTGGATATTTCGCAAACGCTTCAACTTGGGTTAAGTGGCTCCCGTTTTGGAAATTTTATTATGGACGGAAAGCAATATCAGATCATTGGGCAAGTCGAGCGCGCAAATCGCAACGAGCCATTAGATCTAAAAACTCTTTATGTGAAAAACAAAAGAGGTGATTTGATACAACTTGATAACCTCGTCACATTTGAAGAGCGTAGCAGTCCACCTCAGTTGTTCCGTTTCAATCGGTATTCTTCTGCAAAAGTACAAGCTCAATTAGCAAAAGGCGTTGCCTTGGGCGATGGTATCAAAGAAATGCAAAAAATTGCTGACGAAGTGTTGGATGAAAGTTACACCACTAGTTTGGATGGAGCCTCGCGAGAGTTTGCGGAAAGTTCTTCTAGTATTTATCTCGCATTCTTGATTGCACTGGCGATCATCTATTTGATTTTAGCAGGCCAATTTGAGAGCTTCAAAGATCCGCTGGTAATTATGTTTACCGTGCCATTGGCCCTAGCAGGTGCACTCATATCACTCTGGTATTTTAATCAAACCTTGAATGTTTTTAGTCAGATAGGAATCATCATGTTGATTGGCCTGGTAACGAAAAATGGAATTTTGATTGTAGAGTTCGCGAACCAGCGGAAAGAGCAAGGCTTGGCAGTGCTCGATGCAGTGAAGGAAGCGGCAGCTTCTCGCTTTCGCCCCATCGTTATGACGAGCCTCTCTACGATTCTGGGCATATTGCCTATTGCCTTGGCTCTGGGAGCGGGTTCAGAAAGCCGCGTGTCAATGGGTATTGCCGTAATTGGCGGAATGTTATTTGCCACCGTACTCACTTTGTTTGTAATACCAGCCATCTATTCGTATTTGAGTAGTAAGCACGCGCATGTTTCAGTTAAGTAAAATCAAGGCCGCGGTTTGTAGGCTGCAAGCCACAAGCGTCACACTAAAGGCTTTTAGCCTTCAAAGAATAATGCCTCATGCCTCGAGGGTAATGATGGTAACCTCGGTGCTTGCAGCTTTTGGCTTACAGCTTGTAGCCTTCTCTACCTCACAAGCTCAAGATACTCTCAGTCTTGCTCGAGCTGTGCAAATCGGATTACAAAATAATTTTGGGGTACAAATTCAAAAGCTAAATGTGGAAGCTGCTTCGCTCAACAACAACTGGGGTCAGGCCGGGCTGCTTCCTTCTATTAACCTCACGGGATCACAAAACAATAGTGTTGTAGAAAGAAAGCCTGCTAATCCTTTTGCTGTAGCTGGGCGAAATGTTTCAAACAATGTACTTGGGCAACTGGATATTCAATTCACACTGTTTGACGGGTTCGCAGTGTCGATTACGAAAAAACGGTTGGAGCAATTGGAAGCTCTAAGCAAGGGCAATGCGGCATTTGTGATGGAAAACACCGTACAGTCGATCATATTGAGTTACTATCAAGCAGGTTTGGAAATGGAACGACTGCAGGTGTTGGTCAAAAATCGAGAGTACTCAAAAGAGAGGTATGTGTATGTGAAGTTGAAAAAGAATCTTGGCTCTGCTATTTCGTTTGATGTATTGCAGGAACAAAACAATTACCTCACTGATTCAGCCAACGTATTGCGACAAGAAATTGTAGTTAAGAATTCAGTTCGCAATTTGAACGTTTTACTAAATGAAGACATTAATAGGACCTATCAGTTTACAGATCCCCTGGAATTTGAAGAGCAAGTTTATCAATACAATGATTTGAAGGCAAAGATGGTTCAATCAAACACCAACCTTCGAAACCAATTCATTAGCCAAGAGTTGTTTCAAAATGCGACACGCAGTGCGCAGGCAAACTTGTCACCAACGTTGTTGTTGAATCTAGGTGGTACGGGTAGTTTAGATCAGTTAAATGCCAATTTTCGAACGAATACTGGTAATCAGATAGAAAATACGGTGGGGTTTGTCAATCGCGATACCAATCAACCTGTCTACCTGAGTGTAAACGAAACAACATTTGCTCCTCTGACACAAACAGGTAATTCGTATGGAGGCTATGCCAACCTTTCCCTTAGGTTCACACTTTTTAATGGAGGTCAATTGAGGCGAACGATCGACAATGCACAAATTCAGGAGAAGATCGCTAAACTCACCACCGATCAACTTAAGCTTTCGTTGGAGAATAGCTTGTTAGCCACCTTCGACTTGTACAATTTGAGAAGACAATTGGTATCAATTGCACAGACCAAGTTGCAAGCCGCAGAATTAAATCTGACCCTAGCAAATGAGCGTTACAAGAATGGAGCGTTGAGCGCTATTGACCTACGAATTGTCCAGGAAAATTATCGATCGTCAGCTTTAGAGAAAGTGGCAGCAATTTTTGACGGTCTATCGAGTCGAATTGAGTTGGTTAGGTTAACGGGTGGGTTGGTAGATAACGTCCGTTGACTTATTGAGCTGTCTCCTCGATCTCGTCTTTCTTCATCACCCAAAAATTGTTAAAGCCTTCTCCTTGTTGTATGGATATCATTCCGTTGGCTAGCATTTCAAGAATAGCCAGAAAGTTAAAAATTAAAGCGATGCGGGTTGGTGCTTTTTCGAACAACTCAATAAAAGGAACACGGGGCTTACTTGTAATTTCGTTTAGTATATACTCTTTCTGGCCCTCAATCGTAAATGGATACTGAATAACTTGGTGAACAGGCTTATTTTTCTCTTCATCTTGTCGTTTCAAGACCTTTTCAAAAACCATCAATAGCTTAAAAAGGTCAACATCTTGTAATTCCGCTTCAACATTTGTGATCTCCGCCAGCTGTTTTAGCTCTTTCATCAAGTTACCTCGCTTCTCCTTCATCAGCTCGGTCTCTTCCATTTTGTGGAACTGCTCCACCACTGATTTGTACTTTTTGTACTCCATCAGGTGTTTCACCAATTCTTCCCGCGGATCGATTTCATTTCCTTGCTCATCTAATTGCGGGCGAGGAAGTAGCATTTTTGATTTAATACGCATCAGCGTAGCGGCTACCAGAATAAACTCGCTGGCCACTTCTATATTCATGGTTTCCAACTGGCGTAAATACTCCAGAAAATCGTTTGTAATCTTTGAAATGGGAATGTCGTTGATCTCGAGTTCATCTCGCTCGATAAAGAAAAGAAGCAAGTCAAACGGGCCCTCAAAAAGGGGCAAATGAATTTCAAAAGGCTTTTGTTCCATAAATTTCGGATGGCAAAAATATCCAAATCCGTTGGATAAAACCGTTCTTATCTACAAATCCGTAAATTTCCTGCTGTGAGGCTTAAAATCTTTTAAAAACAACTTACCTTGAGTGTCTGTTTAGAAAGACAGACGTGATAACTTTGATTTTGCAATGTTGATAACTCCCGGAAAACTGCTTGCTGGTATCAATAGCCCTGATGACCTGAAAAAATTGGATCAGGCTCAACTGGTTCAACTATGTGATGAACTGAGGCATTATATTATAGACAATGTTTCCGTTTATGGCGGTCATTTTGGGGCGAGCTTGGGCGTTGTCGAGCTTACCGTAGCACTTCATTATGTCTATAATACCCCTTATGATCAGTTGGTGTGGGATGTGGGTCATCAAGCGTACGGTCACAAAATAGTCACTGGACGAAGAGATAATTTTTACACTAATCGTGTTTACAAGGGGCTTTCTGGGTTCCCTAAAAGAAAGGAAAGCATTTATGATACTTTTGGCGTGGGACATTCGTCCACTTCGGTTTCTGCCGCATTGGGCATGGCGGTGGCTTCAAAGTATTTGGGCTTGGATGACAAGCAGCACGTTGCCATCATTGGAGATGGCGCGCTTACGGGAGGGATGGCCTTCGAAGGCTTAAATCACGCAGGAGTTTCAGACACCAATTTGTTGATTATCCTCAATGACAATTGCATGTCGATAGACCCCAACGTGGGCGCCTTGAAGGATTATTTGACGGATATTACCACTTCAAAGACATATAATAAGCTCAAGGATGACGTGTGGAATCTCCTTGGTAAGCTTTCTTCTATAGGAAAGAGTGCCCAAGACATTGTATCAAAAGTAGAGACAGGAATTAAATCGACTTTGCTTAGCCAGAGCAACCTTTTCGAATCACTTAATCTTAGGTATTTCGGGCCGGTAGATGGTCACGATGTAGACCATATGGTGTCTGTTCTCAATGATCTAAAACAGATCAAAGGTCCAAAGATATTGCATTGCATTACCACCAAGGGAAAAGGCTACGGGCCGGCTGAAAAAGGCAACGCTACGACCTGGCACGCACCTGGTACCTTTGACAAGATTTCTGGTGAGATCCACAAGAAAGTCTACGACAAGCCCCAACCTCCGAAATACCAGGATGTGTTTGGACATACCTTGGTTGAACTGGCCAGAAGCAATGATAAAATTATGGGCATCACGCCCGCGATGCCATCCGGTTCCTCCATGAATATCATGATGAAAGAAATGCCGGAACGCGCTTTTGATGTGGGTATCGCAGAGCAGCATGCGGTAACTTTTTCAGCTGGATTGGCAACCCAAGGTCTTGTTCCTTTTTGCAACATCTACAGTTCGTTTATGCAACGTGCGTACGACCAAGTAGTGCATGATGTGTGCATTCAAAATTTGCCAGTCAACTTTTGCTTAGATAGAGCTGGCTTTGCAGGTGCCGATGGACCTACTCACCACGGTGCCTATGATGTAGCTTATTTCAGATGCTTGCCGAACATGATCGTGGCCTCTCCTATGAATGAGGAGGAACTGAGAAATCTGATGTTCACCGCGCAGCTTCCAAGAACCGAACAGGCATTTTCTATTCGCTACCCCAGAGGCCAGGGTGTTATGCCACAGTGGAAGACCGCCTTTAAAGAAATTGAGATCGGAACCGGAAGGAAAATCAGAGAAGGAAACGAGCTTGCTGTATTAAGCTTTGGTCACATTGGAAATTATGTGGTAGAGGCTTGTGAAAAACTTAGCAAAAAAGACCTGCAAATTGCACACTATGATTTACGCTTTGCAAAGCCTCTTGATAAAAACTTATTGCATGAAGTCTTTTCTTCTTTTAAGAAAGTAATTACGGTTGAGGACGGTTGTATCGAAGGTGGTGTTGGAAGTGCAGTGCTCGAATTTATGGCGGATAATAATTACCAATGTGAAGTAAGAAGGCTGGGCATACCCGATCGTATTGTCGAACACGGAGAACAATTAGAATTACACAAGGAGTGCGGTTTTGATCCCGAAGGCATCGAGCGTTCTGTTCTTTCTATGCTTGAATCCGTTCGTTCCATTGCCTAGGTGAGTCAGCAAATTTATTTTAAGGATCAAGGAAAAGGTTTCCCGATCGTATTACTACACGGATTTTGCGAGAACCACCAAATCTGGGACGGTTTTGCTGACGAACTCTCTTTGAATTTTCGGGTTATCACCCCGGATTTGCCGGGTTTTGGTAAAAGTCAGTTGCCGTCCACCCCGTTTTCTATAGACGACATTGCTGACCAAATGTTGGTTTGGTTGCAAGAATCCGGTATTCAAAAATCAATTTTGATTGGGCACTCGCTGGGTGGTTATATAACATTAGCTATGGCCAGAAAAAAGGTCGATGCTTTTTCGGGCATTGGCCTTTTTCACTCTACGGCTTTTGCCGACAGTGATGAAAAGAAGGCAAATCGAAACAAAACGATAGATTTTGTACAAAAGAATGGGGTTGCTCCCTTTGCAAGCACATTTGTGCAGGGCCTTTTTTATGATGATAAAGACAAATACCTTATGAAGGTAAACCAAATGGCAGCCAAGACTCCTCTCGAAACGGTTATTTCTTATACAGAAGCGATGCGGGATCGGCAATCATCGGTAGATTTTCTTCGTTCACTGCCCATTTACCTTTTAGTCATTGCCGGTATCCACGATTCTATAATTCTGGAGGTTGTGTCAAAACAAATTGCCGAACTAGCGCCAAAATTTGTATACCACCCACTAGAGCACTCGGCTCATATGGGGATGATGGAGGATAGGCGGGGGGCATTAAATGCTGTTATGGAGTTTAGCAGCAGGTGCTTAGCCGAGCAAGCTTAGGGGCTGAACTTTTATGAGTTATTTTTTTGTTTAAATTTTAAGCTTTTTATCTATATTTGACTTCGACAGGGTAAATTTCAATTAAAGACTACGATAAACCTATAAAATATGAATGATTACTTACTAGAAGAAGACCCTCACAAATATGATTCTTGGAATGCCTTAGCGGCAAATCTCTCTTATGCGTTTTGGGCTGTAGCCATTTTGATTGTCTTAGGATATTTTTTAAAGCTGTCTACGACAGAGGGTAATAAAAACAAGTATGATTTCATCAATAAGCATGAAATTAAATATTTGTGGATTGCATCGATTGTTTTGGTCATTGGTGCGTGCTTCCTTGGAAATTCGGGCATTGTAAAGTTTAGTGCCGTTCTCTTTTTTGTTCGGGCGTTTATGACGATTGCCTTTGGATTAATTGCCGCATTGATTATACAGAACTTATTAAAATTCTACTATCCTTTTTTCATAGAAAAAAGACTGAAAGTTCTTCGTTATAAGCCACGTATTTCTCCCAAGACTGGAAAACCTATGAAACTATTGAGTGAGGAAGAAGAAGATGCCTATTTGGATGAAGGGATGCAAGCTGAAGAAAACGTATTTTCAGTTGACTATGACGTATGGAAAGACGAAGAATCAGGCCACATTCAAATTGAAAAATATGCTGGGCACTTGCATGCTATTCAATGTCCGGAATGTAATTATCAAACTTTCAAAGTAGTGAGGGAAGAAATAACAAAGAGTCCCACATTCTCTGAAGAAGGCGAAATTATCAAGCATTACCTATGTGGCTATTGCGGTTATAAAGCAAAGAAAACAGTGGTGCTAAGGCAGCAGGCAAAGCCAGTAGAAGCTACCGCTACAGCATAAATCCTTTCTGTCTAGAAACAATAAAGCCCCAATTTTTGGGCTTTATCGTTTCTACCATGGGGTCGATAGCTTAATTTGATCCGAATAGAAATTCATTCTCGTATGTCCTCGATCGAGTAATGAGATTTGTTCAATTGTAGCTTTCTTATGATTTACGAAAACTTCAATGTAGTCATCGCCAAGTAGGTACAAGTTCACTTTGTAGCGGTAATACCTGATGGCCATTACAAACTGTGCGTGTTGATACAACAAACTTATTTTTTGCTCTAAACTATTTTTCGCGAGTTCTGACCAACGAATCATAATGTTAAACATAACAAAAAATATTGAGAGTTAGAATTGGTAAAGTGGTTTTTGACCCCATACTAATAAACAACTTGTCTAGTGGTTGTCACCAAATTGGTGTTCTAAGGATTGTTCGCGTTCCAGGTCGCTAATTATTTTTTTATCCAACTGGCTTTCTTTTAAAACATTGTAATTATCCCAAAACGCTTTATTATATGCCTGGTCTTGATATTGAAGACCATAGTTTTTCATTTTTTGCCCCAATCCGATCTTCTTGGACGTGTTGGGTTCCACTGAGTTAATCAAGAGAATCTGATTAAGTTCAGTTTCAAATTTCAATTCGTTGGTTTCACCATCAAACCAATTAATCTGAGAGTTTACGCTCAGATAATTAAGATACAACACCCCTTCAAACACTTTAAAATCGATTACCCTTTTGACCTTTACAAGTTTGCTCACCAGACCTCGCTTTTTACCTACAAAAAGATCGGATGTATTCTCGTCTTCAAGATGAAGGATTGCAAAAGTTTTTTTGTCTATCAAGAGCTTTACTTGGTCAAGTTTATGGGTTACCACATAGACCGGTTTATTGTTAAAATCAGTATCTTTTTCTCTTGTCAACTGTTTTAGAAATTCATCTTCTTCAGGGAAATGACGATAGCGGATACTATTGTGCAGGAGCAGGTCCTCCAATAGATTTCCCTGATCAAAAAAGGAAGTGAATTTACTACTATATCCGATGCTTCTGCGAACTTCTTTTAAAGCGACTCTTTCTCTTAATTTGAATTTGTTTCTTGGCTCATTATAATCTTCGTCATAGATAGACACGGCTGCCTCTAGGAGCGAAACATAGGTGTTAGCTACTTTCTTTAGGTCGCGGTAGAAGCCTTCTATAATAAATGGGCGTTTGGGGTAGTTTTCATCAATTCTTGAAAGGGCAATGTGTAGAATGTCTCCTCCTTTTAGTGAATCGGAAACAACCACTTCGTCTAGTACAACAGTTGATTTTTCTAATTGAATGATGAGCGAGTCGGTGAGCAAAGACCAGACCGGGGCTTCAAAGGTTTTGTAGCCGAGCATGTTGATTGCAAAAATATTGTCTTTGAAAACACTGTTTAGATGAAAATCGAACTCACCTTGTAGGTTTGTAACAGTGCCAATAGATTTTCCTAGAATGCCCACAGAGGCAAAAGGCAGCGGTTCTCTGGTTTCCTTATCGACTACCTTGCCGGAAACAGTTACCTTTTGAGCTGCCGTGATGAATGTGCCAAGGGCGCAAAATAACGCCAGGTAGTATTTCATATTATACAAGCCACAAGATAGCATTTTCTAGAGTTGGCCTTTATTCTGACTTAACGAAATAAATGTAGGTTTGCCGGATATTTAATGGGCTAATAATCATTAAATCCTTTTCATTAAATTTAAAGGAGATCTTACTGACTTGAAGTGGCTTGAACGCATACCGTCCATTTGGAAACGTGCCTATTGGCTGATCTGCCTTTGGTATTTTATCAATTTTGCCATCAGCGCCATTATTGAATGGCAATTCGACAATCCCGCCTATTACGTCCTGTGGAATGCTTTCTTTTTGTATGAGGCGTTAATCATTTCAATTATTCTTATTTTCCTATGGTCACACTGGCTCTCCAATTTTAAACCGATTTTTCAAGTAGTGGGGCACGTGGCCGGCATCATATTGTTCTTCTTTGTGATGGGCACACTTTCTTATTTCTTCAATGATTACCTGGAGGGATTCGTTTACTTCGTTCATTGGAAAGAATACATGTTGGCGTTATTGAGCTGGGATGCGCTACGGTTTCATGACCAGTATATAATAACAGTAGGTGTATACTACGTTATTCGGTACTTCCAGGGAATCCAGCGCCAGGAAAAAGAGAAGAGTATTTTGGCGATTAAAAACAGAGAGATGCAAATATCCTTGTTAAAGTCACAGATCAATCCCCATTTTCTTTTCAATACACTTAATTCAATCAGTACACTAGTTCACACCAGCAAAGAACAGGCAAGAAGAGTAATTACAAATCTATCGGATATTTTTCGTTACGCACTCGACTCTCATGGAGAAGAATTGGTTCAACTAAGCAGCGAGATTGAATTTATTGAAAACTATGTTAAAATTCAGCAGGTTCGATTTGGTGACCGGCTTCGCTTTGAGAAGGAGATTGATTCATCTTGCTTGAGCATAGAAATTCCACCCATGATTTTGCAACCTCTTGTTGAAAACGCTGTGAAGTATGGCATAGGACCCAAAGAAGAGGGCGGGACTATTTCGTTATTGGTTCGAAGATCAAAAGATGTAGTTTTATTTGAAGTACGCGATGACGGTTTAGGATCAAAAGCAAAGAAGGTCATGGACGGAAGTTCTAGCGGGATTGGCATTGCAAACACCGATCTTCGTTTGAAAAGTTATTTCGGTCCGCAATCAGGTCTTCAGATCAACGCTTCGGAGAGTGGCTACCGCGTTCGTTTTTTTGTGAAAAGTAAAAACCCCAAGACGACAATCGCCAAGGAAATAAAACTTGAAACTCAGCTCATATGAAAAAAGCAACCTGCCTGATTATTGATGATGAAAAGCTTGCGCGCGACCTGCTACGAGAATACCTAGAATCAATTGAAGAAATAGAGCTATTAGATGAACGTTCTAAAGGCTCGGAAGCAGTAGAGAAAATCAATAAGCTGACTCCAGATTTGATTTTTCTAGATGTACAAATGCCCGGTATGACTGGCTTTGAAGTGTTGGATGAAATAGATCACGAACCCTATGTCATTTTCATTACAGCCTATGATCAATATGCCATCAAGGCTTTTGAAAAAAATGCGGTTGATTATCTGCTGAAACCACTCGATGAAGAACGATTTAGGCAAGCAGTAGCCAGGGCTCTGAAGCGCAAAAAAATGGACGAAGGGGATTTGGAAAATCTATTAGGCAGCCTACATCAAGTCAATCACAAAGGCACCTACGAGTCTCATATTTTCGTTCAGAAATCGGAGAAGTTATTCAACTTGCCCATGGATGAAATTGTGTACCTGGAAGCATCTGGTGACTATACTATTATCGTTACAAAAAATGATCAGTTTGTAAGTTCTTCAGGTATTGGAAAATTAGAAGAAATGATGAATCCCGATACGTTCATTCGCGTCCACCGATCAACGATTGTTAACGTAAATCATCTAAAGGAAATTGAACGTCATTTTAATGGAGGCATGGTCGTTAAAATGCAAAGCGGAAAAAGTTTTCCGGTTAGCCGCACCTATGCCAAGCAAATTCGGAAAAAAGTTGTCTAACTTATTCCAGTGTAAACTTGTGTGTCAACCTTTTGTCTCTCGGCTAGATAGCTTTGGTATGTCTCGGAAAAGTGTTGCCTGTTTGTAATGGCGTCAGTATAGTTGCCTTGAAGGCCTATGAGTAATTCACAGCCTTCCCTCACTGCGTAAGATTGGCCTGAGGTAGAATAGTCAACCAGCTGTTTGGATGTGAGATGATGGTTGAATAGAGGATTAGATGGTCGATAGGAATTAAGCCGAAGACCACATTGACTGGCCAGAGATATATCCAGTACGTCATCGAAAAAAAAGGCCACCTCGTTACTTTTTAAATGATGGGTGGCCAGAAAGTGCTCAAACGACTTCAACTTATTTGAAGCCTTAAAGTAAAGGGATGAAAACCTTTCTCTCTTCCCTAAGAATAAGGCCGATTCGTTTTCTTCGCCAGTAATGATTGCAGTGGTTGGTAATGATTTGTGCTTAAGCCAGTAACCAAAGCGCAGCATGTTGGTTCCCATTGCATCAGGTTCAGAAAAACCACTGCCTGTTTGGTCACGTTTACTTCCATCATTAAATACGCCATCCCAGTCAAAAACAAAAGCCTTGATGTTTTCCAGCTTGCGCTGAATGTCAACGGCCGGTATACAAAACCTTCCGCCAATTTCCGCGAACAAAGATTGTATACCGGCCGCTTCCAACTATAAAAATTAATCTTTCAAATCTTGAATGTCAAGCATGCCGACTGGCTTGCCTCCATCTGTTACCAAAATGGTGTCTACTTTTGTCTTCTTGAAAAGATCAGCCGCTTCATTTAAAAGTGCGTCAGCATCAATAGAAACAGGCTCCTTGTATTGAAACTCACCGATCTTCTTGGTCAATATATCACGGCCATTTTCTTGCAATTTTCTTCTCAAATCGCCATCGGTGAAAACACCTACAACTTTGTTATCTTTAGTAACGGTTATGCTTCCAAAGCCGTATTCTGTCATTTTCACCAATGCGTCTGTTACAGATGTGTCAGAAGAAACAATCGGATTTTTACTGTTTAAGACATCCTTCACGCGAACGGTCATCAACTTTGTATGCTCCACAAACTGTTGGGTGCCGAGCGCGGTTAGATTGTTGTCCGTAAGGGCTTTCATTACCTTCCACGGGGCGGTAATTGTGTGCACGCCAATATTGATTGCGTTGCGAACATGTTCTGCATAGCGTACAGAAGAGAACATAATTTTCGTATCATACCCGTAATGATCAACTGCGTTCACACACTGAGCAACTAAATCCAATGCGTCATGACCTTGGTCTTGTAAGCGACCAACAAGCGGACAAACATAAGTAGCACCCGCGTGCATAGCCATGTAGGCTTGCTGCAGCGTATACACCAAGTGTACATTGACTAATAGCCCGTCTTTACGGAGCATGTTACATGCTTTAACACCTTCTAATGAAACAGGAATTTTAAAAACGGTTTTCTTAGGATCAAGACCAAGATTGAGTTGTCTTTTTGCCTCAGCCAGTACTTCCTCAGCGGTGTTTCCCAACGCTTCGATCTGGAGAACGGGCACGATCTTAGATAATTTTACGATTAATCCATCTACGTCTGTTACACCACCGCGGTGCATAAAAGTAGGAGTAGTAGTGAGGCCGTTTAGAAAACCAAGTTGAAAGGCTTCTTCAATTTCCTTCAGGTCTGCTGAGTCTAAATACAATTCCATGTTTTGATTTTTTTAGTGAGTGATGAGAGACTTTTCGCGGAATTTCACTTCCACATTGTGTAATTCGATAAGTGGTTTTAAGAATTCTTCTAGTTGATTAATATTTAATTGGCTAGCAGCATCGCACAAAGCTTTGTCAGGATCAGGGTGTGCTTCAATGAAAACACCGTCAACGCCTGCGGCTATACCCGCTCGTGAAAGCACCGGTAAAAATTCGCGGGCTCCTCCTTTTGCATCAGCGCTTGGTATGCCGTATTTTCGGATGGCATGAGTGACGTCAAAGACCACCGGATAACCAATTTTATTCATGTGATAGAAACTTCGAGGGTCAACAATTAAATCATTGTAACCGAAGGTGAATCCCCTCTCCGTTAAAATGATTTGATCGTTTCCACTATCCACACATTTGCCAACCGGGTGCTTCATGTTATCAGGTGCCAAAAACTGGCCATGTTTGATATTAATGACGCGTTTGGTTTTTGCTGCTGCTACCATTAGGTCCGTTTGCATGCACAAGTAGGCTGGAATTTGCAATACATCAATTACTTCCCCTGCTGCCGCTGCTTGGTCCGGGTAGTGTATATCGGTGAGCAACGGAAAGCCAAATTGTTCCTTAATTTTTGCGAGGAGGGCAACTCCTTTGGATAAACCGGGACCGGTATAATATTTCAGGCTACTGCGGTTATCTTTTTGAAAAGAGGATTTATAGATGATTTTGATTTTTAAGCGCTCAGAGATAACCATCAATTTCTCTGCTGTTTCCATCATAATCTTTTCCTCTTCAATCACACAAGGACCTGAGATGAGGAAAAGCTCATCATTTCCACATTCTATATTTCCTACCCGAACTATCTTTTTTTCCATGATTCAACGGTTTTTTACCCAAAATGGGCTTGCAAAAATAGGAATTAATTAGGGATTGGGAAACCGATTATTTAGGTGAGAAATGTAGCTTTTCAGCCTGCCGACTTGACACCTTGGTTCCAGTCGTAGATTTTGTCTGAGATTTCAGTCAGCAGATTGGGATCTTTTTCGAGTGCGTTGCCAATCACAATCAAATCGGCACCTGCTTCCAGTGCTATAATGGCCTTTCGACTCGTATTGATGCCTCCGCCAACAATCAAGGGAACATTTACAGCTTTGCGAACCGAACCAATCATTTTCGCATTGATTTCTCGTTCTGCACCACTGCCCGCATCCAAGTAGATCAAACGAAGGCCAAGCATTTCTCCGGCTAGTGCGGTGCAAGCGGCTAATGAGTATTTGTCTTCGGGAATAGGAGTGGTGTTGCTGATGTAGGCTACTGAGGTGGTCTTGCCAGAATTGACGAGTAGATAGCCGGTAGGCATTACCTCAATTTTATTATTTCTTAATATGGGCGCGGCAATAACATGTTGTCCAATAAGAAGATCAGGGTTACGCCCTGAAATCAGAGACAAAAAAAGAATGGCATCCGCTGATGGATCGATTTGCAGAGAGCTTCCCGGAAACAGGATCACCGGAATAGATACATTCTCTTTTATGTGTTTGATTACCTCATTGAGGTTAGTCGTAGTCACTAGACTCCCCCCCACAAAAAAGAAGTCGACACAATTTTCATTGGCCAACCGAATAAGTGGATCTAGCTCGGATGGACTATCTACCTTATCCGGATCGACCAAAACGGCAATTGATTTTTTTCCAAGAGCACGGCTTTGCTCTAAACTTTTAAGTATCGCCATTTTGTTGTTTTCTGTTTTTTAAGAACTCGGCCAAGGCGTCTTTTGCCAGGTCGATCAGAACAATAGTAGCCGTGTCAGCTACCTTGGCACTGATTTGAGAGAACACGCTTGGTGTTTCGTCTTCCTCTTCTATTTCATCAGTCGGATTAGTCAATAAAGCTTTCGCTTTGGCTCTGTTTTTCTTTTTTTTTGAGGAGGAAAGTTGGCTTACCACAAAATAAGTGGCAGCCAGAACGCCTCCAATAATCAAGGCGTTTTTTACCACCCTTTCTGTTTTATCCGACATTGATTTCATTTCCTTTTCAAGCGCTTTCTTGTGCCGATCGGATGTTTCAATCAATCGTATTTTTTCCGGGTCTTGTGATTCCAATAGTTCCATGCTATTTCTCTTTCTGTTTGAGATGGTTCGAAAAATATTTTTCAAAAGCTGTGCTTATTTGTTTTCTAAGCAAGAGGAAGAGAATGCATGGCAACCCATATAATCCAGCGATAATCCAGTAACCAATGTATGCTTCATGGAAGAAGCCATTCAGGTAGTGCGCAAGGCCAACGCTCAGGAAAAGCAAGAACAAAAAAGCCAACAAGAGTATGGAGCCGAGAACTAATCCACGAGCCAGAATTTTAGCTACTTCTTCTCGCACTTCCATTTTTAGAAGAGCAGCTTGGGTTTCTACAAAGCCTGTCAAATGACTGAATAGATTATCAAGGCGTAAAAATTTAAATAGAGTGTCTTTAATGTCCATTTAGCAAATATGGTTAATGACATTCACAGTATTGCCATCAAAACTCGACCAAGATGTGACCCTTTTCCACACTATCACCTTTTTTTACGGTCACATTTTTTACCATACCATCGCCCGGTGATTTTAGAATGTTTTCCATTTTCATCGCCTCCAAAATTAGCAATGCATCCCCCGTTTTTACAAAGTCTCCTGCTTTAACTTTCAAATCGATGATTAAACCTGGCATCGGAGCTTTGATGTGGCTTAGTTTATTGCTGTTAGTGGTGGCAATTCCCATTTTTTCAAGAAGCAAGTCAAACTTGTCCTTTAGTTTAACCGAATGGTTATTTCCGTTAATTTTAAGCGTAACTGTTTTGGAAGAAGAATCGATCCTCACTAACTCTGCCCGATACGATTTATTATCATAGAGGATGTGGTAGTGACCTTCTTCAATAGAAACAAAATCCCACTTCAATGGTTGGCCATCGACATAGGTGGTTCCCTCGGAAGAAGTAAATTCAAAAGTGTGAGTTCCGATGGTTGCCTGCTGCATAAGAATATCTTCTATTGACTATAAAATTACGCCAATGTCGGGCATCTGCCAAATACCTGTGTTTTACTTTTTTAGCACCCATTTCATTAAGGGGCCGCTAGTCATGCTGGTGACCAATGCCATAATGACCAAAGACACAAAAACACGTTCGCCAATTAGTCCATTCTCCAATGCCACTAGACCCAAAATAATTTCCATAGCACCGCGCGCGTTCATACCAAAGGATGCGGCAATAGATTCCCGCCAGGAAAATCCGCCAAGCCGGGTGCCCCACCCGCTGCCAATTATTTTTCCTGCGAATGCAATCGCAATGATGGCCATCGTCAACGCGAAGTCAAAATTGGCAATAAAATTAACCTTGAGCCCAATGGCCACAAAAAAGAGCGGTGCAAAGATGTTGTTGATAAATTGATGAATAATCTCTTTGGCTCGTTCACTTAGATGCTCAGAGTCGCCTAGGGCAACACCGACAATAAAAGCGCCAAACACTGCGTGGATGCCGATGTATTCGGTAAATGCAGCCCCCAAAAAGCAAAGCGCTAATGAAAGCGATAAGAGGCCGCCTGGCCAGGCGAAATTTTTATTTACCCAGGGCAATGCTCTATTCACAATACCCCGGCCAATCGTAAGCATTGCTACAGTAAATCCCACGGTAAGCAAAAGCGTGTTTACAATTGACATGTTTTGTTCTTTGCCAATCATTCCTAGTACCACGGAGAAGATTAGCCACCCAACAAGATCTGTGATCATGGCTGAGGATATCACTAACATGCCCATTCTGGACTTCAGAATATTCAAATCCATTAAAATTCGAGCGATGACAGGTAGCGCTGTTATGGCCATTGAAGTACCCATGAAAAGAGAGTAGGCTAGATGGCGAGATGGGTCTGTACTCTCAAAAAACTCAGGATAGAAATACGGAAAAGTGAAGCCAAACATAAAGGGTATGATCAGGCCAAAAAAACTGGTATAGATGGCCTGTTTCCCCTGTTGTAATACAATGTGCAGATCTACCTCAAGCCCAGCAATGAACAGCAACATCACGACCGCAATTTGCACAAAGCCATCTAACACCAGAGAAGAAGAGCCACTTGGGAATAATGTGTCAAACCAATCGGGTTGAAACATCCCCAAAATAGTTGGACCCAGAATGAGCCCCGCAATAATTTCACCCACTACCGCAGGTTGTTTTACTTTTCGTGCCAGCTCCGCGAACAACCTTCCCATTATCAACATCACGCTAAGTTGCACGAGCAATGCCATAATTTCATGTTGGCTCAGTTTGCTCATTTAGTGCGTGGATTAATAAGCAACAGATTACAAGGTAAATTGGCAAAGATGTATTCCAGATCGTGAGGGAATACCCGATCGAAAAGTGAAAATCTTCTGGCGGGTGCACCTACAATCAACAACTCTGCCTTTTTGCGTTCAGCAAATCGCGCCAGTTCATACCCCGATTTTCCCGAGAGCATTTTGATATTGACTTTCAGATTTTCATGGGGAATGCGGGCCAGTATTTTTTGCACTTCATCGATTTCTTCGCGCACCATACCTTGCATGCTTTCATGGTATTCGTCTTCTGTACATTGCTCGTTGGCGGAAAGAGCGAGGCCTAATAACTTCAGTTCCCGGGCGATATGAACCCATTGCGCATTCTCCATTTTGCCCAAGTAACAACCGGCCTTAATTGCATCTTCAATGTAGGGGCTGTCTTCAGCATTTACAACAATGTTATTGACAGATCCCGTTTGTTCATTAGGATTTTGAATCATCAGAATAGAACAATTTGCTTTTCGCATGATCTTGCGCGCTACCGTGCCAATATAGTTTTGCAACAAGTTCTCTTTTTTCAGTGCCCCGGCTATCAGCAAATCAATGTTCTCGGTGCTACATACTTTCAAAATTTCTTTAACTGGATCACCTTCCTTCCAAAGGACAATAGGATTAAGATCACCCACATTGACAGATTGAATAAGCTCGCTCATTTTTGATTCCTCTTCCGATCCATGAGTGCCCACGTGAATTAAAATTAACTGAGCCCTAAACAAATAGGCCAATCTGGAAGCTTCTTTCAAAAGTGCCCGTGAAGTGGGAGAGAAGCCAATGGCTAATGCTATTTTTTTAAAGTAACCGCTCATGGTTCGTCAAGTTAATAAAAGAAGTAACAAAAGAACCTTTCTGTTGCCTTTTTTGAAGTGAAGACAGTGTACTATATTTAAGCTTTGCCAAACATGCATGGCCTTTAAAAAAATTATCAGAAAAATACTTATCGGCAAGGATACATTTATTACATCTCGAGCGGAGTACAAATCGGCCATTCTTCGCGCACAGATGGCATTTGTGTCGATCTTTGTTTGCGCGCTGTATATTGTAATTGATACCTCGAATGGGATATCTAATTTTAGGGGTTTTTACCTGCTTGGAATTTTTGTTTCAACCCTGTGCATATTTTTAAACAGGCATGCCTACTATCAATCCACCAACTTTATTTTATTGATTACCGCCAATTTTTTGGCTTATGTTTTTGCATCAAACGATACTTATCGTGCTGGCACCTATATTTATTTGATTGTTTGTTGCCTCTTGGCTTTTGCTCTATACGGCTATAAATACAGAGTTGCTGCGGTTTTATTTTGTTTGGTTTCTGTCGTACTCTTTTTGCTTTCCTATATATACGAAGTTAAGATTCTTATACATACACCTGAAGAACAAAAATTGGTTTATGCGGAAGAGTATGTAAGAGTTAGCTTCATCACAAATTTCTTAATCGCGCTTGTGCTGTGTTCCCTGATCTTTCATTTTTTGTTATCGATTAACTTCCATTCTGAAAATGAAATTTTAGTAAAAAACGATTTGCTTTCAAAAACAAATCAAGAGCTGGACAGATTTGTGTATAGTGCATCCCATGATTTGAAAGCCCCACTCAGTTCGATGTTGGGATTAATTGAAGTAGCGCAACGAACGGATGACCCCGAAGAGATAAAAATGTGCTTAGGCATGATGCGGGGTCGAATCAACATACTGGATGACTTTATTCGGGAAATTATCGACTACTCACGCAACGCCAGGCTAGAGTTGAAGAAAGATAAGTTCAGTTTATTGGAGTTAACTAAGGAAGTAGTAGATGGACTTAAGTATGCTGAAGGTTTTGAGAATATCTATCTCAAGTACAATATGCCCGTAGATTTGGAAGTTGAAACCGATCGTGCCAGACTTCGTGTAGTTTTAAGCAATCTAATTGGTAATTCACTTAAGTATCATGATCCTGCCAAGGAAAACCCAAACGTTGAAATCTCCGCTGTTTCAACAAACAATCAACTTCGAATAGAAGTCCAAGACAATGGTGTCGGTATTTCTGAGGAACACAAGACTAAAATCTTTGACATGTTCTACCGCGCTTCAGAAAAATCGAAAGGCTCTGGTTTAGGTCTTTACATTGTGAGTGAGACGATTAAGAAACTGAAAGGTTCGATTAGCGCCACTTCAAAAGTGGGGCTGGGGTCAACCTTTCAAATTGTCATACCTTTAGGATAGAATATCGCATATACTAAAACTTGTTTCCGGTGGGATTGTCGTCTTTTATTTCGGGGAGCCAAAAAATAGAATCAGAGGCGCAAAAACGCAAGATCATTCTGGGCGGGTACCTCATCCTGATGTACATGTTCATCGATTTCTTTTTTTTTGTCGTGAACTTATTCAATCCGCAAGGAGATCCGACTAGTTTATTCATTGGTTTTGTTATTTCTATAGTCGCTATTTGGATATTGAGAAAAGGATGGACTGATACGGCTTTGTATTTACACTTCCTTCGGTCTAACGGGCTCGCTTTTTATTTTTCAGTGCTCGATCATGACCCACTTCAAACCGGTACTCCGCTTTACTTTATATTGAGTTGTTTTGGCGCGTTGGCTGTTTTTGGGTACAGAGAGAGCTGGAAAGGGGTTGGGTTAACAGCCATCAGCTTCATTCTTTTTTTGATTGCCATCTTGAAGCCAGAAGAGTTCTCGCCCGATCAGGCTCACTTTTATTTTATCGTGAACTTTTTGATTACACTATTAATGGGTGTGTTGTTAATCATTTTTTTTGATCGGTTGGTGACGCAATCGGAAGCGCGAATCTTACTTCAGAATAATGAGCTGAGTAAGACCAATGCCGAGTTGGATAGTTTTGTTTATAAAGCTTCGCATGACCTACGATCGCCACTTAGTTCCATTTTAGGTCTGGCGGAAATCGCGAGTCGATCCGAGGATTTGGCGGAAATCAAGTCCTGTATTCGTATGATCAAAGACCGGGTGGAGACTCAAGATCGGTTCATCCGGGATATTATTGATTATGCTCGTAATAGCCGGCAAGAAACCCAATCTGAGCAGATCGACTTAAAATTATTTCTCCAGAAAATCATAGACACGCTAATTTACAACGAGGGCGCTCTGGAATTAAGCTTCCGAGTGGATGTTCCCGATAGTAGTTTGAACATAAACACCGATCCCGTACGACTTTCAGTAATTTTTAATAACCTGGTTTCCAATGCCATAAAATACCAAGATACAGGTAAGGAGCACCGATTTGTAAAAATAGGCGTGACCCAGGTAGGCAGCGATACGGAATTTTCCGTCACCGATAACGGAATTGGAATAGCCGAGCAATATCAGTCAAAAATATTTTCCATGTTTTTCCGGGCCACCGAAAGGTCCAAGGGATCTGGTTTAGGTCTGTTTATAGTGAAGGAAACCATCGAAAAATTAGGAGGCGTTATCCGTTTCGAATCCAAGTTGGGTGAGGGAACAACGTTTATTTTTCGGCTTCCCAATCGGCCAGTTTGATTTATTTTTTTTCGGGAAAGAGCTCCAGTCGGGGCGTTCCAACAAAACACCTATCGACTAATTTATATCTTTGCGACTTATGGCAAATCAAGAAGACAATCTGTTAAAGAATATCATCTCTCATTCCAAGGAGTATGGGTTTATTTTTCCTTCCAGTGAAATCTATGACGGGCTGAGTGCCGTCTATGACTACGGGCAAAACGGGGCTGAGCTTAAAAATAACATCAAAGAATATTGGTGGAAGTTCATGACCATGATGCATGACAATATTGTAGGCATCGATTCGGCTATTTTCATGCACCCCACTATTTGGAAAGCGAGCGGTCACGTAGATGCTTTTAACGACCCGATGGTTGATAATAAGGATTCTAAAAAGAGATACCGGGCAGATGTACTCGTGGAGGATGCCATCGCCAAAATTCAAGATAAGATTGATAAAGAAGTAGAGAAAGCGGCCAAGCGTTTTGAGAATTTTGATAAAGCGATGTTTCTGAGCACCAACGGGCGGGTGGTGGAGTATCAGAACAAGATAGACGAAGCAAACACACGGCTGAAAGATTCCATGAATAGCTCCAATATGGAGGCTCTGAAGCATTTGATCATCGATCTAGAAGTGGCAGATCCTATTTCTGGCACAAAAAACTGGACAGACGTGCGCCAGTTTAACTTAATGTTCTCTACGGAAATGGGCTCGCTAGCAGAGGACACCAACAAAATCTATTTGCGCCCTGAAACCGCACAAGGCATTTTTGTTAATTTCTTGAATGTTCAGAAGACGAGCCGATTAAAAATACCTTTTGGGATCGCGCAAATAGGAAAAGCATTTCGCAATGAAATTGTAGCACGTCAATTCATCTTCCGGATGCGTGAGTTTGAGCAAATGGAGATGCAATTTTTTGTGAAGCCGGGTGAAGAGATGAAGTGGTATGAATTCTGGAAAGAAAAAAGGATGCGATGGCATCAGACATTAGGTCTCGGTGCAGAAAATTATCGCTTTCATAATCACTTGAACCTAGCGCACTACGCCAATGCTGCCTGCGATATTCAATTTAATTTTCCCATGGGATTCAAAGAGTTGGAAGGTATCCACAGTCGTACGGACTTCGATTTAAAGAGCCACGAAAAATATTCCGGAAAAAAGCTGCAATACTTTGATGCGGAGGACAACCAAAACTACATTCCCTATGTGGTTGAAACCTCTGTCGGATTAGATCGGATGTTTTTGTCCATCCTATCAAAGGCATATACCGAAGAAAAGTTGGAAGATGGATCTGATCGTGTAGTACTGCGTATTCCCCCAGCTTTGGCTCCACACAAAGTGGCTATTCTTCCTTTAATGAAAAAGGACGGATTAGCAGAGAAAGCAGAATCTATTTTTAATGATTTGAAGTTTGACTTCCGTTGCTTCTATGAAGACAAAGACAATATTGGAAAACGCTACCGCAGAATGGATGCCATTGGTACACCCTATTGCATTACCATCGATCACCAAACACTGCAAGATGATACCGTAACCATTCGCGATAGGGATTCGATGAAGCAGGAGCGAATATCAATTTTAAACTTAAAATCTAAGATTCAAGATTCAGTTTCAATGACTACTCTTCTAAAAAAAATCTAATATGCACCCTTCTATTAATAAAAACCTCTTCTTCGTAAAAGAGCATGTTAAAATCTTTAAGGCCGCCAATAGCTTTGATATTATCGATCCGGACTCAAAACAAGTTGTATTACAATGCCGGGAAGAAGGGCTTGGCTTTTTTACCAAGATGTTTCGCTTCACGGATTACAAGCGGATGACTCCCTTTAACATGGAGATCAAGACCCCAGAGGGCCAAAAGATTTTGACCGTTCGCAGGGGCATCTCCATATTTTTGTCCAACGTAGAAGTGGTGGATGAACGAAACAATGTAATTGGAAAATTTAAGCAAAAACTCTTTTCTATTGGAGGGAAATTTCAAGTGTTGGATGCTAGTGAACGCCCTCTTTGTATGTTGAAGGGAAAATGGACGAGTTGGGATTTTAAATTTATTTCCAATGACGGAAAAGAGTTTGCAACAGTGACAAAAAAGTGGAGTGGCCTTGGAAAGGAACTTTTCACTTCGGCAGATAATTATATTTTGCAAATCAGTTCGGAAGTGCCCGCTGATCACCCGTTGAGGATGTTGATATTGTCAGCCGTGATGTGTATTGATTTGGTATTGAAGGAATGACAATGATCTGGTCTCAGCTTCTCTCTCCGCAGCGACTCGATCAAAAGTCAGGCGTTAACGAACCTTCGCGTAGTGCTTTTGAGCAAGACTATGATCGCATTATTTTTAGCCATCCATTTAGAAGGCTTCAGGATAAAACACAGGTACATCCGCTACCTGAGCATGACTTCGTACATACAAGGTTAACACATAGTCTGGAAGTATCCAGTGTAGGTCGCTCATTAGGCAAACGGGTGGGAGAGATAATTCTGCAACGACATCCCCAATTGCAATCTGATTTTTCTCTTTTTGATTTCGGAGCGATCGTAGCGGCAGCTTCGTTGGCGCATGATTTAGGAAATCCACCGTTTGGTCATGCGGGAGAGGATGCTCTTTCTGATTTTTTTCTGCATGACTCGTATGGAAAGCAATTCAAAGAAAAAGTAAGTGAGGCAGAGTGGAATGACTTGATCAAATTTGAAGGCAATGCACAAGGGTTTCGTTTATTGAATAAGAAGGAATATGGATTGAAGTTAACAGCGGCCACTTTGGGGGCGTTTACAAAATATCCTTGCCCTGCGTTATTCCCATCACGAAATAAATCAAAAAAGAGTCAAAAGAAATTCGGATTCTTTCAATCAGAAGAAGACTATTTCAGCAGGGCAGCAGATCAGTTAGGATTACTACCTGCGGGCAAAACAGTTTGGTGTCGTCACCCACTCGCATTTTTGGTGGAGGCTGCCGATGATATATGCTATAACATTATTGACCTGGAGGATGGTTGCCGAATGGGGTTAGTCGATTTTGATGAAACGGTGGATATGATGGCATCCATATTGGGAAGTCAATTCAACACGGAAAAATTGAAGAAACACATCAGCTTAAATGAAAAGCTAGGCGTACTGCGAGCTTTGGCCATCGGTAAGTTGGTTGACGAATGCACCGAAATTTTTCTTTCTGAGGAACAAGCGATTTTGGATTGCAAATTTGACATTGCTTTGACAGACGTTTGCCCGTCTAAGCCAGCTTTAGACTCAATCGGAAACGTATCTGTCGAGAAAATTTACCGATCCAGGCATGTGGTTCAGATTGAAGCATCTGGTCATGAAGTGTTGCCCGGACTGTTGAGCGAATTTGTCATCGCTGGTTTTCATTTGGCAAACAAAAATGAATCAAGAAAATATGCCAACCTAGTTTTGTTGCTGCCTGAAGAAGTCCGGTATAGCATCGAGCAAAACCCAAATGACACTTATGGTGTTTTAAGAAACGTAATTGATTTCGTTTCAGGCCTGACTGATCGCCACGCACTTTCGCTTTTTCGAACGATCAAGGGCTTTTCCAATTAAATAGAATTTTGCAGTTTTAACGACTGATGGAAACTTACGGACGAATTCTACTCTATGCGATGCCCTCCTTTCTGGTGTTGGTATTATTTGAAAAATGGTGGGGCTGGCGTAAAGGCAATGACACGGTTCGCACTAACGACATGCTTTCGAGCCTTAGTTCGGGCATGACTAACGTGACGAAAGATGTTTTGGGGTTAAGTGTTGTTATTATTTCCTACGGCTGGCTGATGGACAAAGTGGCTGTCGTGCATGTCCCGTCAGGCTGGATCACTTATGCCATTGCTTTTATTGCCTTAGATTTTGCCGGCTACTGGGTTCACCGCATTGCTCATGAATATAATTTGTTCTGGAACAATCACATCGTGCATCACAGCAGTGAAGAATTTAATCTAGCCTGTGCCTTACGGCAAAGCATTTCATCTATTCTAAAAATATTTGCCATTTTCTTGTTACCGGCTGCTTTTTTGGGAGTTCCGCAAGAAGTAATAGCGATCGTAGCACCACTTCATTTGTTTGCTCAATTCTGGTATCACACGCAGCACATTGGACGAATGGGCTTTTTAGAAAAAATCATTGTGACCCCTTCGCACCATCGCGTGCATCATGCTATCAACACTGAATATTTGGATAAAAATTACGGGCAGATTTTTATCTTTTGGGATAAGTTGTTTGGAACCTATCAGGAAGAAATGCCGACTGTGCCAGCAGTGTATGGAGTTACTCGCCCCGTTCAAACATGGAATCCGATCAAGATAAACTTCATGCACTTATGGCTATTGATCAAAGACGCGTGGAGAGCTGAGCGCCTTGAGGACAAATTTAAAATATGGTTTATGCCATTGGGTTGGCGACCAGCTGATGTAGCAAAAAAATACCCGGTTGAAAAAATCAAAGACGTGTATCATTTTCAAAAATATGACCCTGCTAATGTAAAGGGATTGATGGCTTGGAGCTGGATGCAAATGCTCGTGTTGTTACTATTTCTGAGTTATCTGTTTGGCAACATTGCCAAAATTGGCAACCCTAATATGTTCATCTATGGTGCGTTTATTTTTCTAACGGTTTATGCACTCACGGATTTGATGGACAAAAATTTTTCGGCTATTTTTTGGGAAGGCATTCGAGTTGTGTTGGGTATTTATATCATCTTTCAGCAAGGAGATTGGTTTGGGGCGAGTCGGTTTTTTGAATTCATAGTGCCCGTTTTAATTTTCTACTTCGCGTTGTCATTCAGTGCCACCGTTTTCTTCGCGCTACAGCAACGGGGCAAAGCAGATCGACTTTCAATCGCCTGAAAATTCCAGTTTCTTAGACCGTAAAATTCCTTAGATTTGGTCGTATATGTGGACACGCATCGCTCAATTCATTATTAAGTTCAGGTTAACACTCATCGGAATTATCCTGCTCATCACCGTATTTATGGGCTACCATGCCACTAAAGTACAGATGAGTTATGACCTGGCTCGTACGGTGCCTTTAGATGACCCCGAAATGGTCTTTCTCCAGAAATTCAAAGCCCAGTTTGGGGAAGATGGCAACATCATAGCCGTTGGTTTGCGGGATAGTGCCATTTATACACTCGATAATTTCAATCGTTTTCGCGAGTTGAACAAAGCCATTCGTGAAATTCCAGGCGTAAATGATCTATTGAGTTTACCTGAAGTAAAAATCATTCGAAAAGACACGGCCAATACCCGTTTCTACTTAGACGGTCACTACCCGAAACAGATCAAAGATCAAGCCCAGCTCGACAGCCTAATGGGAGCTATTCGGAACCAGAAGTTTTATATGGGGCAGATCGTTAATCAAGAGAATGGCGCAACCATGATGTTGATCTCGATCACCAAAGAAGTGATGAATTCGTCTAAGCGCATTGCGATGACAAAAGCCTTGGTTGAGTTGGGCGATCAGTTTGCAAAAGACACGGGCATTCAATTGCGATATGCGGGTCTTCCTTTCATTCGTGCGATGATGGCCACGGAGGTGAGAAAGGAAATGCAGATTTTCTTATACCTCTCCGCATTGGTAACGGGCGTTATCATGTTTTTCTTTTTTCGATCATTCCGTGCTGTCTTGTTCTCGATGATTATTATTGGAATTGTGGTGGTGTGGGTGATGGGTACGCTGGCATTGTTCGGTTACAAAATTACATTGTTGAGCGGCCTGATTCCTCCCGTTATTGTTACTATCGGGATAACGAATGCGATCTACCTACTTAATAAATATCATTTAGAATTTGCCAAACGAAGAGATAAAGAGGAAGCGATAGCGGCTGTTGTAAATAAAATGGGCTTGGCCATGTTCCTCACTAACCTCACCGTTGCCATTGGCTTCTTGACATTACTTACAACAGATATTTTGGTGTTGCGCGAATTCGGGATTGTTGCGGGCATCAATATCATGGCGTTGTTTGTGGTGAGCCTGATTATGATACCCGGTATTTTTTCCTGGCTACCTGAGCCCACGCCAAAGCACTTGCGCCATCTCAATTTTAAAATACTGGGTTCCTTTTTGTTTTATGTGGACATTATCGTGCATCGGTACCGTCCGGCTATTTACTTTACTTCGTTAGCTATTACGATTGTTGCTGCATTTGGTATGTTGCGCCTGGAGTCGATCTCTTTTATGATGGATGATGTGCCTGAAGGAAGTCAGATCAAAAAAGATCTTCAATTTTTTGAAAGCAACTTCAGTGGTATTCTGCCATTAGAGATAGAAGTAAATACGGGTAAGCGAAGGGGTGTTTTGAACATCAAGAATCTAGAGAAGATAGATGAGTTTGAGAGTTTTATTGACTCGATTTCTGTGGTGTCTCGCCCTGTGTCTGTTATTAGCTTGGTGAAAGCATCGAAGCAAGCCTTCTACAATTACAATCCGGAAAAATACGCGCTACCAAGTAAAGCCGAGAGTGGATATATCCTCCGTTACATGAAAGGACAGACAGACAACACGGGGCTGCTAAAATCTTTTGTGGATTCGACTTTCACCAAAATGCGCATCTCCATGCAGATTGCAGACATTGGCTCTAAGCGGTTAGATTCTTTGGTGCATGAGGTGATTGAACCACGCATGAATCAAATTTTTGGGGGCACAAATATTCAGACAAGCGTAACTGGAACAACTAAGTTATTTATAAAGGGAAATAAATTTTTGATTGATAATTTGAAAGAGAGTTTGCTACTCGCCTTTATACTGATCACCTTGTCGATGGCCATGTTGTTCTCAAACGTGCGAATGATCATCATTTCATTAGTGCCGAATGTGATTGCGTTGATGATTACAGCCGGTATCATGGGCTATTTGGGAATACCTTTGAAGCCAAGCACCGCATTAATTTTCAGTATCACGTTTGGTATATCAGTGGATAACTCAATTCGTTTTTTGGCGAAGTACAGACAAGAACAATTGGCCAATGGATTCTTTGTTCCGGTTTCGGTGAGTGAGAGTATCATGGAGACGGGCAAGAGTATTATTTATACTTCTATTGTGCTATTTGCTGGATTTATTTTATTTGCTTTTTCTTCTTTTGGAGGAACCATAGCACTAGGAGTGCTTACTTCTACTACACTAGTGATTTCTATGTTCACCAATCTCATTTTACTTCCTGCGCTCATTATGACTTTTGACAAACCTAAAAAATCAAAAGCAGAGAAGCTGCTGATCGATGATTTCGATCCTGGATTCTATGGTGAAGAAGAAGACGAAGCAATCGATCTATCCAAAATCAAAATACACGATAGGGCCGGTTCTGCCGAATGACAGATATTTACAGAAAGCCTCAAATTGAAAGCAATTGGTGGAGGCTTGTTCTTTACCTTTTTCTGGTTTTTATTATTGCATTGCTCTTTTTTATTCCATTTGCTCCCTTTTTTTTGGATTTGATGCAAGAAGGCAGACGGGATGTCTTAGATAATAGTATTGCTTATACGACAGCGATGCAATTCGTGAATGTGGCAGGAGTTGTTGGCGCCTCTTGGCTAATGATTAAGGGGATTGAGTACAGAACTTTTTCTTTTTATCGATTCATATTTGAAGGAAAATCATTGTTAAATGGTTTTACTATTGGCGCCATCATCATGGTGGTTTTTGCTTTCTTAGTTTATTTGCTGGGGATTATTGAATTTACATACGTGGGTTTCTCAATAAAATTATTGGTTGGCCTTTTTATTTACTTATTTGTGGCGATAGGAGAGGAAGCCTTAGTAAGAGGATACATACTCACCAATCTTCAAGAGAGAATGGCGCCATTTTTTGCGTTGCTTTTTTCTTCCTTTTTTTTCGGGTTTATTCATGTCGGCAATGATCATTTCACATGGGTTGGCTTTGCAACCATCTTACTTGGTGGATTTTTGATGGGATTATTGACTTTAAAGACGAATTCTATTTCAGCGGCCATTGGATTGCATTGGTCTTGGAATTTTGTACAAGGCTCCGTACTCGGATTTGCTGTAAGTGGGCATCAAGAATTCGGGATACTAAGGCCAACACCGCGCTCTTCCGATCTGCTCACAGGTGGTAAATTCGGTGCAGAAGGATCTCTTCTCCTTGTGATTTTAAGTCTGCTAACAATAGGATTAGGTTGCTACTTCTTTGCTGACAGAAAGTTATTCTTCGGCTCAAAAAGAGATTTTGCCAACCCTGAATTTTCTGAAGTGAAGTAAACCGCAGGGTGCCATGAAGATATCAAGATCGCCTAGGCGGGAGAATCCACCGATAACCAGTACCCGGCAGTTAGTCAATGCAGTCAAAATACTATCAAAAATGGGCTTTAATTAGACAAAAAGGCAATTTAATTGCATATTTGTCTAAAATTGGTTCATGATTAATAGGCATCTCTCTGCCAAAATAGTAACGTTGCGGAAGCAGTTCCCTGTGTTAACTCTTACAGGCCCACGTCAAACGGGGAAAACTACGCTGCTAAAGTCCATTTACACCGATTTGCCTTATGTTACGCTGGAGGATATCGACAATCGCAGCCAGGCGATTGAAGACCCGCGCGGGTTTCTGGGCAATTTTCCCGATGGTATGGTACTCGATGAAGTACAGTATACGCCTGATATATTCTCGTATCTACAGAGCATTGTCGATTCGAAAGACATACATGTGGTACTGTCGGGGTCGCAGAATTTCTTGCTGTCCGAAAAAATAAACCAAAGTTTGGCGGGCAGAACGGCTATTCTAAAACTGTTGCCGTTCTCTTTTGATGAATTAAAAAAGACAACCTACGAGCCGACCAATTGGGAGACGCAAGTGTTTAACGGAGGTTATCCGCGCCTACATGCTAAAGGCATACACCCTACCGATTTTTATCCGGCTTATATCAACACCTACATTGAAAAAGATGTGCGACAATTAAAGAATATTGAAAACCTGCATAGCTTTTCGCAATTTCTAAAACTTTGCGCAGGACGAACGGGGCAAGTACTCAATATACACGCATTGGCCAGCGATTCAGGCATTAGCCCCAATACAGCAAAAGCGTGGCTCTCTGTATTAGAGGCTAGTTATATCGTTCATTTTTTGCAACCGCACCATAAAAATTTTAACAAACGACTTGTGAAGTCGCCCAAGCTCTATTTTTACGATACGGGTGTGGCATGTTCGTTGTTGGGCATTGAGAGCATCTCACAACTTACTACCCATTATTTGAAAGGTGGCCTGTTTGAAAACTTTATTATCAATGAGTTTATCAAGCGCAGGCTGAATGCCGGAAAAACACCGCATGTATTTTACTGGCTTAGCAAGGATCGAAAGGAAATTGACTTGCTAATTGAGCACGATAGCCAGTTGGTACCTATTGAAATAAAATCGGGCAAGACACGCAACAGTAGTTACTTTTCAAATCTTCAATACTGGCAGCACCTGAGCAATGAAGCCGTTGACAATCTAATAGTTGTCTATGGCGGAGACGATGACTTAAAGACACAATTAGGGAACTATGTAGGTTGGAGAAATACTGATGCCATTTTAAAATGAGTGTATTCTCTGGCTTCGATAACATTGAGCCGAACTGAATGGCCATCCTTTAAAGCATACACTGTTTTACTTCTTGTCTATCAAGAAATTTTTTCTTGGCTCGAAAAGCGTTTTGACCAATCCGGAATTTTCAGAAGAGAAATATACTGCAGGCTGCCACGATGATTTTAACACCCAATCAGTCGGCCTTTTCCAGCCCTCAACATTAGCAATCACACCGGGTGCGCCTCTCAACTGGATCGATACATCTCCTTTGCCCATCGCCAAAAATTCATCTGCAAAATCGTTGGCATTCTTAAATTCTAATTGAGACAAATAGCTATTCACTTTTGTCGAGTCAGCCTGGTCGCTACCAATCCACCAGCTTTTGTCTTTTTTGGTCAGCACAAAACTGCTATCTGCCGGATACAAAAATTGGACTTCTGTAATTTGTTCTTTCGTAACTCGCAAAAATGATTTGTCGCGCCAGTCCTTATAGCTTCTATTGAACGAAGATTCCAAAAATCCCTCCACCGCATATACTTCGTTTTCGTTTGTTAGCCGCACATAAGTAAAAATTCCGCCCGGATTGAATTGACCATCCGATGATTGATTGAAACCAACGCGCCCCACATGCATGTCAGCAAGCACCACGTCTCCTTTGTATAATTGAACTCGGGTACCGGAATCGCCCACACTATAGTCATTCCATTTTTCTTTTTTCTTCGTAATCAGTCGCAACGGTTTTAAGTTGGCCAACGTTGCAATTGCATTGTTGACCGATCCTTGTTCTGTGCGAGCGGTGCTTTTTTCCTTTTTTGCAATCCATTTGTTCCCTTCTCGATTAAGAGCAATCTCCTTGCCCTTCTCCACTGCGGCAAACAGCAGCACCTTGTTTACTGCAGCGGTATCAATCTTCAGTAATTCTGTGCGCAGATTGCTTTGACGCTTAGAGGCTCTAAAGACGCGCGATAAAGCAAAAATGGCAGCCAGTCCAATTAAAACTCCGAATAAAATTTTGTTGTTAAGCTTCTTCATAATTCTCACTCATCCATTTGTAACGTCTCATTTTATTGCGCTGTGAACGATAGATACCGTAGCCCAGTGCCAGTAAAATGGGCAAAAAGAAATTTCCATACTTTAACAAAGTCTTGGTGGAGTCTTCCAGCGCCTCAATCGGGCGTGAGGTAGCACCTTTTGTTCGCAAAGAAATCAATCCCGTATCATCCGATAGCCAGTCAATTCCATTTACCAGAAGATTGATGTTGTCAGGCGAAAGTTGTCTGGCTTTGTCAGCCGATCCGTTGATCGGGAAGTCGCCATCACCAATCACAATCATTTTTGTCCGTGAATTACCTGATAACTTTCCCTCAACGGCTGCGGCCAGCACTAACCCGTTTTGTGGAAAATCATTTTGTGTCCATTGTTTTTGTAGTTCAAAGTAAACGGGTGACCGGAAAGCATTCGATTGCTCAGAAGAGAAAGCGAGGGCTGTAAACTTTTTAGTCGTATCCCCTGTGTATTTAATGGAACTGGCAAACTGAAGGATAACGCTTTCGATGCCTTTGACGGATGGATGATTGGAGAATCGGGAGACCACAGGGATGTAGGGGAATTGAATCTGTTGCTGCAACATACCGAACGAAGTTTGTTGTTGCATCGTCACCGACCCACATTTTGTGTCGATCACAAAATTGTCTTCAACTTCAATTCCTTTCGCAAGTAGCCATTGCTCTAGTCCAGTATTCACAGCGCTTCCAGTTGCATTTTGAAAGTTACCGTCTACACGATTGATAGCGACCAGCACACGTCCCCCTCGGGCAACAAAGCTTTCTATCTTCTGAAAATGAGAAGATGGAATTGTGTCCGTTGGGCGAATGATCACAAGTGTTTTTGCTGTGGGAGCAATATCCGTTGTATCACTGAGCGTTACTGCTTGAGTCGTGTACAAGATATCAAGACTTTGCCGAGCTTGGGCTAACTCGTCAAGAGTGGGTTCTCCGTGTCCCTGCAAAAAGTCAATGATCGGTTTTTCTTTAACAGACAATTTTTTGATAGCAGTTGATAACGCATATTCCATGGCTGCTCCCGGCTGAATGAAGGGAATCACTTCTTGACCGGAACCCAGTAAAACCAAAGCACCCATAAATGCTTTTTGCTGTTTTACTTGATCCTTCTCTCGCACGTTGATCATCACAGTGCGAATGCCATTTTTGTTCGCCTCCTGTTCGATGGATTCTTTTTCGCTTGGATTAATGAACTCATACACCACTTTTCCATTTGATCGATTCGAATATTCAATTAGCATTTCCTGAAAATCCTGACGCGTTTTAGCTACATCGGGTGGAAGGTTTTGAGAGAAGTAGGCTTTTACGGTGACAGGATCTTCCAGGTCATCGATGATTTCGCTGGTTGCTTCACTGAGTGTGTACTCACCATCTTCAGTAAAATCAAAACGCAAATGAAATTCATTGCTAACAAAATTGATGGCAACGATGATGAGTAGAAGTAGTCCTAGGCTGGTATATAATTTCTTGTGCATAACAGTTCAACTTAAGAAAGGTTTCTTTTAGTGAGCGATGACTCGGACAAGAGCAACCCCACACATACAATTGAAATAAAATAGATCAAATCACGCGTATCGACTACTCCTCTGGAGATACTCTCAAAATGAGTAGACAAACTAAGCTGATTAAAAATCTCGCCAACAATACCCTGCACATTACTGGCTAACACGCCAAATATGATGTGAAAGAAAAGACCAATGAATAAAGCCGTCAGAAATGCAACAATTTGGTTATTGGTAATGCTGCTCGCATACAATCCAATGCTCACATAACTTGCGCTAATCAGCAGCAGACCTAGATACCCGCAAATTACTTCGCCCTGATCAAGATTACCAATATTTGCCAACGTGATTACATAGGGAAGGGTAAACACCAGTGCAACAACAACCAATAGTAAGGCGGCCAAAAATTTACCAATTACTACTTGCCGGTCGGTAACTGCCTTGGTCAATAACAATTCAATAGTACCTGTCTTTCTTTCTTCGGCCAGCAAACGCATAGTGAGCGCTGGAATAAAAAAGAAGAGCGACCAATAGGCAATATTGAAAAATCCACGCAACGTAGTCTGCCCGACTAAAAAGATATCGTTGCCATACATCCATGTAAAGAACCCGCTGAATCCCAGAAACAACGTCAATAATATATAGGCGATTAGGGAATCAAAAAATGATCCCAACTCTTTTTGTGCAATGATCCAAATCGTTCTCATCTCAATTCATCGTTAAGTTTCTGAATACATCTTCCAACCGGGTTTCCAGCGGAATCATTTCGGTGATCACCCAATTTTTTTCTGCGCAAAGTCTAAATACCGCTCGGGTAGATGACAATCCCGATTTGCTTTGAATTTCAAATCGATTCATGGCAACATCAGTAAGGTCTACTTTTGACACATTGCTCAACTGAACCAATGCTTTCTGAATTTCAGCCGCGGATCCGTCCTCAATCCTGACTTTTAGTAATTCCGTTCCAGTAGCCTGCTTGCGCAATGTTTCAGACGTGCCATCGGCCACAATTCTTCCTTTGTTAATAATGAGGATTCGATCGCAGGTCGCCTCCACTTCCGGTAGGATGTGTGTGCTGAGAATAACCGTTTTTTCTTTTCCTATTTCGCGAATCAATTTTCGGATTTCCACAATTTGATTGGGGTCGAGGCCGGTAGTCGGCTCGTCTAGCACCAATATTTCCGGATCGTGGATTAACGCCTGTGCGAGCCCTACCCGTTGACGATACCCTTTCGATAGCTCACCAATTTTTTTATGTTTTTCAGCATTGAGGCCACACACGCTCACCATTTTGCGGATACGTTCGTTGATCATACCTTTCTCCACCCCCTGCAAAGCAGCGCAGAAACCTAGGTATTCAATCACCGGCATGTCCAGGTAGAGTGGATTGTTTTCTTGCAGATAGCCAATGTGTCGTTTGATTTCGTCCCCTGACTCCTGCAACTTTTTTCCACCAATGAAAATAGTTCCATCACCGACTGAGAGATAGCCCGTGATCATTTTCATGGTAGTGCTTTTGCCGGCTCCATTCGGCCCCAAAAAGCCTAGGATTTCTCCGGCTTTTACCTCAAACGATATGTTATCTACGGCCCGCTGAGGACCATACCGCTTAGAGAGGTTTTCAATTTTAATGTCCATACAATTTTTTAATTGGAGATTGACAGATTATTCAATCCCATTTCGAGGTGCAAAAATATATTTTTTTAGAAAAAAGTAAAGAGCAATTACTTTGTTTTTTGATTTTTAGCCAGCTTATATGATGAATTCGCGCGCTTCATCAATTGGTAAACCTTACCATAACCTGCTCCCTCTAAATCATAAGGTGATTCATGCTCAATATCCTCACAGACGCCCATCTTGCTCGTCCACTTTCCATTGACCAGTTGACGAGAAGCATGAGACCATATTTCGCCTGTTCCATAAAGTGCGACTTTCATGAATCCTTCTTCAAAACCTGAATCATCGCAAGCACGATATTCGAAAAAAGTGAACAATTGTATTAGGTGATCATGGGAAAAACCTTTAGGTACCAGCTCCGGCCAAAAGATTCCGTCAAAATTCCCATCCGTGGGTTCTACCCAAACATTATTTTTGATAATTGCCCAAGCAATACAATTATACTTTTGATCAATTGGGCTTTTGAAACAAAAATTTGAATGTTCAATGAGATTAGGGAACAAGTGAAGTTCACCTCTCAAAGACGGTAAAGTCATACTAGGTGAATATTTTTACCCCATTTAATCCATTCATTACTTGCTTCTTGAATGGAAAGCGGTTTGTTTGAGATTTTTGACTTAAGAATAGAGTTTAAAGCCCAAATTAAAATACTGGGTTCCCTCTTCAAAGAGTTTAAAATGTGAGGGACAATTGCTTCTCCATATGCAACTATTTCTTTGAATTGTTTATTTTGGACAATGTCTCTTGCTGCAGAATTAACTGAAATCTCTGAAAACAGTTTGCTAGTAAGCTGCCTTAATTTAGTTTCTAAATAGACATCGTATGTAGTTGCGGGTGTGTAAGCTCTTAGTTGTTCGATATTGATATAGTCCTTCAAAAAGCTTCCGTTTCGGGAGTCCATTTTTATTTTATCTAGAACAACTTCCGTTTTAACATTTCTTTCTAGAGACTGGTGATACCCGCTGATTAAAGCCATAGCTATTAAAAAAATTACTTGAATATTTGAATAGTTCTTTCTTTCAGTGTGTTAAAAAAGATTGAATTTTTGTATTCTCTCAGTTTGTCAAAAGATGATTTTAATTTGATTGGATCGTATTCGACATTTTTCATATCAATTACGTCAATGTCAAAAACAAAAGGAAAAACATTTGTAAAACTTTCGCGTATTTCCATTCCAATATGCGAAATAATTCCAGACGGCTCAAGAGGAACTGTGTACTGAAACATATATCTGTTATAATTTGGATACTTTTGATCGACAACCAGAAAACTATTAAAATAGTCGGATGGCTCAACAATTCCAGTTTCTTCTTTTATTTCAAAAGCATTTACATATCGTATCGAATGCCTTAAAACAATCTCAATTTTTTGTTCTAGGCCGCAAATCTTCCAAACTTCTAATGCTTCTTTACTAAATTCTGCCCATGAATTATAAGGCGAGCCCATTTGATAAGTAAACGCTGTATTTGATATTGAGAAACTCTTAATACCATCTTTTGTGGAAAAATTGTAGCCGTCACTTCGGAGGTACTTTAAAGAAACAGGAGTGTTAACGTCTTTTGGGTTAACCTGCAATTGAGCTGAGCTACTCTCATTCAGAATAGGATACTTTTCTTTTATCAAAGAATGAATTTTAGCAAACGAAGCATTGCTAACATCTTGCTTCAAGCGATATTGAATTTGTAGAATGGCCAATACAATTGGAGCTTTCCCAAGTATTGGATACTCATTTTTTTCAATTGGATCCACAAACGGTAAAGTTATACGAAATGCAGCTTAAACAAAAAGTAAATTCTTAATCTATCCATTCAAACCCTGTCCATGGCACCAATGCTTTTGGAATCTTAATTCCCTCTTTTGTCTGATTGTTTTCCAAAATAGCGGCCACAATTCGTGGAAGTGCCAATGCACTTCCGTTTAAGGTGTGAAGCAGTTGTGTTTTGCCCTCTTTGTTCTTATAGCGCAATTTTAGACGGTTGGCTTGAAAAGCTTCGAAATTACTAACGGAGCTTACCTCCAGCCAGCGCTGCTGAGCGGCTGAGAAAACCTCGAAGTCATAGGTCATAGCAGAGTTGAAGCCCATATCGCCACCGCATAGTAACAATCTCCGGTAGGGCAACTCTAATTTTTCGAGCAGTCCGGCTACATGCTGGCTCATCTCTTCCAATAATGGGTAAGAATTTTCTGGTTTACTGATTTGAACAATTTCTACTTTGTCAAACTGGTGAAGTCGGTTTAATCCACGTACATGAGCACCCCAACTGCCAGCTTCTCGTCTAAAGCAAGGTGTATAGCCTGCATTTTTTACCGGTAACTCATCTTCACTTAACATCACATCTCGATAGAGATTAGTGATAGGTACTTCTGCAGTGGGGATTAAATACAAGCCATCCTCATTGATAAAATACATCTGCCCTTCTTTATCCGGAAGTTGACCAGTTCCATACCCAGATGCTTCGTTGACCACAATAGGAGGCTGCATCTCGGTGTAGCCAGCTTTGTCCGCTTCACTTAAAAAAAAGTTGATTAATGCGCGCTGAAGTTTTGCACCCTTGCCTTTATAAACAGGAAACCCAGCACCTGCAATCTTTACGCCCAACTCAAAATCTATGATGTCATATTTTTTTATCAGCTCCCAATGAGGTTGAGCGTCCGCACCCAGATTAGGCGTTTGCCCAATTTGTTGTTCATAAATATTATCTTCTGCACTTTTGCCAGCTGGTACTTTTGCAGCCGGTACGTTGGGGATTTTATACAACACTTGTTGTAGATCCTTTTCAACAGACTCTAACCTAGATAAGTTGTCTTTGATGATTTGCTTTGCCTGTGTCACTTGATTACGCAGTTGAGTCGCTTCTTCAGCCTTTCCTGCCTTCATCAATTCACCAATCTTTTTTGAATCTTGATTGGATTGGGTTTCTCGCTCCTGTGTATCGGTTTGAATAGATCGCTTGCTCTTATCTAATTCTAGTGCTTTCAGCACTAACTCTTCGGCATCTTTGAAATTCCTTTTCGCCAGACCGTCTAGCACGCGGTCTGTTTCTTCCCGTAATACTTGTAATTGCAACATATCTATCGATTAAGAGGCCAAAAATAGCCAATAAATTTTGAGCTGATTTGATAGTATTCAAATTTTGCTTTATACTTGCAGGGTCAATGCGGTCTCGCTGACTATCAATCAATAAATATTCTGGTACTTTATTTCTTAGTTAAGTCTATAGTGGTATAATGTTTTGTCTGTCGCTGTCTATCAGCATTTTCATTAAAAATATATTTTTTGTTCTCTAACCTATCTATTTGATCCTACATGCACACAATTGATGAACTCAATGATAAGCTCATTTCTGAGCTTAAGGAATTAGCCGAGGGCCTCGGTGTAAAAAATGCTAAGAAATTGGCAAAAGAAGAATTAGTCTATAAGATACTAGACCTGCAGGCAGTAACCGGTGCAGGCAGTTCTCCCGCGCCTAAAAAATCAAGTGAAGGAGGTGATCCAGAACGTAAAATGAGGCCTCGCAAACGCGAGAATGTCGCGCCCGCTCCTGCGGAAGTGCAACCGGAAAATGGAAATGAAGGGGTGAGCAGTGAAGAGATGCTTAAAACGTTGGATTTTCAAATTGATCAGCGCGCTACTAGTTTTGAAGAGCAGCCTACTGAGGCCCCATCGGGTAATGTAGAAACCCCTTCACAACAAGAAAGACGAGAAGATAGACCATCTCATCCAAACCAACAGTCCAATCAGCAGCATCAGCCAAGACGTGAAAATCTGGTAAAAGATTTTGATGGCGTTGTTTCCAATGAAGGTGTTCTTGAAATTATGCAAGACGGATATGGATTCCTACGCTCTTCAGATTATAACTACTTGGCTAGCCCGGATGATATTTATGTGTCACCCTCGCAGATAAAACTATTTGGTTTAAAGTTAGGCGATACGGTTCGCGGCCAAATTCGTCCACCAAAAGAAGGCGAAAAATATTTTGCCTTGCTGAAAGTGGATAGCGTCAACGGCAAAACAACAGAAGAGATTCGCGACCGTGTGGCATTTGAATATTTGACACCCCTTTTTCCGGAGCAAAAATTGAAATTGAGCACCACACACGATAATATGTCCATGCGAATCATGGATCTTTTTTCACCTATCGGAAAAGGACAACGTGGTATGATTGTCGCGCAGCCTAAAACCGGTAAGACGGTTTTGTTGAAAAATATTGCCAATGCCATTGCGGAAAATCACCCCGAGGTGTATTTGCTGGTGTTGCTTATCGATGAACGCCCGGAAGAGGTAACCGATATGGCACGCAGCGTTAGGGCAGAAGTAATTGCTTCTACCTTCGATGAACAAGCTGAAAGACACGTAAAGGTCGCCAGCATTGTATTGGAAAAAGCAAAACGGATGACTGAGTGCGGTCACGATGTAGTGATCTTGTTAGATTCGATTACGCGTTTAGCCCGAGCTTATAACACGGTGGTTCCTTCTTCGGGAAAGATTCTTTCTGGAGGTGTAGATGCCAATGCCTTGCATAAGCCAAAACGCTTTTTCGGGGCTGCTCGTAAAATTGAAAATGGCGGATCATTGACAATCATTGCCACTGCCTTGATTGACACAGGATCGAAAATGGACGAGGTAATTTTTGAAGAGTTCAAAGGAACAGGCAACATGGAATTGGTGCTTGACCGCAAGCTTTCTAACAGACGAGTTTATCCAGCCATCGATGTCCCGGCCTCGGGAACAAGACGTGAAGACTTGTTGATGAAGGAAGAAGAGCTTCAGCGTGTTTGGATTTTGAGGAAGTTCATGGCTGATATGAATCCGGTTGAGGCGATGGAATTCCTACAATCAAAAATGAAGGGCACCCGCAACAACGAGGAGTTTTTGATATCTATGAACGGATAATTTTAAGAAAAAAGAGCTTAAAAAGCGTGTCGAGTTTTACTCAACACGCTTTATTTTTTTCCAGACGCCATGATCAACTCCGCGTAAATAGTGAACGAGACCTACGTAAGCTGCGGCATTCATCATCACAAACTGAAAGGGAATACCAATAAAAAAAGGAAGCTTGGTCTGGTGACGCAGCCCTACGCCAACCAAAGCCAACAAGTAAGTTATTATTTGCAAAGCAAAAAAGAGCTGAAACATCTTATCGGTATTCGCTAAGAAATAGGTTGCTAGTAGCAAGAGCGGAAGTATAAATGGAACCACCGCCCATCGCAACACGCGATGCGAAATCAGTAGGTAACTAAGCCACGGATATTTGATCACGTTAAACAGCCGTGCATAACTCACTATTTCGCGAAAGCCCCCGGCACAAATTCGCACTTTACGCTTCCATTCTTCGGCCATGTTTGAAGATGGTTTTTCTTCTGCCCATGCATTCGGCTCATAAGCTACTTTGAAACCACGCTCAACAATGGAGAGTGACAAAGCGAAATCTTCAATAATGGTTTGCGAAGGCAACGGTACAAACAATTCCTTACGAAAGGAAAATAGCTCACCGGCAGCACCTACCACTGAAAAAAGATGGCTGTCTACTTTTTTTAAAAATGACTCATATCGCCAATATAAACCCTCGCCAGCACCTGTACCGATCGCTAATACTTTTTTCTCGCCCGCTACCGCGCCTACTTTAGGGTCATGATAGTGTTTCACAATTTCATTCAGAGCTTCGCTGTTGAGCATACTGTTGGCATCGGTGAGGACGATGATAGGTGCATCTATCATTGGCATGATACGTTCAATGGCGATCCGCTTGCCAGCTCGCTTCGGTTCATGAAAAACTGTGAGGCGAGGATATTGCATCAGCATGTCAGTCGAGCCATCGGTTGAACCATCCGTCACAAAAACGATATCTAATTTTTCTTCTGGATAACTCAGTGCCAGGCAATTCTGGATTTTTTCCTTTAAAATAGGCTGCTCATTGTAACAAGCTACCACCAATGCTACTTTTTCAATCTTCATGTTTAAAAAGTTTAGTGAAACGGTTGAAAAAGACACCCAGCAGCACATATCCCCCATAAGCATGAACAACCACTGCACACATTAGATAAAAACCGAACTTCATTTGATAACTTTTAGTTTAAGAGGCATAGACTGCCAACTTCTCCCATTTTAGATTTTTTTCCCAAACTGGAACAGTTGATTGCTTATTTTGCTTGCCAAAGAAACAAATGTATTGGCGGCTTCATCGAAAACTGTTGTTTTTCGACCAATTGGTGGCATGATTCGGTTAATTCACTCTTTTTATAGCCTTACCCAGTTGCTCGCACGCACTTTGCAAGGAGACGATCTCACAATGAATGCTAACTCCCTTTTTGCTAACAAACGCCAAGAGATTCTGACGATCTCCCGTAAAATGATTGCCGCTGAAGAGGAAAGCGCGGTAACTCAAAGCTTGGTGCAAGGTCTGTGTAAATTAATGCACTACGATACGATGGCTGTATATCTGGCCATACCGGAAGAGAATCTGTTGCGGCCAATCATTGTAGAAGGGCCAACCGTATCAAACCCGGATTTAAGTGCTTGGTCAATTCCTATAGGTTGTGGCATTATAGGAGATGTGCTGGCGATTGGAGTAGCTGAACGAATTGAAAATGCGCATTTGGATAAGCGCACTCTTTACCCACCCAATGTATTAATGCCGAAAGAACAGTTGATGATATTTCCATTAAAACAAGGAGATAAGAGCTGGGGAGCATTGGTTATTAATCGAATTTCCGATTCTGCCTTTTCGGACGATGAATTTGAGACAGCCGAGTTTCTTGCTTCGTATGCTTCTCTTGCGCTCAATAATACAACCCTCATAAAAAAACTACGCGAGAAAGAGCAAGCCCAAACTACTGTTCTCAAAGCCATTCCGGATTCGATTTTTAGAATCCGTCAAAAGGATAATCACTTATTCGTGGTGAGCAAAAGCGGAAAAGTTCGACCTATAGAAACTATTATAGAATCGCAGCTCGTAAGTCTGTATCATCAGAATTTTTTAAAATCGATTGCCACCCAAGAATTGGTAACTTTTGAGCACACGTCTCAGCACAAAAGTCAGCAACTCTTTTTTGAAGCTCGCATTGTTTACATGAACAATGACGAGTGTTTGGCACTGGTTCGAAATGTGACCGAAGCCAAAGCCATTCGCAAAGAATTACAAAAATCGGAAGCGCTTAAGCGCATTATTGTTGATACCATTTCGGATGTGGTAATCACGGTAGATCGTTCCGGCACTATTTTGTTTGTCAATGAAGTAGCCGAGAAAATATTTGGATACACCAAGCAAGAATTGGAAGGCGAAAAGTTACACTTGATTATTCCGGATTACTTACGAGCTCTTCACGAAAAAGCCATGGCGAATTATGTAGCCACCGGCACACGTAAACTACATAGCTGGATTGGTCTTGAGTTGCCCGGTTTGCATCGCGATCAACATGAAGTGCCTCTAGAAATTTCATTCGGAGAAACAAAGATTGATGGCGAATATATTTTTAGCGCCATTATTCGCGATATCTCACTTCGTAAGAAAGAAGAGTCTCTGATCAAATCTACTTCTGCTCGCTTGAGCCGGTTATTGCAAACGATGCATGCCGGTGTGTTAGTTGAAGATGAAAATCGAAAGATTGTTTTAACCAATCAATTGTTTTGCTCCATGTTTGGAATTCCTGCCACACCTGAGATGATGGTAGGTGCAGATTGCAGTCAGTCTGCTGAACAAAGCAAAGGATATTTTGCTGACCCCGAAGGTTTTGTTACTCGCATCAATCACTTATTGATCGAACGTAAAAATGTATCGGGTGATGAATTAAAATTGGTAGATGGTCGTGTATTTGATCGTGACTATGTGCCTATTTATGTAGACGAGCAATACAAGGGGCACATGTGGGTGTATCACGATATTACTGCACGTAAACAAAATGAAGCGGAGCTACTAAATGCAAAAAGGGAAGCAGAGACTTCTATGAAAGCCAAACAAGAATTTTTGGCACACATGAGTCATGAATTGCGCACGCCTATCAACGGTGTGTTGGGACTTGCCAATCTGATATCCGCATCTGAACTCAGTGCAACCAACAATCAATACATCAAAGGTATCCGAGCATCGGGCGAACATTTGCTTTCGCTTATCAATGACGTTCTTGACCTGGCTAAAATCGAAGCGGGCAAACTGCAAGTTGCTGATCAACCCTTTAGTTTAAAGTCATTGATCACTACGTTGGTAGATGGGTTAAATCCTCTAGCGAATCATAAAGGAATCAAATTGCTTGTATCACTAGACGCGGCACTTCCCAATTGGTTAGTGGGTGATGTCGTTCGTGTCAATCAGATATTAATGAACTTGATTTCGAACGCAATCAAATTTACAACCGAAGGAAGTGTAACACTGGCGTGTCATGCGCAAAAAAGACAAGAAGAATACGTGATTGAGTTTGCTGTACGCGACACAGGCATTGGTATTGCGAAAGAAAAGTTAGAAAGTATTTTCGAGAGCTTTACACAGGCAAATAACCAGATTTCGATTCAATACGGAGGCACAGGATTGGGATTGAGTATCGTTAGAGAACTGACTTCGCTGATGAAAGGAAATGTTTTGGTCGATAGCGAACTGGGAGTTGGCTCTTCGTTTGTAGTAGTCTTACCATTTAAGCCTGCCGCGCATGCGATCGAAGATATAGTTCCTACTTCAAGTCCATTCAGTGCACTCGGTTCTTCTAAAAATAAACGAGTGCTGGTTGCCGAAGACAATAAAATCAATCAATTGGTTGTGCGCAACACTTTGAATAAATGGGATTTGAATGTAACGCTGGTTGAAAATGGCCAGGAAGCTTTGAACCAACTAAAGAAGCATTCGTTTGATCTAGTGATATTGGATGTGCAAATGCCGATTATGGATGGGCTGGAGGCGACCCGCCTTATTCGATCAACATTAGCTGAACCCAAGTGCAGCGTTCCCATTATGGCCATGACCGCTTCGGTGCTTTATAATCCGGAACAGCGAGTGAAAGAAATTGGAATGAATGACTACATATCCAAACCATTTAAAGTAGAAGAGCTTCATGCTAAAATCAGTAAACTGCTTTCAGTGAAAACGGGTACGGTTGCAAAACAAAAAGCGGGTATTCGTGTTTCCAATAAACTTATTGATTTGAACTATCTCACTCAAATTGCGCCAGGCGATCAATCATTTGCCAATGAAATGCTTAGTCTGTTCGAGAAACAATCAGTTCAATTTTTGGCACGGGCTAAGACAGATTTTATTTCTAAAAATTTCAATTCACTGGCGAAAGTAGCACATTCATTCAAGCCACAAGGTGCCTACTTGGGTGTGAATGAGTTGAAAGAAATTGCCGGATCGTTGGAGAGCATTTCGCGAGAAGGAAAAGATGTTGATCAAATGGCCAGTTTACTGGCGCAAGCAGAAGTATTGATTGAAAGTATGAATAACGAAATCCCCGAATTAAAATCCAGACTAAAATGAAATCTACAGATCAAATTAAGCCTTATTTATTGGTAGTTGATGATGAGCCTGCCTTGCGCCTGCTACTGGCAGCGTACTTTAAAAAGCAATACGAAGTGTTGCTTGCCGAAAATGGCGAACAAGCATTAGAAATGTTGAAGTTGAGTAAGCCGCAAGCGATGGTGGTCGACATTTCCATGGAAGGCATGGATGGACTATCGCTTATTCGCGAGTTGCGCGCATCTACCAAATGGCATCAGATCCCGATTTTAGTTTTATCCGGAAATGATACCAGTAATGACCGAATCGTAGCACTGCGTGCCGGTGCTGATGACTATCTGATAAAACCTTTCAATCCCGAGGAGCTGGAAGTACGACTAGAAAACATTCAAAAGCGAATGGCTTCACTTACTAAAACAAAAGTACTATGATAACCTGCGCCATTATTGATGATGATAATATGTCACGTTTGGCATTGGAAACGTTGACCAAGCGCGTTCCATCTATGGAACTGAAAGGCTCTTTCAGCTCCGCTTTAGAAGCGCGATACTTTCTACAAAGCAATCCGGTGGATTTAATCTTCGTGGATGTGGAAATGCCCGAACTATCCGGTTTAGATTTTATACGCACGCTTACTAAGAGGCCAGAGATCATCATTTCTTCTTCAAAAGAAAAATACGCGCTAGAAGCATTTGAAGTAGAGGTTACTGACTTTTTACTAAAGCCTGTTTCGCTGGAACGATTTCTAAAAACCGTGAACCGAATCGAAAGTAAATTGGCGGTCACTGCCAAGCCGATAAACGACAGCATGTTTATAAAAGCAAATAATCAATTGATCAACCTAAGTCTTTCGGCCATCAACTACGTAGAAGCGTATGGCGATTATGTAAATATCTATACAGAAAAAGACCGCTACATTGTTCACGGCACAATGAAAGGAATGGAAGCCAAACTTCCAGTAGATGAATTTGTGCGAGTGCATCGCTCGCATATTGTGCGGATCGACAAAATAAATGCTATAGAAGAAACGGTTATCATTATCGGGAAAAAATTGATTCCGATAGGAGACTCCTATCGCAATTTATTGATGAATCAACTGAGTTTCTTCTAATCTTTCGTCTAATTAACAAAGCAATTAGTCGATAGAAGCATCTGCTTTGTCGAATAATTCGTGCGCGGCTTACGGCATCAGCTACTTTGCGGCCATCTAAATAAGCAACCAAGTAGCATGAAAAAATTATTACTTCTTTCTTTATCCGTCCTTTGTGCCGCATGCGTAAGGGAAATCGCGCACGATGGGAAACCTGATTCCACAGACATTTCCCTTGCGAATTTTAACTTTGCCACCACCCAGTCGGTAACATTTCAAATCAACACCCTCGATAATCACGATGTACCACTTCGTAACGTGCCCAGGGAAATCGCTTTTAACATTTTAGCACCAAACTTCTGTAATCATCATCCAATGCAGCGGTCAACCGTTTTGATCGTTTGGACATTTTGGTGGATTTCTCTTTGTCCAACAAAGCCAAGGCCATCT
>Ga0209972_10000240_pt1 | contig 54999 bp, 41 predicted proteins | sample NOAtaG_7_FD_187302 | JGI IMG/M metagenome (GOLD analysis project Ga0209972, IMG submission 187302) | Freshwater lake microbial communities from Lake Erie, under a cyanobacterial bloom - NOAA_Erie_Diel1S_2200h metaG (SPAdes) (version 2) | ecosystem: Environmental > Aquatic > Freshwater > Lake ... | reverse complement strand
GGCCGCGACGACGCCCCTGCGCTCGCTCCCCGCGCGAGCGGGCCGCGCCGCAGCGCCGAGCTGCCCACCCTGCCCCAGCTCGCCCCGGACGAGACCGCCGCCCCGGACGAGACCGCCGCCCCGGACAAGACCGCCGCCCCCGACAAGACCGCCGCCGCGGGCGCGAGCCTGCCGCCGGTCCGTGGCCGCTCGCCGCGCTGGCCCGTCGCGGCGCTCGTCGCGGCGATGGCGCTGGGTGCTGGCCTCTGGTTCGCGCTTCGGACCGCTCCCCCGCCGCGGCCGGCCGGCGAGCGCGCCGGCCCCGTCCCTCGGGCCGAGCCGCCGGTGCGGGCCACGACGGTCGCGGCCGAGCCCGAGGTCCCGCCGGCCGCTTCCCCCGGGGGCCCGGCCCCCGAAGGGGTCCGCGCACCGGCCGACACGGCCGCGGGCGCGGACTCCGCGCGGACGGCAGCGACCTCGCCGACGGGCGCGGCTGCAGCGCCGAGCGCCCCGAGCGCCGCGGCACCGCCCCCGACCGGGACGAGAGCACTCCCCCGCGGTCGGCCCTCCCCGACGAAGACCCGGCCGCCGTCGGAGGCCCCGGACGAGGGCCGCGGGAGCCGCGAGATCGTGCGCGAGCTCGACTTCTGAGTCGTCCCTCAGCGGGCGCCGCGGCCCGCGGCCAGCGCGTTCAAGAGACCGTGGGCCATGCGGCCCTGGAAGTCGTCGACGAAGGGCACCTCGGCCTCGTCTGCGGCCGCCTCGCGCGGGGCGCCGCGCATCGCCTCGACCGCGCTGCGGGCCCGCTCCGCGTCGAGGTGCCCCTCGAGCATCGCCTCGGAGATCGGCGGCAGCTCGCGGGCCAGCGTCCGGGCGAGCTCCTCGTCGAGCTGCTCGACGACCACGTCCGGCTCGATGCCGACCGCCTGGATGGAGGCGCCGCTCGGGGTGTAGTAGCGGGCGACGGTGAGCTTCAGGGCGCTGCCGTCGGGCAAGTCGATCACGTTCTGCACCGAGCCCTTGCCCCAGGTGCGTGTGCCGACGACGAGCGCGCGGTGGTGGTCGTGCAGCGCCCCCGCGACGATCTCCGCCGCGCTCGCCGAGTAGTAGTCGACGAGCACGACCATCGGCCAGTCGGGCCGCGTGCCGGCGGCGTGCGCGCTCGCCTCGCCGAGCAGCTCGCCGCCGCGCCCGCGCGTCGAGACGATGGTGCCCGAGGCGAGGAACTCGTCGGCGACGAGCACCGCCTCGTCGAGCAGGCCGCCTGGGTTGCCGCGCAGATCGAGCAGCACGCCGCGCACCCCTCCCGCGGCCTCGGTCTCGCGCACCGCCGCGTCGAGCGCAGCGCGCAGCTCGGTGGTGGTCGTCGCCTGGAACGAGCGGATGCGGACGTAGGCGATGCGGTCGGGCAGCACCCGCGCCTCGACGGCCTCGACCTCGATCACCTCCCGGGTCATCGAGATCTCCACCGCCTCCTCGACCCCCTCGCGCCGCACCCGCACCGTCACGCTCGTCCCGGGCTCGCCGCGCATGATGCGGACGGCCTCGCTGACGCGGAGGTCGCGCGCGCCCGTGCCGCCGAGGGTGAGGAAGCGGTCGCCCGCACGCAGGCCCGCGCGCTCGGCGGGCCCGCCCGGCATGACGCCGTGCACGGTGATCCAGCCATCGCGCACGTCGATCTCCACGCCGACCCCACCGAAACGGCCCTCGGTGTCGGCGTTCAGCCGCGCGACCTCCTCGGGATCGAGGAAGCTCGAGTGCGGATCGAGGGTGTCGACCATGCCGCGGATCGCTCCGTACACGAGCGCGTCCTGGTCGGGCGGCTCGACGTGGCTGACCTCGATGTGGCTCAGCGCGCGGGCGAAGATCGCGAGGTTCGCGTAGGGGCTGGCCGCGGTCTCCTCGGCGCCGGCGAGCGCGGGAGCGAGGCCGGCGCCGACGACGCCGCCGAGGAGCGCGGAGCCCCAACGAGAGCGGAGGAAGCGGAGCGAGCGGGCGAATTGCATCGTTGACCTCGGCGGGAGCCCGTGGTGTACCATCGAGGCTCGTCACCGCAGGCGAGACGCGCGTCCGGCGCGCCCCTCACCCGCTCACCGCGGACCTCCGCGGGCGAGGCACCCCACGGAGCACCATGGCGGCCACCGACAAGCGCAAGCAGAGCCTGTATTTCCCCGAGTCGATGCTGCAGGACATCCAGCACGAGGCCACGCGGCTCGACCGCTCGCTCTCCTGGATCGTCCAGCGCTGCGTGAAGATCGGGCTCGCCGAGATCCGCAAGCTCCCCTCGGTGAACGAGCCCGAGGAGGACGGCGAGGCCGGCTGAATTGCCCGCGGCGATCCCCTACGACCGCACCGGCTTCGCGGCGGCAGCGGACGGAACCCGACTGTTCTACGGCGTACGCGGCAGCGGACCGGCCGTCGTCCTGACCGACGGAATCGGTTGCGACGGCTTCGCGTGGAAGTACTTCCAGCCCCACCTCGCGGCGCGCCACACCGTCCTGCACTGGCACTACCGCGGCCATGGGCGGAGCGGCCTGCCCCGGGACCCCGGCGCGATCGACATCGCGGCGCACGCCCGCGATCTCGTCGCGGTGATGGACGCCGCCGGCATCGAGCAGGCCATCTTCTGCGGGCACAGCATGGGCGTGCAGGTCTCGCTCGAGGCCTGGCACCTCGCCCGGGCCCGCGCCCGCGCGCTCGTGATGATGTGCGGCAGCTACGGCAAGGTCACCGCGACCTTCCACGGCAGCGACGTGCTGAAGCAGGTCCTGCCCTCGGTGATCCGCCTCGTCGAAGAGAATCAGGGCCTCGCCCGCGCGCTCTGGGGCCGGATCCCGCCCGGCTTCGCGTTCAAGCTCGCGACGCTCATGCGCGAGGTCGACGGCGTCTCGCTCCGCGAAGAGGACTTCCGCTGGTACATGGAGCACGTCGCGGCGATGGAGCCCGCGCTCTTCCTCTCGATGCTCAAGCACGCCGGCGAGCACACCGCGGAGGACTACCTCGCGCAGATCGACGTACCCGCCCTCGTCGTCGCCGCCGAGCGCGACACCTTCACGCCCGCCGCGCTCGCCCAGCACCTCGCCGACGCCATCCCCCAGGGAGAGCTCTTCATGCTGCGCGGCGCGAGCCACGCCGCGCCGGTCGAGCAGCCCGAGGCAGTCGCGCTCCGCTTCGACGAGTTCGAGCTGCTGCGCCTCGGCGGGCTGCCTGCCCCGAGCTCGTCGCCGGGCAGCGTCCCGGCCCCCGAGCGCGCGCGCAAGACCGGCTGAGCGGGCCCTTCGAGGGCGACCCGCTCAGGGCCGGGCCGGCCGGGGACGGATCGCGGTGCCGCCCTGCGCGCCGTCGAGCTCGAGCGAGCAGATCGAGCAGACCGGCTTCTCGCCCGCGAGCCGGAAGAGCACGCTGCCGGCGATCAGGTAGGCGAACGAGCTCGGGATCATGATGCAGAAGTCGGCGCCCCAGAACGGCGTGAGCAGGCCGAGCACGGGGACGCCCACGCCCCACACGCGCAGCGCGTTCTTCCACCCCGACCAGGGCATCAGCGCGCTCACCGCGTCGTCGCAGCGCGAGCAGTAGAGGGTCCTGCGCTCCGCCTTCTGCATGCCGGATGCTGCCGCGCGGCGGCCGCTCCGGCAAACGTGGTCAGGCCGCCTTGGGCACGTCGAGATCGGAGAGCAGGTCCTGCCCCGTGAGCCGGTCGGCGCTGAGGCCGCCGAAGTACTTCGCGAGCCCGACCCGCTCGTAGGCGGGCTTGATCCGGTCGGTCAGGAGGCCGATCTCGCGGAGGTTCGGCACCATCCGCCCGAACATGATGTGCCGGAAGCGCTCCATCCCCGGCGAGCTGGTGATGAACGAGCGCCACTCGGCGCGCGTGAGCTTGTGCTCGAACCACTCCTCGTAGACCTCGTAGGCGAGGAACCGGTTGCGCATGAGCAGCGCGACCTCGAAGGCCCAGTCCTCCCGCTCGCGCCGCTCGCTCTCGGAGATCTCCTTGGTGACGTGCTCGCGCAGCGCGAGCACGCCGTAGTGCACGTGCCGCGCCTCGTCCTGGATGACGTTCTTGAGCAGCTCCTTGAGGAGCGGCTCCTTCGTCTCGCGGTAGAGCGTGGAGAAGGCGCCGAGCGCGACGCCCTCGACCATGATCTGCATGCCGAGGAACTTCATGTCCCAGCGGCTGTCGCGCATGAGCGCGTCGATGATGACGAAGAGGTTGTCGTTGATCTGGTAGAGCTTCTCGAGCTTCGTATCGAGGTAGCGGTGGAAGACCTCGACGTGGCGGCCCTCGTCCATGACCTGGGTGCTGCCGTAGAGCTTGCCGTCGAAGAACTGCACCGACTCGGTGACCTGCGCGGCGGCGAAGAGCGCGCCCTGCTCGCCGTGCAGGAACTGGCTGAGCATCCACGCCGTGACGCTGTGGCGGAGCTGGGCCTTCTCCTGATCGTTCAGCCGCACCCCCAGCGCATCCACCCGGTCCCAGCCGAGGAAGTCGTCGGGCAGAAGGGGCACGTTCGGATCGAAGGGATCGACCGCGGTCTGCCAGGGAAGATCCGCGCCGTTCCACTGCCCACGCTTGGCCCGCTCGTAGAGCTCCTCCATCGCGGGGAAGTCGTGGGGATAGGTCCAGTCGAAGTACGCCGAGTGCGTCGCCGGCATCTCGGAGGGCCGGCCCTGCTTGCCGCGCTTCAGGATCGCGCCGCGCAGCGCCGAGGGCCCGATCGAGGAGAGGACCCGCGCGTCCTTCACCTCGAAGAGCGGCGAGGCGGCGTCCGCCCACTCCTCGACGCGCTTCTTCACCCGGTCCGGGAGGATCTTCTCGATGCGGTCCAGCTGCGTGCTCATGGGGGACTCCTTCACTCCTCGAACGAGGACAGGGTGGCGAAGAACGCGTTGATCTTCTTGGTGTGCAGGCCGGTCAGGAGGCGGTGCACGATCGGCAGCGCCCGCTCGATCATCTCGGCGCCCTTCTCGGGCGACATGCGCTCCATGCGGCTGACGAGGAGCGCAGCTTCGCGGTGGAAGAGGTCGTCGACGACCTCCTGCAGCATCGCGACGTCGTCGATCCGGAGGCCCAGCTCGTCGGCGTAGCCGAGGCGGCGGATCTCGCCCCAGGCATCGAGCAGCCACTGATCCTCGGCGGCGATCACCGTGCGGTCCTGCTCGTCCTGGCGCGCGCCGATGATGCCGAGCTCGATCGCACGTTCGAGGTCGGCACGCGGCACGTGGGCACGGGCGCAGGCCTCGTCGGCGCGCACGGTCGGCTCGGGCCCGCTCCCGCTCGCCGCCGAGAGGCTCGCGGTGGTGAAGCGCTGCTTGATCTCGCCAAGCAGACGCCGCTGCGCGCTCGAGAACTGGCTCTCCTGCCCGTCGAGCAGCGCCTTGATCGCCTTCAGCGGCAGGAAGCGCTCGTGCTGCAGGTTCTTGATGAGCGTCAGCCGCGCGACGTGCTCCTCGCCGTAGAGCGCCATGTTGCGGCCGGTCTTCTGCCCAGCGGGAAGGAGTCCCTCGTGGATGTAGAAGTGGATCGCCTGCCGCGGCAGCCCGGTGCGCTCGCAGAGATCCTTCATACGTAGCGCGGGCGGAGCGCTCGGCGGCGGCACGCTCGGGGCGCGGGAAGCGGAGCGACCGGGGCCGTCGGTCATGGGACCTCCAGGGTGACGGGACCGAGCGGCCGGCCGACGCAGGTGAGGGTCTTGCCGGCCGCGCGCTCGGCCTCGGTCAGGCAGTTCGGTTCGTCGAGCTGCACCTCGCCCGACACGACGCTGCACGCGCACGCGGCGCAGCCGCCCATCGCGCAGGAGAAGGGCAGCGCGACGCCGGCCGCGAGCGCCGCCTCGAGCACGGTCTTGCCCGGGCCGACCTGCACCTCGCGCTCCTGCCCCTTGATCCGCAGGCGCACTGGGACCGCGCTCGATGGCAGCGGACGCGCTCCGCTCGGCGCCGCGCCGGGGCTCTGGAAGCGCTCCTCGTGGATGCGCGCGGGCTCGACGCCGCGGCGCAGCAGCACCGCCCGCACCGCGTCCATCATCGGGCGCGGCCCGCAGAGGAAGTGGTGGACGGGCAGCTCGCCCGGCAGGCGGGCATCGAGCGCGCGCTCCTCGACGAGCCTCTCGACGAGGGCCTCGTCGGGCCGGCCGGCGAGCGCCTCGTCGCTCGGCTGCTCGAGCACCTCGATCAGCGTGAAGCGCGCGCCGTGCTCGCTCTGCAAGCGGCGAAGACGCGCGCGGAAGATCGCCTCGCCGGCACTGCGGCTGCCGTGGATCAAGGTCACGCGCGTGCCGGGCTCGGTGAGGAGCACGTGCTCGACGATCGCGGCGAGCGGCGTGATCCCGCTGCCGCCCGCGTAGCCGACGAGGTGCCGCGGCACGCTCGCCGGACCGGCGACGAAGCTGCCCGAGGGACCGAGCACCGAGAGCACGTCGCCCGCTGCCGCATGCGCGACGAGGTGCCCCGACACGAGCCCACCGGCGATGCGCTTCACGGTGATGGCCGCGCCGTGCTGGGGGGCGCGGCTCAGCGAGTACGCGCGCTTGTGCACGCGCCCATCGATCACGACGTGCAGCGTGAGGAACTGCCCCGGTGTGAAGGCGATGTCGGCGCCGCTCGCCTCCTTCAGCACGAGCGTGCGGGCGTCCTCGGTCTCGCGGATCACCTCGACGAGCTGCACCGGGCGCGGACGCACCTCGATGGCCGGCCGGGGCGCAACGGGACGCGGCACGACCGCAGGCGCCCGCTCGCCCCGCAGCTCGCGGGCGAGCATGCCGAGATCGCCGCGCAGCGTGCGGTACGCGGGACGAAGCCCGCGCGGCAGCGCGAAGAGGAGCGGGTCGATCTCGGCGAGGGAGGGCGCGCGGAGCGGAGGCTGCTGCGGGGTCGAGAAGCTCGGCGGACGCTCTCCGAAGAGGGCTGCGCCGAGCGCGTGGGCATCGAGGCGGGCCTGGTCGAGCACCCGCGCGACCGGCCGCGGCGCGACCGAGGCGAGCGCGGCCGCGGCAGCATCGAGGGCGGTGACGGGGCGGGCCGTGCGGGGCATGGCCGGGATCATTCGGCACACCGCGTCTTGTGTCAACAAACACTTTACACACTCGCCTATCTCCATGGATTTCTTCTCTTCTTCGGAATCGACACCAACCCGAGGGAGGCGCTGGGCCGCGTCGAAGGCCGCGCTGCGCCATGGTTTTTTGACCCCCGCGGACGCGCCTTCCTACGATCCCGTCATGATGCTCTCCCTGCGTGCGTGGTCGTCGGTCGCGGGCTCGCTGCTGCTCCTCGCGGGCTGCGCGGGCACGGCGACGCCCGCGGCAGCCGGCATCGAGCGCGAGCGCGCCGAGTTGCTCCGCGAGAACGGCGCGCTGCGCAGCCGGGTCGAGCGGCTCGAGTCGCGGCTCTCGGCGCTGAGCGCCGAGAACGAAGCGCTCGAGCGGGCCCTTCGAGGCGGGGGCGCAGTCGAGGCGAGCACGGAGGAGCGCGCGATCGACGACGAGCTCGCGATCGACGAAGGGCTCGCGCTGAGGGGCGAGGAGCCCGAGGTCGAGGAGCGCGGCGAGGATCCGCGCGGCGAGCGGCCGATGCTTCGGCTCTCGGGTTCGGGGCCGAGCGAGCGGCCGGCCCTCGCGGCAGCGAGCGCTCTCGCGGGGCCGGCAGCGCCGCCCGTCGTCGCGCCACCTCCGGACGGTTCGCTCGGACGACTCATCGTCACCGGCGGACCCGACGACGTGCCGGCGATCCCCGCGGCTCCGATCACGGTGGCGCCGCACGAGACGGCGCCCGATCCGGCCGCCTCCGAGTACCAGGAGGCGCTGCGGCTGCTGAGCGAGCGCGACGTCGAGCGCGCGCTCCGTGCGCTCGCGGCCTTCGTGGCCCGGCACCCCGAACACCCCTACGCGGACAACGCCCTCTATTTCCGGGGCGAGGTGCTGTACGCGCAGCGGGCCTACCGCGAGGCGATCCGCGAGCTCGAGCTGCTCGTGGCGCGCTATCCCGAGGGCGGACGCGTCGCCGACGCGCTGCTTCGCATCGGGACGTGCTGGGAACGCCTCGGCGACTCGGCGCGCGCCGCGACCTATTTCGAACGGGTGCGCTCGGAGCACCCCGACAGCGCCGCGGCCCGGATGGCCGATCGGGAGGACACGTGATGCACACGCTGACTGAGAAGCTTCGCCGCGCGGCGCTCGCCGCCGCCCTCGCCCTGCCCGCTGCCTCGGCGGCCGCGCAGAGCGACACCTTCGTCGACGTCGGGACGGGCGACGATCCCTACGCAGGCGAGGACGACCGGGGGGGCTTGCGGGTGAGCCGCGGCTCGCGCGCGGTGCCGCCGACCCACACCGTCCGCCGCGGCGACACGCTGTGGGACATCACCGAGTACTACTTCCGCAACCCGTGGGAGTGGCCGCGCGTGTGGTCCTACAACCCCGAGGTCACGAACCCGCACTGGATCTACCCGGACGATGTCCTGCGCCTGTTGCCGGCGGGCGGAGCGCCGGTGCCGAGCAGCGGCGGCGGGGTGAGCGTCGCGGTGCGGCGGCGCGCGAGCGCGGGGACGGTGTACCTGCGCGAGCAGGGCTACCTCGACCCCGAGGCGCTGCGTACGGCGGGCGAGATCGTGGGCTCGCCGACCGATCACATGCTCCTGACGCCCTACGACCAGGTGTACGTGCGCTTCGACGAGCTCGAGGACGGACGCGCCCCGGCAGGCGAGTACACGGTCTTCCGCGAGCTCGCCGAGGGTGAAGAGAGCCTGGAGCGCGAGACCGGCGATGCCGGGACGCTGGTGCGCATCCTCGGCGCCGTACGGATCGAAGAATGGGACCCTGACCGCAGCATCGCCCGGGCCACGCTGATCGAGTCGCTCGAGCCGATCGAGCGCGGCTTCACGGTGGCCGCGGTCCCGCGGCGCTTCACCGTCGTGCCGCCGGTGACCTCCGACCGCGACCTCGAGACCGAGGTGGTGGCCTCGATGCGGCCCTCGCTGCTGGTCGGCTCGGACCAGATCGTGTTCGTGCCGGTGGGCGAGGAAGACGGCGTGCGCGAGGGCAACCGGTTCCTCATCGTGCGCCGCGGGGACGGGTGGCGTCGCACGCTCGAGGACGCCGACATCCACGACGTGGGCTCGGCGGTCGCCATCCCCGGGGCGCCGGAGGAGTGGCCGGAAGAGGTCATCGCCGAAGGCCGCGTCGTCGCGCTCCGACCGCACAGCGCGGGCCTCTTCATCACCAGCACGACCGAGGTGGTCGAGCGCGGCGACCGCGCCGTGCTGCGCGCCGGCTACTGAGCACGCGGCTCAGCGCGGGGCAGGCGCCGCGATCCCGCTCACGACCGGCCGGCCCGAGCACGCGACGGCATGCCCCATCGTCGCGGTGTTCCACGCGATGCCGACCTCCCCGCGCGGATCGACCAGGATGAGCCCTCCCGCGCCGCCGACCCGGGCGCCGAAGCGCGCGATCGCGGCGTCGGCGGCCGCTTGCGCCGAGAGGCCTCCGCGCACGAGCTCGCACGCGAGGCGCGTGAGGCCGATCCGGATCGCGGCCTCGCCGTGGCCGGTCGCGCTCGCCGCAGCGGCCTCGTCGTCGGCGTAGGTGCCTGCGCCGAGGATCGGCGTGTCCCCGACCCGGCCCGCACGCTTGGCGATCATGCCGCCGGTCGAGGTCGCGGCGGCGAGGCGGCCTCTGGCGTCGCAAGCGACCGCGCCGACGGTCCCGCCTGCCCATCCGGGCCCCCGCTCGCCGCGCAGGACCTCGGCGAGTCGGGCGCGGGCGGCGTCGGTGATCAGCGCGTCGGCGGGGGCCGGCGAGAAGCCCGCGCGGCGGGCGAACGCCGCGGCGCCTTCGGCCGCGTAGAGCAGGTGCTTGCCGTCCTCGAGCGCGGCCCGCGCGATCGCGACCGGGTTGCGGAACGGCGGCAGGGCGGCGACCGCTCCGCCTCGGAGGCCCGTGCCCTCCATGATCGCTGCGTCGAGCTCGAGCCGTCCATCCTCGGTGAGGCACGCGCCGGTGCCGGCGTTGAAGCGCTCGTCGTCCTCGAGGACGCGGACCGCCGCCTCGACGGCGTCGAGGGCGCTGCCGCCCGCCTCGAGCACGGTCAGGCCCGCGCGGGCCGCGGCTTCGCAGCCCTGACGGTGGCCGGACCACGACGCCTCGGGCACCTGCCCTGCTCCCCCGTGAACGACGACGACCGGCGCGATCACCCGCGCGAGCCTAGCACCCGCGCCCTGGCCCGGCGCTCGCTGCCGCGGGGAGGATGCTGCCTCCGGTCCGCATCGGTCCTCTTCCGCGCCGGTACGGTCCGTGCGATCAAGGGTCCTCATGCGCGCGATCGCTGCCTTCCTGCTCCTCGGTCTGACCGGTTGCGATGCCACCCTCGGCGTGCGGGGGGACGCCGGAACGGGTGCGGATGCTCCGGACCTGCGGGACGCGGCGGTCGACGTCGCGAGCGGCGACGGCGCCGTGCCGCCCTCGGGGTGTTTCCTCGACCCGATGCCCGCGGCGATGGGCGGGGGCGCGATGACCATCGACGACGCGGTCGCCGCGGGCGGCTGCAGCACCGCGGTCGTGCGCCCGCTCTCCGAGCAGCTGATCGGCGAGATCGACTGCCTCGCCCCGGGCGCGATGGCACGCATCGACGACATCGGGGGCCTCACGTTGACCTCCACCGCGCTGCCGTGGCTGCAGCGACCGGCCCGCGCCGCGCTCGCGGATGCGGTGGCCGACGGGGGCGGCGGGCTGAGCGTCAACTCGACGCTTCGCACGCTGCCGCAGCAGCTGATGCTCTACCGCTGGTACCTGTCGGGTCTCTGCGGGATCACCCTCGCCGCGAGGCCGGGGACGAGCCCCCACGAGTCGGGGCTCGCCATCGACACGAGCGAGTACACCGCGTGGCGGCCCGAGCTCGAGGGCAACGGCTGGCGCTGGCACGGCGCGGGCGATCTCGTGCACTTCGACTACGTGGCGGGCGGCGCGATGGACCTCGAGGGCCTCTCGGTCCTCGCGTTCCAGCGCCTCTGGAACCGCAACCACCCCGAGGACCGCATCGCCGAGGACGGCGCCTATGGGCCACAGACCGAGGGCCGGCTCCGGCAAACGCCGATCTCGGGCTTCGCCACCGGCGCGATGTGCGACCCGCCACCGCCGCCGCGCGCGCCGCTCACCCTCGACTGGAGCCTCGACGCCGGGCGCTACGAGCTCGTCGCGAGCGCCGACGACGACGTGGCCGAGGTGGCGTTCACCGCCGACGGACGGGCCCTCGGGGCTGCGGGGCGGAGCCCGCTCGGCACCTACGTGCTCGACGCCGGCGCGTGCCTCGACGGGGCGCTGCATGTCCTCGAGATCGCCGGCGGGCCCGACCGCGCCGTCGCGCTGCTCGAGGCCGAGGCGGAGAACGCCATCTACGTGCGGCCGCGCGGCGGCACGACCTACGAAGTGGGGCTCGAGCGGCCGGCGGCCGACGTCGCGGCGATCGAGGTCTCGGCGGACGGCTTCGCGATCACCGACGCGGAGACCGGCGAGGTGCGGGCGAGCCGCCGGGCCGTGCTGCACACGTACTCCGCCACCGGTCTGCGCCGCTTCGAGCTCCGCGCCTACGCCGCGGACGGAGCGCTGCTCGAGACCCGCACCTTCGAGTTCACGCTGCGCTGAGGGCGCCGCGACCGTGCACCCTCGGGCTACGGGGGAACCGGGCGAAGACGGATCTCCACCGTCGTCGTGCCCGGCACGACCTGGACCTCGAGGTCGTGGGGGAAGTAGCCGTCGGCGGTGAGGGTGAAGCGCCGGGGACCCGCTCGAAACTCCTCGGCCCGCTCGGCGAGGACGCGCGCCGTGCCCACGAAGTGATCGTCGGTGTAGACGCGCGCGGTCTCCGGCGTGACGACGAAGCGCACCGAGCCGGTCGATGGGGCGGCGCCGCGGCCGCCGCCGCAGCCGGAGGCGAAGAGCGCGAGCGCGAGGAGCCAGGGACGCATCGGGACCGACGGTAGCATCGCCTCGGCCCGCACACCGCGAAGGCTCAGCCGCACCACGGCAGTCCGTCCTCGCATCCGAGCTCGCGGAGCGCCGCGAGCGGCACGACCAGCTCGACCACCGCCGAGCCATCCGAGCGCGAGCGCACCCGCCGCAGATCCGCGTGCCGATCGAGCACGTCGTGCAGATCCCGCACCCGCAGCGGGGTCGCTGCGGTCCGGCGCAGGGCCGCGTCGAGCCACGCGTGGAGCATCGCGAGCGCGCGGCGACGTCCCACCGAGCGGGCCGCGAGCCGACCGGGCGCGATGGGCACCCCATCGGGCAGCGGACCCAGCGCCGTCGCGACGACGTGCTCCGCCTCGAGCCGCACTGGCGCGTCGCCGAACGGCAGCGGCGCCTGCGCCGAGGCCGCGAGCGGAACGAGCAACGCGAGCCAGAGGACGGCCTGCGAAGCCCCGCGCCGTGCCGGGATCACTCCCACTCGATCGTCGCCGGCGGCTTGCTCGAGATGTCGTAGACGACGCGGTTCACGCCGCGCACCTCGTTGATGATCCGGGTGCTCGCGCGCGCGAGCACGTCGTAGGGCAGGCGCGCCCAGTCGGCGGTCATCCCGTCGCGCGAGGTCACCGCGCGCAACGCGAGCACGTTCTCGTACGTGCGTCCGTCGCCCATCACGCCGACGCTCTTCACCGGCAAGAGCACCGCGAAGGCCTGCCAGGTGCGCCCGTACTCGCCGCTCGCATGGAGCTCCTCGAGGAAGATCGCGTCGGCCTCACGGAGCACGTCGAGGCGCGCCTGGTCGAGCTCGCCGAGGCAGCGGATCGCCAGACCCGGCCCGGGGAACGGGTGACGGTGCAGCACGTGATCGGGCATCCCGAGCAGCCCGCCGACCTCGCGGACCTCGTCCTTGAACAGCTCACGCAGCGGCTCGACGAGCTTGAGCTGCATCTTCTCCGGCAGGCCGCCGACGTTGTGGTGCGTCTTGATCGTCGCGCTCGGGCCCTTGAACGAGACGCTCTCGATGACGTCGGGGTAGAGCGTGCCCTGCACGAGGTGCGTGGCGCCGCCGATCTTCTTGGCCTCCTCGTCGAAGACCTCGACGAAGACGCGGCCGATGATCTTCCGCTTCTGCTCCGGGTCGCTGACGCCCTTGAGCGCGGTGAGGAAGCGGTCGGCCGCATCGACGTGCACGAGCTTGAGATGACCCGCCGGGCCGGCGGCGATCTGCTCGGTGAAGGTGCGGACGACCTGCTTTGCCTCGTCTTTTCGCAAGAGGCCGTTGTCGACGAAGATGCAGGTGAGCCGGTCACCGATCGCGCGCTGCACCAGCACCGCGGCGACCGAGGAGTCGACGCCGCCGCTGAGGCCGCAGATCGCCCGGCCGCCGCCGACCTGCGCGGCGATCTTCTGCGTCGCCTCCTCGATGAACGAGCCCGCGGTCCAGTCGGCCGCGAGCTGGGCCACATGAAAGAGGAACGCGCGGAGCATCTCGACGCCGCGGGGCGTGTGCGCGACCTCGGGATGGAACTGCACGCCGTAGATGCGCCGCGAGGCGTCGCCGGCCGCGGCGAAGGGCGCGCTCGGCGTCGTCGCGAGGGGCGAGAAGCCAGGCGGCAGGGCCGCGACGCGGTCGCCGTGGCTCATCCAGACTTCGACCTCTTCGCCCGTGGCGAAGCCGCCGAGGAGGCCGTGGCCGTCCTTCACGACGATCTTCGCCGGGCCGTACTCGCGCTCGGGCGCGGGCTCGACCTGCCCGCCGAGGAGGTGACAGAAGAGCTGCATCCCGTAGCAGATGCCGAGCACCGGCACGCCGAGCTCGAAGACGCCCCGATCGACGCTCGGGGCGCCGGCTTCGAAGACGCTCGCCGGACCGCCCGAGAGGATCACTGCGCCTGGGGCCTTGGCGCGGATCTCGGCGATCGACAACGTGCAGGGGTGGATCTCGCAGTACACGTGCTGCTCGCGCACGCGCCGGGCGATGAGCTGCGTGTACTGGGAGCCGAAGTCGAGGATGAGGACCGACGTTCGCGACATGGCGGCGGCCTTATCACACACCGCGGGCAGCCGCCTCGCCAGGCTCGTCGGAGCCAGGGTTTGCCGCTACCCTCTCCGCGTGCCCGCGGAACTTCGCCTCGAGCTGCCCATGGCCGATGGGCGGTCGCGGCTGCCGCTCCGCGGCGGAGCGCGGGTGATGGGCGAGGACGCGCTCGCACGGGCCATCGCCGACGCGCCCGGGGACTGCCGGCGGGTCGTGTTCCAGGGCTCGCCGCGGCGGCCCGAATCCCTCTTCGCCGCGCTCGAGCACGCGCAGGCCCGCGGCATCCCGCGCCGTGCGCTCGAAGGCGACGGGCACGTGCTCGCCGAGGGCGGCGCGGCCCTGCTCGCGGCGCGGGGCCTCGACACTGCGTTCGTCGTGCTCGGCGGCATCCGCAGGCCGGTGCACGACGCCGCGCTCGGGACCCGCCCGGACGACGACGCGCTCGGCCACGCGCTCCGCGGTCTGCGCGCCGCGATCGACGCGGGGCTGTTCACCTACGTCGTGATGCCCCTCTTCCGCTTCGGGCTCGACGACGTCCTGCCGCTCCTCGACTACCTCGTGACCAGCGGCAGCCGGCCGACCGGATTCCTGCTCGCCCCTCCGGAGGAAGCGGTGGTCTCCGAGCGGCTGCGCGGGCAGCTCGCGCCGCACCGGACGCTCGCGGCGCTCGCGGCGAAGGTCTTCTCCGAGTGCGCGCGGCACCGGATCGAGCACGGCTTCCACGACCGGCGGGGCCTCTTGCCCTGCGCCACCGGTGGCGCGCTCGACCGTCACGGCACGGTCTTCGTCGAGCGCCTCGGCCTGATGAAGACGCGCCGGCACGAGGAGCCCTTCGTGCGCGTCACCGCCTGCAGCGCGTGCTCACTCGCCCAGAGCTGCCCCGGCGCCGAGCCGGCGTACGTCGCGCGCTTCGGTGAGGCGGAGCTCGCGCCGGTTCCGCTCGACGTCTCGATGGACTGGCGTCTCAAGCCCATCCACCGCCTCGACGAGCGGGGGCTCAAGAGCGTCTCGGCCTTCGATCACGACCCCGAGCGCGCGAGCGGCCGCTCGCTGCTCCGGGTGAATGGCCACTGCAACATGTCGTGCGCGTTCTGCTTCATCGACCGCACGGTGCCCGACGTGGCCACGGACGTCCTGCTGCGCGCCATCGACGATCTGTCCCGCGGCCAGCTCGATCACCTGGTGCTCTCGGGGGGCGAGCCGACGCTGCACCCGGACCTGCCAGCGCTCGTGGCCCGCGCGAAGGAGCGGGGCTTCCGCGTCGTCGAGGTGCAGACGAACGGCGTGCGCGCCGCCGATCTCCCCTACGCACGCGCGCTCGTCGAAGCGGGGCTGAACAAGGTGACGGTCTCACTGCACAGCGTCGATCCCGCGGTGTCGGACGAGATCACCCGCCTGCCCGGCGCGTTCGGCAAGACGATCCGTGCCTTGCACCATTTCCGCGCGTTGGGCATCGCGACGCAGGTCGCGCACGTCATCACGAAGCGCAACTTCGCGGACCTGCCGCGCATGGCGCGGTTTCTGCGCGAGGAGTTCCCGCCCCAGGAAGGCTCGCTCTCCATCTGCTTCGGGATCGCGCAGCCGATCAGCGACCTCGTCTACACCTGGGTCATGCCGCGCTTCGACGAGGTGCGCCCCCACATGCGGGCGGCCCTCGACGAGTGCCTGGAGCACGGCGTCGGCTTCGGCGGGATGATCGGCCAAGGGGGCTATCCGCCGTGCATGCTCGACGGAGAGCTCCGTTACTACGCGGAGAACCTGGGGAACGTGTACGTCACGCCGGGGAGCGACGACTTCCACAAGCCGGAGCGCTGCCGCGGGTGCAGCTTCGATCCCCACTGCCTCGGGGTGCGGAAGTACTACGTCGAGGTCCACGGGGACGAGGAGATCCGGCCCTTTCGGGCCGATGTCACCGGGTTTGCGGCGCGAAGGCAGGATCCTGGGATCGAGGCCGCGGGCCGGCTCGTGCCGCTGCGCCGCTCCCGCGACGCCTAGCCCCTCGTCACGCGGCGGCGGGACCGCCGGGCGGGATCGCTGCGTCCGACGGCCGCCCCGCCGCCTTCACGCGCGAGAACGTTCCAAGGCCCTCCAGCTTCCGATAACCTCTCGGGCGGTGCGTTGGCTGATCCCGCTGCTGGGTTGTGTCGTCTCGTCGGGGCTCGTCGGCGGGTGCAACGCCGCGACCCGTGGGCTCGCGTGGGAGGCCGCGTTCCAGAACGCCACCGTCCGGGACCGCGCGGTGGCCCTCGAGGCGGAGATCCGCTCGGGAGGCTGCATCGGCACCGAGCTCTACCGCGCGGTGTTCCCGATCGACGCTCCGCCGACGACGATGGGCCCGCCCTCCCTCGCTCCGGGACGCTATGGGTTCCACGTCGCGGCGCGGGCCGCGGACTGCGTCACGGTCGCGCTCGGGTGCACGGAGGTGAGCCTCCCGCAGGCGCCTGGAGCCACGGTCCGCGTGAGCCTCGAGGATGTCTCCGGGACCGCTGCCTGTCCGGCCGACGCGTGCCAGGACGGTCTCTGCGACCCGGACGCGGACGCGGGGCCGTTCGATGCCGGGCCCGTCGTCTGCGACGCGGGTGCCACCTGCGGCGGGAGTTGCACGGACTTGCTGACCGACCCCGAGAATTGCGGCGCCTGCGGCACGCGATGCCGCGGAGCGCGGGGGTGCTGCGTGGGAGGGGCGTGTGCCAGTTGCCCCTGAACGTCTCGGGGCGCTCCTCGCCGCGGCGCTCTTGAGCCTCGTGCCGGCGGCCTCCCTGGCCCAAGGGAGGCTGGCAGAGGCGCGCGCTGCGTTCGATGCGGCGGAGTTCGAGACCGCGCTCTCTCGGCTCGATGCGCTCGATGCCGCGGAAGACCTCTCGTTCGAGGAGGTCTGCGGGCTGCTCGTGCTGCGCGCCGAGGTGCACCTCGCCCTCGGCGACGACGCGGCGATGCAAGCGGATCTGCTCGGCCTCGTGACGATCGCCCCGGACGCGACGCTGCCCCGCACCGCACCTCCCGAGCTGCGCGAGGCGGCGGAGCGCATGCGACGGCGCGAGATCGGAGCTCCGACCGTGCGCGCCGAGGCCCGACCGACGGCGACGGGGGTGGAGCTCCGCGCCAGGGCGAGCGGGGATGACGCAGGCCTCGTCCGTCGGGTGCGCGTGCGCGCCCGGGGCACCGACGGCACCTGGCGCGAGGCGACGGACGAGCTCGACGTCACGGGCACCGGCGCCGACTACTGGGCCGCGGCGATCGGCCCCGGAGGTTGGGTGCTCGCGACGAGCGGAACGGAGTCCGACCCACTCCGATGGGGAACGGGCTCGGGGCGCGCGCGCGAGGACACGCTGGTCCTCGGCCTCGCCATCGCGGGGGCCTCGGCCGGCCTCGTGCTCCTCACGGTGATCGTCGGCGTCGCGGTGACGAGCTCCCCCGGAGACCGAACCCAGCCCACGCTCCCGGTCGTGGTGAGCTTCTGATGAACGCGTCGGAGGACGACGTCGATCTCTCCGGGCTCTCCGACGGAAGCAGCGACGATCCGGAGGACTCCGACGAGTTCGTCATCGGCACCATGGTCGGCCGCTACCAGCTCTGCGTGGAGCTCGCGAGCGGAGGGATGGCCAAGGTGTACCTGGCCCGGCGCATCGGCGAAGGCGGGTTCGACAAGCTCGTCGCGCTCAAGCGCATCCATCCCCATCTGTCGAGCCAGTCGGAGTTCGTCGAGATGTTCATGGACGAGGCGCGCATCGCCTCGCGGATCGACCATCCCAACGTCTGCGCGGTCTTCGATTTCGGACGGGCGGGGCGCGAGCAGTTCATCGCGATGGAGTACCTGCTCGGCGAGACGCTCGGCCGGGTCTGGCGCAGGGCGCGGACCAAGGGCGTGACCGGAACGCCCGCCTGGTGGGCGCTCTCGATGCGCATCGTCGCGGAGGCGGCCGAGGGCCTGCACGCTGCGCACGAGCTGACGAGCGAGACGGGCGAGCCCTTGCTCGTCGTGCACCGGGACGTCTCGCCTTCGAACGTGTTCGTCACCTACGAGGGCGCCGTGAAGGTGGTCGACTTCGGGGTGGCCCGCGCCCAGAACAAGGTGCACCAGACGCGGGACGGGCGGGTGAAGGGCCACTACGCCTACATGGCCCCCGAGCAGGCGCGGGCGGGCAACGTGGACCGTCGGGCCGACCTCTGGTCGCTCGGCGTGCTGCTCTGGGAGCTGCTCGCAGGGCAGCGGCTGTTTCGCCGCGAGTCGGAGGCGGCGACCCTCATGGCTGTCATCTGCGGTGAGGTCCCTCCTCTCGCGGCGCAGTGCCCGACCCTGCCGACCGAGGTCACCGAGCTCGTCGAGCGCCTCTTGACCGACGATCCGGAGCTGCGCCCGACGTCGGCGCGGGCGGTGTCGCGCGACCTCGAGCGGGCCATCGCGCGGCTCGGCGATCCGGTCGGCCGGGGCGACCTCGCCCAGCTCATGGAGCAGCTGTTCCCCGAGGAGCTGGAGCGGCGCAAGCAGATGGTGGCGGCCGCGCGGCGTATGCCGACCGTCACCCGGTTCGAGCGGGGCGAGTCCGGCGAAGGGCGGAGCGCTCGCGACCACGACCCCTCACGGCACCGGAACGACGACGCTCGACGCGGCGCGTCCTGGCCCGAGACGAACCGTCAGGGTCTCCGGATGCGTCGCACGCTGTCGGGCGTGGGGCTCGTCGCGCTGCTCGGCGCGGGGACAGCGGCATGGGCGCTCGCGCCCGCAGACCGCGACGACGCGCGCCCCGGAGCCGACGTCGCGAACCCGCCGGAGGCGACGCCGGGCGAGAACCTCCGTGGGAACGCGGGCGACGCCGGAAGCGCAGCGGTGGTTCGGACGGAGGCGCCCGCGGCGCCGGACGCGGGAGGGGACGCCGAGCCGGCCGCTGCACCGGGGAGCGATGCCGGCACGCCGCCGACGGCGGGCGATGGAGGGAACCCGGCGTTCGAGACCGCAGACGAGGACGCGGGCACGCGCGAGCGCAGTCCGTCGCGGGAGCTCGGGACGGTGAACGTCGCGACCCCCGGAGGCTGGGCCGACGTGTACCGCGGAGGCCGGCGGATCGGGCGCACCCCAGGAAGGTTCGCGCTTCCGCCGGGCCGCTACACGCTCACGCTGCGCCCCTTCGGCGATGGTCCCGAACGCACGGTGAACGTCGAGGTCCGGCGCGGCGAGACGGCGCGGGTCTCGGTCCCCGTCACGCCGTGAGCGCATGGGCCCGAGCGCCTCGCTGCGCCGCGCTCAGGCGAGGCCGCTCGGCGCGCGCAGCGGTGCGGCCTCCGACGCGGGCTCGTCCTCCTCGCTCGGGGTCTGAGCGTAGCCGGTCGTTCCGCCCACCGTCGCGTAGGCCTCCTCGCCGTGCAGCGCGAGGTCGAGCCCTTCGTGCTCGTCCTCGGCCTCGGGCCGCAGGCCGATCAGCTTGTCGATCGCCTTCGCGAGAACGAACGAGAGACCTCCCGACCAGAGCGCTGCGACGAGCACGCCGAGCGCGTTCTCGCCGAGCACCTCCCAGCCGCCGAACATCGCGCCGTCGCGGCCGGCGGGGTTCCACGCCGAGGAGGCGACGACGCCCGTCGCGAGGGCACCGAAGGCGCCTCCGACGCCGTGCACGCCGAACGCGTCGAGGGCGTCGTCGTAGGCCCATGCGCCCCGGCTCAGCGCGTTCTTCACCAGCACCGCGCCGAAGCAGACGCCGCCGGCGAGCGCGCCGAGCACGAGGGCCGCGCCCGGCCCGCAGAAGCCGGCGGCCGGCGTGATCGCGACGAGCCCGGCGACGAGCCCCGAGGCCACCCCGAGCGCGGAGGGCTTGCGGTGCCGCCACCACTCGAGCGCCGCCCACGAGAAGCCGCCCCCGGCCGCGGCGACGTGGGTGTTGATCAGCGCGAGCGCCGCGATGCCGTTGGCGCCGAGCGCGCTGCCGGCGTTGAAGCCGAACCAGCCGAACCAGAGCAACCCCGCGCCGAGAAGCGTCATGGTGAGGTCGTGGGGCAGCATCTTGCGGTGCGGCCAGCCGAGCCGGGGGCCGAGGACGCGCGCAAGCACGATCGCGCTCGCGCCGGAGCTGAGGTGCACGACGGTGCCGCCGGCGAAGTCGAGGGCGCCCCGCGCCAGCAGCCACCCTCCGGGCCCCCAGACCCAGTGGCAGAGCGGCGCGTACACGACGATCGTCCAGAGGACGGTGAAGAGGACGTAGGCGGAGAACTTGAGCCGCTCGGCGTACGCGCCCGCGATGAGCGCCGGGGTGATCACCGCGAACATGAGCTGGTAGGCGGAGAACGCGAGGTGGGGGATGGTGGTGCCCTCGCGGGGCCCGAGCCCGACGCCGTTCAACAGCACGTGATCGAGGCCTCCGATCACGCCCCCGCCGAGGAGCGGCGAGGTCGGGGCGAAGGCGAGCGAGTAGCCGATCGTCACCCACACGAGCGTGACGAGGCAGATGGCGGTGAAGCAGTGCATGAACGTCGAGAGCACGTTCTTGCTCCGGACGAGGCCCCCGTAGAACAGCGCCAGCGCGGGCGTCATGAGCAAGACGAGCGCCGTCGAGATCAGCACCCACACCGTGTCCGCGCCCGAGATCTCCGTGTCGCTCACCGCCACCTCCGCTGAGGAACGCGGCCGAGACTAGAGGGAGGCTGTTTCGATCTCGTTTCCTCGGGGCAACTTCGCGGGCGCCGGACCTCGCCTGCTGGGCCGGGCCTCACTCGGCGAGCGCGTCGAGCCTCGCGCGGGCGGCCGCGGCGTTGGGCCCGGCGGGGAATTCGGCGAGGTAGCGCGCGTACTCGGCGCGCGCGCGAGCGGCGTCGTGCAGGCCACGGTCGAAGAGGCGGGCCTGCTCGTAGATCGCGTTGGCCCGGAGCGCCCCGCGGGCGAGGCGCTCGGCCCGCGCGAAGGCCTCGATCGCCCGCTCGGGCCGGTCGCGCCGGAGATCTCCGAGCAGCGCCCACGCCTCGGCGCGCTCCTCGCGGCTCGCGGTCGGATCGTCGACGAGGCCCAGCAAGAGGCGCTCGGCCGCAGCGCCGGTGAGCGTCTCGGCGCGCGCGAGCCGCTCGGCGGCGGAGGGCGCCCGTGCGCCCGCGGCCGGCTCCGCCTCGGCCCCTTCGTCGGGCGCGGTTGCGTCGAGGCCCCCCGCGCTCGGCGGCGCCGCTGCGCCCGCGCCATCGACGGGCTCGGGCACCACCGCCGCGCCCGCGCCATCGACGGGCTCGGATCCACCCTCGTCGAGGGCCTCGCCCGCTGCGGGCACGGCCCCGCTCCACGACTGCCCGGCGCCCACGAGGACCGCATCGCCGCGGGCCGGGATCACCCGCACCACGCCTTCATGCACGACGACCTCGGTGCCCGTCTCGGAGGCCCGCACGGTGAGCTCCGTGCCGACGATCTCGATGCGCGCGGCCGGCGTCCGGATCGCCACGTGCTGGTGGCCGCGGTCCCGCGGGTGGAACGCGAAGCGCGCCTCGCCGGCCGAGAGCGCGAGCCGCACGTCGGCCAGCGAGACCGCCTCGATCCGGACGTGCGAGCGCTCGCGCACCGAGACCGCGAGGTCGAAGAGCGTGACCTCGGCCGACTCGCCGGCCGCAAGGACGAGCTCGGTGCCCGCGGACACGACCCCCGCCGCGTCCGCACCGCCCGCCGAGGCGAGGGCGTAGCGCGGCGCCTCGGGCTCCTGCCCCCTCCATACGAGGAGCGCGGCGGCGGCCGCGAGCAGCGCGACGCCCCCGGCCGCGGCGAGCCGGCGGCGGGACGGGGCCGCGGACCGACGCGCCGGCCCCTGCGCCGCCATCGCGGCGAGGAGCTGCTTCTCGAGCCGCGCCTTGTGCAGGTCGTCGAGTCCGGGCTCGCGCTGCAGCGCCTCGGCGACGCGTTCGCTGGTGGTGGGCTGGGCGCTCATCGCGTCGTCTCCTCGCCATGCGGCACGAGCAGCGCGTCGAGCTTCTTGCGCGCCGCCTGGACGCGCGCGTGCAAGGTCGAGAGGCCGGTGCCGGTCATGTCCGCGATCTCCTGGAGCGTGTGGCCCTCGACGGCGTGCAGGACGAAGGCCTGGCGCTGCTCGGGGCTGAGGTGGCCGAGGGCCCAGGCTGCAAAGCCCCGGTCCTCGACGTCGCTGGGCTGGGCCTTGGGGGCGGGCAGGAGCGCCCCGATGACCGGGAGGCGGCTCCAGCGCGCCCGGCGCTGCCGCTCGCGGGCCGCGTCGAGGGCCCGCCGGCTCGCGATGCCGAGGAGAAAGGTGGAGAGCTTGCTGCGCCCATCGAAGCCGTCCTTGCGGGCAGCCTCGAGCGCAGCGAGAAAGGTCTGCTGCACGACGTCGTCCACGTCGCCGTCGCTCGGCCCGAGGATGCGCTGCACGGTGCGGTGCACCTTGTCGACGTTCTCCCGGTACACCCGCCGGAACGCGGCCGTGTCGCCCGCGGCCGCCGCCGCCAGCAGGACCCGGGCATCGGCCCCCTCGGACGCGGAGCGCTCGGCGGTCACGGCCACCCCCGGCGCGCCCGCCGAGCGGGGCCCCGAAACGACCGGGCTGCGATGAGGGACGAAGCCATCCACGCCCGGTGGGTCGTCGGAGGCGGGCTGGATTTCCACTCCCCCGGGCATGACCATGGAATCACTCGCGATTTTCTCGGTCAAGGCCACACGCGGAGCGCCGTGAGGAGCCAGCCGTTCAGCTCGTCCTCGAGCACCTGCCGGACTCCCGGCGCCAGGACGAAGTGTGCGGGATCGAGCGCCACGTCCAGGCCGCCTTCGAGGACCCAGGCGAACGGGCCCTCGAAATTCCACGCGAGCTCGACGCTCTGCCGCGTGCCGACGCCGACGACGAGGCGGTCGCCCCCCTCGAAGGCGGGCGGCCCCTCGGAGATCCACGCGCCGCCGAATCGGCTCAAGACGCCGAAGGTGACGCCGAGTGTGACGTCGCCGATGCGGAGCGGCCGGACCTGCAAGCGCACGGCGAGGTTGACGACCCGGAACGTGTAGGTGCGGCCCGCAGCGCGGAACTGATCTTCGAGGATGGGCAGCTCCGCCTCGATCACCGCGCATTGGTCCCCGGCGCAGAGGCCGAGCGCGAGGCTGGGCCCGAACGAGAGCGCTGCGCGGTTGGCCCCGAAGAGGCCGCCGAGAAACGCGCGGCCGTAGAGCACCGGTCGCACGGACGGAGCGGGATCGGGGCGGCCGCCGAAGATCCCCCCGATGGGCTCGAGGTACACGTAGCTCGGCGAGGTGCTGCTCAGCGGCGCGCTCTCGCCGAGCGCGATGCGGGAGGGCTCGGCCAACTCGGGGGCCTCGAGGGCCGCGTCGAAGAGATCGACGATCGCGAGCGAGAGCGCCCGCACCGCCGCGCTCGTGCCCTCGGGCGGCACCGCGACCTCGGTCTCGTAGACGCGCCCATCCTCGGCGACCAGGGTGACGATCGCGCGGGCCGGCTCGGACTCCGCGCTGCGCACGAGGCCCACGTGGCCCGCGGGGAGCAGCAGCGCCGTCCGGCCGAAGGTCGGCGCACCGACGTCGACGGTGCGCCCGGTGCGCCGAGTGAGCGCACGCGCGAGCGGACCGCCGAGCGGCGCGAGCGCCTCGTCGAGATGCACCACGAGCGGCCCGAGCGGCTCGACCTGGGCGCGCACCGGCCCGACCAGCGCCAGCAGCCACGCCGCGATGCACGGAGCCGCCCACGCAGCGGCGGCGGGCCAGCGGTGGGCAGAGGGGCCGGACACAAGCCCGGGCGGGCTCAGAACCGGTAGGTCGCGCCGAGGCGCGGGTAGATGCGGACCTCGGGGCCCTCGCCCACGAGATCGCTGAGCACCCGGCGGTGATCCGGCGGCTGCCAGAGGATGCCCTCGAAGATCGCGAACACGCCCCAGTGGCGGTCGATGTTGAACTCCACCGCGCCGCCGAGGCGCAGGCGGAACTGGTCCTGCCGCCCCTGGGCGCAGACGATGCCGTCGTTCGTCATGTTGATGCCGCAGATGCGGTCGCCGCTCGGGCCGATGTCGAGGAACGCGCTCTCGCCGCGCGGGTGGCCGTAGTACTGGTCGGAGTTGAAGTCGAAGCCGAGCCAGAGCGTGACGGCGGCGACGGGCTCGAGCAGCAGGCTCACGTTGCCCTCGAGGGAGAAGAACGCGTTGTTCACGCCGGTCGAGTAGCCGGGGAACGCCGTCCCGGTCGCCGCCGCGGGCTCGTAGTCCTGGTTCGGGCAGGGGCCGGTGCCGGGCGACGAGCACGCCGAGGGCCGGCCCGGCACGCCGGGGTAGATGCCGGGGGTCCGGAAGCTCGCGTTCGGCCCGATGCCGCCGCCGAAGCGGACCTGCGCGCCGACGCCGAGCTGCTGCAGGATTCGCACGCCGAAGCGCGCGCGGCCCTCGAACTCGGTGAGGCGGCCGAGGGTGCGGATGGTGAAGCCCGCGTCGACCATCTCGTGCAGACCGATGCCGAGACGGATCTCGCCGAGGTAGGGCCAGCCGAGGGAGAGGTCGATCATCGGATGGTTGAGCGGGATCGGCACCGCCGAGTGCGTGGTCGCCCCGGCCGCCGCGGTCTCGGAGCTGTCGACCATGTTCGCCGAGAGCGTGATGTCGCCCTCGTCGTACTCCACCTCGATCTGCTGCCGGTAGGTCTCGTAGCCCGCGGCGCGGACCTCGAAGACGTGGCTGCCGACCGCGATCCGGCCCTCGTAAGGCAGGGTGCTCACGCGGGCGTCGTCGATGTAGAGCTCGGCCGGCTCGCGCGTCGGCGCCGTCGTCTCGGCGCGCAGGCGCACCTGGAGCGGCTCGAGCTCGACGGTGCGCTGGCAGTCGGTGTCGGCAGCGGCGCCGCTCACCGTCGAGCAGGTGAAGGCGACCTCGGCGAAGCCCTCGGCACGGACCACGACCGAGTGCGTGCGGCCCTCGGTCTCGTCGGCGACGAAGGGCGAGGGGTGCTCCTCGCCGTCGACGACGATCGTCGCGCCCGGCACGCTCGCCTGGAGGTTGATGTCGGTGGGCTCGCCGCGGACCGCGGTGAGCACGATCTCGACCGTGCTCGCCTGGCCGGCAACGACCGTGACCGTCTGGCTCGCCGCGGCGTAGCCCGGGGCGGTGACCTGCACGACGTGGCTGCCGGGCTCGAGGTCGCTGCGGCTGCGCACGCCCGCCGGGAGCGGCTCGCTGTCGACGTAGACCGTCGCCGCGGGCGCCGCCTCCACGGGCGAGACGACGATGGTGAGGCGGCCCGCCGCCGGCGCCGCGACCCGCAGCGTCGCGTGGACCTCGGCGCGCGCGCCGCGCTGCACGAGCACGGTCTGGCGGAACGGCTCGCCGCCCTCGGGCCGGATCTCGACCTCGTGGGTGCCGACCGCCACGTCGTCGAGGACGGTGTTCGTGCGGCGGCCGGTGTCGCGGCCGTCGAGGAAGATCGGCGCGCCGCGCACGTCCGCGTCGACGAGGATCGAGCCGGTGTCGGGGGCGACGCGCTCGAGCATCGCGGTGACGCGGACCGTCTGACCTCCGAGTACCTCGACCCACTGCTCGAAGGCGACGAAGCCCGCATGCTCGACCCGGACCTGATGGCGTCCCGGCGAGAGGTTCGGCACCCGCACCGCGAGCGAGCCGAGCGTGCCGCCGCCGACCGGCGCCCCGTCGACGAAGACGGTGCCTCCGCGTGCGCCCTCGTTGCCGGCCGAGACCTCGATGGTCCCGAGGGCCCGGAGCACCGCGCGGAAGGTCTCGCGGCGGCGCGCCACGGTGATGGTGAGGCGCGCCTCTTCGTAGTTCTCCAGCCGGAAGATGAGGGTGTGCGGGCCGCGGGCCAGACGCACCGCCGCGAGCGGCGTGGTGCCGAGCGGCGCGCTGTCCGTCGAGTCGAGGAACACCGTCGCGCCCGGCGGCACCGACTCGATGTTCACCGGAATCCCTCCGGAGCTCTGGGCGTGGACGGCGCCGTGCAGAGACGCGGCCACGAAGGCGATCACGGCGAGCAGGTGCGAGCGGATCGAGCGGTGCATGCGGGGCTCCCTGGAAGAGTCGTGCCGGGCTTACCGCAGGGGGAGAGCCGGGTCCAAGGGCCGCGCCCGTTGGATGCGCGCGCAAGCAAGCGCGGCAGCGCGGGCCCTCAGTCGACGAGGTAGCTGCAGCTCGAGTCCTCGAGGCAGTGATGCCCACCCGGATCCGAAAGGTAGGGCAGGTCGGTGCCGTTCGTGGAGACGTAGCGGCCGAGCAGGTTGAACATGTAGACGGCCATGTCGAAGGCGAGCGTGTCGTCGAAGAGCTCGTCGAAGCCGTGGATGCCGCGGGGCTGCACGTAGGGCGCGATCATGCCGCTGTTCGGCGCGTCCTCGTCGTAGGTCCACACCAGGTCCTCGCCGGGTGCGGTCATGCGGCGCGAGCGGCGCGACCAGCGCACACCCGGCGTGAGCCGGACCGGCACGAAGCCGCCCTCGGCGACGGTGAGCTGGGTGCGCCCGTCGGTCGCGAAGGCGGCGCGGCCCTCGGCGAGATCGTCGACGTCGGCGAGGAAGGACTCGGCCCCGGGGCCCGCGGGGTGCCGAGCGAGCCGCGGCAAGCCTTCGATGGCGTGCAACCCGATGTAGACATCGTTCGGCGTGGCGAAACCCGGGTAGCGGGCGGAGAAGTCGACCGGGGCCCGGAAGTCCGCGAGGTGGTCCGGGGCATCGGGCGGCAGGAAGGGTACGACGCCCGCCGCGCGCGCGAGCGAGTAGCCGGTCGCGATGGGCACGTTGGGGTCGCCCACCGTGTTCACGAAGAGGATGCTCCGCGGGCGCGGCGCGACGTCCGCCACTTCGAGCGGCTCGAGGAAGATGCGGTGGACGTAGTTGATGGGATCGCCCGGCTCGAGGGCGATCTGCGCGAGCATGAGCAGGCGCCGCATCTCCGGCGACTGACGGCGCCGGCCGTAGCCGGCGGCGGGGGCCTGGAGCGGCTCACCGAGCACGAAGGTCGTCGCGGCGAAGCGGGCGCAGCGGGCGCAGTTCGCCTCGCCGGCCGCACCGTTGCCGACCTCCCAGGTATCGATGACGCGGCTCGGGACGGGCTCGCCGTCGATCGTGCAGGAACCGAAGTCGGTCGCGTCGCGGGCGCCCGGGTAGAGCTCGACGCTCCAGTAGTCGCCGGCGTCCGAAGGCACGCCGACCCGGAACGCGCCAGGCACGCCGCCGGTCGCGCCGGCGCAGCGCACCTCGTCGTTCGTGAGGTTGCGGACCACCAGCACGTCGTCGGGCGAGAGCTCGGCCGCGGGCAGGCAGGCGAACTCGGTCCGCACGTCGTCGGTGAGGTTCGTCGCGAGAAACTGCAAGGACACGTCGCCCGCGGCGCAGGTCGTCTCGGCCGAGGGACCGGCGCTCGGCGTGCCGATCACGAGCGGTCCCATCACGCGCAGGAGCATCGCCGGCAGGACCGCGCCGTTCTCGGTGCGGATCGCGATGTCGGCGAGGCCTCCGCCGCCGACCACGGGCGCCGCCGCGACGACGTTCGGCTCCACGCCGGCGGTGAGCGCGGTGATGATGCCGCCGAGCGAGCCGCCGGCCATGCGGTAGTCGACGTCGCCGCCGAGGTCGGGCGTGCCGTCGCCGTCGAAGTCGCCCGCCAGATCGGGCGCGCCGTCGCCGTCGTAGTCCCCGTCGAACTCCGCGGGTGGGCCGCCCGGCAGGCGCACCGCGAGCGGCACCGCGCGGCGCGCGCCGTCGAAGGAGCGCAGGATGCGGAAGGCGTTCATCTCGTCGATGACCGTCTGGCGCACGGAGTCGCGGATGTGGAAGGCGTAGGCGGTCCAGTAGTGCGCGCCGCTGTCGAGCGCGCCGTCGCCGTCGAGGTCGCGGGCGCGGCCGATGAGGAAGGCGTCGGCCATGCCCTCGATGCAGTTGTCGGCGAAGTAGCTGCGGATGAGGTTCTGCTCGGCGCGGCTGAGGCCGAGGCCGTGTCCGTGGGCGTTGATCGCGACGAGCGCCTGCCCGTGCTGCAGCACGAGGCCGCCGTAGAGCAGCACCTCGGCGGCGTTCGAGCCGTGGCCGTGCACGTACACGACCGGATCGAAGGGCTGCGCGTGCTCGGCCGTCTCGTTCGGCACGTAGATGTTCATCGTGAGCGTCTCGCGGGTCAGGCGCGCCTCGCCGGTCTGCCAGTCCACGTCGAAGACGTCCTCGAGGTCCTCGTTCTCCGGGTCGGTGAAGAAGTACGGGCTCTCGAAGGCGATCGTGACGACGTGGGAGAGCGACGCGTAGCTCTCGAGCATCGCCGCCAGCGAGCTCTCGGGCAGATCGAGCGCCTCGACCGCGACCGTCGCGAGCGTCTCGCGGAACGCGTCGCCCGGCGTGACGTAGGGCAGCGGCACCTCGCTCGGGCAGCCGGCGCCGCCCTGCATCGGGAGCGGCACGGCGTCGACGGGGAACTCGCTCGCGAGGCGCCCCATCACGCCGCGGCCGTAGAGGCCCTCGCGGATCACGTCGAGGTCGTCGGTCACCGACTGCGTGGTGAAGGTCCACGCGAAGGCGATGCCCTCCCAGCCGCGCGCGCTCAGATCCCCGTAGAGCTCCGGGTGCGCCGCGAGGTGCCCGGCGAGCGGCTCGAGGTCACGGCTCTGCCGGACGTGGTGCACGTGATCGAAGGGCGAGCGCACCGGCTGTCCATCCTCGCCGACGAGCCGATCGGTGAGGACCACGGCGTACGTGGTGCGCGGCCGGAGCGGCAGGATCGGGCGGAAGATCAGGGTGCGCGTCTCGCGCTCGTAGAGCCACGCCATGCCGTCGACGAGCTGCAGCGGGTCGCCGGAGAGGTCCCGCTCGATCGTGCTCGGATGATCGAGCACGCCGTCGAAGTCGGTGTCCTCGCCGGGATCGAGCAGGCCGTTGCCGTTCTCGTCTTCTTCCACGGTCTCGAGGACGACGTTCGAGGCGCCGGCGCGGGGATCGTTCTCGAAGTACTGGTCGGGGCGGGTCGTCGCGTAGGGGAAGTGCCCGCCGTTCAGATCGATCGGGGCGGGCAGCCCGGTCTCGAGATCGACGAGGTAGAACGCGTGCCGCGCGAAGTCCGCCTCGGCGAAGTGGTCGGTACCGCCCTGCCGGTCGAGCAGCGACGCGAGGTCGAGGTCCTCGTCGAACGAGACGCTGAGCGGCGCGAAGGTGCCCCAGCCGTCGAGCTGATCGAAGAGCTGTCGTGTGCGCGCCTCGAGCGCGGTCGGCACGAGCAGGCTCGCGTTGAGGCGGCGGCCGGTGGGCGAGCTCGGATCGGGCCACGTCGCCGTGTCGTTCGGCAGCGGCATGACCGGCAGGTCCTCGGCGTAGGGCTCCCAGCGCACGAGCGGCCCGGTGCCCGCGGGAGTGCGTCGGAAGCCGGGGGCGAGGCCGCCACCGTCGCAGGCCGAGGCGAGGGCGAGGACGACGAGGAGCACGGAGCGGAGCGGGACGAGCGGGCGCACCGCGGGAGTCTATCCGCAGGCCGCAGCGTCGGCCCAGGCCGCGGCATGCGCCCGATTCCTTCGCTTGTGGCCCTGCCGAACCCGGGTATCATCCCGCCCTTCGGGCTGTCGCCCGCTTCGTCTCGAACGTGAAGGGCCGGTCCCTTCCCACTGGAGGTCTTCGCCATCTCTCGCTTCGATCCCCGTCAGAACCGCCAGAACTTCGGTCCCCGCACCAACCAGCGCATCCGCGTCCCGGAGGTCCGCGTCATCGGGCCGGAGGGCGAGATGATGGGCGTCTTGCAGACGCACGAGGCGCTGCGCGTCGCCAAGAGCCGGGGGCTCGACCTCGTCGAGGTGAACCCCAAGGCGGTCCCGCCGGTCTGCAAGATCATGGACTACGGGCGCTTCAAGTACGAAGAGAAGAAGCGCGAGAACGAGGCCCGCAAGCGCCAGAGCAAGGTCGAGCTGAAGGAAGTGAAGCTCCGGCCGAAGACCGACGATCACGACCTCGACGTGAAGGCGAAGCACATCCGCCGCTTCCTCGAGGAGGGCAACAAGGTGAAGGTGACCTGCCGCTTCCGCGGCCGCGAGATCACCCACCCCGAGACCGCCGAGCGGCAGCTCGTGCACTTCATCGAGGTCACCCGCGACATCGCGCTCATCGAGCAGCCGCCGCGCATGGAGGCCAAGACGATGACGATCCTGCTCGGGCCCAAGCCCGACGTGCGCGCGCGCGCGGCCAAGCTCCTCGCCGAGCGCGTCGAGCGCGAGAAGGCCGAGCAGCTCGCCTCGAAGGGCAAGGGCGGCGACGACCACGAGGACGAGCAGGGCGAGGACGAGGACGAAGACGAGTGAGGGGACCCGAGGGCGCGCGCGTGACGGGACCGGCTATCCTGCGCGCCGCATGCCGCGCTCCTTCGCCCTCTCCCTGCTCTTCCTCTCGGCCTGCGGCGCTGCGGACGCCGGCCGATCCACGCTCCCCGCGGTCGAGTCCGCGCCGATGACCCGTGTCCCCGAGCGCATCGCGGATCCGGCCTTCATCGAGGCCTATACGCTGACGTACCGGTTCGGCCTCGGGCACCCGGGGGCGTTCCACTTCACCCGCGACGGGAGCCAGCTGCTCTTTCTCCGTGGCGGGGCGCGGAGCTTCGTCAACGACCTCTACGCGCTCGATCTCGCGAGCGGCCAGGAGCGGGTGCTGCTCACCGCCGCGCAGATCCTCGACGGCGCCGAAGAGGAGCTCTCCGCCGAAGAGCGGGCCCGGCGCGAGCGCACGCGCAGCGTCGCCCGAGGCATCGCGGGCTTCGACGTGAGCCCCGACGGCGCGAGCATCCTCGTCCCGCTCTCGGGCCGGCTCTTCCTCATCGATCGGGCCCGCGCCGGCCAGCCTGGCTCGGTGCGCGAGCTCGCCTCGAGCGCGGGCTACCCCACCGACCCACGCTTCTCTCCCGACGGCACCGCGATCGCGGTGGTGCGGCAGGACGATCTCTACGTGATCGACGTCGCGAGCGGCCGCGAGCGGCGCCTCACCGAGCGCGCGCGGGACACGCTCTCCTACGGCACCGCCGAGTTCGTCGCCCAGGAGGAGATGAGCCGGATGGAGGGCTACTGGTGGTCGCCCGACGGCCGCACGCTGCTGGTGCAGGAGACCGACGTCGCGGGCGTCGAGGCGATGCACATCCTCGATCCGATGCACCCCGATCACGCGCCGGAGAGCCCGCCCTACCCGCGGCCGGGTCATCCGAACGCGATCGTGCGCCTCGGCTTCGTGCCCGCGCGCGGCGGCGCGATGCGCTTCGTCGAGTGGGACCGCGAGGCCTATCCGTACCTCGCCACGGTGCGCTGGCCCGCGAGCGGTCCGGTGATCCTCGTCCAGGACCGGCTGCAGGAGCACGAGGTGCTGCTCCGCATCGATCCCGCGACGGGACGCACCACCGAGTTGCTGCATGAATCGGACGCCGCGTGGCTGAACGTCGATCAGGATCTGCCGCGCTTGCTCACCGACGGCACGTTCCTCTGGACGAGCGAGCGGAGCGGGAGCTGGCAGCTCGAGCTGCGGGGCGCCGACGGCGCGCTCCTCCGTACGCTGACCCCACCGGAGCTCGGGCTCACCGGACTGCTCGCCGTCGACGAGACGCGCGGCGTCGCGTTCGTGAGCGCGAGCGACGAGCCGACCGAGGCGCACCTCTTCCGCGTGCCGCTCGACGGCTCGGGGCCGAGCCGGATCGACGAGGGCGGCGGGATCCACGAGGCGGTGTTCTCGGGAGACGCGACCCGCTACGTCGAGGTCCACCGCACGCTCGGCGCGGCGCGCGCGATCACGGTGCGCGACGCCGGCGGCGCGGTGCTCGCGCGGCCCGCGAGCCACGCCGAGGAGCCGGGCTTCACCCCGAACGTGACCCTCGAGACGGTCGGCGAGCGCGGCTTCCGCGCCGCGATCGTGCGCCCGCGAAACTTCGATTCCTCGCTGCGCTATCCGGTGCTGCTCTACGTGTACGCGGGGCCGGGCGTGCGGCAGGTGCTCGCCGACCGGGACAAGTGGCTCTTGCCCCAGTGGTTCGCCGATCACGGCTTCATCGTGGTGAGCGCGGACGGCCGCGGCACGCCCGGGCGCGGGCGGGCGTGGGAGCGGGCCATCGACGGCGACTTCGCCAGCGTGCCGCTCGAGGATCAGGTCGCCGCGCTGACCGCGCTCGGCGCGGCGCACCCGGAGATGGACCTCGATCGCGTCGGCGTGTACGGCTGGTCGTTCGGCGGCTACTTCTCCGCGATGGCGACGATCCGGCGGCCCGACGTGTTCCGCGCGGGCATCGCCGGTGCGCCGGTGAGCGAGTGGCGGGACTACGACACGCACTACACCGAGCGCTACGTCGGCCTGCCCGAGGAAGAAGGCAGCGAGGGCCCGTACCGGCTCAGCTCGGTCCTCACCTACGCGAGCGCGGCCGAAGGCGAGCGGCGCCCCCTGCTCATCGTGCACGGCACGGCGGACGACAACGTGTACTTCTCGCACGCCATCAAGCTCTGCGACGCGCTGTTCCGCGCGGGCCGGCCCTTCGAGCTGCTGCCCTTGGCCGGCTTCACCCACATGGTGCCGGAGCCGGCGGTCGCGGCGCGGCTCAACGCGCGGCAGGCCGCGTTCTTCCTCGAGCACCTCGCCGCGCGCTGAACCACCGCTCAGGCGCCCGGCGCGCTGAACGTCCCTTCCGGAAAGCGCAGCTCGGCGCCGAACGTCGGCCGCTCGCCGGGCACGATCGCGCCGCGGCCGATCGCGTCGATGACGAAGGGCAAGAGTCGGTGCTCGACGGTCTGGATGCGCGCGTGCAGGCTCGCCGCGTCGTCGGCGGGCAGGACCGGCACCGCGCCCTGGGCGAGGATCGGCCCGGTGTCGACGCCCGCATCGACGAGGTGCACGGTGCAGCCCGAGAGGCGCACGCCCTTGGCGATGGCCTGCGCGGGGCCGTCGGTGCCGGGGAACGCGGGCAAGAGCGCGGGGTGCACGTTGACGATGCGGAACGGAAAGCGCGCGAGCATCGCGGGGCCGACGATCCGCATGAAGCCTGCGAGGACCACGAGGTCGGGCGCGTGGGCAAAGACCTCCTCGGCGAGGGCTGCGTCCCAGGCAGACTTGTCGGCGAAGTCCTTCGGTCGAACGACCGCGGTGGCGATGCCCTGCTCCTTCGCGAAGGCGAGCGCCTCGGCGGAGTGGCGATCGCTGATCACCGCGGCGATCGCGGCGCGGCAGCGGCCCGCCTCGATCGCGCGGACGATCGCCTTGAGGTTGCTGCCACGGCCCGAGACGAGGACGACGAGCTTCACGGGCGCGCACGTAGCACGGGGCGCAGCCCGGTGCGTGTATGCTCCCGGGCCTGTCCTCCGAGCCCGCACCGCTCTCCTCTCGCCGCGCGTGGGCGATCACGCTCGTCGCGACCGCGACGATGGCGATCAGCTACCTCGACCGTCAGGTGCTGGCGGTGCTCGCGCCGACGGTGCAGCGCGAGCTCCACCTCTCCGACAGCGAATATGGCTGGGGGCATTCCGCCTTCAGCCTCGCCTACCTCGTCGCGGCGCCGCTCGCCGGACGCCTGCTCGAGCGGATGGGGATCCGCCACGGGATGCTCGTCGCCGTGGTGTGCTGGTCGGTGATCGCCGCGGCACACGCGGGCCTCAGCGGGTTCTTCGGCCTCATCGCGCTTCGCGCGCTGCTCGGCGTGGGCGAGTCGCCCTCGTTCCCCGGCTCGGCGGCCGCGATCGCCCGCGCGCAGCCGGCCCACGTGCGACCGCGCGCGATCGGCGTGCTCTACACCGGCAGCTCGTTCGGCGCGATGGTGGCGCCGCCGCTCGCGACCGCGCTCGCCGCGACCTTCCTCGGCTGGCGCGGCGCGTTCGTGGGCGTGGCGCTCGTGGGCTTGCTCTGGGTGCCGATCTGGCTGCGCGTGACGGGCGGCGCGGACGTGCAGGCCGCGCTCGCCGCGCGCGCACCTTCCGGCCGGCCCGCGCCGAGCCTCTTCGAGGTGGGAACGCACCCCGCGGTGCTGCGCGCCTCGCTGCTCGTCGCGAGCTGCTCGCCGCTCTTCGCCTTCGTGCTGCTCTGGGGCAGCAAGGTGCTCGTCGAGACCCACGGCGTGCCGCAGGACGAGGTGGGCCGCTACCTGCCGTGGCCACCGGTGCTCTTCGATCTCGGCGCCGTGCTCTTCGGCCACCTCGCGAGCGTGCACGCCCGCCGGCACGGGGCTTTCGCTCCGCCTCGCCTCCTCGCGGTGTGCGCCGGCCTGCTCGCGCTCACCATCGCCGCGCTGCCCTTCGCGGCGGGGCCGTGGAGCTTCGTCGCGCTGGCGGGCGTGGCGATGGCGGGCGGCGCGGGGCTCTTCGCGATGCTCACCGCCGACATGGTGAGCCGGGTCGGTCCCGATCTCGCGGCCAGCGCAGGCGGCTTCACCGCGTCGGTGCAGTCGGTGCTCTACGTCGTCGCCAACCCGCTCTTCGGCTACGGACGCGAGCACTTCGACGGCTACACCGAGATCCTGATCGCCATCGGGGCGCTGATCGTCCCCGGGCTCGTCGCGTGGCTGATGTGGGTGCCACGGGGGCCGAGCGAACCTGCTAGCCTACCGGCGTGATGGGGGAAGACGAGACGGTGCAGGTCGAAGGAATGGGGATCGCCCCGGGGTTCTCGGCGCGCGTGGTCGATCATCTGCCGAACCCCATGTTCGTGAAGAACCGAAACTTCCGCTTCGTGTACGTGAACCGTGCATTCGAGGAGTTCGCCGGGCTCGGACGCGCCGAGCTGCTCGGGACGACGGATCACGATCACTTCGCCCGGGCCGAGGCCGACTTCTTCCGCGAGGTCGATCGGAGCGTGTTCACCAGCGGGCAACCGGCGACCGTGCCCGAGGAGCCCTTCACCGATCGCCTCGGTCGCACGCGCAAGCTGCGCACGGTGAAGGTGCCGCTCGTCGACGAGGGCGGGAGCGTCGAGTTCTTGCTCGGTGTGATCACCGATCTCGGTGAGGTGAGGCGCGCCGAGGAGGAGCTCCGGCGGGTCGCGAGCAGCGAGCCGCCCATGGATCGGGAGGTCCACCAGGCGATGCTCCGCAAGGAGCGGCTCGCGGTGCTCGGTCAGCTCGCAGGCGGGCTCGCGCACCAGATCCGCAACCCGCTCGCGGCGATCTCCACCGCCGCATCGATCCTGCTCAGGCGCCTCGGGACCGGCGACGATCCGGACGTCGCGCAGGCCCTCACCGCGATCCGCGAGGAGGTGCGGGAGGCCAACCGCATCATCACCGATCTGCTCGACTACGCGCGGGTGCGGCCGCCGACGAAGCTGCCCGTGCGGGTCGGATCGCTCTTCGACGGTGTCCTCGAGCAGCTCCACGTGCCCGAGGGCATCGCGGTCATGCGGGAGGAGGAGCCCGAGCTCGAGGTGCTCGCCGACGAGCGGCAACTGCGCGACGCGCTGGGCAACCTCGCGCGCAACGCGCTCGAGGCCATGCCGCAGGGCGGCAAGCTCTCGCTGCTCGGAGCGCGGCAGGGACGCGAGGCGGTGCTGGCCGTCGAAGACACCGGCCCTGGCCTGCAGCGGGACGTCGTGGGCCGGCTCTTCGAGCCGCTCGTGACGAGCAAGCCGCTCGGGCTCGGGCTCGGGCTGACCCTCGCGCGCGCGCTCGTGGAGAACCAAGGCGGAGTGCTGCGGCCGGGGACCGGCCGCGGCATCGGGGCGCGCTTCGAGATCCGCCTTCCGGTCTGCGACTGAATGGACGGGAGCGAAGGCAGCGGGTTTCAGTGGAGCGCGGCGCGCCTGGGTTCACCGAGACCGGTCGGGCGCGGAGGCGGCGGCGGACGGGCCCATCCCGACGGCACCCCACATGGGAGGCACCGTGTCGTTTCGCCCCGCCCGTGGAAGCGCTCTGGACGCTCACCGGTGCGCCGCGCTAGCTTCTCCGAGTTCATGCTGGTGTCGGGCTCGATCTCTGTCTCGCTGCCCGCTGGTGCTGACGCCCCAGCGCCCGGGTTCGCGGGCCCCGGACGGCACCGGTGAGCGCGTCGAGCGGCCCGAGCCAAGATCCCGTCATCGAGGAGTTGCTGGGTACGCTCGTCGGTCGGCTCGGGGCCGCGTCGGCGGCGCTGGCGCTCCTCGACGGAGACCGGCTGCGCTTCGTCGCCCGTCGCGGCCTCGCGATCGACGGCGCGGCGCGCGACGCCTCGCCGTGCGGCCATGTCCTGGCCCATGGCGAGCTCCTCGTCGTGCGCGACGCCCGCGCGGACGAGCGCTTTGCCTCGCTGCCGCTCGTCGAGGGGGAGCCGCACATCCGCTTCTTCGCCGGCGCGCCCCTGTTCGACGTCGACGGCCACCTGCTCGGCGCCTTGTGGATGAGCGGTCCGGAGCCGCGGGAGCTGACCGATCCCGACCGAGAACTGCTCGTCGCGCTCGCGCGCCTCGCGGCACGATCGTACGAGCAAGCCGCGCTCGCCGCCTCGTACGAGGAGGAGGCGAAGCTGCGGATCGAGGAAGCCCACGCGGCCGTCCTGCACCTCGACGAGCGCGGGCGGATCCGCTGGGCGAGCAGCGACGCCGAGCGGCTGCTCGAGTTCCGGAGTGTGCCGGGGCTCTCGGTGCCGATCGCGGAGCTGTTCGTGGAGGCACTTCAAGTGGAGGAGGCGCTGCGAAACAGCCTCCGCGACGGCCTCGCGGTCCGCGGCCTAGAGGTCCACCCGGCTTCGCACCCGAGCCGCCTGTTCCGGATCGACGTCGATGTCCGGAGCGCGCCCGATCGCCGCTCGCCGTTGCGGTGCACCCTCACCGACCTCGACCAGGGAGAGGACGTTGCCGCGCGCCTCCGCCGCTACGAGACCCTCTTCGACTTCGTGGACCTGGTGTGCACCGCGGATGGCCGGGGACACTTCGATCTCGTGAACCCGGCGTGGCAGGCGCTGCTGGGCTGGACCCCGGCGGAGCTGCGCGCTCGCCCTTTCCTCTCCCTCGTGCACCCCGAGGACGTCGAGGCGACGATCGCCGTGACCGAGAAGCTCCGCACCGAGGGAGCGCTGGTGCACTTCGAGAACCGGTATCGGTGCCGGGATGGATCGTACCGGACGCTCTCGTGGACCGCCTCGGTGGTGGAAGGCGTACTCTGCGCGGCGGCCCGCGACGTGACCATGGACGTGGCCGCGCGCGAGCGGCTCCGCTTCAGCAACGCGCTGCACACGCTGATCGAGACGCTCCAGCGCCGGTTCATCGAGCAGGGCGGGGCGAACGACGAGTGGTGGCAGGCGGCGCTCGCGGGCTTCATCTCGCTCACCGGGAGCGAGTACGGGTTCATCGGCACGGTCGAGCAGGACGCCGGGGGCCGCTACCTCCACACCAAGGCCATCACCGACATCTCGTGGAACGCGGAGACGCGGGAGCTCTACCAGCGCACGCGCACGACCGGGATGGTGTTCCGCAACCTCCACACCCTGTTCGGCCGGGTCCTGCTCGACGGGGCCACCGTCGTCGCGAACGACGTCGCGCACGACCCGCGCGCGGCGGGCCGCCCCTCGGGTCATCCGCCCCTCGAGCGGTTCCTCGGGCTCGCCTGCGGGCGGGGCGAGGGCCTCGTCGGCATGATCGGGCTCGCGAACCGCAAGGGCGGTTACTCCGCCGAGCTCCTGGCGGACCTCGAGGCCGCAGCGGTCTTCGTCGAGACGACGGTGAACAGCCTGCGCAACGCAGCGCGGCGGCGCGTGGCCGAGGCACGACTGCAGGCCATCGCCGACACGAGCGCCGACGCGATCGTGTCGATCGACGATCGCGGCACCGTGCTCGCGGTGAACGAAGCCGTCTCGAAGATGTTCGGCTACACCCCGGCAGAGTGCGTCGGCCACAACGTGGCGATGCTCATGGGCAGCCCGGAGCGCGAGAAGCACGACGGCTACCTGGCCCGCTACCGCGAAACGGGGGAGCGGCACATCGTCGGCCAGCGCCGGCAGGTCGTCGGCCGCCGCAAGGACGGGAGCGAGATCTGGCTCGAGCTCGCGGTCGCCGAGCTCGAGGTCGACGGGGCGCGGAGCTTCACCGGCATCCTCCGGGACATCACCGAGCAGGTGCAGGACGAGCGCCGGCTCCGCGCCGCGGCGGCACAGCTCGGCGGTGCGCTCGAGATGGCGAACGCCGCGCGCCTCGAATTCGATCAGGACGAGGACGCCTTCGTGCTCAACGACGCCTTCTACAAGCTCGTCGGCTCGAGCGTGGAGGCCATCGGGGGCTACAAGCTCTCCACGTCCGACTACATCAGCCGCTTCGTGCACCCCGAGGACGCTGTGTCCGTGGCATCCGAGCTCACCGCGCTCGACGTCCTCTCGGAGATCCAGCAAGCCCACCAGTTCGAGCACCGCTTCACCCACGCCGACGGCCGGGAGGGCTTCCTCTTCGTCCGCCTCTTCGGCGCGCGCGAGCCGGGGATGAGCGCACGGAAGTTCCTCGGGGTCGCGCAGGACGTCACCGTGCACCGTCGCGAAGAGCAGGTGCGGGCGAGGATGGCCGAGCAGGAGCGGCTGAACCAAGCACTCGCCGAGCGTGTCGAGGAGCTCGACCGGAGCCGCGAGGTCAGCGCGCTCACCTCGGAATGCGTCGAGCTCGTCCAGCGCTGCATCTCGGTGGACGAGAGCCTGGAGCTGACCGGACGCTTCCTCGCGCGCATGTACCCGACGGCGAACATCGAGCTCTACGAGCAGGTCGATGGGAGCGGCGAGATGGTGCTGCGAAGCTGGGAGCACCGCTTCGGTCCGCGGCTCCCGAGCGAGACCCTCGAGGCGCACGATTGCTGGGCGGTGCGCACCCGCCGCGTCTACGCGGTGCTCCCCGGCGGCTCCCGCATCGGCTGCCTCCACGTGCCGCGCGAGGTCCGGGCGGAGGGGCGCGTCGCGTGCGTGTGCGCGCCGCTGCTCAGCATGGATCGCATGATCGGGCTCGTGAGCCTGAGCTTCCCGCCGGCGCGCGAGGGCGTCGCGGCGGACGCCGAGCGGATCGTGCGCTCGGTCGCGCAGTTCGAGACGACCATGCAGAGCCTCGGCGGCGCCCTCTCGACCGTCTCGCTCCGCGAGTCGCTGCAGCGCCTCGCGCTCGTCGACGAGCTCACCGGACTTCCGAACCGCCGCGCCTTCGTCTCGGCGGCCCAGCGAAGCATCGCCCGGGCACGGCGTGCCCGCGAGCGGGTCGGAGTCGCGATCTTCGACGTCGATCATTTCAAGCGGGTCAACGACACCTGGGGCCACGACGCAGGGGATCGAGTGCTCCGACAGCTCGCGGACGTCGCGCTCCAGTTCTTTCGCACCGAGGACGTGGTCGGGCGCATGGGCGGCGAGGAGTTCGCGGTCGTCATGGTGATGGGCAGCGACGGCGAGGCCGCCGGGCGGCTGGACCAGTTCCGCCGCGAGGTCCGCGAGCGGTGCCGCGCGGGCCAGGATCCGGTCACGATCTCGATCGGGTTCACGATCACGGAGAACGAGGCGCCGCGCAGCCTCGACGAGCTCCTGCGCGCAGCCGACGCCGCGCTCTACGAGGCGAAGGCCGCGGGCCGCGATCGGGTCGTGCGCAGTCAGCCTGCGTCCACCTCGGTCCCGCCCCAGCCTTCCTGAGCCCCCACTTTCCCGGCACCCGCGCCACGTCCGGCGCTCCAGCCCCCGCCCCACCGCCACGCAGAGACCTCATGAACGTACTCGTCACCGGAACCAGCTCGGGCTTCGGCTTCGCGACCGCGGTCGAGCTGGCCCAGCGCGGCCACCGGGTCTTCGCCGGGATGCGCGCTCCGACCACGCGGCGCGACGGCGCCGCGGCGCGCCTGCGCGACGAGGCGGGCGCCCGGGTCGAGGTGCTCGACCTCGACGTCACCCAGCAGGCCTCGGTCGACGCCGCGATCGCCCTCGTCGCCGAGCGCGGCGTCGAGCTCGATGGGGTGGTGAACAACGCGGGCCTCGCCGCGGGCGGCGTCACGGAGTCGTTCACGGCCGAGGACGCGCAGCGCCTCTTCGATGTGAACGTGCTCGGTCCCTTCCGCGTGGCGCGCGCGGTGCTGCCGGGGATGCGGGCCCGGGGCCGCGGTCTCGTGGTGAACGTCACCAGCACGCTCGGTCGCGAGATCCTGCCGTTCATCGCCCTCTACGAGGGCACCAAGTTCGCCCTCGAGGGAATGTGGGAGGCGTGGCGGTACGAGCTGGCCAGCCAGCACATCGACGTGGTCCTCGTGCAGCCCGGCACCTTTCCGACCACGGCCATGGTCCCGAACATGCTGCCGCCGAGCGATCCCGGGCGCGCCGCCGGGTACGGGGAGCTGCTTCCCCGCGTGGAGAAGTTCTTCGAAGGGCTCGCGGAGTACGCACGGTCCGGGCAGGCGCCCGATCCGCGTCTGGTCGCCGCGGCCATCGCCGACGTGATCGCGCTGCCCGCGGGCGAGCGGCCCGTGCGGGTGGTGGTCGATCCGAACGGAGGCGGAGGTGCCGCGCGTCTGAACGCACTCGCCGCGAAGGAGCAGGCGGCCATCCTCGAGACGCTCGGGCTCGCCGACCTCGGCGGCACCACACGGCCGGACCGTTGAGCGCGCGCCCGACAGCGATCGCCATCGTCGGGCCCGGCGCCGCCCTCGCCGAGTCGCTCGCCGCCGAGCTCGTGTCGGTGGGAAGCCAGGTGCTCCGCGTCCCCGCCGACGACGCTGCCCTGGCGGCGCTGGCGCACGCCCACGTCGAGGTGCTGCTGCTCGGCCCCGTCGCCGCCCCCGCGTGCCCGTGGGCGGCACCGGCCTTGGAGTTCGCGCGGTCCAAGACGATCCCGGTCGTGGCCTTCGGGGAGGATGCCTCGGCGCTCGCGCGGATCAGCGAGGACGACGGCGTGGTCTCGGCCCTCATGCCGCCGTGGTCGGGCAAGAGCGTGGCGCTGCTCGTGGCGGCCAGCGTCGCGCACCACCGTCGCGACCTCAGGGCGAGGGAAGAGCTGACGACCCGCCTCGGCCTCGTGGAGGCGATCCTCAACGAGTCGCCGCTCGCGATCTATGCGAAGGACCCGCAGATGCGGTTCATCCTGAGCAACCGCCGGCACACCGAGCTGATCGGCAAGGCCTCGGAGGAGATCCTCGGCCACTCCGACGAGGACCTGTTCGGTGCCGAAGGGACCGGCTTCGACACGATGGGCCGCCGGGTGTTCCAGGCCGGGCGCGGCCAGTCCTCGGAGTTCGTGCTCCCGCTGCAGGGCCAACGGCGCGTCTTTCAGGAGACGATCTTTCCGATCCGCCTCGACGGCGTCCGGCGCATCGGCATCGCCGGCATCGCGTCCGACCTGACCGAGATCCGGCAGCAGCAGGCGATGCTCTCGGAGCGCGTCGTGGAGCTCGACCGGAGCCGCCGAGTGAGCTCCTTGACCTCGGAGTGCGTCGAGCTGATCCAGCGCAGCATCTCCATCGAGGAGAGCCTCGCGCTGGCCACGCGGTACCTGGCGCGGATGTATCCCGAGGCGAACCTCGCCGTGTACGAGAAGAACGAGGATCAGCCCTCGCTCGCGCTGCGCGTGCGGGAGGAGCGCTTCGGCAGCTTCCGCCCCGCCGAGCTGCTCGATCCGCAGGACTGCTGGGGCCTTCGCACGCGGCGGACGTACAGCGCGGGCCGAGGCAGCCTGCGGCTTCGCTGCCGTCACCTCGGGACCGAGGGCCCCGAGGCCTGCGCGCCGCTCGTGAGTCTGGACCGGCTCGTCGGGCTGGTGAGCGTCGCGCTGCCCGCGGAGGGCGTCGAGGCGCCGGGCGCAGAGGCCCGCAACGAGCGATGGGTCGCGCAATTCGAGACGACCGTGCAGAGCCTCGCCGGGGCGCTCTCCACCGTTGCACTGCGCGAATCGCTGAACGAGCTCGCCCTCGTCGACGAAGCGACGGATCTGCCGAACCAGCGGGCCTTTCTCTCCACGCTGCAGAAGAGCCTCGCGCGGGCGGCACGGACGCGCGAGGCGGTGCTCGTGGCCGCGGTCGAGGTCACCTGCCGCGGGGACGTGCAGCGGCTCTGGGGCCACGACGAGGACAGCCGGATGATCGCGCAGGCCGCGAACGCAGCCGTCGCCTTCTTCCGCGCCGACGACGCGTTCGCGCGCCTCAGCGCGCGGGTGCTCGGCATCGTCCTGATGATGAAGAACCCCGACGATGCGCAGCAGCGGCTGAGCCTCTTCACCGCGCAGTTGAAGCAGCAGTGCCGGTCGGAGCGAGGACCGGTGTCGGTCGCGATCGGCCTCGGGGTCGCAGCAGCAGGACTCACGGCCGCTCCGGGCGCGCTCCTCGAGGCGGCAGAGCAGGCCCTCGGCGAGGCGCGACGGGGCGGCGACGCCGCCATCGTGCGACGCGACCTGCCGGGGCTCGCCTCGGTCCGGCCCGGCCCCCGCTGAGCGGCCGAGACCCGTCGCAATCCCTCAGCCGAGGCCGAAGCGCCGGAGCCGCTCGTTGAGCGTGGTGCGCGAGATGTCGAGCTCGCGCGCGAGGCGAGTTCGGTTGCCGCCGGTGCGCGCGAGGCCCTCCTCGAAGATTCGCCGCTCGAGCGCCTCGATCGCGGCACTCAGGGTCGGGACGTTCTCGTCGTCGGCCGGCGCCGGCGGGCCTGGAGCAGCCGGCGATGCGGGCGCGAAGCCGGAGCCTGCGAGGATCTCGGGCGAGAGGTGCTCCGGCCGCACTTCGGGCAGGTTCGTCGCGACGATCGCCCAGCGCTCGACCTCGGCCCGCAGCTCACGCACGTTGCCCGGCCAAGCGTGGCGCTCGAGGCAGCCCGAGGCGGCTTCCGAGAGGCGCGGCGGAACGCCCTCGACCGACGAACGGAAGTGCTCGACGAGCGGTCCGATGTCGCTCGCACGCTCGCGCAGGGGAGGCAGCACGACGGTCAGCACGTGGAGCCGGTAGAACAGATCCTCGCGAAAGCGCCCCTGTTCCACCATGGCCCGCAGGTCCCGGCTCGTCGCGCAGACGAGCCGCACGTCGGCGCGTCGCGGCGCCGTCGCCCCGACGGGCAGGTACGAGCCGTCGCTCAGCACGCGGAGCAGCTTCGTCTGCATCGCGGGCGACATCTCGCCCACCTCGTCGAGAAAGAGCGTGCCCCGATGGGCCGCACCGAAGAGCCCGGCCTCGGCCCGTACGGCGCCGCTGAACGCGCCCCGGGTGTGGCCGAACAGCGCAGCCTCGAGCATTCCGTCGTCGAGGGCGCCGCACGCTTGCGCGACGAAGGGTCCGGAGCGTCGTGGGCCGTGCTGGTGCAGGGCCCGCGCGACGAGCTCCTTGCCGGTCCCGCTCTCGCCGCGGACGAGGACCGTCGAAGTCGACGGAACGAGGCGCCGGAGCAGCTCGAAGACCTCGAGCATCCTCGGCGAGCGCCCGACCATTCCGAAGGGACCGCCCCCCGACGCGCCTGCCTCTCCGAGCCTTCGCACCCGCTCGTCGAGCGCGACGGCGAGCTCCTCGGCGGCGGCGCACAGGAGGTTCCGCACCGTCTCGACGCGGTCGCCGCGCACGACCGGGAGTCGTCGCAGCACCTCGGGGGCATCGCCCGTCGCGGGGTCGAGCTCGAGGAGACCCGCGGCGAGCTGGGCCGGATCGGGCGCAGGACAGCCGTGCAGGTGCGTGGCGGCGAAGCCCGACGCGAAGAGGACGAGGTCGAGCGGCGCATCGGTCGGGACCGGCACGGCGATCGACGCGAGCCCGAGGTGGCAGGCACGACCTCCGGACGGGGGCGGGGTAGTCGCGAGCGAGCGGTAGTGCGCGTCGCAGCGCGAAAAGCCCGCCCGCGAGAAGAGGGCGCTGCGGCACACCTCGCTGGAGCCGGTGATGACGCCGCCCGCCTGGTGCGCGAGCGGCCCCTCGGCGCTGGCGAGGCCGAGCTCGAGTCCGAAGGACTTCTTCAGCACGGACCGGAGGACGTCGACGCCGCGGAGCGAGAGGGCGAGTTCGAGGATGCGCTCGGGAGGTCCGAGGTCGAGCGGCCGGAGCGGTGCGTCCGGACGGCCCTCCCTCATCGGGGCCCTCCGTCCGCCGCGGGGCGCTCGGTGCCGAGCCCGCGCAGCCGCTCGCGGGGCCCGTAGAGGACCAGCACGTCGCCGGTCGCGAGCTGCTGCTGCGGATCGGGCGACTCGCTGCTGACCCCGCGCCGGACGAGCGTGAGGACGCGGGCCGACTCGGGGACGAGCTCCCGGATCCGGCGCCCCGCGTGGCGATCACCGATGCGCAGCTCGGCGAGGAGCTGTCCGTGCTCGAGGCGCGCGCGCTCGGTGAGGGCCTGACCTTCGCGGCCGCCGTCCTCGACGACGAACTCGAGGTGCCGGACGATCGCCGAGGCGACATCGACCCGGCTCGCACCCTCGATCCCCTCGAGACCGGGGGAGGAGTTCACCTCCATGACCTGCGGTCCATCCCGGCCTTCGAGCATGTCCACGCCGGCGACCTCGAGGCCCATGATCTCGGCGGCGCGCAGCGCGACGCGCTCGTAGGCGGGGCTGAGGGCGATGCCCTCGGCCCGCGCGCCGCGGTGCACGTTGCTGCGGAACTCGTCGCCCATCGCGGTACGGCGCATCGCGGCGACCACCCGCCCGCCGACGACGAAGGCACGGACGTCGCGGCCGCGGGACTCCTCGACGAACTTCTGGATGAGGACGTTCTTCTGCACGGTGGAGAGCGTCTCGACGATCGCCTGCGCGACCTTGCTCGTCTCGGCGAGGATGACGCCGACGCCCTGCGTGCCCTCGACGAGCTTCACGATCACCGGGGCGCCGCCGACGCGCTCGACCGCGGTGAGGACCTCCTCGCCGCCGCGTACGAAGACCGTCGGAGGGAACGGGATGCGGTGGCGCGAGAGCACCTGCAGCGCGCGGAGCTTGTCCCGCGCGACGAGGATCGCGTGGGAGGTGTTCAGCACGAACACGCCCATGTGCTCGAGCTGCCGGACGACCGCAGTCCCGTAGAAGGTGATCGAGGCCCCGATGCGGGGGATCACCGCGTCGAAGCCGGCAAAAGGCCGGTTCTCGTAGAGCAGGCTCGAGCGCCCCTCCTCGACGACCACCGAGAAGAGCAGCGTGTCGAGCACCTCGGCGGAGTGGCCGCGGGCGCGGCACGCCTCGACGAGCCGCTTCGTGGAGAAGCTCGCCTGCCCGCGGCTGAGGATGCCGATGCGCATCGCGTCGTGCTCACCTCGCGCGCGAGGCGGGCGTCACTCCGTCACGTGCTCGCGCACGACGTCGTTGATCTCGCGGATCGCGGCGCGGTAGTCGATCCAGCGCTGCACGATCTCGGTGATCATGCGGTCGGTCTCGGCGTCCTCGGCGTCGAAGGCGAGCTCGGGGGTCGCGAGGAATGCGACGTAGGCCTGCCACGCAGCGGTGAGGGCGGTGAGCGCCGCCGAGAGCCGACCGAGCGCATCGCCGAGCCCGGGCGCGGCGACGACGGCGTCGAGCGGCGCGCGGTGCTCCTCGAGCAGGTGCATGCAGTCCTCACGGAGGATCCGCGCGTAGCCCGAGGGGCTGCCGGAGAAGCGCGCGATGAGGCCCTTCAGCTCGTCGGGGGAGTTCAGGTCGCGCACGTCCTCGCGGGGCATCGCGCAGGCCCAGAAGCCATCGAAGTACTGGCTGCGCATGCCGTTGACCTGACGGCCGAGCTCGCCGTACTCGTTGGGTCCGGAGCTCGAGACGAACCACGCGAGCCCGCCGACGATCGCGAGCACCGCGAAGGCCGCCGCCGCGAGCATCGGCCCGCGGCCGCTCTTCATCGCGCGCTCTTCGTCCTCGAGGCTGGGGCCCCCGACGGGGGGCAGGGGGGCGAATCCGCCGGGCTGATCGCTGGCCATCGTGCGCTCCGTTCCGCGCTGTCTGTGCGCGAAGCCGAGGGATACCACGAAGGCCGCGCTGCGGTCTGCCTTCGCGGCGCGGCCTTGCCCCCGACCGGGCTCAGCGGATGTTCACCCGGATGCGGTAATCGCCGCACCCGGCGAAGGTCCGGGCGGTGACCCGCACGTAGAGGGTGCCGTGGTCGTCGATGCCGAGGCCGGTGCAGTCGCTGGCGATCTCGACGCTGGAGATCCCCGCGCCGACCGTAGCGTCGCGGCAGCCGCGGCCGAGGAAGTTGTCGACCGTGCCGGCGTTGCAGCTCGCGTTGTCGCCGCCGCCGTCGCAGACGTAGTAGGCGGCGAGATCGTAGTCCGCGCCGACCGGGACGTTGTCGAGGGTGACGGTCATGCGCGGGTTGCCGAAGTCGAAGCCGTCGTCCACGTCGATGCGGATCCAGTCCGCGTCGTCCATCGCGTCGAGGTTGTATCCGGTGATGGTGAGGTCGGGATCGTCCGCGTCGGAATGGGTGCCCGGATACGCGGTCGCGGACGTGTTGCCGTCGTTCGGCTCGTGCACGTCGGGCATGCAGCCGCAGCGGCCCATCACGCACGCCGCGCCGCCGCAGCCGCCGCAGTCGAGCGGGGTGCCGCAGCCGTCGTCGGGGCTGCCGCACTCGAAGCCCAGCTCCGCGCAGGTGCGGGGCGCGCAGACACAGGAGCTTCCCTCACGCCGGTAGGGCGAGGGGCAGGTGAAATCGCAGGTGCCGGCGGCCGAGCAGCTCGCCGTGCCCATCGCGGGGGCGACGCACGCCTCGCCGCAGCCGAGCCGGCAACCATTGCCGGGCTCGTTCGGGAGGTCGGGGATGCAGCCGGTCCCGCACGCGTGCTCGCCTGCGTCGCAGGCAGCCGGCCCCGCGTCGCGGCGACCGCCATCGAGCCCCGGCGCATCGCGCGCGCTGCCATCGCGCGGTCGGCCCGCGTCCTCCGGACCACCACCCTCCGCGCAGCCGAGGGCGACGATCAGGGCGAGGGCGGGAGGAAACGAGGCGGGTCGAAGCATCCCCGGAGGATGGCCGACCGCGGGACACGCCGCACCCCGGTCCGGGGACCCGGGCGACACGGCGGACGACGCTTGCTATACGCGCCCGGTGTCCGAGCCGAGCGACGAGGATCCGCCCCTCGAGCTGCCACCCGAGGGGACGAGCTGCCGAGAGCACCCCGAGGTCGGCGCCGTGGTCATCTGCCCTCGCTGCGCGCGGCCGGTGTGCCTGTCCTGCTGGCACGACCCGATCCGCCGCTGCCACGAGTGCCTGCTCGCCGACCCGACCGCCGCTGGCCCGGCGATCCCGTGGGAGGACGATCGCCGGAGCCTGCCAGCCCGCTTCATGCTCACCCTCGGCTCGGCGTTCTCACCGTCCCGCAGCGCCCCGGGCCTCGGCCGCGGCGGGGTCGGCCCGGCCCTGACCTTCGCGCTGCTCAGCTTCGTGCCGATCTCGCTCGCGAGCGGGATCATCCCCTACACCGGCACGCTGCTCTTCGAGCCGTTCTTCGCCTTTCGCACCATCGGCACGCCGAGCGATGCGGAGATCGCGCTCGATGTCGGCAAGGCCGCCGGGCTCGGACTGCTCGTGTGGGCCGTGCAGGCCATCGTGCTCGGCACGGCGTACGCGTCGCTGGTGCGTGCCTACCTCGGCAAAGGCAACCCGGCGGCGGCGCCGCGCGCGGTGCTCTATCGGGCATGGCTGCTGCCGACCACGATGCTCTGGATGCACCTCGGTGGCCTCGTCACCAGCGAGCTCGAGCTCGCGGCGACCCTCGAGCTGATCGGCGTCGTGCCGCTCATGCTCCTCGTCGCGGCGATGATCGCCACGGCGAGGATGGGCGCAGGGATCGGCCGCATGACCAGCTTCGTGGTCGTCCTCATCCCGATCGTGGTGATGCTGCTGGCGCAGGCCTTCCTCGGCCGCGCCCTCGAGCCGCTCTTGCCCGACTCCGCGGCGATCGCTGCCGCCGCGCGGGCCGCGGCCGCGACGCCCTGATCACTTCCGGATCACGTCGAGCACGAGGGGCGGCGCCTTCTTCGGCTTCGCCGAGAGCTCGAAGGCGGCCCGGATCCGCGCCTCGAGGGCGGCGTCGGGGGCAGCGCGAAGGTGCAGCTCGGCGAGCACGTCGCCCTTCTTCACGGTGTCGCCGAGGTGGCGCTCGAGGACGATGCCGACCGTGGGATCGACGGCCTGATCGGCGCGGGTGCGGCCGGCGCCCATCGTCACCGCCGCGAGGCCGAGCTCGAGCGCATCGAGGCGGGTGACGTGCCCGGCCTTCGTCGCGCGGACCGCGTGCACGACCGGCGCCTTGGGCAGCCGCGAGGGATCGGCCACGACCCGCGGATCGCCGCCCTGCGCCGCGACGATCGCCTCGAAGCAGCGGGCGCCTGCGCCGCTGCGAATCGCGGTCACGAGCTTGGCCCGCGCCTCCTTCTCGGTCTTCACGACCTTGCCGAGGCGGAGCATCTCGGCACCGAGCACGAGGGTGATCTCGCGGAGATCCTCGGGCCCGCCGCCGTTCAGGATCTCGATCGCCTCGCGGGTCTCGAGCGCGTTGCCGATGGTGCGGCCGAGCGGCGCCTCCATCGACGTGAGGAACGCGGTGACCTGCTTCTTGGCGAGCCGGCCGACCCGCACGAGCGACGAGGCGAGCGCGGCGGCGTCCTTCTTCGTCTTCATGAACGCGCCCCGGCCGACCTTCACGTCGAGCACCAGCGCGTCGATCCCCGAGGCGAGCTTCTTCGAGAGGATGCTCGCGGTGATGAGCGGGATCGACTCCACCGTCGCGGTCACGTCGCGGAGCGCGTAGAGGCGCTTGTCCGCCGGCGCGAGGTCCGCGGTCTGTCCGATCAGCGCGCAGCCCGTATCCCGCACCTGCCGGGTGAAGCGCTCGACGTCGAGGCTCACCGAGAAGCCGGGGATCGCCTCGAGCTTGTCGAGCGTGCCGCCGGTGTGACCGAGCCCGCGGCCGCTGATCATCGGCACGGGCACGCCGCACGCTGCGACCAGCGGCGCAAGACAAAGCGAGACCTTGTCGCCGACCCCGCCGGTGGAGTGCTTGTCGACCTTGATGCCCGGCACGCTCGAGAGATCGACGACCTCGCCGCTGTCGCGCATCGCGAAGGTGAGCGCGACGATCTCCTTCGGGCTCATGCCGCGAAGGAAGATCGCCATCGCGAGCGCGCTCATCTGGTAGTCGGCGACGCGGCCGGCGACGAAGCCGCGGATCAGGTGCTCGATCTCGGCGGGCGAGAGCTCGCCCCCATCGCGCTTGTGGGCGATCAGCTCGGGCGTGGAACGGAAGTCGGTCATGCGGCAGGCATGGTCGCAAAAAGCACCGGCCCGCGTCCATGGCGGCGTCGCCGGCCTCAGCGGCCGCGGCGGGGCGCCTTGGCCGGGGTACGGCGGCCCCGGGCGGGCTCGCCCTTCGCGCGGACGGGGCGCTCCTTCGACGGTCGCTCCCCCTTGGCGGGACGCGTGGCCTTGCCCGGCCTCGGCCGCTCGCTGCGGGTGATCTCGACGATCGCACCGAACGAGCGACGGTCGGCGAGCGAGACGCGCTCGATCTTCACCTTCACCCCGTCGCCGAGCCCGAGGCTCCGGCCCGAGCCCGGGGCGCGGACGTGGATGCCGAGCGGGTCGAGCTCCCAGGCGCGCCGGCCGCCCTCGATGCGGTCGAGCGGGACGCCGACCTCCACGAAGGGCGCATCGAGCGTGACCTGCACCAGCTCGGGCGACAGACCGCTCACGGTGCCCGCGATCGTCTCGCCGAGGCGCGGCGTCATCACCAGCGCCGCGCAGATCGACTTGGCGTCGCGCTCGACGTTCATCGCGCGCCGCTCCATCCGGCTCGACTGGATGGCCTCGATGCGCCGGGCGTTCACCGCGGCGGTGGTGCGCTCGATCGCCTCGCCGCGGGCGAGCGCGCGGACGAGCCGGTGCACGACGAGGTCGGGGTAGCGGCGGATCGGCGAGGTGAAGTGCACGTAGTCGGAGGCAGCGAGGGCGAAGTGCCCGACGTTCTCGACCGCGTAGACGGCCTGCTGCATCGCTCGGAGCAGCAGGTAGCCGAGCGGCCCCTCGTGGGGCGTGCCGGCGATCTCCGCGAGCACCGACTGCAATTGCTTGGGGTGCGCGCCGGCGTCCTCGGGCAGCTGCAGGCCGAAGGCCTCGGCGACCGCGCCGAACTGGGCGATCCGCGCCGCGTCGGGCCGGCCATGCACCCGGAAGGGCGCAGCGATGCCGCGGCGGGAGAGCTCCTCGCCGACGGTCTCGTTGGCCAGCAGCATGAGGTCCTCGATCATCTCGTAGGCGCGCTTGACGCCCGGATCGCCCTTCTGCCGCACCACGTCGCTCGGCTCGCGCGCGCCCGACTCGCCGGTCGCGAGCACGATCTTGCTCTCCGGCAGCTCGAAGCTCAGCGCGCCGCGCTGGGTGCGCCGCGCCCGAAGCAGGCCGCTCACCTCGGCGAGCACGCGAAGGTGGGGCAGCCGCGCGTCGGCCTCGGGGTCGGCCTTGCCCGCCTCGGTCCAGCCGAGCGCCCGCGCCACCGAGCCGTAGGTGAGCCGCGCCCGCGAGCGCATCACGCCCTCGACGAAGCGGTGCCGCACGAGGCGGCCCTGCCGGTCGAGTTGGCACTCGACCGCGAGCGTGAGCCGATCTTCGCCCGCGACGAGCGAGGCGAGGTGGGTCGACAGCTCGGGCGGCAGCATCGGGATGGCCCGATCCGGCAGGTAGATCGAGCAGCCACGCCCATGCGCCTCGACGTCGATGGCGCTGCCGGGCCGCACGTAGTGCGAGACGTCGGCGATCGCGACGACCGCGCGGTAGCCCTGCTCGGTGCGCTCGCAGAAGACCGCGTCGTCGTGATCGCGCGCGTCCTCGGGATCGATGGTGCAGAGGTCGATGGTGCGGAGGTCCTCGCGGCGGGCGATCTCCGACTCGGGCACGTGGGCGGGAAAGCCCAGCGCCTCGGCGATCACCGGCGCCGGGAACTCCTCGGCGACGCCCTCGCGGATCAGGACCTTCTCGACCTCGACGTGCATCGTGCCGCGCGCGCCGAGCACGCGGAGCACGGTGACGGCAGGCACGATGCCGGGGGCATCGGGGTAGCGGGTGATGCGGGCGACGACCTCGGCGCCCTCGGGGGTCTCGAGCGGCAGCACCCCCTCGACGGCGAAGCGCTCGGGCAGGCGCGGATCGCCGGGCTCGACGAAGAGCGCGCGGCGCGCCCGCACGAGCTTGCCCGCGACGCGGCCGAGGCCGCGCACGAGCACCTGCACCACCTCGCCGTCGCGGCCCTTCGGCGAGGGCCGGGTCCGCACCTCGACGCGGTCGCCGTGCATCGCGCCGTGCACCGCCGGGGGCGGCAGAAAGACATCCGGTCCGCCGTCGTCGCAGGTCACGAAGCCGAAGCCTCGGGTCGACATCGAGAGCCAGCCGACCGCGTGCCCAGGCCGGAGCGCCGGCCGCGGCGGCTCGATCGCGACCGCCTGTTCGTCCTGCCGCGGCCCATTGCGCTCGGCGCGGGGACGCGGCGGACGCTCCTCCTCGGCGCGCTTCTGCTCGAGGATCTTGCGCGCCGAGCCGGCCCGCGGCGCGACGTACTTGAACTTGTTGCCGGGCAGCTCCTTCGCCATGCCGAGCGCGCCGAGCTGCTCGAGCACCGCGCGCATCGCGTCCTTCTCCGACTTCTCCCGGTCGAGCAGCGAGAGCAGCTCCATCACGTGCACGGCCCGGCTCGCCGCGCGCAGCGCGATCATCACCTCCTGCCGCCCGATCGGCGCCTCCCGCGCCTCCTCACCCCGAACCACCGACCCACTTCGCTTCTTCGACGTCACCCGAACGATCACTCTCTGGCGCACGGACCGCGGCTCCGGCGTCTCTATTCTTTCGCGGCCTCGGCCCCACGGGGCGCCGCTCCATCTCTGGCCGGAGGCGTAGCACGGCGCCGCACCCGAAGCCCTGACTTGCGCCGTGCGGACTGACTCGTAGAACGCCGCGATGCCTCGCCCGCTGCGCGTCGTCGTGTTCGGAGCCACCGCCGGGATGGGCCGCGCCGTCGCGCGCCGCCTCGCTTCACGCGGCGATCGGGTCTTCGCGCTGGGCATCGACCGCGACGAGCTCGCGCGCTCCGCCTCCGACCTCGCGGTGCGCGGCGGCGGCGACGCGGAGCACTTCGCCGAGTGCGATCTCGCCCGCCCCGAGACGTTCGCGCCCGCGCTCGACGCGGCCGAGGCGAAGCTGGGCGGCCTCGACGTGGTGGTCGTGACCGCCGCCATCTTCGCCACCCAGGACGAGCTCGAGCGCGACCCGGCGCTGCTCGCGCGCCTCTTGACCCTCGACTTCACGAACACGGTGCTCTTCTGCGAGGAGGCGAAGAAGCGGCTGCTCCGCGGCGCAGGCGGCACGCTCTGCGTGTTCAGCTCGGTCGCCGGCGAGCGGGGCCGCAAGCCGGTCGCGCTCTACGGCGCGGCGAAGGCGGGACTCACCCGCTACCTCGAGGCGATCGACCACAAGCACCACCGGGACGGCCTCAAGGTCGTCACGGTGAAGCCCGGGTTCGTGAAGACCGGCATGACGACCGGCCTCAAGCCGCCCCCCTTCGCCGGAGAGGCCGACGAGGTCGCCGAGCGCGTGGTCGCGGCGATCGATCGGGGCACGCCCGAGATCTACGCGCCGCTCGCGTGGGGACCGATCATGTCGGTGATCCGCCGGCTGCCGCGCTTCATCATGCGCAACGTCGGGTTCTGAGCCGGCTCAGCGCAGCACGTCGGGGTCGAGGAGGCGGTGCGCGACGAGGTGCTCCCACACCACGTCGGGGACGAGCGCGACCAGCTTTTCGTGCTCGTAGGTACGGCCGCGCGCCCGCACGAGGGACGAGCTGATGTTGCTCGTCACGACGTCGTCCTTGAAGTAGCGGTGACGCGGGTCGGCGAGGATCGAGTTCGCCTGGTCGAAGTCGTGCCCGAGGCGGTGAAAGACGATGCAGTCGAGGTGCTCGGCCATCCACGCGGCCCCGCCCCACTGGTGGAAGGTCTGGGCGACGTCCGAGCCCATCACCCAGCAGAAGCGGTGGCCCGGGTACGCCGGCAAGAGGTGGTCGCGGAGGATGAACGCGGTCTCGCGGGTCTCTTCGTAGATGCGCGCGCCGTGCACGATCTCGAAGTCGCAGGCCTTGAGCCGCGGATAGCGGCGCACCGCGAGGCGCACCATCTCGAGCCGGTGCTGGGCGGGCATGAGCTTCTTGCCCCAGGGGTGCTCGCCCGCGAGGAGGATCCACACCTCGTCGACGTCGGTGAGCGCGAGCACCTCGAGCGCGACGGTGAGGTGGGCGTTCGTGATCGGGCTCGCGCTCGTGCCGAGGAGCGCGACCTTGCGCCCCTGGCGGCGGTCGTCGAGCTTCTGGACCGTGCGCCGCACGACCTCGTCGAGCACCAGGCCGCGCTCGTTGAGGAGCTGCAGCAGGCTCCACGCGACGTCCCCCGCCTCCTCGACGAGGTGCGCCTCGTCCCGGTGGTGCGAGAGCTCGGCCACCTGCTGGGCCAGGTCGCGCAGGCGCTCGCGGAGCGGGGTCGAGCCGAAGGTCCGCTCGTGGCTGAGCCGGACGAGCTCCTGAAGAGCGCGGGGATCCATGGGTGCGAGAGCCTACCGCCGGATTCGCCTTGGGGGGCTTGTGCGCTGGACGACCCCCTGTGTAGCCTCACGGGGCTGTCCGCAGGAGGTCCCTCATGGCTCGTCGCGCTCGGTTGCATTGGCTCGTCGGAGGTTGGTTCGTCGCGGCTGCGCTCGCCGCAGGCTGCAGTTGCGGCGATCCGAACGTCCCCCCCGTGGACGACGCCTCGCTGGGCGACGCGTCGAGCGACGCACGGCGCGCCGACGGCGGCGACGTGGGCTGCGGCGACGGAGTGAGGCAGCGCGACGAGGTCTGCGACGACGGCAACACGGAAGACGGCGACGGCTGCAGCGCCGACTGCCTGAGCGACGAGACCTGCGGCAACGGCTACCTCGACACGCCCGTGGGCGAGCTCTGCGACGACAGCAACACCGAGAGCGGCGACGCCTGCCGGGCCGACTGCCTCTCGGACTACCGCTGCGGCAACGGAGTGCTCGACACCGTGGCCGACGGCGCCGCGAGCGACGAGATCTGCGACGACGGCAACACCGAGAACGGCGACGGCTGCAGCGCCACGTGCGACTCCGACGAGACCTGCGGCAACGGCACGGTCGACATCCCCGCCGGCGAGGTCTGCGACGACGGCAACGCCGCGGACGGCGATGCCTGCAGCGCCGACTGCACCATGAGCTTCCTCTGCGGCAACGGCGCGATCGACGGCGTGGAGGAGTGCGACGACGGCAACACCGACCCCGGCGACGGTTGCGCGGCGGACTGCTTCAACGAGATCTGCGGCAACGCCCGGCTCGACGCGGCCGAGCTCTGCGACGACGGTGACACCGACGACGCGAACGGCTGCCGGACCGACTGCACGTACACCTGCTCGTCCGATGTGGACTGCGACGACCTCGATGTCTGCAACGGCGCCGAGACCTGCGCGAACGGCGGGACCACGACGAGCGCCTGCGTGCCGCCTGCGGCGCCGGCGGTCGATGGGACCGCCTGCGGTGCGGACCTCATCTGCCGCGGCGGCGTGTGCGCCGCCTCGGGCTGCGGCGACGGCGTGGTCGACCCGGCCCGCGCCGAGGTCTGCGACGACGGCAACTCCGTCGACGGTGACGGCTGCGACTCGGACTGCACCTTCACCTGCTCGACCGACGCGGACTGCTCCGACGGCGAGATCTGCTCGGGCACCGAGACCTGCGCCGGCGCGGGCACTGCGGCGAGCGCCTGCCTCCCTGGGACCCCGCCGGGCGATGGCGCGAGCTGCGGCTCGGGCCTCATCTGCACGGCGGGCAGCTGCGTCGCCGCCGCATGCGGCGACGGCTTCGTGACCGCACCCGAGGCGTGCGACGACGGCAACACCGCGAACGGTGACGGCTGCGACGCGGACTGCACCTTCACCTGCGCGAGCGACGCCGACTGCGCCGATACCGCCGTGTGCAACGGCGCCGAGGTCTGCTCGAGCCCCGGCACCACCGCGAGCACTTGCGGCGCCGGGACCCCGCCAGCCGACGGGACGAGCTGCGGCGGCAGCAACATCTGCCGGGCCGGCGCCTGCGTCGCGGCGGCGTGCGGCGACGGAATCCGCTCCGGCACCGAGCAGTGCGACGACGGCAACACGGCGAACAGCGACGGCTGCGACGCCGACTGCACCTACACGTGCGCCTCGGCGGCCGACTGCTCCGACGGCCTCGTCTGCA
>Ga0209972_10000236_pt1 | contig 55388 bp, 63 predicted proteins | sample NOAtaG_7_FD_187302 | JGI IMG/M metagenome (GOLD analysis project Ga0209972, IMG submission 187302) | Freshwater lake microbial communities from Lake Erie, under a cyanobacterial bloom - NOAA_Erie_Diel1S_2200h metaG (SPAdes) (version 2) | ecosystem: Environmental > Aquatic > Freshwater > Lake ... | reverse complement strand
GAGGTTCCCGATGGCCTTGCATGAAGCCGCACAATCTGTTGCATGGTTTGCAGTTGTAGTTTTGTTTGGAGTAGCAGTTGTTATTTACCTTGATATAAGAAAGGAGAGTCGTAATGAGAAGCAGTCTGCCAAACGGGCGGAACCGAGTTCCGTTCAGAAGTGCAGTTCAACGGAACATCTTTTATAAAGATGACCGCATGAAGTCGGATCAGTTAGCGTATTGGTTAGTCGTTGCGTTGATGATCTATTTAACTATTCACTTAATCATTTTTATTTGGAGGTAATGCCATGAAACCGAAAAGCCAAAAAGTTATTGCAGTAATCAATGCCTTGCAAAAGGGAATGCCAACCGAAGAGATTGCCGAGACAGTTGGCGTATCAAAGAGTCGGATCTACAACATCCGACATAAACTTAAACAACAAGCGAAGGAGAAAGTCCGTGCCTATGTTCGCAAGACACCGCATCACCCCAAGAAGTTGCAGAAAGTTGGGCCGTATATCAGGGGCGGCAAGACGAAGAAAGATGTTAAAGCCAAACCGATATCAGGTGAGCAGATGAATGCGTTCACTCAGTTTGATCCCAAGGCTAAGTTTGTCCCGCCTCGTAGTTTTGATGTTGCTGAATTGCTTGTTAAGAACCGAGATCTGTATAACGAGATCAAGGATCAGCAGGCTATCATTCGATACCTTGAGGGTCTTGTAACCCGTATTTCAAAATCTAACTAAACCAAGAAAGGAAACACACCATGATTGAAATGCAAACAGTATCTCTAGCCGAAGCCAAGCGGTCTGTCTTGGAGTTCGGCGCAGATGTTCCGATATTCCTATGCGGTGAGCCTGGCATTGGCAAAACTGCTATGGGTCAAGAGATTGCCGCAGAGTTGGGCTATGAGTATGCGCCGATTGACTGTGCGACTCTTGAGTTGGGCGACCTCGGCACTCCGTATCAGGACAAAGAAGCGGGATGCACGGAGTTTCTGCCGAACGCACGCTTTGGAATGCACAAGGGTAAAGATGTTGTCATGTTGCTAGACGAGCTGACCAAGTCTCCCCGCCCTGTGATGAATATGTTGATGCCAACATTCAACGATAGGCGTCTGTATGACAAGCACCTGACTACCAAGTCTGTCGTGTTTGCTACGGGTAACCTGAGTGGCGATGGTGTTGGCGACAATATGCCACCACACTTTATCTCTCGTATTGATTGGCTGAATGTTCGCAAGCCGAATGCAGAAGAGTGGTGCGAGTGGGGTCGATCAAACAATCAACATCCGACTTTGATGGCGTGGGCTACCAAGAACCCGCATTGTCTTCAGTCGTATACGGATTTCAGCGACAAGGACTTTAAGAACGGCGTGCCACCTAACCCGTATATCTTTTTCCCGCAGTTACCGAAGCGGTCGTTCGTTGCGCCCCGTTCATTGGCCCGTGCATCAATCATTATGCACAAGCGTGATCAACTGCCTGAACATCTTATCCATGCAAACTTGGTCGGTGTGTTGGGGCCAAGCGCGGCGGCAGATATTCAAGCCTACTCTACTGTGGAGAAAGAACTTGAAGATTGGGCTGTGATTGAGCGTGATCCCAACAACTGCAAGGTTCCTGAGAATCCAATCGCTGTCTGTATCTTGGTGCAACAAGCGATGATGCGTGCAGACAAGGCTAACCTGACTGCAATCGTGAAATACATGAAGCGATTGCCGAGAGAATCACAAGCGTTGTTCGGCACTAATCTTTACAAGATCAAGGACAAGCGGGAGTTTGCAAGTCGTAACATAGAGTTTGCAAAGTGGGCAGTCGAGAATCATTGGATGTTGCCCGATGTTAAGTAGTCCAACGGAACCGAGTTCCATTCAAGAAAGGAAGGCACTATGAGTAAATTAACACCTGAACAACGGGTTGCGAAAGCAAGGGTTGCCTTGATGACGCATCCGAAGTTTGCCGCCCTGTCCGGCATCATGTTGATGGGTAAGGTAACTGTCGAGGAAGGGTGGGGAACCGCCTGCACCGATGGTCGCAACGAGTGGTATGACCCTGAGTTTGTTGATCAGTTAGATGATCAGGAGTTGTGCTTTGTCGTAGCGCATGAGAACTTCCACAAGATGTTTCAGCATGGGACTATATGGAATCATTTGTTTAATGAAGATGCAGAGACTGCGGGTGTTGCGTGCGATGCAGTTATCAATCTAATGATTGAAGATTGGGGCGCACCTGTCGGACAGTTTGATCGCATCGTGAAGTTCCCGACTATTGGTGGTATCTATGACGAGCAGTTCCGTGGCATGGATGCAGGATCTGTGTATCGGATTCTCAAGTCTCAACAAAAGCCGCCGCCCAATAGCCCATCTAAGAACAACAATGATGGTGGGAAGGACAAACCCTCAACGCAACCGCCAAGTAATCCAAAAGCAAACACCGATAGTCCATCGGCACTCGACAATCACGAAAAGATTATGGATAACAACATGACGCAAGCCGAGAAGGATCAGTTGCGTTCTCAGATTGACCAAGCAATACGCCAAGGTCAGATGTTGTCCAAAGATCTTTGCAAGAAGTATGGCATTGGTCGTGGTGATTCCGAGTTGGGTTTGGAAGAGTTGCTTGAGCCATATGTGGATTGGCGTGATGTAATGCGTGACTTTGTGAAGGCTACGATGGCAGGCAAGGATCTTTCTACTTATCGTCAACCGAACAAGAGGCTACAACATCTTGGCATATATATGCCTAGCGCATACAGCGAGACAACCTCTCGCATCGTTGGTGCAACAGATGTTTCAGGATCTGTGAACCATGATCTGAGGCAAGAGTTCTTCTCGCAGTTGGAATCCATACGAACCGAAGTCAATCCCGAAATCCTTGATGTATTGGCGTGGGATACCGAAGTTGAATCGCACAAACGATTTGAGCGTGATGCGGGTGAGACGATGATGGATATAAAGATGAGTGGCGGTGGTGGAACAGACCCTGCCTGTGTGTTTGACTATTTGCGAAAGGAACCGAGTTCCGTTCCGCCTGACGCAATCGTAGTTCTAACTGATGGGTATGTGCCAGGGTGGGGTGATCCACATGGTATCAATGCACCTGTGTTGTGGGTAGTTGTTGGCGATAACAAGGCTATGCCTACGCATGGTCAAGTTGTCTATGTTAAATGAAAGGAGAAACACCATGAACCAAGAAGTCACAAGCATTTCATCAAGTTCCGTGTTGGTGGATTTGAACATCGCCATATGGACTGCGCGTAAGAACGACAAGCGTGTGTCGGAAGAGATTGATATAGCCAAGAACACCAAGGCTAGGGCAGGTAACTTTCATAAGAAGTTATTTGCAGGCGACAATGCGCTTGACGAGATTCAGAAGTTTGTAACCCAAGTCCGAACCTATCACTACAACAACACTTTGCCTTGGTCGGATTCAGGCACTAGGTTGCTAGTCATGGGTCGCTTCATGGAATACAACACAAAGATGCGTCAGTTTGAAACTGAGTTTGATGCACTCAAGAACAAGTTCCTTGGTGACTATAACAACATGATTACTGCGGCGGCTTTTACTCTCGGTGAGTTATTCAATCGTGAGGACTATCCGCTTCCTGATGTAATCGCTCATAAGTTTTACTTCAAGTATGAATACACGCCTGTCCCACAGTCGGGTGACTTTCGCGTTGATATTAGTAACGAAGGAATACAAGAACTTGTTGGTAGGTATGAGTCTCAGTTCGATGCACGAGTGCAGACTGCTATGAAAGATGCATGGAGCCGTTTGCATGAGTGCTTGACTCGCATGAGTGAACGCTTGGATTACGCAGAAGATGAGAACAAGAAGATCTTCCGTGATTCATTGGTAGACAACGCAATCGAACTGATTGATATGTTGAAGTGCATGAACATCACCAACGATCCTGAGTTGGAGAAGTCCCGTAAGCAATTGGAGAAAGTCATGTTCGGTATCTCCGCCAAGGAATTGCGTGAGGAAACTGATACACGCAATCATGTGAAGTCTGAAGTTGATGACATTCTTAAGCGTATGTCTTTTTGAAAGGAGTATGAAATGATAGTCTACGATGTTCCAAAGATGGTGTGTTATGCAGACGCTGACACATTCGTAAATGCAGTTAACCCTATTCGTGGGACAAATGGTATCCGCCCGTTGGGCGCACGCCGATATTACCATGCAAGGTGGATTGCGTTTACTGACAAAAGTAAATTCCCAAACGAACCGAAACACACCATTGATGTAGGCACTTATGCAAGCGATGTGTGTGTTAGGTTTTATCCTAATAACAGAATCACTTTCTTTGTAGGTCGTTGGCCTTTGAACACTAGGCAATTAGTTGGTGCTATGTTCAAGAATAGATTCAAAGTTAGATACGCTTCTAGACACAAATGGTATTTGTATGACAAGACAAAGCATATTCAATACCCTGTTACCGATGACAACCCATTGACTTTGAAATGTGTCAAGACAGAACAAGGACTTGATTACATTCTTGAAGGGAAACTTGTTGTAGAGCAGAAGCATTATGTGGTGCGCGACAAGTATTTGCCCATCATCAAGCAGTATAAAGACTTCATTAAATATATTGAAGTTATGAACAAACTATCAGGCGGCTCGTATTCCGAAGAAGATGTAGAAACATATCGGAAAACTTATGGTGGTATGAATCCCGAATTGCTTAGGTTAGTTGCCAATAAAACTATGGAGTCTGCACCTGATATTTTTGCGTCTGCCTTCAATAACTTGGTAGGTAATAATGCTAAGTATCGCTATTACGAAGATGGTTACAGATGCCACACCTACGATTTGAAGTCTGCCATTTATTCATGGATTAAAGATAAGCACAAAGACATAGTCTATGAAATGCGCGATGTGCCGAACACCACAATCATTCGATAACTAAGAAAGGAAAACACCATGAAAACTAACGCACAATTACATCCCAAACTTCAAGTTGCAGTTGATCGCTTGAACAAGCGATACTCCAACATAACTGTAAAAGGTTACAGGACAAGCAAACGAAGTGACGCTGATCCGGAGTTGATCATATCCCTAAATCTTTTTACAGATGTTCACCCTGATAAAGCGTTTGCTAGATTGTGGATCAATGATCATCAACATATGAATGCGGATGAACATATATTTGTTGCAGAGTCTCGCTTGATTAAAAATGAACGCAGTCCTAGAGACGAGAAGCGAACCAAAAAAGTTAAGTTGATTACTAATATAGTCGATCAATTTGTAAGGCCGTTTACTTTTCAAGAGCGTGCAGATGAAATAGTAAGTGCTGGTAGACACAAGTTGTATTATGAAATGCGTAGAGCAGAAGAAAAAGCAAGAAGTTGTTGGACAGAGTTACTGCATAACGACATGAACAAAGTATTAGATTACTTTGAGAATAAGATTCCTCATGCTATGCTTGGCGAAAAGTTTTGTGCTGGAGTCAAGGAATACAGAGAGTTACGCACGCTTTCTCATTGGGTGCGGGATAACTACAATGGTGTCAATGGAGCCATGCAGATAGTCGCTTTCAATGTTAATGATCGGTGGATCCTGAATATCTATGGTAATAATGAAAATAGAGTCGAGGAATACGATTCCTTTGAGGCTATGCCTGACTTTGTTCAGCAGAAAGTTGCCCTGTTGAGGATCGCACCCCACAACGAAATGCTTGAAGATATTGGGGTCAAGGTTGAAGCAAACTCATACTTCTTGTATGGTAACGATCTTAAAGTCTTAAGAAAACCAAATGACTCCGGAGAAGAAAGTAAAGACGCGAGTAACCAAACTGCTTGACAGTTATGGTGTCTATTGGTTTTACCCTGTAATGTCCGGTTACGGATCTAGTGGAATACCCGATATTGTTGCCTGTGTGCGTGGTCGGTTTGTAGCCATCGAATGTAAGGCTACGCCGAAGGATCAGCCTACTGCGTTGCAACAAAAGAACTTGGCAAGTATTAAAGACCAAGGGGGTATCGCCGTTGTTATTAACGCAGAGAATGTAGAGGAGTTAAAAAATGTCATCAACAAAGTTGTTGACGATAGACTTTGAGACTTACTATGACAGAGACTATTCGTTAAGCAAGATCACGACAGAGGAGTATGTAAGATCAGATTCGTTTGAAGTAATTGGTGTAGCAGTTAAAGAGAACGGTGGAGATGTCAAATGGTTTAGTGGCACACACCAAGATGTTAAGGATTGGTTGGGGCAGTTTGATTGGCCGTCTTCACTAGTCCTTGCACATAACACAATGTTTGATGCCGCCATTCTTGTATGGCGTTTTGGCATTGTGCCTTTGGGTTGGGTAGATACCATGTCTATGGGTCAAGCCCTGCTTCCCGCAACGCAGTCAAAGTCGTTGGCAAAACTTGCTGAGTTATACGGCGTTGGCACGAAAGGCATAGAAGTTGAGAGTGCGATTGGTAAGCGCAGACATGACTTCACAAAATCCGAACTACGGAACTATGGGTTGTATTGTTGTAACGATGTGGACATTACATTTAAGTTATTCAAGAAGATGTTGCTAGACTTCCCAAGACAGGAACTAAAACTGATTGACCTAACGATACGGATGTTTGCCGAACCCGTTCTCATGGTGGATGTTGACTTACTTACTAAACATTTAGCGCAGATCAGAGACTTCAAGGACAAGTTGCTTGTTGCGTCTGGCCTGGATACAGAGACTATCATGTCCAACAACAAGTTTGCAGAATGGTTGCGTGGGCGTGGAGTTGATCCCCCAATGAAAATCAGTCCGACCACAGGCAAAGAAGCATTGGCATTTGCTAAGACTGATAAAGAGTTTCTTGCCTTGCAAAACCATGAAGATGTTGCGGTGCAAACTGCGGTGGCGGCTAGGCTCGGCGTTAAAAGCACCCTTGAAGAAACACGCACAGAGAGGTTTATAGGTATAGGTAACAGAGGCGCTTTGCCGGTTCCACTTAAATACTATGCCGCACACACAGGCAGATGGGGCGGTGCAGACAGTTTGAATCTTCAGAACTTGCCCTCACGCACAGGCTCATCAGCCCTGAAGAACTCTATATGTGCGCCCGAAGGCTATGTGATTATTGATGCAGACTCATCACAGATTGAGGCTCGTATGCTTGCATGGTTGGCGGGTCAGCAGGACATAGTCCAAGCATTCAGCACAGGAGAAGATGTTTATCGCATCATGGCGTCAGCGATATACAGCAAACCCCCCGAAGATATAACGAAGGATGAACGCTTCATAGGCAAGACTGTTGTGCTAGGTTGCGGCTACGGCATGGGCGCAGAGAAGTTTAAGAATATGCTTGCGTTGCAAAAGGTTAAGTTGGAGAAGCATGAAGCCGAGCGAATCATTCAGGTTTATCGGGAACGGAACTTCAAGGTTAAACAGTTGTGGTATGAAGGACAGAACTCGTTACCTGCGATTCTTAAAAACAGGAACGCTCCGCTTGGTCAGCACAAAGTGTTGATGGTTGAAGGGGCCAAAGGTATCCGGCTCCCGTCAGGACTCCATGTTAAATACAACAATCTGCGGCCTACATCGGATGGTGGGTTTGAATACGAAGCCCGAAAGAACGAGTGGGTAAAAATTTACGGCGGGAAAGTAATAGAGAATGTGGTGCAAGCATTGGCTAGAATTGTGGTTGGTCAGCAGATGTTGAAGATTGCAGAACGCTACCGCGTGGTCTTGACTGTCCACGATGCAATTGCTTGTATCGCGCCTATCGAAGAGCAATACCAGGCTAAAGAGTATGTTGAATCCTGTATGCGATGGATACCTGAGTGGGCCATTGGACTACCCTTGAACTGTGAATCAGGTGTTGGTGCAAACTATGGAGAGTGTTAATTTAATAGGAGATAACTATGGTAAAACTTGACTATGCCCCCCATTACATTGAGGGAAAGAAAGAACTAGAACGAACTGTCCAACTCATACTGAAGAATGATTACAAGTCAGCAGTCGATCATATAAACTTAGCGATTGTAGAATTACGAATGATGAAAGCCGCAATCATTTCTAACTTACCCGATGAGTAAACCCCCCGCTTGGTCGTATTCAAGCATCACCCTGTTTCACCAATGCCCTAAGAAGTATCACCATCTACGGGTGGTAAAAGACATTGTTGAACCCAAGACAGAGCAACTTCTTTATGGAGAACAACTTCATAAGGCAGCCGAACTCTACATCAAAGACGGAACCCCGTTGCCCGAACAATTCTTGTTCATCAAATCCCAATTAGATACCCTTAATGCAATCGAAGGACAAAAACTTTGTGAGTATAAGATGGGGTTGTCAGACGACGGGAAACCCTGCGGTTTCTTTGACCAACAAGTTTGGTGGCGTGGGATAGCCGATCTTGTAATCGTAAAAGATAAGACTGCATTTATCATTGACTACAAGACAGGGCGTAATGCCAAGTATGCCGACACTAAGCAATTAGACTTCTTGGCGATGGCTACCTTTGCACACTTCCCCGAAGTCGAACGGATAAAGGGTGCGTTGATGTTCGTAGTGTCTAATGACTTTATAAAGAAAGACTATGTGCGTGGCGATTTTCTCGGACTTCTGCGCGATGCACTATATCTGTATGTCCCCCTAGAATCCGCTTATACACAGGATGTTTGGAACCCCAAACCCAACTTCACTTGCCGCAATTATTGTGCGGTGCACTCTTGCATTCATAACGGAAAACACGCATAATCGAACGGAACCGAGTTCCACTCGACACAATTTCTTTATGCCTTACACTAACAAATCCCGGCCTTACAAAAAGGAATACAAGCAACAAGTTGCTAGGGGAGAACACGAAAATCGCATGGAGCGTCAGCGTGCGAGGCGTGCCCTTGACAAGAAAGGCATTGACCGCAAGGGCAAGGATGTGTCTCATGTAAAACCCCTATCTAAAGGGGGTAGCAATAAAGACGGATACCGACTACAATCTCCATCAAAGAACAGAAGTTTCAAGCGGAACAAAGATAGTTCCGTTAAGTAACTCGACAGATTAAGCAGTATTAAAAAGGCGTAGTGGAATTCCACTTACGCCTGATAACGCATCTGTAAACACCATGGAAATTGTAGAAAACAAATTACTATTATTGAAGTTAAAGAACCCTGATCGGGTAACCGCAGTAATTCCCAAGAGCAAAACTCTCGGCGAAGAAAACGGCATTCATAAAGTCGCAGTTCATTGGGGGCTAGAAGAAGCACAAGTCCTTAAGAACCTAGGCATCAAGAATGTCCCATCACCAATCGTAGGCAACTACGATTTCCCAGGCTTGCACAAGCCATTCGCACATCAAATCACAACTGCATCGTTTCTTACGCTACACCGCCGTGCATTTTGTTTTAACGAACAAGGCACAGGCAAGACTGCATCCGTAATATGGGCCGCAGACTATTTGATGAAACTCGGCTTCATACGCAGGGTGCTTGTGATATGTCCACTCTCCATCATGCAGTCAGCATGGCAAGATGACTTGTTTAAGTTTGCTATGCATCGCTCATGTGATGTGGCATACGGCACACCGGATAAACGCAAGAAGATAATCGATAGCCACGCAGAGTTTGTGATTGTCAACTTTGATGGCGTAGAGATTGTGATTAACGACATAATCGCAAACGAGTTTGATCTCATAGTGATTGATGAAGCCAACGCATACAAGAATGTATCTACGCGCCGTTGGAAGACCATACAAAAACTTATTAATCCACAACGATGGCTATGGATGCTTACGGGAACACCTGCATCACAATCGCCTGAAGACGCATATGGGTTGGCTAAGTTAATGTGTCCTGATCGCGTGCCTAGATTCTTTGGCTCATGGCGCGACAAGGTTATGTGGAGGGTCTCGCAGTTTCGATGGATACCTAGAGACAACGCAAGCCAAACAGTTCATGAAGCGTTACAGCCTGCAATTCGTTTTACTAAAAAAGAATGTCTTGACTTACCCGACATGACTTACGAGACGCGCGAGATCCCGTTGACTAAGCAACAAGAACGCTACTATAAACAGATGAAGCAACAAGCCTTGATGATTGCGGCAGGCGAGGAAGTATCGGGTGTGAACGCGGCGGCAATACTAAACAAACTATTACAGATCTCTGCGGGTGCGGTCTATTCAGATTCTGGTGAAGTTGTTGAGTTTGATTGTAGCAACAGGTTATCGGAATTAGAGGATGTGATAAGCGAAACCAGTGACAAAGTTCTCATATTTGTTCCGTTCAAACACGCAATAAATGTTGTGTCAGATTTTTTAAGCGGCAGAGGCTACTCCAACGAAATTGTCAATGGGGAAGTTCCCGCAAAAGCGCGCACTGATATTTTCCGAAGATTTCAGAGTGAGCCGTCCCCAAAAGTTTTGATCATCCAACCACAAGCGGCATCGCATGGTGTTACTCTAACTGCAGCAAACACCATCATATGGTTTGGCCCAACAACAAGTTTGGAAACATACTTACAAGCCAACGCTCGAGCGCACCGCCAAGGACAACACAACCCTGTCACCGTTATTCACTTGCAAGGATCACCCGCAGAGAAGCGCATCTATAAAATGCTTCAATCGAAACTGGATGTTCATAGCGAAATAATTTCGTTGTATCGTGAATTAACTAGTTGACAATGTCAAATTCGTATTTTAGGATGAGGCCATAAAAGCAAAATAAAGGATAAACACCATGAGTGATGCAGTAGAAGAAAAAGAAACAACTGATGTATCAATAGACGAAATGGTCAGGATCTACATTAAGATCAGAGACCACAAGCGTAAATTGGAATCAGAGTTTGCCGCCAAAGAAGAAGCAATCAATGCTCAGTTAGAAACGATTGAAGAGCACTTCCGAGAAAGGTGCAAACAAATCGGGGCGCAAAACATAAAGACTAAGTACGGTACGATTATTCGTTCCGTCAAAACCGAATACTCCACGAATGATTGGGAATCGTTCCATGAGTATATTGATGAGCATAAGTTGTATGATGTTTTACACAGGCGCATCAATCAAACAAACCTTAAATCATGGCTACAGGAACATCCTACGCTCATGCCAAAAGGTATGAATGTTGTAAATTCTTATTCAATCACTGTGAGGAAAACAAGATGAGTGATATCACTTTGTTCAGCGGTAATAATGTCCCCGACCACATTCGCAATCGTCAGATTGATGATGTAACTGCATCGCTTGCAGGGGGTGGTGGTTCTAAGCGTATCTCTATTCGTGGCAAGGTATTCCGCTTAATGGATGGGGGCCAACAAATTGCAGTCAATGAAGATCGCGCTATGAATGTTGTTGTGGTTAACGCCGCACCAAATATCTCGCGCACCTACTATGGAGGAACATATGAAGAAGGAAAAAACCTGCCTCCCGATTGTTGGAGTGCAGATGGTGTTGCCCCTTCCGCTGATGCCCAAAACAAACAGGCGGAGACTTGCGCGGATTGTCCACAGAATATCAAGGGATCAGGTCAAGGGGATTCTCGCGCGTGCCGCTTCTCGCAGAGACTTGCCATCGTTTTAGAGAACGACATTCATGGCGATGTGTACCAACTAACTCTGCCTTCGCAGTCAATATTCGGTAAACCCGAAGGTGATCGTATGCCGATGCAAGCGTATGCCAAGTATCTCAAGGCACAACGCACATCAATTACTGCAGTCGTAACCGAAGCCAAGTTTGACATTAATTCGTCTACACCCCGCCTCACATTCAAGCCTGTTCGTTGGTTGAACGAGGGCGAATTAGACGGTGCTATCAAACAAAGCAAGTCTGCCGCCGCACTACAAGCAATTACCATGACCGTAGCGCAAGTCGATAAAGTTGAAGAAGTCGTTGCTGAAGTTGCTCCCGCATCCAAGGCTGAAGCCAAAGTAGCGGAACCTACAAAACGAAAGTCTGAGAAGGCTACTGTATCCGAGTCTAAACCTGACTTGGGTGAAGTTCTTTCTCAGTGGGCAGACGATTAACAAAACTTAAGGTGCGGGGGTTCGCCCCCGCTTACGACTATGGAAATTGGATACACAAAGAGACTTGTTGACAGGATAAAGGAGCAGGACACGTCACTACCCTGGGTTCAACTGGGGTTGATATGTGCCGAGCGAGAGATTCCTGTTTCTCATGTAGCAGAATTTTTCGGGGTCACACGGCAGACTGTCTATCATTGGTTCCTCAATAAGACTAAACCTCAAGAACGTTACTTAAACAAGATTAAAGAAGCCATAGAAAAACTTCGTAAAAAATCTTTTAAGTGACGAGTCATGAACCGAGAATTCTTACAGGCCGTAACCGCCGAGGGTGGCTATTACGCCATCGTTGGCATGACCAAAGGCAAACTGCGTGAGCAGATATTTGTCGAGACGCTTGATGAAGTAGAGTCAACTGTTGCAGGGTTGGCATCTAATAATCGGGACATATTTTTTGGACTGGCAAAATTTGCCACGCCCAAGGAGCGAACTCGCGCAAACGCAACGCAAGTTAAAGCCTTGTGGTTAGATTTAGATTGCGGGGAGGGAAAACCCTATGAGACAAGGGAAGACGCAATCGCTGATTTGGGCAGATTTTGCCAAGAGGTCAAGATGCCAAAACCCACTATCGTCAATTCAGGCGGTGGGGTTCATGTGTATTGGCCCTTGGAAGAAGCCGTTCCCATCGACAAATGGAGCCGTGTAGCCGAGTCTTTGAAGGCCAAGTGCGTTCAGCACGACCTAAAAGCCGACCCTGCTGTGACTGCCGATGCCGCCCGAATCCTCAGAATCCCCGGCACTTTTAACCATAAGACCGATGACCCACGCCCCGTGGAGATCATCCTTCAGGGTAAACCCCGCCGCCTAGAGGATTTGATATCTAGGATAGGGGAACTACTACCCCCTGCTCCTAAGACCCGCCGCCCTATGGATGCGATAACCAGGGCACTTATGGGCAATTACATCAACAAGTTTTCCACAATCAAAAAGAAAATTGACGAAGGTAAGGGTTGCTTGCAGATCAAACACTGCATAGAGAATCAGGCTACCTTGGAAGAACCGATGTGGAGAGCGGCGCTTTCAGTGGCGGCATTTTGTGACGATGAAGAAACCGCTATTCATGAAGTGTCTAAAGACCACCCACACTACACACCCGAAGCAACTGAGGAAAAGGCTAGTCATATCAAAGGCCCATACACTTGCGCCACCTTTGAAAAATTGAGGGCGGGTGGATGTGAGGGTTGTCCGCACAGGGGGAACATTACTTCTCCAATACAAATTGGCGCAGAGATTGCACGGGCTACCGAGGCCGACAACGAGGTTATTCAGAAAAGCGAAATCTTCCAAGAAGAAATTACATTCAAGATTCCATCGCTTCCGTTCCCATACTTCCGAGGCAAAAACGGCGGTATCTATCGTGAGCCATTTGGTGACGAAGAAGAAGCCCTATTGGTTTATGAGAATGATTTGTACGTGGTGAAGCGGGTGATGGATGGAGAAGAGGGCGAGTCCTTGAGTATGCGACTGCACCTACCAAAAGACGGGGTGCGTGAATTTACTCTATCACTCAGTGAAGCGTTATCTAAAGACGCTTGTCGCAACGCGTTGGCAAAACAAGGTGTAGTAGCCCTTCCGGGTAAACCGATGGATGCGCTAATGGCATACATAGCCCGTTCAACTAAGGAGATGCAAATGACTCAACCGTCAGAAACCGCTAGTGTCCGGTTTGGATGGAGTGATGAAGATGACAAGTTCATACTAGGAGAGCGAGAGATCGACATTACGGGCGGCATGACTTTCTGTCCTCCGTCTGTAGTGACCCGCAATACTGCACCCCTACTGCGTAAGCGCGGTGACATTGAGAAGTGGAAAAAAGTCTTTAATGTTTATGCGGAAGAGGGTATGGAGGCTAACGCCTTTGGGGCTTTGTGTGCCTTCGGTGCGCCACTTTTTAAGTTTACTAACCACAAAGGATTGTTAGTTAATTACGTTTCCAAAGAATCGGGCACGGGCAAGTCAACAATTCTTCGTATGTGTAATAGTGTGTATGGACATCCTGATAAACTAATGTTGCACGCAGAAGATACAAAACTGTCTAGGCTACATCGCTTCGGAGTCATGGCTCATTTGCCTGTGACGATTGACGAAATTACTAACATGAAGCCCGAAGACTTTTCTGATTTAGCCTACGCTATCACCCTTGGGCGACCACGGAATCGGATGCAGTCTCAGGTTAATGCGGAGCGACTCAATTCTACTGAATGGGCAACCATCATGTTATCTAGTAGTAACGCATCGTTCTACGAAAAGATGCAACAGATTAAGCAGTTGCCTGAAGGTGAGTTGATGCGGGTTTTTGAAATTAAAGTCTTTGGCAATAACAAGATGAGCAAAGGCCAAGCGGATGAAATCTTTTCTTTGATGTACGATAACTATGGCATAGCAGGTGAAGTTTATATGCGCCATGTTTTGCCTAACCTATCCAGCATCTTAGAGTTTTTGCAAAAGACTCAGACTCAATTTGATAAAGAGATTGCGGCTACAACTAAAGAGCGTTATTGGTCATCAGGTGTAGCAAGTATTCTTACAGGAGGTCATGTAGCCCAACAGTTAGGACTACACGACTATAACTTGAAGCGTATATATGAGTGGGCGGCTGATATGGTCACTTACTCTCGCGCCGATGTTGAAAGTCTAAAACTAGACCACGATATGATATTGGCTGACTTTATTCGGGGTCATATCAATAACATTTTAATTATTGAAGATGAAATTGATAAACGATTAGGTATGGCAAAACCGCCTACACGGGAACCACAAAAAGAACTAAAGATACGCCATGAGCCTGATACTAATTACACCTACATACCTGTAGAAGACCTGCGTAATTGGTGCGCTCAACGTCAACTGTATTACAAGGATTTAATATCAGACTTGAAAGCCAAAGGTATTTACGTTAAGGCTGAAAAGAAACGGCTTGGGAAAGGCACCGAAATACCGACCCCACCCTCATACTGCGTTGTATTAGATGCAAGCCGTGGACACTTTATTGACGTATTGGAGGAGCCAAATGCAACCAACAGTGATTAGCATTTCTTCTAGTAGCACTTGGTGTAGCGTTAACTATATGCCTACACACAATAAGAAGGCTGATAGAAAAAAGTGGTTGAAGGGTAAAGAACTGTATTTGGCACATACAAATGTGGGAAGCCGTGTAGTTACCCCCGTTACAGTAAAAAATACAGACAAAGAAAGTCAGAAGATTGTATTTTTAATGGACGCAGTGACAGGCAGTTTGTACGATTGTGCTAGTGGAGAGTGTCTTACTTCAAGCCACGTTAGGATTGAAGACTTTGAGTTTCGCAAAGGACTAGAAAAAATTCTTTTAGAAATAAAAAGTCAGAGCGAGGTGTAGTATGAAAGACTTGATTGATCTTAAAAAACTATGGGCATGGTGCGCCGAACGTTGGAAAACATCCTTTGGGTGTATCGTGCTTGCGCTTGTGGCTTTTGTATTGGGTGTCGCATGGGAATCAAAACAAATAACCGAAGACTGCCGCTTCATGGGTTCATTCCGTGATGGAGCACAGGCTTATAACTGCCAGCCGAGGGTGAGATGAAAAAATTATTGTTGGTGTTATGTGTAGCGTTACACACTACAACGGCCCGGGCTGAGTTTGAGACGGGCAACACCTTGTACACCAAGATGCAGGATCAAAGTAATGGTGAGCGGATGTATGTCATGGGCTATGTCACGGGAGTCTTTGATGCCCATCAGCACATTAATCATTGCCCTCCAGGCCATGTAAATCTAACGATCGGACAGGTTACTGACATCGCCCGGATGTATCTGCAGCAGAACCCGGCGATCCGACACAAGACCGCTGATGTTCTCTTACGGGATGCTTTCAGAGCGATATGGCCGTGCGCTAACCGCCCAGCAAGGAACCCAGTATGAAACTAATTCTTCTAGGCGCACTCATCGGCTTGGCTTATTTTCTTTTTGATAACGCCCTTGACCGCCAATACAACCGAGGCTTTGCAGAGGGGCGTGGCATGGCACTAAAGACTAACCCGCCAAGCGAAGAACTAGAGTTAGTGTGTGCCGGACTATGGATTGGTGAACAAAACAAAAAGGCTGATAAGAAAAATGCCCGTTAGCATAGACCCAAAAGATCAGGCGGTGTGGGATTACGTTGTAGGCCGTAAAAGACCTGTGACTATAAGGCAAGCAATGAAAGTGCTATTGATTAGTGAAACGCACGCAAGACGTGCACTGGATTATTTTGTTTTGAAGGGGCTTGCCGATATGAGCAAGCAAGGCGGTGTGAGATTTTATAAGGTGAAAGAATGAGCGATCCAATCATTCAAAAACTTCTTAATCCAACGTTTGACCCCGATGATGCTCAAGAACTTATGAAGCAAGCGGCAGTCAAGATTGAGCAACAGTCAAATTTTATAAAAACATTAGTAAAAGAAAACGAAACTTTACGCCAGCAGGTTGAGGCGTTGATATTAGACTTAGGAATAAGGGAAGGGCACTACCGTGGCGAAATTAGAAACAACTGAATATCAATTTACAAAAGATTGGTTTCAATGGGCGCCTGAAGTATGGAAGCAGTTGATTCCTCATCTGCCTGGGCGCAAGCACTTCCTAGAGATTGGTTCGTTCGAGGGAAGGTCAGCCGTATGGACCGTTGAGAACATGATGGAAGACGGTGGTGAGATTTTCTGTGTCGATACATGGGAAGGCGGGGCCGAGCACGTCAACGGTGAGATGGATGGAGCAGAGCGCAGGTATGCAGAAAATATGAGAGTCGTGACGGAGAAATATGACAACAGAAGAAAAGTAACCTCAATGAAGTACCCGTCAACAATAGCCCTGCCGCTGCTTACGATTGACAAATATAAGTTTGACTTCATCTACATAGATGGGTCGCACATTGCCAAGGATGTTTTGACGGATGCCTGTATGGCCTGGCCCCTGCTAAAGACAAAAGGGTTTATGGTCTTTGATGACTACGCATGGAAACCGCCGGGGTTCACTACGATCCAGCGGCCGAAGATTGCTATAGATGCGTTTGTCAATATGTTTGAAGATGAGTTAGTGGTTTCGTTTACTGGGTATCAACTTATTGTGAGGAAAGTATGACCACGTTTGAAGAAAGAGAACTGCCGCAGGAGAAGTCTGATAAGCCCACGCTGATGATTGCCACCCCGATGTATGGCGGGATGTGTACGGGCCACTATGTTGCTGGCTTACTCGGGACAATCAATAAGATGAAGTCTGTGGGTGTGCCCGTCTACTGGGCGCAGATTATGAACGAGAGCCTGATTACCCGTGCCCGTAACGAACTGGCTCGACTGTTCCTTGAGAAGGGCTTTGACTACCTAATGTTCATTGATGCCGACATATCTTTTGATGGACACGCCGTAGCGCAACTCATGGCGGCTGACCGTGACATCGTGTGCGGGATGTACCCCAAGAAAGAGATTGACTGGGCCAAGGTTGAGAAGGCCGCTAAGGCTGGCAAGAAAGACCTAGCCGAATACGGTGGGGCGTTTGTGTTCAATATGGTCGGTGAGAAGCAGGAGACTGATGACGAGGGTTGCATTGAGGTCCGGCACTCAGGGACAGGGTTCATGCTGATTAAACGGCGTGTGTTTGAGATCCTGAAAGATCATGTGCCTACTTACCGCACCTCATCATTCAAAGACCCCGAGACGGGGGAGTACGCCAAACCGCTGACCCACGAATACTTTGCCACGAGCATTGATGCTACCGGGGCCTTACTGTCTGAGGACTACCACTTCTGTGACCTGTGGCGTAAGCACGGGGGCAAGGTCTACGCCAATCCGTTCATCAAACTAGAGCACGTTGGCACTTATGTCTTTGGTGGGAACATTATGAAAGGTGGGGGCAATCTTAAATAAGATTTAACAGTAATGGACATACTGATACTTGACGGAGCACGTTACGAACTGGATTGGGACATTTTACGGAAGCCGCCCCAGTCTTTGTTTGTGCCATGTTTAGATACAGAATTTGCCAAAAATGCTTTAGAGACTGAACTAAAATATCATGGGATACAACAATTTGTACTACGAACTAGGATAGAGGCTGGGGTACTTGGGATCAGGGTATGGACTTTAGAAAACCCGTAGGCTAATATCGACCTTGAGTGATGCTACTCCTCGCATTTCTCATGGTGTTTACTCCTTCTTGTTGAGTACCCCCGGCCTAAAAACCGGGGGTTTTTTTATTACAACAAGTAAGGCCTTAGATTAGGCGGTATGTATAGGCCGTCAATCATTTCAGACTTGCGCTTGGCTCGCTGACGTAGAGACTTATCAATGTCTTCAGCCGTAATCTCAGCCCCAGGGTATTTGTCGTTGAACTTATCAATCTGTTCCAACACCTCACCTACTGTATCAAAGTCCCCGGCATCATTTGCTAAATTAAGTTTTAAATACAGGCGATTGCGCTCACTATCAATACCCGACATGAGTTTTTGTTTAGAGTAATTCGACTCTTGTTTCTTGGCTACAGACAGGGGTGCAAATCCAAAGGCTTGAATTGCTAAATCCATGCTATCTACGTCTACCCCAAGAGGATCACCCTTCAATGTATTAACACCCTCTGTAGCAAATCTATAAGATTTCATAAAGTTTTTGATGGCTGACGGAGTCATTTTTTCTATGCCACGATATGTATTGCCTGTTTGAACTGCATCGTATCCTTCAAGAGCCTGGACAAAAATACCTCCAATTGGTCCAGCAGCGGCTTCAAACACATCACCAAGCACACTTTTTGCTTCGCTAGTTTTAGCCGCAGCGCTTCCTACGCCGGGGAAAAATCCTAATAGCGGAATATCTTGTAAGCCAATACGTGACTGGAAGTTTGCACCTGTAAGAGCAGACGGTATTCCAGACACTAAAAAGTCAGGCATGGTTTCTCGTAATGAGTCACGGAAGTTGTAATACGGATCGTCATCGTCACCAATAGCGTTCATTATTGCTTCGACCATCCAGAAGAATGGCATACCAGCCACACCAGAAAACATTGCCGAGGTGCCCATCATCCCAGCCAGCCGGTTACGAGCAACTCTACGTTCTTCCGGTGTAAATTTGTTTTTCTGCATATATATCCGAGCGTTGTTGGCGTATTGATAAATCACCAACTGTGCAAACTTCTTAAACATCAACAAAACTTTAGCGCTTGGATACTTAAATACACGGGGGGCGTTAGTATCTGAGTAATCACCCTGCGACTCCACCACGGTATCGTTTGCGGCTTTCATCGCTTTTTCAAAGTTTTTGCTACGTGCATACTCTAGACGAAACGCAGCCAACGCAGATACTTCACGGTTAAAGCGCTCTGCATTTACAAACATATAAGAAATCATGCCATTTAATTTTTTAAGGGTACGCTCGGTAGGCGTATCAGCCTTAAGGTTGGTCATGCTCTCAAAGTCACCAATTTCTGTTGCGGCAGGTGGTATGACACCTAAATCATAAAGTTCTTTGAACGCTCGTTTTTCTTCTGCCGTTAAATTAGGATTGGTCTTAATACTAAACAATCCTTGTTTGCCCCCAATGCGGCCACCAAAAAAGTCTTTGGAAGCCTTGCTTAGTTCTTTAACGGTTCCATTGATCCCATAGACGGGTGCCAAATAAGAGAAAGTCATGGTTGGCACTTGGAAAATCTGCACCAGCGCAGACGATGGGTTGGCGCCCATGTACCAGCCAAAGCCTAAGTTACCTAAGAACGTAGCAAACTTGTTGTAGCGTGGCTCCATATTGGATTGATAATTCTTCTCAATCTCACCCAATACTCGACCAGCCATATCATCAGGGCTTTGCTTAATCTTGGCTTTCATTGTCTCTATTGCCTGATCCATATCGGGCAAGAAACGGGCTTTGGGTAGTTGATGAACAACCCTATCGGCTAAGTCACCATAGTTGCGGAGTGCATCGCGCTCGTATGACGGGGCACCCTTACGATTTTGGAACTGCCGCATGAATGACTCTTCAGGCAGATACATAAGAGTCATCTGATAAATCTCATCCTTAGCCTTGGGGTTTACCCTATTACGATTAAGGATGCCCTCTAGTTGTTTAAAGAACCCAGAACGAGGCGCTTGGGTAGCCTTGAGGTCTTTGATTGACTCAAACTGTTTGACTGTGTGACCTTTGGCCCGCATTTGTTTGGCAAACTCATCAGCCTGAGTTTTAGTTTCAAAGGAGAAAGGCACCACATTGTCTTCTGCAAACTGTACGTTTACCCAGTTATTGCCAGAAAACATTAGAGGTGCGTATGGGCCTTTATCTTTAAACTTCTGCATCTTGGCTTCAATCATTTCTTTGATCTCAGCCTTAGAGTCTGGGTCTGTTACATAGCCTTGGGCACGGCGCACCATCGACTCAGTAATCTGGTCCAGCATATAGTCATTGTTCTGCCTATACTTCTTGTAGAACGACTTAACATCTTCCGGGAACGTGTTGTATACGTCCTGTAAGCGCTTATGGTCGGCCTTAACGGCGGCGTCTTTGTAGTCTGAATTGGGCTTCAGCACATCAACTTCAAGCCGAGAACCCTCGTTGATTACTTCGTCCAACTGATTAACTAATGGTTTTCCCTTATATTTTTTGCGGATGCCGTAAAAGTCATTGATCACATCCCCGTACTTTTCACGAAGTGTGTTCCTAAAACCAGCCATACGCTGGGTGGCTTCATAATAAGTATCAAGTTCTTTTAGTCTAGGGTCGGTTCCAAACACGTCACGCATCTGGCTAACTGACATAAGCGGCAGGAAGCCGGAGTTTACGGCCCGAATAGCATCCGCCTTGCCTTTAATTACAGGTACGTTTAACGCAGGATTATTCTTGATGTTGTCAAGAATTTTAATTACGTCAGCGGGTAGCGGATCCCGCCCGTACTTTTTTGGGGTGGGTGACACTCCTTTTGGAGAAATTGTCATTACCTCTGGCTTGCCCCTTAGTACCGAAGCAGGAGTCGATTGCTGAATTAATTTACCAAACTGATTAACAGTAAGGTCAAACACCGTCTGCGAAGAATCGGGTAAGTTGAGTGCTTGTCGCAACAGGCGAGTAAAAAACTCATAGACGTTGCGGGCACCCTTTACTAACTTCTCAAACAAATTTAAACGGCGTTCATCTTTTTCGCTAAGACTATTTTTACGAACCCAGTTTGTAAATTCTTTGGCTGGAATCTTTTTAAGTAAAGTTTTAAATTCTTCATCAGATAGAGCCTCGGCAATAAACTCGAGGTAATTTCTCATACCGTAATGATTTTTTATTTGATTTAAATGCTCTACAGATTTTGGAACGCCTGGAACAACGTCCCAACTTGAACTTACCGGAGCATTTTCGTTTGCCTCAGAAATCTTGCCGTTTACATAAAACTCCATAAAACGTTGCAAGTCAATAAGTCCTTGTGCAGCATCTTCCCAACGGGCGCCTGTACGTTTGTAATTTGGATCACTCACTTTGAACATTTGATCAACGCTCATGGAGTGGATAATTTCGTGCAAACTAACATCTGGTAAATATAGATGACGTTTGGCAATTACAATATAAGATATGCGATCACCATTGTTATCGTAAATATTAGAAAAATAACTGCGGTCACTCTTCTCATCAGGGTTGTAAAAAATTGGTAACTTATCAAGTTGAAACTTAGACGCTTGAGTTAAAAGCACTCGAGCCGTACGACCTACTTCTGAATTGCCTTCATGTTTAGCAATTGTTTTTAATAAGTCGCTTGCGTAGTAATTAGTTTCATCTACACCAACTTTATTTAAAAACTCATTAGCAAATCCAACATTAGGCGTTTCATTTAGACGAGTAGCGCGGTCTGAAAAGTAAACCTGTGCCCCATACTTGCCTTGCATATAGTTAAGCGCAGCATCAAGAACCCGGTCATCCATGGCAAACTTACCGGTCTTTTCACGTTGTGCAGCCCGTTGGGAACGAAGATCACCCAAAGCACGCATGGTTGCGTCTATGCCGAATCGCTCTATAGCCTTGTCAACAGATACCCCACTCTTCAAATCGTTGTAAGTTGACCCAGCAAGCAGTTCAGTAACCTTGGCAACTTTGGTGCCAGCAATCTTCTCAGCCTTACGCTGTTGTGCGCCAGCCTGTGGCGTAATGACAAAGTCTGCCGCCGGTCCTTTTGCTTCAACATCAGCGGTAAATGTCAGGTACTTGACGTTAGCAATATTGCCAGACCCAACAAATGTGGCTTTGGCATTTGGGTATTTGACCCGGAAACTGCCAAATAAGTCATCTATGTTGTAGCGTGCTGGAGCAATGATGGCAAACTTGTTGTCACCACTACGAAGAATGGCGTACTGGTACGCCGTATCAAACGGTGCCCAATCATTAGTCTTAACGGTGCGGGAAATCTTTTTGGTGAGTTTGCCTTCGGCTTCTTCCAATTCCTTGGCAGTCATCTTGGCAGTAACTTTTTCGCCTTCACCAAAAGACCCATCAATCTTTTGTTGCAGATTTTCTGCAACTTTACCGGTGCGGGCAATATTGCGAAGGACAGGTTGTAAGTCCGCACCTTTCATGTCTGACACGGTTTGGGCAAGTTGGGCCAGCGGTTGTGGCTCCATCTTGCGGATATCTTTAAACGTCTCTAACCGAGTCTTTTCCTCTTCTTCAAGTTTTTTACGCTCTTCTTCGGCGCGTTTTTCAGCGGCCTTCTGATCTGCTTCTTCTTGTTCAGCGGCTTGAACTTGCTTTTTAGTTTCTATATCTTGTCCGCTTAGACGTACTCGCTCATCGTCATACAACTCTTTAAGTTTCTTGGCGTCAACGTCATACAGTTTGGCAAGACCTTCAAAATCTATGTTGCCGTTTAAGTCTGTGTAATCTCGAATGTTTTGCCGTAGTTCACGAATATCATCTTGGGATGTAATGTCCCGGTTAAGTTTCATTACGGCTGTAAACGTAGCCCGAGTTTTAAGCGTAGCGGTTTCTTTAACTTCTTCAGCCGTCTTTGCCTTGGCTTCCTTGGCTTTCCCTTCTTGCGCTTTACGCTCTCGTTCTTGACGTGCCTCAATACGAACGCCTTCTTCAGGAAACTGCTCGGCTTCACGGCGTGCTTGCTTACCAAGAACTTTAGTTGCAACTTCTCGCTGTGCAATACGACCACGCATCTCAACTAATTTATTAGCAAGACGGCTACGTTCTTTTTTACTTAGATTCTTTAAGAACCCTTCAGCCCGAGCAAAGGCTCGGTTTAACGCAAGTGAAGCAGGATCGGTTGCTTCAAATTGCAACTGAATACGACCCGGACCTTTGACCATAGAGAACAGGGTTGACAAGTCCTCATCGTACTGGGCTTGCTCATCAGGAGTAGCCTTGTCATTATTAATCTTGCCACGTAGCGGACGGATGCGGTCAATAAGAGTCTGCACATCTTCAAGCGTGCGACCCGTAGGCAAGCGTGTTTCAAGTTCGCTGGCTACGCCTTCTTCCCTAGCAGCCTCACCAGCAGCCTCATCTGCCTTGATCTTTCTAAACCGCTTCTCTTCTTCCTGTTCGGTTTTAGTTGGGAAAGCCTCTGGCTCAACAGGTTGAAGTGCATCAAAAGCAAGTTGGCCTTGCTCAAGTGCTGGGAAAAGACGCAAGTTTTCTTGCGTTGCTGCAAGGGCCTTTTCAAGATCAGATATCTCCTGTTCAAGTTCAGCCGCTGCACGTCTTTTACCTTTAAGCACTCCTTCTGGACCAAGTAAAGCCGCATAGTCTTTACGGGCTTTATTTAAAGAAGTTTGAAAGTTAGCCGTTCTTTTCTGTAGTTGTTCGCGTAATGCCTCGGCCACACCTGGCTCGTTGATATCTTTACCAACAAAGTCTTTGGCTTTATTAGCAGCAATACCTACACGTTGCAGATCTTCTACGGTCAAGCCTTTAAGTATTTCTGCAGGTTGAGGCAAAGGCACCGCAGGACCAGCAGTTTCAAACAGTTCTTGTTGCGCTGTCTCTGCAAATGGAAGTTCAGCCTGAGTCTCGGGAAACAACTGCATTTGACGAGCGGCTTCTTCATCCTCGGGCATCTGCCCTGCCTGTTCGGCAATCTTGCGGTTAACTACGTCTAACAACTCATCAGAACCTGGAATTTGCGTACCCTGCCGAACTATGCGGTTACGTATGTCAATTAGTTCCCCAATTGAGAACGGAATTTTATTGACCTTGTCGGCAACCTTGGCTGATGTGGTCTGTACCACGGCTTCGGCATTTGGCACTCCAGCAACAGAGGCTTGGGCGGCTACATTGAGTTGTTGTAAGTCATTCTCAAACTCAGCCCGCTGGCGTAAGAATTCAGCGTCTTGACTAGAACCACGGGTAACTTCTGGGCCTTGGGAGGTAATGTCGCCAAACAAATCAGGTTGCGCTGCAGCAAATCCTTCGCCTTGAGCAGGCGGCACTATCGGGGTAACACCCAACGCCTTAAGTTCTTTTATCCCAGCCTTTTCCGCTTTAGCCCCTGCCTCGGCTTCTTTAGTCTGTTGTTTCTCAATTGTTTGGCGGGCTTCTAATTCTCTACGGGCAATCTCGCCCTGTTCTTTGGCAATTTGTGCAGCAGTCTTAGGAGTTGCGGCTTTTACTTCGGCTGGAGTTTCTGCTACAGGTGCTCGTGCTTTGAGTTCATCAAGGCGACTCATTAAATAAGCATCAACATCTTCGCCGTTATAGTTGCGAACAACAAGTTCTTCAAATAAATTTAACGGCTCGCCAGCAATTTGCTTGTCTAGCACTCGCTGAATAGTGGTGATATCGTCAAACTTTTGACGGCTACCGGATAAGTATTCACCAAGAATCTTCTCAACCTGCCCTAGTTGATTTGGGTCAGATAAGTTTTTGTTAAGAAGTTTAGAAAAAGTATTGTCAGCCTTCTTGCCTTTAGCAATACCAAGAGTTTCTAAATCTTCTTCAGAAATAATATTGATGCCTTTTTCTAACTGCTTGGCACGAATCTCCTGCCGTTGCCGTATGGCTTTCTCTTCTGCGGTTAGTTCAGGCTCTGCAGCATTTGTAGCAAGTTCTTCTGCGGCTTCTTCCGGTTTTTCTGCCGCAATCCGTTTCTTCATGGCCCTACGGCCAATAGTCAAATCAAGCGCAGACTGAAGAATGGCACCAGCACCGAAGCCGTATGCACCCTGCTCACCAAGACCCTCAACAAGTTCTTGATCGGGTTTGTATAAATTCTTAGATATAAGGTTTTGCAAGAAACCTTGCGCTACCTCTTGTGCGCCTTCCACACCACCCGTAATTGCAGCGTTACGTACCAACTGTAGACCCTGATTCATGATTGAACCGGGCATAAGTTTCATAGCACGGGCAAAGGCTAACTCAATAGGGATGGCTTCTGTAATACCGGTAGCGCCACCATAAAGGGCAGATTGCAGCCGAACATCAGGCGGAGCACCAGCCTCCATAGCCCGTTCAATTTGTTCACCAGCACCCACAGCCATACCGGTTCCAAGCGGCATACCACGACTTAAAAATCGAGTTGCACCAATTCCTAATGTGGAACCAACGGCTTGACCAAGTTTAGGTGCAACTTCGTAGCCTTCTGTTGGTGCAAAGTACTCACCTAAAGGTTCTTTTATGTACTTTTGAGTAAGGCCTGTAATACCTTCTACAATAGGTTGTGCGCCTGGGCCAACACCAAACTTTTGTTGTAAAACGTCTGCTGCCGTACCACCCACACCAATTGCAGCCTGTTCAGCCACCCCACCAATACCTGGTAGTAACTGTTTAGTAAATTCTCGTACTTGACCAAACGCAGATGTTTTTGGTTTGGGGGTCAAAAGACCCATTAAACGCTTATCAATATCGGCGTAAATAACACTATCGGGAGTGCCATCTGGATAGGTAAGCCTACCCAGCGTTGGGTCTTCTACAATTCGCATAATTTATGTTCCAGGAACATCCACAATTCGGGGGCGACCACCACCTTCAGAATTAACAGCACCTTGCAATATAGAATTAATTAGACGTTGTTGAGTAGGAATATCTAATTTTCTAAACTCAGAATTTAATTGCAAGGCTTTTACACGTTCTCCTGCAGCATCAATAAGTCCTTTAGCAACAATTCTATCAACATAACCAAGAGTTGCAGCATACGATGTATCAGCAGAGTATTTTTTAAGAGCAGCGTCTACGTAAATTTTCATACTACTATCACGTAAAGATGCGGCTTTATCAAATTTACCAAGTTCCTCGGCACGGTAAGCCTTGTCAAGATCAAGTTGAGCAAGTTCAAACTTATCTTGAGCATCACGTTCTGTTTTAATAGCATCTTTAATAGAAGCCGCACGAGTACCCATGGCTTTAGTTGCCATTGGACTAAACGTTTCGGCTACACGAGCAGTAGCCTGCGCTAATCCACGACCTTTAAGAAACTGCGGAGCGACAAGGGCAGCGGACATAAGAAGGTCGTCTTTAAACGTTTCTTGGGCGGCTTTACGGTCAGCCTCGCTACGCTCTTTGGCTCGAGTACTGAACTTTGCAAGATCTTGTTTGATGTCTTGGAGGGACCGAACACCTTGTTCTGCACCCAGTGTTGCTTCATATTGGTTACGTTCCCTTATGTAATCGTCAATACTTTTTGGTTTGAAGTCAGCCAAATTAAACGGTAACCCCGGTTTTCCTACTCCAGAAGGAGGTGGAGCGCCAGGAGGCGCAGCAGGTGGAGCAGCAGGAGCGCCCGGATCTCTTGCAGCAGGTGGAGTAAATCGAGTTTGTCCTGCAGCAGAACGATCAATACCACCTTGCGTACCTTGCATAGCGGCAATAGCATCAAGTTCTTCAGATGGAGTGCCACGATCTGTAGCCATTAAACGATCAACAAGTGGTTGACCTAATGTAGCCGCCGTTACTGCTCCAGATATATATGGATGTCTTGAAATAAGACCAGCCCCAGGAATTTTAGACAATATCGACCCAATGCCAGGACGAGCGGCCGAAGCAGCAGGGGTAGGAGTAGCGGCAACAGGGCCAGGTATTTTTCCACGCGGACCAAACTGATCAGTGACTTGTGGAGTAGTAATTGATGGGCCAGGACCAGGAACAGGAGCGGGTCTAACATTTGCTCGCATCCGATTGCTTAGTTCTTTTTGAGCATCAGGATCACCCATCATTGCCATACGTTCTACATCGGCAAATGACAACGCACTAAAACTAGAGTACGGAGCCACGGTGCCTGCACCGCCAAACTGGAACCGTGCAATACCACCTTTACTCAACATTTCTACAGGATCATTATCCCCACGTCCCATAAACCCACCATCAGCAGCCATCACAGGAGCCATTTCATTTTGGTTCTCCATGGCGGTAAGTGCACCTTGCATTCCGGTGGGGGCCGGTTGTGGCATTTGAGATTGCGCTGCCGCAATAATGTCGTCTTCAACTGTAGTCTTAGGACTTTTTAATGGTTTAGGTGCGGCTTTAATAATATCAAGCAGCGCAAACATGGAAGGAAGATCGCCTTTTAAACGAGCCTCGTTGTACTTAGCCATCAGGTCATCTGTTGTATAACCTGCGTATGCTTTTTGGCGCTCTTCGAGCGGGATTCCTAAACTTGCCATAACATCACCTCTTATGTAGCGCTAAAGGCTCTAGACAAAGCCAGCGCAGGAATACCATAACCAAGAACTTGCTGTGCCATGTTTGGCTGTGCTTGATACTGTGTAGAAGTAGTATTAGCCTGCACCGGAAGCCCACGTAGCATGGCATTGTAAAACTCAAGTTGGCGATACGGAAACTCACGTTGTGCCAAGAAGTCTTGATAGGCTTGATCTAAACGGCGCTGTTCAAGTTGCTGCCCAACGTTAGCCACTGCTTGTTGGGCTTGTTGTCTTTGTAAAGAAGCCTGTTGTTCTTGCGTGCCAAGTTGAGCCAGTTGTTGAGCACCAGCAAGACCAAACTGACCACCTTGCAATCCTAATTGAGCAGCCTGTTGTTGCCGTTGAAGAGCCTGGGTGTAGGCGTCCTGCAATCCTTTTGTTTGAATATCAGTAAGTTGTTGCCCTAGTGCTTTTTCACGTTCAGTTTGTGCAAGTAGTTGTCGTGCGCCACCATAAGTACCTTGACGAGCAGCGCCTATATTAGTTGCATTTTGAATTTTAAGTGCGTCCATAGCAGCCTGACGTTTGGCAATATCAATAACGCCTTGCTGGTACGGAGACATGAACGGTTGAAACCCTGTAGGGTCCATACCTTGTTGAATAGCCCCAACTCCTAACCCTAAAGCACCTGCGGTCCCTGATCTAGCCTGCTCAAAAGTCTCGGGAGTACGCATCCCCAGAGTTTCTTGAAATGACTGTTGTTGTTCTGGAGTAAACCCAGCAATGCGTTGGCTAGTGTATGGTTGATAGCCTTCTTGAGATAATGATTCAGCACGCTGAACCATCCGACCATAGTATGGTTCGGCATACTCAGGAAGATTAGTTGTGTAGGTAGTAGACTCTTGAGGTTTATCACTTCCACCACCACCCATATCGTATAAACAAATCTTACCTACAGCATTAGGTTTAAAGGCATCTAAATGCCCCGGTATCCAACCGGACTCTAGTGCAGCATAGTTATTACGCATATTCAACCTCTTTATGTTTCATCCAGCGTTCTGCTTCAGAGTGCAACAATCCGTAAATAAGCATATCTTGATTACCATAACCTTGACGAATAATGCCTTCGCATTTAAATCCAAGACTTTCTACTATACGTCTAGCCTCGTTATTGCCAGGTTGAGTTCTTGCAGTAATCCGCACACAACCTAAATGATTAAAGACATAGTCACAAATTTCACCAATGATTCGTTTGTTTAGCCAATACTTAACGTTTCCATCACGGGCTACACCCATGTAAATATTGTTACCGTCATAGTCAAACAAAATCACTGCAGCAAGTAAACGTTTTTCATTTCCAATACCAATTGTGTAATACCAATTTGGCTTGCCGTTTTTAATCGGCATTCGTTCTAAAATCCAATCAGAAAAGTCGCAACCGTGTATTGTTTTAAGCATAGGACTTTCTCTTTGGCAGATACTTGTCCGGATTGATTTGTCTTGGTGGTTTAGGTTTTCCTGTCTTAGCCTTGTCAACACGCTTCATAAACTTATCAAGTTCTGCAGCGCCTTTATTTATATCTCCTCCACCAATACGAGAAACAATATTGCGAGGAACATAAGCCTCTTCATTTGAAACCAGTGCTTTTCTTTTACCTGCTATGGTAGTGGGGATGGAGTCACTCATGCCATCACCAGAACCTTTGATGGGCATAGCACCAAGTTTTTGTTGAAGGTATTTAAGGCCAGCCTCAGAACTGCCGTTACCAACGCCGTTAACAGTTGAAGCCCGTAAAACAAACCCGCCGTCTTCAAGCCCGGTTGGGCCACCCTTGGCTACATACAAAGCGTTTGGCTGAAAATAAGAAAATTCCCGGTCTCTGCGTGGATCAGGATTTTCTACATATTGCCGTTTGTAGGGTTCGGCCTTGGGGTATTTGCTGTAGTCGATGCCTGGTTTTTCATATGGCTTTTCTTCTTCCTGTGCGCCAAGTACCAGCGAACCAGCAGTTTTAATTGCACTCATGGGATCAGCCATGATCTTAGAACCTGCGGCAGAAAGTCCTTCGGTGGTACCTAAACGTTCAACTCCAGCGCCTATTTGACTGTAAGTGGGACGAAAACCAGGTGTGCCATATGTAGTACCGCCTGCGCCAGGAACAGAATTTACACGCGTATAGGTAGCAGCACCGGGAGCGGCAGCAGGAGCCGGAGGAGTCGATATAGGTTGAGGCGGCGCTGCGACCGTGGGTGTTTGTGTAGAGAAATCTACCCCCGGATTAATCCCGGCCGGTCCAGTTGCAGGAACAACACCTGTGTTATACCCAACATTTGCGTATTCAAACGGACCCGTTGAAGTAGGAGTAAGAGCAGGAGGTACAGAAGATAAATTTTGCGATGCAGCAGAACGCAATACATCTGTAGACGAGCCAGGAACTACATTAGCGGATGGAGTGGCAGCTGGGACAATTCCAGGTGCTGTGGGAACCGCCCCAGTAGAGGACGCAGCCACATCAGTTACAGGAAGCGCTTGAGCCGCCGCTTGCTCTGCCCCCATAGTGCCCAGGCTAGTTGCTATGTTAGCCCCACCAAAGGCTCCTAGACCTGCCTGTAAGCCTTTCATTATGTTACCGGTACGGGCGGCTTCTACGCCCCCTACAATCATTCCAGCCGACAATCCACCGGTATAGGGGGCCAAAGCAGCACCAGCGATCATGGGTAGGAATCGGCTGAAATTAAAGGCTTCGGGTAAACCCGTAGATGGGTTTACTGTCATTTTGGCTCCGTATTTACTACCTAAATACTGCATCCCAGCAACTTCTTTGGGATTCATGTGAACCAGCATAGAGTCGCCATAGCGTCCTTTATCTGCAAGTTCTTGGGCCGATTGTTTGTAGTCCATATCGAAATTATCCTAGATTTGTAGTCACTGTAACAGTCCCCACCTGACCAAATCCAAAGACCGGGAGGGGGGCTACTCGTTTGGCTGGTGGGAATTGGGCCGAAATAAAGGTCACGCCCACAATAACGGATGGGGTGGCTGGAATAGCGGGGGTAACTCCGGGAGAAGCAGTCACGGCGTTGTAATGCTCAATTGTGACCCCAAGATCAGACGGGTGCCACATTATCTCTATGTAATCCCCGTCGTTTTCTATATCTACTGTAATCGGCGTAACTGCAATCAAAGTTGAAGGTACCCCTAAACTTTTTCTTGGGGGCAAACTAAATCGGCTATTGGAGCCAGTAATATCCGTACCCTCATAACGCAACCAAATATCTACGGTTTCAGTAGAGTTATTATCATTTTCTAACTGAATACTGTAAGTAATAACGTAAATACCAGATTCAGCAAATGTAATCCTAGAACCGCTAGTTACCGTAATACCATCAGGAAAGTCTGTAGTGTCATAGGTAATAGCATAAGCCACATCTAAAGCAGCCGCCGCTTGATCTGTATTACTAATAAGTTGGTTATACGCTGTGCTTATATATCTTCCATTACCATAAAAGAAATTGGAATACACATTACCAATCATCGCCTCTGAACCAAGATACCGCCGGTTATAGATAGCATCAGCGTTTAAGTAACTAACGGTCGTGGCTTGCGCTGTTAAAGCAAAGAGATAGGCTTGATATGCGGTTATAAGATCAGTAGTGACAGAGTTAACCGTTACGTTGCTTCCCGTGAAATTGCCACCATAAAAGTTATCAGCGCGATACGACTCGGCTTGATTGGGGGTCAACGAATCTAACTGATTAAAGTAAATCTCTAAAATGCGAAAAGCCTGACGTAGATGCTCAGGGCTGTATTCGGCTGGCGGTATCGGCAGATTGCCGAACCTAAACTTCTCCATCCCCATTACCGCTTACCATCCGTGCGGGCATCAAGACGGGGGCTACCTAACTGCCACTGAACGCCCAACTGATCCGACATAATCTTCAAAGCCATCTGACGGGCACGGGCACGAATAAAGACCTGATCGGTATAGGCATCTACAGAAGTAGCAATCACCTTCTTATCATCAGCAGTCTCTCCGGGTTGAAAGCCTGAACCGGGAAAGTTACGTGGCCGGATCTGTAGCGTGACTTCTGGGTTAGCGGCTGTAGACGTTGTGAAGTTCACGTCAGGAATAATCCTGCGAGACAACATAAACTGCTCACCGTCTTTAATATCAAAGTCGTTTGACTGGATATAAGAGGTCATTGCTACACCATCATCATCTAGTCCATCCTCGTGGTTATAGAGGTAGGACACGGAAGCATTAGTTGGGCCGTTAGAAGCCTGTGGAAACTGACGCAACGGGGTATCTAACCAAGCAGTGCGCTCTAATTCACCGTAGTACCAAATCTTCTCAAAATGGTTATAAACCACATACCGATCATTCCATGAAGACTGAGCACTTGGGTAGAACCACCAGATCTCGTTCCACTGTTCGTTAGTACCACAGATTATTTGGTCAGACTGATTTAAATTTATGTCACCAAAAATTAATTGCCGCAAAGTGCAAGGCAGTGTCTCAACTCGACCTGTATAGGCGTAGAACTTATCTTGCCCCATCCAGTAAGTAATGTTTGCCGCTGTAGCACAAGCACGGGGGCTGGCGATAGAAATGTTATCTGCGTATTCCTGAAGGCTAAATACATCAGTTGTGCCTAAGAACTGCAGTGTATATAGGTGCGTATCAGTCCAGACTAAGATTTCCTGTCGGGTCGGGAGCGCCCTAACAATCCGTGATCCACGAGATACTCGTAGGAAACCTGCCGAATTTGTCGTAAGCGGGGTCCAGACGAGAGGATCGTCCTGAGTAGCCCATCTAATAAGCAGAGGATCAAAATCGGCAACGCTACTAGAGCCATAAGGAACGGCCCCAAAAGCGAGAAGATGTTTATCCTGCTGCGATACAAGAATCTGCATGACCTGGACTGGGACATCGGCGGCTCCTCCAAAAGCAGAAAGCAGTTCAGCACGGGTAGCCAGAGCAGAAGATGGATCTGTAGAGGTTCCACGCTCCCAGTAATAAACAGGACCATTACGGATATTGGCTACGAGATTGTTATCAAAGTTGTCCATCCACCAATCACGCTGTGGTAAGAACACAGGCTCAACAGAACCCAAGCCCCACTCAAGGCGGCTCCATGTGCTTGTTCCCCATCCATAACCGGCGGTCAGGATTGGATTACCCGGCTCAATCTCAAAATCAACGGTAATTGACGTGCCGCCAGCGTTTGAGACTGTAGATGTAGCGGATGTAGTTACGGTGATGGTGAAGTTATTTGCATCAACTACCGTAATTTGATGGTTAGCATTAATTTCAGAAACAGGAATACCACCAATAGCGGCGGGAGAACCCGACCCTGCTACGCCCGATATAGTTACAAAACTTCCAGTCTCTGCTGCGTATCCAACGATGTTAATGTTTACTATTGCAGATCCGTTGGTTACGTCTACGCAGTTATCGGTAGTTGGCGTAGTAAGCGTTGGGTTTACATCCCGTAGTGGCGTAATGTCATAGAAGTAACCACCAGCCTCGATGTAGAGTTTGCTGTTAGTTCCACAGGATAAGAAATTATCGGAAAAGGATGTGATCCAGTTCCACATATTGCGGCAGACACCGTACATAAAGTTAGGCGTAGCCTTGATCCAGCCCCCAATCTTCTGGGGTGAACCCGACAGGAATCGCACCTTGTCCATCTCCCACCAGCCACCTTCACCAGTGTAGTTGGTGTTATCCCGGTTAACGCCGGGTCGGAACTGAAGTTTGATGAATGGCATTTTTAGGCAACAAGTCCGGGTAGATAAACAGTTTTACCGTTCTGCTTTACGGCGGTCAAGGTTTGCTTTTTGAGGTTCGCCGGGTCGTATGAGACGTGGACCCACCCGCTGTCTGGGATGCCTTGCGTGTAGAACTCAAGGATGACTTGGGTGAAGTCGAGGTTTTCTGCGACCCACTTGGCGAGGTCTGCGTTCGGGACGCCCGGGATCTCGATGTCTGCGGCTTGACCTTTGCAATGGTCTGAAGTTTTTGACCCACCGACCTTGGCGTTGACTTCCGGGTGACGATAGCCCGAGTTGACTTTGACGCCTTTGCCGTAGTGGTCTCTAACAGGTTGAAGAACCTTTTCAGCCAGTCTTTTAAGATTTTCAATTTCCGCCTCCCCAGGCGTGTTGTCCATATCGTGCCGCAGTGCAGTCTCGGACTTCACCATCTCGGCCAAAGAAAAGTTAGTTGTTAGTTGCATTTTGCTTTGCCTTCATGTCCATGATTTTCTCAAGGGTCCGTCCACCGAAGTAGAACGACATAATCAGCATCCCCCATTGGCCCAGCAGTTCAACATAATTGTTGTTAACCTCAAGATCCCAAGCACTCATCAGACCAAAAGCCGTGTAGGTAATTAGGATAAAGACGAGCGTCATGGGCCGGATGTTCTTGGATAACCAAGAGTCCGACTTCATATCGGCTTCCTGCCGTTTGGTCAGTTCTTGGGCCTCGATGTTGTCTGCATTTAGTTCTGCAAGACGACCCTCAGACTTAATCTTTTCCAACTCAGCAAGTGCTGCAGCCTTGGCGGCTGGGTCTGGGAGAACCTTATCAAGCACCTTCTCCCCAATTGACATAATCGCTGCTAAAGGGATCATTTTCTTTCCTTTGCTAACATGGTTGCGGCAATCATAAGCATCGCCCTTGTATGTTCTAAATTAGCCGGGGGTGTAGCCCAGCCGACTGTAAGTTGCCCAATAAACCGATCCTGTTCTGGCGGCACACTAATTCGACAGCCGTAAGTCATACCTTTTTCTATGTACCAAAGCCCCACCTCAGACTGGGCGGTTTTGTATTCTCCACAGGGTATCTCGTTAGCCATTAACGCCACAACATCCCGATTGTTGTTTGGGTTGTTAGTAAATAAACCAACGTCCAACCCTTCCATTGTCTTGTCCCGACCTTCTTTGGTGTAGGCCCGGTAAAGCACCCGTGTACCAAGAATAGGGTTTACCTTAAATATCGCTACGACTTGAGCGTTAGTGTGCTTAAACAAATGACTAGCAGCATCATCAACACGGCCTTCTGCAATCTGCGGTAACTTTTGTTGCTCCTTGTAAGCACCTACTAACAACTCTTTATTATCGTAAAACATCCAGCCAGTAAAAGCCAACACTGCCATAAGAATTACAGCAAACAATTTAAACGGCGAGTCAACATACGCCAGCACCTTTGAGAGCGTGTCATTAGCGTTAAGTTTTTCTTCAGCCATCACCACACCTTTGTCATCTTTAGTACTGCGTAAATCAGTAGGCCCAGCAGACCGATAATTAACCACTCTTTCCTAGTCTGTCCCCGGTCTGAATCAAAATCTTTTTGTAACTCTTTACGTTCCTTGCGTAGTCGTACTTCCAAGTCCTGCACTTCGCTTACCGCCTTTTTGCCAAACTCTTTTTCAATTGCTTTAAATGCTTCTTCCTTATTCTTGCGGATGTTGTAAAGCACCCGATACTCGTTGATGGCGTCTATGTACATCATGTCCCCACGCCGCTGGACTTCTTGTTGTTTCTTGCGCCAGGCCACTCTGGCCCGTGCTTCTTCGTCCAGGAAGGTGTTCATCTCCTTCCCGACTTCCTTTATTTCTCGTCCTACCTTGATGGCTTCCTTTATGCCACCAAGCGCCGCACGGGCGACTTCTGCGGGATTCCCCGGATCGGGCAATTGGCTCAAGATTCATTCCCCTGTCCCTAAATTAACCAGATCCAAGGTAGCAGTAAAAATATGAAAGTCAATGCCCATAACTTCACTGTTGTCCCCAAGTACGGGCACCGCCCTTAACCGATGCAGCCCATACGGCAACGGACTGTTTTGGCCGCCAAGACTCACCGCAGTTGGTGCAGGTTCCAGTCTCTTGCTCATGCTCACTTACTGGGTCTTGGCAGTGAAAGCAGACCACCTCTACTTCAGAACGGCAGACTTTTACACCGTCAACTTTATGGGCTTCGATTAGTGTTTTCATATCAATCCTTTACCATTTTTTAATTGGGCACGTAGCAAAAGTAGCCTTGGTTTTTAACGTTAAAACACAATTACACTGAGAACACATATCAATGCCTAATAAAACTTTTTTAAATTCACAAGCATCACATACTTCTCTACGACTTTTTTCTTTCTCTTCAGAGACAAATTGCTTATAAAAAATTGGCTTAACCGATGGTTCCATGCCGAGTCCCAGTTGCTATCCATGTAATGTAAGTAGATGAACCTGAAGTGGCTGCACCACCAGCACCACCAGCCTGCCCTGCCGTTGGAAAATTACCTGTAGAAGTAGCACCATTTGATCCAGCCGACCCAAGGGCGCCACCATCACCACCTTTACCACCGCCACCGCCTCCTTCAGGACCAATAGGACCGGGATTACCACCGCCACCGAACGATGTACTTGTTCCTGCAGATCCATTTTGAGAAGAATATCCTTCACAACCGTTTGTTACTCCTGATCCACCTGCACCGTTTCCAGCACCGCCGCCACCGCCACCGCCTTGTTCAGCGTTTCCATTAAATGTTGGTGAACCGCCACCACCACCGCCGCCACCGCCACCACCAATAGTGCCAAGATTATTAATTGATATTGCATACTGCGCCTGAAGTGCTAAACCACCAGCGCTTCCAGCTGACCCACCACTTTGAGAATCGCTAGAGCAATCACTACGCCCCATGCCATTACCACCATCACCACCTTTTCCAATAATTGACCCACTATTAGTTAAAGAAATTCGTGAACCTTGAGGAAAAGTAGACCCAGTAGCAAACGCTGGATTAGCAGTAGAAGTTGATGAAACGATAACCCCGGAGTTAATTGTTACTGATGCTATTAAAGGTTTTAATTGATCCCAACCGGCCGAAATTGCAGCAGATTTAACGTTGTAGTTGCTAGTGTTGGCAGAAATAACTGCAATGAAAGAAAATCCAGCCCTATTTGTAAGGCCGAATGCCTTAACACTAGCAGCACCACGGGATGAATAAATTGGCATGATTAGGCAAACTGTGTCTGAGAGGCAAAAACTGCAAACGTATTAGTAGCAGTTTTTATTATGGTATAGGCATAAATATCTACACTGTTTGCATTACCAGATGTTGGAGCACTGCCACCTTGCCATTTTGGAGTTACAGATGAACTATCTACTTGTACTGCATTGTTGTAGTACGCTGAAGAACCTTGAGTAACTAAAAAAGCCACAGATACAGACTCTCCGGTAGACATAGCGCTATCAAGAGATGTTCCACTAGATGCTCTAAAATTTACTGTCCAGTTTGCGGAAGCGTTAGTTGTATAGTACAGAACCGATTGGGTAGTAATGTCGTAATTAATTGTCCCAGTAGCCGCAGTAGCAGATATAGTTACGGCCTCTTTGGCGTTTAGTAACTTCATTGCCGTTGTACTAGATGTCCCAGTAAATGTTTGCAGTGCAGTAAAGTTAGTTGCAACATTGGGAGCAACATATTCCGTACCAGCTGCAAAAGTACTTAATCCTGTACCACCTTTGGAGGCCGGAAGAACTCCAGTTACTAACGCTGTTTCAACGTTAACTCCTGTGTTAGATCCGGTTCCACCAGAAGCAATAGGCAAGGCAGATTCAAGGGTCAAAGATGTAAGGTGGGTAATTGCATCGACAACGTTTGTGCCGTTATTGAACACGTACATGGTCTTTCCGGCCGGAACATCAATCCCTGTGCCGGTGGTGTTCTTAACCGTGATGGCGTCAGCACAGCCGTTATTGACAATGTAGACCTTCTCGATTTGGCACCCTGATCCAAGGACAAGGTTCCGTGCCCCTCCTGTAGTACCCGTGCAGTTTAAGCGCAGGTTCCTAGCCGACTGAGTTGCATTGGTGTTAGTCAGCGTCAGGGTTACATCCCCGCTGGCAAAGGTCACATCCACCGATCCCGTGATGGCTTCTTCTAGTGCCGTGCCAAGATTGGTATTGGTGACGTTACCCCAGGTACCGGTGTTTTCTCCAGTCGTCATCAACTGGATTTTTAAATTTGAGTAAGTACTTGCCATTTATTGCTCCTATGTTGGGATTTCAACCCAAACTACAGTATTTCCGTCATTTACAAGCACCCAGTTACTTGTCTGGGAGTCGTTTACATCCTGCCAATTTGGCACATTGCTGTCAGGTATCACACCCCAGACCAAAACCGAAGTAACCCGTCCAACACCTTGAACCCCTATTGGGTATACATTGGCCCCCGCTCTACTTGCTACCGTCCCAACTTGTCCAGTTCCCTGAACCCCAGTCAATTGGACATCAACGTCAATTATTTCATCTGTTTCGCCTAGTTGACCAGCACCTTGGACCCCAGTCAAGTTTACATTGGCTTTGCCCTGGATGCTTGCTGTGCCTGTCTGACCTACACCTTGCACTCCATTGGGGTAAACATTGGCCTCAAGATTAATTTCTTCTTCACCAAGTTGGCCCTCGGCCTGAACTCCGGCCAGGGTGACATTTGTTCCGGCGGCGATTCCTACGCTATTAAGCAACCCAGACGCTTGTACGCCTGTTAGGAATACATTGGATTTTCCTTGAATACTTACTGTGCCAGTCTGACCTTGAGCCTGTACTCCCGTTAAATAGACATTAGCCTGGGTTTGAACTTCCTCTTCGCCTAGTTGGCCTTGGGCCTGAACTCCAGTGACATTAACATTGGCCTTGGCCTGAACTTCGGCTTGACCTAACTGACTCTCACCTTGAACCCCAGTTGGGAAGACATTAGCAGCAGTAGATATGACTGCTTGGCCTAGATCAACCGTGTGCTGGAATCCGGCAGGTTCAACAGTTGATCCAGCAGCAACGCCTACTGGATCTAATTCGGCAGGGGCTTCAACCCCAGTAAGAAAAACGTTTACTTTGCCCTGGATGCTTGCTGTGCCTACTTGACCAGAACCAGAAACACCGGTGACAAGAACGCCAATATTTACCGTTCCCGTACTGGAAAAAGGTGCTCCGGCGAAAGTAGTTAAACCAAACATTTAGTTTAAAAATATCAAAAAGTTGCCGTTACCTGCGCTAGGCGGGGCTGTAAAAATCCATCCAGTATTGTTACTTACATTGGTTGAGTTGGCTCCGGCATACCACGCTGCTCCCCCTGTGGCATTACTATCCCGAATTGACAGGTAATCTACACTTACCGTACCCGATGATTTTGACAGTGTTGCCTGCGACCCGGCAGAACTACTATTAATTGTAATTAAGTTTCCTGCGGTTCCAGTCAAACTAAAATTTGTAAATGTTTGAGTTGTTCCTGCCGTGAATGTCACCGTGGCGGGTTGGGTGCTATTTGTAATGTCGTTGAAAGTGTTAGAGCCGCTGATAGTCAACGCACCTGCGCCGCCTTGTCTTAGTGTGCAGTTATAAGTAGACCCCCCGCCGACAAATGTCTTGGCCGTTGCGGCGGTCATAGAAATTATTCCAGTGCCTGTGCCTGCTGTTGTGGTGAAGTTTGTTGGTTGAGCGTTATTCCATGCTGTTGTAGTGGCGGCAGAGCAAACAAGTGTTCCGCCATTAAATGTCAAATTCTTTGTGCCAGCGGCTGTTGCGGCTGATGTTGAGGCTGTATATGTGAACCCTGCTAAATCTAAAATACCCGCAGTAAGCGTCAGGGTCGGGCAATTTGCTGCATCACCAAGCGTTACTGTAATCCCCGAACCATTGACCGTGGTATTGCCAAGTGTTTTGCCGGTACTCGTTAGTGTTCCAGATGCACGGAATGTTGGAACAAGTGAGGTATAAGTACCGCCTGTCGAAAGAGTTAAATTGCCTGCAGCATTATAAGTAGCAGAAGGCGTTCCCGTATAACCAGTAAAGTTTAAATTTTTGAAGTAACTGTTTGTAGTTATCGTAAGAGCAGAAGAACCGGCATTTACAGTTAAATTGGGTGCGTTTGATGTAGTGCCGCCAGTAGTTCCAAAAACCACTGTGGCTGTCGATACCATATTGCGAGTAAAACCGCCAGTTCCTGTCCAAGTAAAACCAGTGGCCGTTGTTATATTCAGCACCGTAAACGCAGCCGCATTAAGTGCTAAAGCGATATTGGCAGAACCAAAGGTTATGGCACGAGTGTTGGTATTAGTAGAAATAAATTGACCTGTGCTTAGGGTGTTGCCATTTAGGTCAAGTGTTCCTTGGGTTAGGGTGAATATGCTGTTTGGTAAAGTGGCTGCATCACCTAAAGTAACTGTAATCCCTGAGCCATTGACTGTAGTACTGCTAAGTGTTTTTCCTACGCTTGTAATGGTTCCAGATGCAAGAAATGTTGGAACAACTGAGGTATAAGTACCACCCGTTGAAAGAGTTAAATTGCCTGCCATGTTTAAATTATTAGCAGTAACTGTGCCAGAGTATCCAGTAAAGTCTACATTTTTGAAGTAGCACGCAAATGTAGACACATCAAAAGTCAGAGTAGAAGAACCAGCATTTACTGTAAGGTTGGGTGCGTTTGATGTAGTGCCACCAGCAAAAATTCCAAATCGAACAGTAGCTGTTGCGGCCATGTTTCTGGTAAATCCTCCACCGCTGGTAGTCATAGTGAAGTTAGTGGCCGTTCCCATATTCAGCACGATAGTTGCCGGTGTAGTGGTGGTTAAGGCAATATTTGCGGAACCAAATGTAATAGCACGGGTATTAGAGTTCTCGGAAGAAAATACACCTGTGCTTAGTGTATTGCCGTTTAGATTAAGAGTGCCTTGAGTTAGGCCGAATGTGCCGGTTGTTGCTAGAGTAGCCGCATCACCTAAAGTAACTGTAATCCCTGAACCGTTAATTGCAGTATTGCCAAGTGTTTTGCCAGTGCTTGTAATGGTTCCAGAGGCACGAAATTCTGTGGCAACCGAGGTATAAGTACCACCAGAAGCAAGGGTTAAATTTCCTGCGGCGTTATAGGTGGCTGTTACTGTACTTGTACTACCAGTAAAGTCTACATTTTTAAACCAACTGCCTGATACAATAGTAAGAGCAGAAGAACCAGCATTTACAGTTAAATTGGGGGCATTAGATGTAGTACCACCAATAAGACTTCCAGCGAAACTTACCGTGGCTGTAGCGGCCATGTTTCTGGTAAATGCTCCAGTACCAGTAAAAGTGAAGTTAGAGGCGTTGCCAATATTTAACACAGTTGTTGCAGCCACAGTACTTGTTAAAGCAATGTTTGCTGAACCGAAGGTAATGGAACGTGTATTGTTGTTGTCAGAACTAAAAATACCTGTGCTTAAAGTATTACCATTTAAGTCAAGTGTTCCTCTAGTTAGGGTGAATGTAATGGTTGTGCCTAAAGTTAGAGCATCATTTAGTTGAAACGTACTGGACGGTTTATTTACCGTTATCGGTGGTGTAAAGGTTATACCAGCAGAAGTAACAGTTTGCGTTCCAATGCCTGCAAATGTAAGTGTGCCTGTTCCGCTTATTGTGAGATTTGTAAACAGAGTTACGTTTCCGTAAATACTAGGGGTATTTGATCCTGTTGCTAAAGTAAATGCCGTAGTTCGGTTGGATACACCATCAGCCATCTGTATTGTGCCAATATTCCAGGCGGCATTTATTGTCACCGTTCCTGCTGCACCGGCCTCTGTAAATACAGCAGTATCTTGAGCAAGGGGAAAGTTATTTACGGCTGGCGTTCCATTGTTAGTTGTGGCCCATCCGGTAGCGTCCCAGTTTTGAGTTCCCGCAAGATTCCAGTAAACGGTTTTACCAGCATCAAAAGTGATATCTGTATTGTTTCCTGCATTACCAAGGCGCGTACCTGTCCAGGGTCTTGCTACAGTACCAGCAGCCGTAATATAGTTAAAATCTACATCATTAAGTGTAGCAAGTGTTCCATTACAAGTAATTGTTCGCGCAGTTCCAGGGGTGTTAGACCGAACAAAAATTCTTGTTATCGCTGTGTTTGTTGCACCTAAAGTTAAAGTTCCATTTACAGTTTGATTTGCTGAAAGTGCTACGTCAGTAATATTAGAGGCAGGAGTAGTAAAAGTTAAATTATTAAATGTATTTGCACCACTTATACTAAAAAATGTACCGGTTGTAGTAGTAAAAGATACATTATAAAAAGTTCGACCACCACCACTAAGAGTGAACGGAAGTGTTGAAGATGTTCCCGTACCAGTAAGATTAATTTGTGATGTATTAGCATTAAAAGTTAAATTTGTTGTAGTTGCAAAATTTATAGCAGTCGGGGGGGAACCAGTACCGCTTAATGTAACCGTACTAGAACCTAATGTTATTGTTCTACTATTAGTGTTACTAGAACTAAGAGCACCAGCAGTAACATTAAAACTTGCGGTATTAAATGTGCCAGAAGTAACAGTAAGTATTGCACTGCCAATATTAAGTGCGTCAGCTAAAGTAGCTGTAATTCCAAAGCCATTAATTGTAAGACCACCAAGCGTTCTGCCGTTGCTTGTTAGTGTTCCAGTGGCTTCAAATGTAGGTATCAGTAAGGTATAAGTACCACCAGAGGCAAGAGTTAAATTTCCTCCAACATTAAATGTACCACTTGCCGTGCTTGTGCTTCCAGTAAAGTTTACATTTCTAAAAAGATTGCCTGTTGTAATAGTTAACGCACCGGAACCAGCGTTTACCGTAAGATTAACACTGCTAATAGCAGTACAATTAACAGTGGAAGCTGTTACCATGTTTCTAGTAAATCCGCCGCCGCTGGTACTGGTACTAAAACCGCCACTAGTTGATATATCTAGAATAGTTGCTCCAAAACTGACGCTGGTCAGAGCAATATTTGCAGAGCCAAAAGTGACACCCCGCGAAGTCGACCCACTAGAAAAAAATATAGGTACGCTTAGAGTGTTTCCGTTTAAGTTAATTGTTCCAGCGGTTAAAGTAAATGTGCTGTTTGTAGTACACGCATCAGCAAGTGTTACAGTAGTTCCTGAACCATTGACTGTAACGACACTAACAGTTTTTCCATTACTTGTAAATGTTGATGTTGCAATAAATGTTGGACTAAACGATGTATAAGTACCGCCGGAAGCAAGAGTTATATTTCCTGCGGCACTAAAACTGCCGCCCGCAAAACAAGTGCTTCCAGTAAAGTTTATATTTTTAAAATAACTAAATGATGTAATAGTAAGAGCAGAAGAACCGGCGTTAATTGTAAGGTTTGGTGCGTTTAATGTAGTGCCGCCAGTAGTTGAACCAAACTGAACAGTGGCTGTAGCGGCCATGTTTCTAGTAAATCCGCCAGTACCAGTAAAAGTAAAACCAGTGGCCGTTGCCATTGACAGCACCGTTGTTCCACCCGCAGTGCTTGTTAGAGCAATATTGGCAGAACCAAAGGTTATGGCACGAGTGTTGGTATTAGTAGAAATAAATCTAATTGCACTTAAAGTATTGCCATTTAGGTCAAGTGTTCCTTGAGTCAGGGTAAATGTTCCGCCTAAAGTGCAGGCATCTCCAAGTGTTAATGTTGAGCCAGACGCCTGAAAAATTATGGCGCTCTGTGTTTGGCCAGCACTAATAAGCGTAGAGGCGGCATTTATGATTAGCGCCCCTGTGAAGTTGTAAGTCATCCCCGCCACGAGTGTGACGTTTCCTGATACAGTAATGTCAACAGTACCGGCTATTGTTCCTGTAAACCCCGTGCAGTTGATTGACTTGGCCCCGGTATTGCCAGTCGAAATGGTGCAAGTGCCAGTAGATGAGCCATCAAAAAACACATCATCGGCAGATGTGGGAACAGTCTCACCTCCCGGGCCGCCAGAGGTCAATGCCCACTTAGTTCCGGCAGTGCCGTCCCAGTTTGCGGTTCCTCCTACCCAATACCGGTTTGCCATTTATTACTCTTCGGCAGGAGCAACAGGAGGATCAACTACCGCAAGCCAATTGGTTAGTCGTTCCTGTTTCATCGCCTCAATCTGCTCATCGGTAAAAGTGTGGTCTTCCGGCAGATACAAAGCATCTGAAAACGGCCCAAAACGAGTCTCAAAAGTAAATCTAATTTGCTGCATTTTTTCTCCTTTATGCTTGAGTTACTGTTGCAATTACATCCCAAAAAATATCTGTAGAGTTATAAATACATCCAACATAAGTCACTTTTGACAAAACTGTAGTGGTTGGTAAGGTAATACCTACTGCTCTAAATGCACCGCTGGTTGTGGTCCAAGTTATACCCCGCGCACTGCCGTTGTCTTCTATTCTGATTATGAGTCGCTGACCATCTACAGGAGTACCACTTGGCTGCAAAAAGGTTATTGCTCCGGTAAGACCTTCGGCAACATATACATCGGTTGTATCGCCGTTGATTGTTAGACTTCCAGAAGTTGCTCCGGCTGATACGGCTCTTGGATTAACCCGCTTATTGGTTAGTGTTTGTGTATCTGACGTTCCTACAAAAGCCCCGCTGGGATTTGTTTTTACCGTAAATGCAGAAGCACCATTACCTATTACAACACCAGTCAGAGTACTTGCGCCCGTACCACCTGCTGGAACAGACAGAATTGCAGAGTTTGCAACGTCAATATTTGACCCATCTACAATCACGGCCCTTTCGGCCGGATAGGTTACAAATACATCTTTTATACCTGCGGAGAAGTTAACTAAACTACCGCTATTAGATGATTCTAAAACTGTGTCTCTGGATAGTGTGGTTCCAGAAGAGGTATAAGTTCCAATCCCTACTTCCCACTCATTGCTAGTTTGGCTAACAATTGTGTAATAAGTTGTGTTGCCGTTTCCTATTACAGAAAAAGATTGAAAACCACTAACAGCACCAGCAAGAGTAATTGTGCCAGTGCCGAGAGTGGTTGTTGTTTCCTGAACTCGATCCCGTAGTATGAGTGGCATACATAGCCTTAAGCAATACGAATAATTGCATTAGAAGCATCGTTAGTCGGGAAAATAATAGTGAAATCACCGTCAGAAGCAGTTTTATCAGCACCAAAGTCTAAGACCGCTACCGAAGCGTTAGTCAATGTGGTGTTAGCGTTGCTGTTCGCCGAGGGGGTGGTGTTATAAATCAGAGCGCCACGGGCCGTAAAGTTAGCATTCGTGAAGGTCTCATCCGAGAAGTCACAAAAGCCGGTACCGGTGTTGGCGTTAATGTTGGTAGCGGCTACACCTGTGTTGGTCAGGGCCTGTCCACCAGCCGAATAGTTAGTGCCCGAAGTACCCACTTCGTTTGAAGAAGTGTAAGCAGTGGTATTAGCATCTAACGAGGCCGAAGAGGTATACAGGGCAATCTTAAAAACGTCTGCGCCAGTATCTGCAGACGGACGGAAATCATGCACCCCAAGCAGAAGTTCTGCTTTGAACGAGGTGGTCATTGCTTGCGTGATAGCCATATTAGGCTCCTTTACTCATCTAAAAGTTTAATAAACTCAGGATGTCCTGCTTTCCTGAACTTGATAGCCAGAGTCGTATGGTGTGACTTAATGGCTTCTTTCATATAAAACACCAAAACCTTGCGGATCTGATCTCTGTAGGCCATAGCCTGTTCTGTAATCAGCGGATGTGAATTTCCGCCTACTGCGATAATTTTGTCCAAAGCACGTTCGGCAACTTCCTCGGGCGTGAACCCACGACCCTGAGTTGTCATTACCTTGACGCCATCTCCTCCCAGTAGGAAGGCTACTTCGCTCATGCTGCTCATCTATTCTTTGACCTTTCCTTTTATTTGACTGGATAGCGGGCTTGTTCGGTTCTGTACATATCTTGACGGTTCTTGCCTTCACCGAGTTGTTTCAGCATAGCAAGGGCTTCGTTATATCGTGAGATATAAGTGTTTTGAACGTCCTGCTCACCCTTCATAAAAGTATAGGCTTCAAGCAGTGAGCCATACAGAAGCACAGAATCAAAGCGGTTACCTAGCCAGGTTGTACCGGCCGTGACAATAGATGTCGGGTAGTAAAAGTAGTGCAACTCCATTGAATACGAAGCATCTGGAGTCGGGCCAAGGATGTATGAGTTTTGATCAAAGATAGCGTAATACTTAGGCGCTCCAGTATCAGTAGGGCTTGGATAACAAGAACGAATAAACTCAACGTCTTTATTTAATAAAAACTCTTGAGTACCGTCTGGATCAATCCTAGATAAAGAAAAGTTAGCCAGCCAATCAGTCGGAACGCTTAAGTACTTATTGCCGGATGTGCAGTTTCCCGTTACGTTCTTACGAAGGTCAGGGATCTGGACGGAGTTAAATACACGCTGTTCAGCCTGCTGGATGAACGTGTCAATCTGAGATTTAGTCAGAAAGTCAGTAGTCGTAGCAGTGGTAGTAGCGACTACCGTGTCAGGGAAGTCGTTTTCGCAATAAGCCTGAATTGTCTGAAACAGCGTTGCGTAGTTCACAACTTACCCCATCTTTGTAGAATGGCCGCGACCTTTAGTTTGAGCCTTACCACCGCGAGTCATTTGAGTTTGAGTATTTGTAATAGAGTCTGGATATCCAACGTTTTCCTTACCCCCTATTTCTGCGGTGTACGGTTTAGGCTGCGTGTATTTTCCACACGGATCTTTAGTATCCGCCGAAAAATATTCAAATTTATCACTGTTCATTATCGACCCCTTCCAGAGGTTTTGTATGTAAAGGATGATACCTTTTGGTTAGCCACTTTGGCTAGGTTACGCCCCAATTGCTTCATCTGAAGATTAGTTTTACCACCTTTAGCCATTTTTTTAGCCCCATGCATACGCTTTTCATGGGCCTTAACTTCCTTTTTGGCTACGTCTTTCATAGTGTGTGAAGTCATTTGTTTCTCCTAAGTAATCTGAATTGTTACTGTACCTGTTTGCCCGTCCCCAACCAAGTTATTTGGGGTTAAACCACCATCATTACCCATACCTACTGGGTTCCACCCCCATTGGATCTGCCTACTTCCTTCCGAGGGTGTACCAAATCCATCCACAGAAGTGCTGTTTGTAGCCAATAACTGCAACCCAGTAGTGCCAGCCGCCAAGTATGATGTATCACGTCTAGGCTCTCTAACGGCTTGGGGGTCATTGATCGGGTATAGACCAAGCGACAACTGGGGCTGATCAGGCTCCCAACATTCTTTACAGACTTTAAGGTTGACATTTTTGGTCTTTACAATAAGTGTTCTAAGTTCTTTCAGCCTGAACTGAAATCCACATCTGTCGCACATCGCAATCGCTAGGCGACCAGAGGTAAATTTGGTAGTCATTAGTACCCACCGCTGCCAATGTACATTTCACGTGGAACAAAGCGGATTGAGGCTTTTTCCCGATCTTCGCCAGAAGCCAAGTTCCATTGTTCTTCATAGGCTAGTTTCAGCATCTCAGTCCGTTGTTCTGCGCCAGGAATCTTCAAAGACAGGTGATAAGCCAGCCCCGCCACAAGGCAAGGAAGAAGCCTAAACGGAATGTCTTGCGTCCTTACGCCGCCGTCCCCAGAGTCTTGAATGCGTTTTAAGCGCCAATAAACTAGTTGATACTGGGTTCCAGGGGGGTTAGGCGTAGGCCAAATGTTGACGTTTGGCAGGTACGGAACAGACACCGAGGCACCGGTTGTGTGCGATGCAGCAGTGGTTCCAGCCTGCCCACGGATACAGTTTTGAAGTTGAGTAGCCGTTTTACCGGTGTAGTTAATTACTTCTGTACCAAGTTGTATGTACCCAGTAGCCGACAGTCCATCTGTAGAAGATAGCGTAATCGTAGTAACAGAAGAATCAATCGTTCCGTTTAAAGTAAGGGCAGATGCAGCCGTGGTGCCAGATTGGCGGTTTATCCAAATCTGGATGGGCAACCCTTGGGCGGTTTTATTGGGTATAGCGGCATAGGTAGAAACACTAATACGGCTAATCGTAATATCAGACTGTGTGGCTGTGTTTCCGGCATTTTGGCGGATTACGTGTTCTAGCAGATCAATTGTGTCCACAGGAAGTGGGTATGTGGCTTGCCCTGTTTGCAGGGTAATTGCACCCTCTTCAATCGTCCAAAGATTAATCCCTCGATTTGACCATTCAATCGTCAATAAGTTGAGACTTCTACGTGCTGTTCTAAGGTCATAGCCGGTCCTTAACTCAGCACCGCACCGCTCAAATGCTTCTTCTATGATGTCTCGAAGTTCGAGATTAAATTCTGTTGTGCCCGAAGTAGTCATTTATCTGTACCTTGCAGTTTTTTTGGCAACAGATTTTGGCTGGGCAACGAACTGTTTTCCTGCAGATTTTCCGGCTCGTTTGGCACGAGTAGTGGCAGCATACTCTTGCGGGGATAACGCTGAGATGGCGGCGGAAGGGAGATATCTTTCCCCCGTAGCCTTCGATCCCTGCGTAGATGGTTTGCCACTTTTAGTTCGCCATTTTTGAGCGGTCCACGCCTTCAGACTTTGCTGCGGCTTTTTCAAGTTCGACATATCGTTCTCGCTGCCTAATTTTCCTAAAGTCCTCTGACGCCTCTAAAATCCACCGAAATACATTGCCATCTGTTTTAGCATCGTATGTTGGAAACCTAATCCTTGTATCCACCGCCCTTAGCCTTATATTGCATGGCTAACATTTGGGCTTTTCTCGCAGACCACTGCCCCGGAGCACCACCTTTTCCGCCAGCCTTAATACGTTCAAACAAACCTTTACGCATACCAGGCTTGGTGTAATTACCTGCCTCGTTCACCTTAGATTTGCCGCCCTGAGAAAAAATGGCAACAGCCAAGTCACCGTCTTTTTTCTTGACGGTCTTGGCTGGCCTCATGGCCTTTGGCAATTTTTTGGGGTTAACTGCCCCCATGCCTCGGCTTGGTCTCATTTAGCAGGACTTTCCACCATAACGCATTTTGACCTGCATACCTTTGGTCTTGCCTTTTTTGGCAATACCGTCAGCAGCCTTATGACCAGCGGCTAGACCACCAGACTTCATTTTCTTCATTCCGGCTTCCTTCATTTCATGCTTGAGCATGGATTTAGGAGCGCCTTTTTTCTTCATAAAGGACACTTCTTTTTTCATCATTGCCTTGGACTCACCACCTTTTGCGTATTTCATTTGACCACCATCCTTTTTAGTAAATTCACGACCCACAGACTGGGGAACACCCACCTTTTTTGCAAACTTTGGGTTATTAGCCACTGCTTGCATAAATCTTTCTTGCTTGGCTGATACGGCAGGCATCAGACCATCTTCCCACGGGTTTTGCCTTTAACAGCGCAACCATCAGCACGCTTTGAGGCGGAAGAAACTTTGCCGCCTGATTTCATACCACGGCTTTCCCGCTTCTTTTCTGCTTCTGCTTCACGCCTATTTTTTTCTTTCTGTTCTTCACGTTCTTTGTATCTATCCATAGCCGCAGGCGCTTTTCTATCTTGCTCCATTTTTGCAAGAGCACCTGCAGCACCAAGGCCAGCTAACGCTGCAAGTTGAGGAACCATCTCAAACCATCCTTCCCTTGGTCTTGCCACGCTGGGCACAGCCATCAGCGCGCTTGGAAGCAGAAGAGACTTTGCCGCCTTTTTTCATGTTTTTAGTGTCTGCTGCCATATTTTTAGCACGCTCAAGATTTTTTTCTGGATCTTTACCAAACAATTTTTCTCGAAAAATTTCAGTCTTCTCACCTTCAGGTATGTATTCCTTGTACTTTTTATTTAAAAAAGCATTGGCTTCGGCTACGGGCCTATCAATACCTTTAGCAACACCTTTTAACCCAGCCATTAAAACTTTTTTACCAACGCTGTCTTCTTTATCAGCCATTTTATTTACCTCGCTTCAATAAGCCGGTCAATTTTTTCTTCAAACTTGTTAAAGCGTTCGTCAATGTAACGCTCAAGTTTTTCAATTTCTGCTTTAGTGACGTTATCACGGGTCACCTCCAGTTTTGTGTTGTTTAAAAGTTGTTCCAATGTGTTTAACTTACTAATCTTTTCACGAGCAACAAAGCCTGCCACGGCAACTAAAGCGGACAGAACGCCAGACCAAGAAAACAAAATCAACTGTTCCATTAGCATTTCCACCTTCTACGTGCTTGACGAATTCGACTATTGGGATCTGCGGCGGCTTTGGGAAATTGCTTCATTTGACCGGCCGAACGAGCGCAAAAAGACTTTCTACGTTTGGCTCTTTCGCCAGTAGGCTTATCTTCCGTCACAGCCGTCTTAAGTTTTGAACCAGGGTTAGCCCTACGATATGCTGCAACACCTTTTGCAGTCATACCTGCACCCTGCTTAGTCGGGCGAAAGTTGCCCGACTTCACAGAAGTTTTAATCCCCATGCCTTTGGACTTAGCCATATATTAAAGTAATGGATGCTGTATTGGTTATGGTTCCATGAAGGTTACTTTCACACAAAATACCTTCACCAGGAATTGGAATGATTGTGTAACCGGCTGTACCACTGGCTGCCGTATTAACAGTAATTAATATAGAACCTCCAGAACCACCTTCACGAATTACAACAGAACCAGCATCTGTGCCATTAGTTGTATAAATGGTTTTTATACGTGTACGTTGGATACTGTTGTTATTTTGATCTTTAAAATCACCTGTAGACGTTAACGGTTTAGTCGCTAGTACGTCATATTGCATTGTCGCCATCTTTGTTCTCCGTTTTTACAGCCTCTAACGCAACAATCTTGGCTTGTAATTCCATGATTTGCTTTGTTTGAGCAGCCACTAGGCCCATAACATGATCTCGTTGGGATTCCAGAAGTTCAAGCATTGCCTGAACCTCTGGGTCTTTATGAGTCAGCACTAAGCGGCCCGAGTAACCAATTTCCAAACCGGGCTTGTAATAACGCCTGTTTGAAGATAGAGATTCCCAGCGGTGCTATCAATGTACATAGAACCAATGCCAGCAAAGTTATCGCCCGTCGTACCATCAACAGGAGCACCAGCATCAACCATAACTACAACGTCATCTTCCATACGGATGTTGGCTTTTTTGTAGGGAATAACACCGGAAGGGCCACCACCATCAAGAACCGGATCTTGCATCTTGAGGTCAATACCGTAGTCAAAGCCTGAACCACCGGTAGTTTGAGCCATTGCAACACCGAAGGCGCAACGAGCGGTAGTTACACCGGAATCGCCTTGCATAAATGCCATAACAGCAGCATCGCCAGACAGGGTGTTGGTATTAATAATACCCATTACGCCAGCCATTAAACCGTTATTGCTATAGGTGCCGATCACCGCAAAGTTACCGACTACGCCAGCCACATGGTTAAACGTAGTGCTGGGGAGGGTTGCAAATGGTGCGCCAGATTGACTACGCCCAAAAACACCATAGGACTCACCGGGAGTTTGGTAAGTGCTGGAGCCAAATCCTACAGTAGGTTCAACACGAGCATAAAAGCCATATGCTCCAGTGCCTTGATTAACTTCAATAACATCACCAGCGTTAATAGTGGTGGGAGTTATCGGATTTTGTGCGTTTGCGTTTCCACCTTGATAACCAGCCCGAACTGGGCCTGAAAAAGTAGTACGTGCCATGATAATCCTCTCGTGTAGTAGCACTTCCTCTTATCATCTCTACTAAGTCTGCTAGGTCAGTCGATAAGAGTAAAAATCCTAGTCAACATATTTTAATGTCAAAAGGGGGGCTTGTGACCCCCCTTCTGTCTTACGCACCCGGTGAGCCAAATACGCCCAGCGGATCAGACCAGCCAAACGAGTAACGCTCGCGGGCCTTGTAACGCACGTTACCTGTGTCAAAGTCTCCATCCATCGAGGTACTCATCGGAGTACGGATAAAGTGCTTCAGACCATTGGGAACGTCTGTCGTGAGGAACCATGCATTCGTATCCGTCAAGAAGTGGTTAACGGTGTAACCCTCGGGGATAGAACCATTGTTCTTCAGAGCGTTGATGTCGTTGTCAGCCGTACCGACCCGGAGTTCAGTCTCCAGAATACGAGTTGCAACGAACATCAGAGCAGGAGGAACAACCAGTTTACGCGGCTTTGCAGCAATCAGCAGGCCACGCTCGTCTGTCCATGCAGCGATCTGAATGACAGCGGCTTCCAGAGAAGTCTCATTCAGGTCAGCCGGAGTAGACGGCTCGTTGGAGTTAACTCCACCAGACACCAGCGGATGGTTTGTAGCAAACAGCGCTACACCGTCACCACCGGGGTAGGATGAACTAAACCCGTTGTTCAGAATGTTTGCAGCCTTAACCTGTTTGGTATAGGACATGGCACGAGCCAGGGCCTTGGTATACCGAGCCGAGAGGCTGTCGTACAGGTTGTCCTCAATTGCCTCTTCAGTAATCGAGAAGCCCAGAGCAATCGTCTCATGATTGTAACGAGCAGAAAATGCTTCCTGCGCGTTGTCATAAGCGATAGCCGAACCCTCGTTTTTAACCGGAGCGGCTGAGAAGCCTGACAGTTTGACCTCTTCCTCGAAAGAACGCTCAGAAGTCTCAGTTACAAAGACCTCTTTGTGCTCTTCACCATAGCGGTTGTACTCCATGCCAAACAGAGCGTTTAGGCCGGGCAGCAACTCTTTAAGTAATTGTGCGCGTGAAATAGCCATTTATTCGCTCCTTATTTGCCAACGGCTTGATAGTACGAGTGATAGCCAAAGTTAAATTTGACGATCACTTCTGGATATACGATGTTTCCAGATGAAACATAGGAAGTATCGGGTACCAGATCAACGATACGGAACGGCAATGCAGTAGTAACGTTGTTGTAGTAAATACCAGTTTGGGCGTTGCCATAAGTAGTATTTGCTGCATTCAACACCAGAACTACGTTGGTTCCAAGGGCGGTCTGTTGTACCGGAGTAATGTCCAGACCAGTAGTGTCGGCAGTTGCACCGACAGAAGCGACTTGATACAGCGCATCCGGATCATCACTGATGTAAGCAAATGCATCAGTTACGCCAGAGGCAAACCCAGGCCAATATTGGCTATAGGTGGGCTGTTTAGTTGTGGGGTTGGTGTAACGGCATCCTAGAAAGACGCCCAGAACACCGGGGATTGTGGAAGCATCTGCTTGGTTTTCCAAAGTCGAAGCAATGACAGTACCATCCGTACTCAGTTGAACTACTTGACCGTTATATAGAGCGGTGTTGTAGTTGACCGAACCAGTGGTAATGGCAATTTGACGAGTAGCACCAGCAAATACCTGCCCACCGATCAAATTGATCGGCTTCAAGCCGTAAGGCTTGCTAATGGTAGGATAAGCCATTTAATACTCCTAAAAAGTTATTTGCCACGTCCAAAAGTAACTTCCGCACGTTTGTCGCTAAACAAAGGCATACGAACGTCACTTTCTCTCATAAAGTTGTTGTCCACGGACCTCATCTGTTGATCAGCCATATTTTCGTAATAACCATTACGCTTTTCGACCTTCTCTTCGAGGTTCTTGCACAACATTAGGCCACCAAATAACACTAGTCCATTCTTCGGGGCGGAACCATCATATAGGCCTAAATCTAGAAGCAGTTCTGGGTGGTCTTCAGCCTTTACAGGCTCCCAACCTTCTCTACGGCGCATAGAAACATTCCTAGCATCGTCTAGACCCATCGTTGAGACACGTACCCAACGAAATGCATACCCGTCTTGTGGATCGGGGGTTGGTATTGAAGATGGAGGTTCCCATGGTTGATCACGAATATCATTTTCACGAGATTCCAACTCACGACTCATACGATTTTGATTACCCATTACTGACTCCTTCCGTTAACAGCAGCCCATTGTTTAGCGTATTCTTCTAAAGGTATACCCAATTTACGTGCAACAGCCGCGCCACCGGGCGGGATCTTGACGGTCTTTGGGGAAGTACTTCTAGAAGCGGGAGCAACCACAGTGGATTGCTGTCTTACAGTACGTTGTTGAGGCGGCTCTACATCGTCAAACCGATCAGGGAATAACTGACGCAGACGTTCATCCATACGCCTGTAATACTCGTCCGTGCGAGGGTCTACGCCTTCTCGCATGAGTTTTTTGTCAACAGCATAAGCAATTGCCGTCATCTCATCATCTGGTCCAAACCAACCTTTATTCCGTTCATACCACGCTTCGGCTTTTGGGTCAGCTTTTGGTGCAGATGGACTTGAAGCAACTTGCTGCTGTATAGGTTGACTATATACAGCGCTTTCTGCCCTTTGTAAAGGGGGATTGCGAGAAAGTTCTCTTTTTTCAGCAACCACCTCTGCCATCTTAAGTTGGGCTTGGACCATGCCCTCTGAATCTCCAGACTCATAGGCTTCCTTATAAGCCTTCTGAGCAGAAACCAACTCAGTGTCTAATTTAGATTTGACAGTATCGGTATAGAGTGTGGAGCCTTGGTCAAGAACAGTCTTAAGTCGCTTATTCTCTTCAGCCGCTGCTTGAGCGTACCGAAGAGCCTCTTCCTGTTCTTCTTGCACCCTAAGACGATAGGCACGCTCTTCCTCAAGTTCTTTTTTGAGTTTTGCGTACTCATCGTCTTTATCTTCTTTGTATTGCTCTAGTTCGTCCTTGGGGGCGGTTCTTTTTTGCGGTGCAACATTTTCTTCACCCTCAACCACAAACTCAAACTTTTCTTCCGGCTCGGCAGATTTTTTTAGGATCTGCGTCTCTTCAGGAAGCCCATCGGGGCCAAGGCCGTTACCCTCGTCCTCGATCATTTCCTTCATCTTATTAGTTGCCATGTATTGCTCCTTATGCTCGGGTAAACCCTGATGGGTCTTCAATCACGGCCTCAACCGTGTCTTCGTTGATTAGGCGGAACTCATGCCCACCAATAGTGAAGCGCGAGCCAGAATAAGAACGCATGATGATCCAGTCACCTAACTTGCACCACGGGCCGCTGGCATATCGGCTCATGTCGGTATAGCAATCTGGACCCATGGATACAACGTATCCAATGTTTGCTGCAACTTCTTCAGCGTTCTTAGTTTGGCTAGGCAGAATGATCCCGCCGCCTGAGGTCTTTTCTTCCAAGACCGGCATGGCAATCAAAATCTTCCACCCCTGCGGAACCGGCAGCGTATGTGCGGCTCTTGCTTCTTCGACTTTGTTTTTTGTTGCTTCAACGCTTGGCGCGCCAACACCTCTAATCATCTAAGTTTTCCTTTCTTGCTCTATTAATGATTTCTTCAAAAATACCAACTGCACTCATCATGCCGCGAAGGAAGCCAACTTTTTCCCGATACTCTGAGTAATCGTTGGCTGATCCCATGACAACATCTTCTGTGTAGCGTTCTACTTCCACCTTTACTTTTTCTAAAAATAATTCTTCAAACGACTTAGCCACGTTGTGACGGCCCCTTTCTTAAGTTGACTGCTGCACGGAATCCTTCCAACACTTCCTGAGATGCAAGTTTTTGTTCTTGCTCTGCCTTCTTGTTAGCAGCCTCTTCCTGTTTGATAGCAACCTCGGCTGACCGAAGCGCTGCATCAGACATATCTTTCTTAGTCTTGCGTTCAACTTCAGCGGCTTTGATCTGCAGTTCTTGGCGCTGAATCTCATTAAGCGGATCTTGTGCTTGAGCCATGGCTTCCTTCTGGGCCATCTCTGCCTGGTTCTGCTGCAACACTTTCTGAGACGCATCTGCCATCAGACGAGACAGTTGGTTCTCCATCAGCGGGTCCATCTTCGCGCCAAGCGGCGGGATCTCAATACCTAGGGCGCGTTGAACTTCAGTGCGATAGGCATAACCCAGATGTTCCGCAACATGAGCCTCCATGGCGGCAGCAATAGCCTGTGCGTTAGGAGACTGACCAACCAAGGCACGCAGTTTGGGATCTTTCATAGCGTTTGTATGCACCATGATGTGGGCCTCGTGGTCCTGCTCAGGAAACGCCTTGACAGGCTTGCCCTGCAGCACCATGGCATTTTCAGACACGGGGTCGCGGTACGGTATCTCGTCCTTCTTAGGCACGATCTTGTCAGCGTTTTCAAACCCAATTAGCCGGATCATGCCC
>Ga0209972_10000235_pt1 | contig 55422 bp, 42 predicted proteins | sample NOAtaG_7_FD_187302 | JGI IMG/M metagenome (GOLD analysis project Ga0209972, IMG submission 187302) | Freshwater lake microbial communities from Lake Erie, under a cyanobacterial bloom - NOAA_Erie_Diel1S_2200h metaG (SPAdes) (version 2) | ecosystem: Environmental > Aquatic > Freshwater > Lake ... | reverse complement strand
GCCGGCGTCGGAGGCCGGTGCATCGGAAGCCGGCGCGTCGGCGAGTTCCGAGGCGTCGTCGAGGGGAACGTCGGACCCGGGCGCGGCATCGGCGCCGACGTCCACGCCCACGTCGGTGCGCGGCCCGTTCGGCTGCGCGCAGCCTGCGTGCAGGAGGCCGAGAAGAGACAGGACCAGGAGGAGGCGCAGCATCGGGCGATTCTAGGGCATCGGGCCGTGCCGGCATCCTCGGACGCGGGCACCCCGAGAGGGCCCAACCGCGCCTCAGGTCGCTGCCTGCTCCAGCGCTTGGCGCGCATGCGCGGGCTGGCACTTCCGTCGGTACCGAAGAATATTCGGCGGCGAGCATCTGCAGCGAAGAATATTCTGATATATGGCTCGAAGGCGAAACAAATCGTTGACCCAGCGCGTCAACGGCGGTACCCCTGGCGCCGTGCATACCGCCGACATCGAGAGCCTCGACGACGTCGACCGCGCGCTGCTCCGCGCGCTGCAGGAGGACTGCAAGCGCTCGCTCGCCGAGCTCGGCGCCGAGGTCGATCTCTCGCCGCCCGCGGTCCTCGAGCGCGTCCGCAAGCTCGAGGAGGCCGGCATCGTCACCGGCTACCACGCGAAGATCGACGCGCGGAAGGTCGGCCTCGACATCGGCGCCTTCATCGGGGTCGGCATCGACCATCCGCGCAGCATCGCGAAGTTCGAGCAGGCCATCCTCGGCATCCCCGAGGTGCAGGAGTCGCACCACGTCACCGGCCGCCACACCCTGCTGCTCAAGATCCGCACCGCCGACACGGCGTCGCTGCACCGGCTCATCTCGAGCCTGCGCGAGCTGCCCGGGGTGGCGCGCACCGAGACGATGATCGTGCTCGCGACGCAGCACGAGCGCACCCGCCTGCCGCTCGGGGACCCTCCGCGCCGCGGCCCCAAGGGAAGGAGGACCCGATGAGCCGTCCGTGGAGAGAGCAGCTCCGAGAGGCCGAGGCGCGGGGCTTGTACCGGCCCGAGATGGAGCGTGACGCGTGCGGCGTCGGCTTCGTCGCGCGCCTCTCGGGCGGCGCGAGCCACGAGGTGATCGTGCAGGCGCTCACCGTCCTCGCGAACCTCGAGCACCGCGGCGCCTCCGCCTCCGACCCGCTCACCGGCGACGGGGCCGGCATCCTCGTGCAGATCCCCGAGGAGCTGATCCGTCAGGACGCGCGCCGCGCCGGGATCGAGCTCGGAGCGCTCGGCACCTGGGGCCTCGGCATGCTGTTCCTGCCGGGCGAGCCTGCCCGCCGCGCCGAGCTGCTCGCCCTCTTCGCCGAGGTCACCCGCGCCGAGCAGCAGGACTTCCTCGGGGTGCGCGAGGTCCCGACCGATCCATCCGCGGCGGGACCCTCGGCCCAGGCGAGCGCGCCCTCGATCCTGCAGGTCCTCGTCGGCCCAGGCACGCTCGCGGCCGACGACCACGCGCTCGAGCGCAAGCTCTACGTGATCCGCAAGCGCTTCGAGGCGGAGGTGCGCGCGCGCGGCCTCGGCGACGGCGATCTGCCCTACGTCGCCTCGCTCTCCACGCGCACCGTCGTCTACAAGGGGCTGCTCACGCCCGAGCAGCTGCCCCGCTTCTACCGGGACCTCGCCGATCCGCGGGCCGCGACCGCGCTCGCGATCGTGCACCAGCGCTTCAGCACGAACACGTTCCCGAGCTGGTCGCGCGCGCACCCGTACCGCCGCATCGCGCACAACGGCGAGATCAACACGCTGCAGGGCAACGTGAACTGGATGCGGGCGCGCGAGCCGGCCCTCGCCTCGCTCACCTTCGGCGAGGACGTGCAGAAGCTCTTCCCGATCGTCGACGAGCGCGGCAGCGACTCGGCGATGTTCGACGACGTGCTCGAGCTGCTCGCGCACACCGGCCGCAGCCTCCCGCACGCGCTGATGATGATGGTCCCCGAGGCCACCGGCGCCGATCCCGCGATGCCGCCCGAGCGCAAGGCCTTCTACGACTACCACCAGTGCCTCATGGAGCCGTGGGATGGTCCGGCCTGCATCGTGTGGTCGGACGGCCGCCTCGTCGGCGCGCTGCTCGACCGCAACGGCCTGCGCCCGGCCCGCTACACCATCACCGACGACGGGCTCTGCGTGCTCGCCTCCGAGGTGGGCGTGCTCGATCTACCCGCCGAGCGGATCCGCCAGAAGAACCGCCTCTCGCCCGGAAAGATGCTGGTGATCGACACCGAGCTCGGGCGCGTGCTCGAAGACGGCGAGATCAAGCAGCGGATCGCCGCCCGCCGGCCCTGGGCGCGCTGGCTCAGCGAGGAGCGGGTCGCGCTCGGCGAGCTGCCCCGCGCCGCGTCACTGCCCGCGCCCCTCTCGGCCGCGTCGCGGCAGCGGCTCCTGCGCGCGCTCGGCTACACGCGCGAGGACGTGTCGATCGTGCTCGCCGCGATGGCCGAGGGCGAGGAGCCGCTCGGCTCGATGGGCAACGACACCCCGCCGGCGCCGCTCGGCGAGGTGCAGCCCGGTGCGCCCGCGCTGCTCTACCAGCACTTCCGCCAGCGCTTCGCGCAGGTGACGAACCCGCCGATCGATCCGATCCGCGAGGCGCTCGTCATGTCCCTCGACCAGCCCATCGGGCCCGAGGCGAACCTCTTCGAGGAGAGCCCGCGGCACGCCCGCAAGCTGCAGCTGCCGCGGCCCTTCCTCACGCCCGAGGAGCTCGAGCGCATCATCGTCCTCGACCGACCGGGCCTGAAGGCGGCGCGCGTGCCCTGCCTCGCCACCGTCGACGAGCTCGGCGCGCTCGACGTCGAGAGCGCGCTCGCGAAGGTCGCCGCCGCGGCCGAGGCGGCGGTGCGCCGCGGCGCGAGCCTGCTCGTGCTCTCGGATCGCGGGGTCGACTTCGGCTCGATGGCTTTGCCGCCCCTCCTCTGCCTCGGCGCGGTGAACGAGCGCCTCGTCAAGGCCGGCGTCCGCAAGGACTGCGGGATCGTCGTGGAGTCGGCCGAGCCCCGCGAGGTGCACCACGTCGCGGTGCTCATCGGCTACGGCGCGGGCGCGGTCTGCCCCTGGCTCGCCCTCGAAGTCGTGCGCGCCGAGGCCGCCCCCGGGCGCGCCGACGCGGCGGAGGCGAAGTACCTCGCGGCCCTCGAAAAAGGCCTCTACAAGGTGATGAGCAAGATGGGCATCTCGACCGCGCAGTCCTACCGCGGCGCGCAGATGTTCGAGATCCTCGGGCTCTCCTCCGCGCTCGTTCAGCGCTTCTTCGCCGGCACGCCCGTGCACCTGCCCGGCTGGGAGCTCGAGCACGTCATGCAGGACGCCGCGCTCCGTCACCGGCGGGCCTACCGCAAGACCGCGCTCGCGGTGACGACCGAGGACGAGCTCGCCCCGGGCGGCCGCTACGCCCTGCGGCGCAGCGGCGCGCAGCACGCATGGAACCCCGCCACGCTCGGGATGTTGCAGCACGCGGTCCGGAGCGGCTCGTGGGAGAAGTACCAGGCGTTCGCGGCGCGGGTCGACGCCGAGACCCGCGGGGAAGGCAGCGCCGGCGTCGGCTTCGTGCGCGGCCTCTTCGACCTCGTGCACGCGCCCGAGCCGGTACCGCTCGAGGAGGTCGAGCCTGCGCACGAGATCGTGCGCCGCATGAAGACCGGCGCGATGTCCTTCGGTTCCATCGGCAAGGAGGCCCACGAGACGCTCGCCATCGCGATGAACCGCCTCGGCGCACGCTCCAACAGCGGCGAGGGCGGCGAGGACCCCGCGCGCTTCGTCCCGGACCCCGACGGCACCCTGCGCCGCAGCGCGATCAAGCAGGTCGCGAGCGGCCGCTTCGGCGTCACCATCGCCTACCTCACCCACGCGGACGAGATCCAGATCAAGGTCGCCCAGGGGGCCAAGCCCGGGGAGGGCGGGCAGCTGCCCGGCCACAAGGTCGACGCGGCGATCGCCAAGGTCCGCCACGCCACCGAAGGCGTCGGCCTGATCTCGCCGCCGCCCCACCACGACATCTACTCCATCGAGGATCTCGCCCAGCTGATCCACGACCTCAAGCACGCCAACCCGAGCGCGCGGATCTCGGTGAAGCTCGTGGCCGAGGCCGGCGTCGGCACCATCGCCGCGGGCGTCGCGAAGGCGAAGGCCGACGTGATCGTGATCGCCGGCGATGCCGGCGGCACGGGCGCCTCACCGCTCAGCTCGCTGCACCACGCCGGCGTGCCGTGGGAGCTCGGGCTCGCCGAGGCCCAGCAGGTCCTCGTGCTGAACGGCCTCCGCGGCCGGGTCCGCCTCGAGACCGACGGACAGCTCAAGACCGGCCGTGACGTCGTCGTCGCGGCGCTGCTCGGCGCCGAAGAGTTCGCCTTCGGCACCGCGGCGCTCGTCGCGATGGGCTGCGTGATGATGCGGGTCTGCCACCTCAACACCTGTCCGGTCGGCATCGCGACCCAGGACCCGCGCCTCCGGGCGCGCTTTCCCGGCGAGCCCGAGCACGTGATCCGCTTCTTCGAGTTCGTCGCCGAGGACGTCCGCCGGCACATGGCCGCGCTCGGCGTGCGCCGCTTCGACGAGCTCGTCGGGCGCACCGAGCTGCTACGGCCCCGTGCGCTGCCTGGCCGGCTCGGCACGCTCGACGCCGCTCGCCTCGTCCACCAGCCCGATCCGGAGGCGCCGCGTCGCTTCGTCACGCCTCAGGACCACGAGCTCGAGCTCGCGATGGACACCGTGCTCATCGAGCAAGCCCGCGCGGTCATCGAGAGCACCGCCGCCGAGCCGCCACGCGTCGAGATCCGCATGCCGATCCGGAACGTGCATCGGGCCGCGGGCACGCTCCTGTCGCACACGATCACGCGCCGCCGCGGGCCCGAGGCGGCGCCGCTGCCCGACGGCACCATCCGCGTGCACTTCACCGGCGCTGCGGGGCAGAGCTTCGGGGCGTTCCTCGCCGCGGGCATCGAGCTCGTGCTCGAAGGCGACGCGAACGACGGCTTCGGCAAGGGCCTGTCGGGCGGACGGCTCGTGGCCTTCCCGCCTGCGGACGCGGGCTACGTCCCCGAGGAGAACATCCTCGTCGGCAACGTGGCGCTCTACGGTGCGACCTCGGGCGAGATCTTCGTGCGGGGACGGGCCGGCGAGCGCTTCGCCGTCCGCAACGGCGGAGCCACCGCCGTCGTCGAGGGCTGCGGCGATCACGGCTGCGAGTACATGACGGGCGGACGCGTCGTGGTGCTCGGCGAGACGGGCCGGAACTTCGCCGCGGGCATGAGCGGCGGCATCGCCTACGTCCTCGACGAGCGGGGTCTCGCGCCCTCGCGGACGAACCCGCAGATGGTCGAGCTCGAGGGGCTCGACGAGGGCGACCTCGCGCTCGTCCGCACCCTCGTCCACCGCCACTGGCAGCGGACGCAGAGCGCGCTCGCGTGGCGCGTGCTGAGCGGCTGGAAGCAGACGAGCCGCAAGCTCGTGAAGGTGATGCCGAAGGATCTCAAGCGCGTCCTCGTCGGGCGCCCGGCGAAGGAGGCCTGAGATGGGCAAGGTCACGGGCTTTCTCGAGTGGGGCCAGCGCAGCCCACCCAAGCAGCATCCGAGCGAGCGCGTCCAGCACTTCCGCGAGCTCGAGCGCCGACTCCCGGTGCTGCAAGCCACGGAGCAGGCCGGCCGCTGCATGGCCTGCGGCGTGCCGTTCTGCCACGCCGCGTGTCCGCTCGGCAACGCCATCCCCGACTTCAACGACGCGGTGTTTCGCGGCGACACCGCGCGGGCCATCCGCGCCATCGAGGCGACGAACAACTTCCCCGAGATCACCGGTCGGGTCTGTCCTGCGCCGTGCGAGGACGCGTGCGTGCTGCGGATCGACGCGGAGGGCGCCCCGTCCGATCCGATGAACGCCGCGCCGGTGACCATCCGCGCGATCGAGCGCGAGATCGCCGAGCGGCTCTTCGAGGAGGGGCTGGTTCCGCGCCGGGCCGAGCGCGCCACGGGCAAGAAGGTGATCGTGGTCGGCTCGGGGCCGGCCGGGCTCGCCGCTGCGCAGGAGCTCGCGCGGCTCGGCCACGAGGTCGAGGTGCTCGAGCGCGACGCCCGGCCGGGCGGTCTGCTCCGCTACGGCATCCCCGACTTCAAGCTCGACAAGGCGGTGATCGATCGCCGCCTCGAGCAGCTCTGCGCCGAGGGCGTCGTGCTCCGCACCGGGGTCGAGGTCGGCCGGGACGAGACGCTGCCCGCGCTGCGGGCCCGCGCCGACGCGGTCGTGATCGCGACAGGCGCGACCGAAGCCCGCGACCTGTCCATCCCCGGCCGCGCGCTCGCTGGCATCGAGCTCGCGATGGACTACCTCGGCGCCCAGAACCGCGTCGTGTCGGGCGAGCGCGATCGGACGCCCATCGACGCGCGCGATCGCGATGTGGTCATCCTCGGCGGCGGCGACACCGGCAGCGACTGTCTCGGCACGGCGCTCCGCCAGGGCGCGCGCTCGGTGACGCAGGTCGAGCTGATGCCGCGGCTGCCCGAGCACGCGAACCCCGCGACGCCGTGGCCGCTCTGGCAGCTCGTGCACCGCACCTCGAGCAGCCAGGAAGAAGGCGGCCGGCGCGAGTTCGCGCTCTCGACGAAGCGCTTTCTCGGCGAGGACGCGGTGCGCGGCCTCGAGCTCGTCGAGGTCGAGCGCCGGGGCGGCGTGCTCGTCGAGCGTCCCGGCACCGAGCGCGTCCTACCGGCCTCGCTCGTGCTGCTCGCCCTCGGCTTTCGGGGCCCCGAGCGAGGTGCCCTCGATGGCGTGCCGCTCGATGCGCAGGGACGCCTCGCTGCCGACGCGCAGGGCTTCTCGGTCGAGGCCGGGCTCTTCGCCTGCGGCGATGCCCGGCGCGGCCAGTCGCTCGTCGTGTGGGCCATCTGGGAGGGGCGGGAGTGCGCCCGCGCCGTGGACGCGTACCTCGGTCAGCGGCTCGGGGCGGCCCGCGTGCCGCAACGCTGGGAGCTCGCGCGTCCCTGAGCGGGCGCGCGCCGGATCGCGCCGCATCGCTCCACGGCGGGGCAGGCGACTCCGCCGCGGCCGAGGGCCCCTCGTTCCGGCTTCACGCGCGCGGCCGTGCGCGAAGCGCCGAGACGATCAGATAGGCCGCGCCGGCGAGTGCGACGGCGGCGATGGGCCAGGTGATGCAGGCCATCGGCGAGGGCAGCGCGAAGACGACGCCGATGCTCAGCAGCGCGCTCCCCGCCGCGAAGCGTGGGTGGTCCTTCGACTCCACCACCCGGGCCGGTGCGACGGCGCGACCGAGGTTCCAGCCGACCGCACCGAGCGAGAGCAGGACCACCACGAACGCGAGCGCGGGCGACGCATCGCCCGCGAATCCATGCGGCAGACGCGTGCTCTCGTCCCACAGGATCCAGCCGAACAGTGCGGCCGCGCCGAGCAGCGCGCATCCGAGCGCCTGGGCGACGAACCGGAGCCGTTCGAGGGCGGTCAGGGTCGCCGTCGCCATCGTCCCGGAGGTTTGGGGATGCAAGCTCGGCGCGCAAGGAACGTCGCGGCGTTCGTCGGCCGCGAGGGCAGCCCATCGCGGGCGCCGCTCTGCTGCCGGACCGCGCTCGGGCTCGGGCAGCTCGTCGCGCGCCCCTTCGCGTGGTCGTCGCCTGGGCGGACGCGGAGGGAGGCCTCGCTCACCGCTCCCGCCGCCCGCGCTCTGGTGCCGGTGTGCCCTCGGGGAGCAAGCGCGAGGCCGCCCACAGCCCGCCGAAGCCGAGCACGGCCGCCACGAACATCATCAGGTCCGGCCCCCTCGTCTCCACGCGGACGTCCCCGGAACAGACGCACGCGGCGGGGCGCGTGGGCCCCCGCTGCCCGGCGTAGAGCCACTCGAAGCGCTGGTGGACCTCCTCGCATGCGGCACGGCACTGCGGCAGCACCACGAGGTGCAGTGTGGTCTGGTAGCCCGTCACGGCGAGCGCGAGGAAGAGCGCGAAGAGGACGGGCCCTGCGCAGCCCAACGTCGGCGGCTTCGTCATGAGCGGAAGCTACCGCGTCGCGGCATCCGCGCCCAACGCACAGACCGCCTCCGCGCGCTCGTGCAGGCCTCTTCGCACGCGGCGCCCGCTTCCTCGCGCGGCGCGCGCCGCCGGAGGCCGCACCGGCGAAGACCGCGCGGGCCTCGCGGACGAAGAGGTCGTCGTCGCAGGCGTCGGGTCCGAGCCGCGGGTCGAGCCGGCCATGCGTGACGAGGATCGATTCCTCACCCGCGCCCTCGCGCCCCGCGACGGCGAACCAGCGCGCACGCGATCCCAAGAGCGGCCGCGAGCCATGCGCCCGACGAACGCTCGACCCGCGCGATGGAGCAGCTGCTCGACACGGAGGGCGGTCGACGGGGCACCGGCCCGCCATCGACGGCCTCGCTGCCGTCGGAGCCGCCCCCATCGTCTTCGACCGCGAGGTTCGGATCCGACTCCTCCGACATCATGTCGGGCGGCGGCGCCTCTCCGCAGCGCGCACCCATCGGCGTCGCGGTGCAAGGGCTCTCCGGCGGGCAGGCGCGCGCACCGACCGGCACCCCCTCGGCGTTGCAGTGCGCGATCTGTCCATCGGGCAGGCAGACATCGTGCTCGACGGGCACGTCGGACGCGCTCGCGACGCAGAACGCCGACACGCAGCGCGCCGCGCTCGCCCCGGCCGTCGAGCAGTACGCCGCGAACGCGCCGCAGTCGCCGGTCGTGATCGCGCCGTTCCGGCAGGTGCCGATGGTGCGCTCGTCGAGGCAGACCGTGGTCTCGCCCACGGCGGGGCAGGCGTAGAACGCGCAGCGCGCACCGAGCCCGTCCGAGACGCAGCCCGCGCCGAAGGCCCCGCAGTCGCCGGTCGAGATCGCGCCGTCGCGGCAGGTCCCAAGGCGCCGGTCATCCAGACACACCGTCGTCTCGCCGCTCGCCGGGCAGGCGTAGAACACGCAGCGGGCGCCGAGCGCGTCGTCGACGCAGCGCGCGCCGAACGCGCCGCAGTCGCCCCGCGAGACGGCTCCGTCGTTGCACGTACCGATCGTGCGCTCGTCGAAGCAGAACGTGTCGTGCCCGCGATCGGGACAGAACGCGAAGGCGCAGCGCACGCCGAGTGCGTCGTCGACGCAGCGCGACGCGAAGGCCGCGCAGTCTCCCCGCCCGCAGTCCCGCCGGACGATCGTGCTGCCCTCGCAGTGCGGTACGCAGCCGCCGCAGGGACCGCCGCCGGGGCCGCCGCCCCACCACTCCCAGTGCCAGTCCTCGCTCGGCACGGTCCGGGAGAAACCGAAGCGGCCGGCGTTCGCGTTGAGCCAGGCGAGCACGCCCGGCGTGCGGGTGTTCAGATCGAGCGCGTGACCGCTCTGATGGTTCGAGTAGCCAGGGCGCGCGGCGAGCGCGCAGCCGTTGCACGAGCAGCTCGTGTAGCAGTAGTAGAGGTACTCCTGCTGCGACATCGTGCGGAAGCCGGACACGACGCGGATCTCCACGCCATCGCGCGCTGCCGCGCTCGCCATCACGTAGTAGGCGTTCGCCGTGTCGATCTCGACCGGACGCCCGTCCACGGTCACGACGCGGATGTCGAAGGGCGTGCCGCGGCGGTAGCCGCGGTCGCTGCGCTCGCTGCACTCGATGCTCGAGAGCGGAGCGATGGAGGCCGCCACAGCATCCGGCGCAGTCTCGCCCTCGCCGCGATCCGTCACATCCAGCGGCGCGCAGCCCGCGGTGAAGGCGAGCACCACCGCGGCACCGAGCCCTGCGCGCAGTCGCACGCCGCACCCGACGACCCATGACGGCGAGGCCGACCCAGCACGTGAGAGCCCGATCCGCATGGGCGCGATTGAGCAACCGATGGGCCGGTCTCCGCAAGTCCGAACGTCGTGCCCAACCACGAACCCCGTCACGGGCTCGCGCCGGGAGCGGCGGCCACGGAGGGGCCCTTCCGCAGTAGACTCTTGGCGATGCTGCCCTCGCTCGCTCGCACCGCGTTGTCGCATCCCATCACCCTCGTCGAGCACGGTTGCGTGGCATGCGTTGCCGTGGGGCTTCCATGAGCGCCGCGCCCCATCACTGTGCCGGACTCGTGTCCGGAACCGCGCAGGCCATCCCTGCCGGGCCATCCGACTCCGCCCCGGCGCCGGGCCTGCCCTGCGATGCCCTCGGATGCGAGGGCTGCGGCGCGCCGGTGCTGCACCTCGATGGCGTGCGGTTCATGTCGTCGCCCGCCGCCGGGCTCGAGGCGCTGCACGCCTCGCTCGACCCGCTCGGCTGGCTCGCCCTCGGCGCCTTCGATCCCGCGGCGCGCGCCTACGCGTGCCGATGCGCGTGGGCGAACGCGGCCAGCGAGGCCGCGCCGCCCGCGCCGGAGGGCGCAGCCGCCCCGCAGTGGTCGTGTCGAGGTCACGGCGCGCCCGGCCCGCGTCCGAGGCTCCTGTCCTGGTCCGAGGTCCTCCGGCCGGCGCTGCGGGCCCACCTGCGCGCCGAGCGCTGGCTGGTGCTCGCCCAAGAGGCCTACCTCGGTACCGCCGACGGCGGCGCCCGGCGCTGCTCCTTCGACCGTGTGCCCGCGGACCACGTCGTCGATCCCGGCGAGGCCGCCCTCCTCATCGATCGCCTCGCCACGTTCGGCGCGCGGTGGGTGGCCCGTCAGGTCGCGCCCCCGCTGTGGACCACGCGGCCGCTCTACGCGGCCTACCTGCAGGACTGGAAGCACGGCGACGTCGATGGGCAGTCCCTGAAGGGGACCTTCGCCGACGTGCCCTCGCTGCTCACCGCGCTGCGGAGCATCGTGCCGCCGCGCTCGCCCACCTCCTCCATCGATCAGATGGCCGTCCCGGGACTCCTGCTCCGCGATGGGTACGCATGCGTCGACGAGCATCCCTGAGCGGAACGACGCGGGGTGCGCGACGACACGACCATCCCGGCCGAGGCGCCTCGACCACGTTTCCGCGCTCGCACATCGCCCGGCGAGGCATCGAGCGCCGAACCACCCTCCGGCTCGGCGAGATAGGCTGCCGACGGGTTGAGACCCGACTGCGGGTGGAGCGATTCTGTGTCGTCAGGACGAGCGCACACCGACACTTTCGCTCCCGGCCGAAGCCGATCAGGAAGAGGGCCGACGACGTTGGCTTCTCGCGGTTCGAGTGCGCCAGGCGCGCTGCGTCCGGTCGATGGGAGCCGCTCGTTGCTGGTCAGTACTCCATGCCCATCGCTGCGACGTCGGGGTGCTCGCGCGCACAGCGACCTGCGCAATCCCAGGTGTCCGCGCCGGTGAGCATGCAAGATCGTATGCAGGTCCGCGCCGTGTGGGTGGCTCGGCGTCGCTCCGCCGCGCGTTCCCGCTCCGATGCCCGGGCTTCGCGCGCTCGCAACGCATCGACCCGCCGCTGAGCGCCCGAGAGCCCACGCTCGATCCGAGCGAGTTCCGCAGCGGAGACGGTCGTGTCGGGCGGAGCCCGCACCGCGCAGGCGTTCAGATCGTTCCAGGCACGGAGGGCCGCTTCAGGATCGTCACCGCTGGGTGCTGCGCGCAGGCCTCCTTCGATGCAGGCCCGCGCCAGCTCGGCGCGGCGCGCCGGTGGGAACAAGAGCGCCGCGACACGCTCGCTCCCGAGCTCGTCGGCTTCGAGGAGTCGGGCGTACCCTCGCCACGCTTGCGCGGACCCATCTTCGTGCGCCCGCTCGATCAGCGCACCGCTCAAGATCTGATCGAGGACTCCTTCCCCGCACCGCTCCAGGGTTGGCATTTCCTCTTCCGCCCGCTCCAGCGGCTCGCCCACGGACACGATCGCTGCCGATCGCGGTCCCACTGGCGCGCCTGCGTTCATGCGTTCGAGCGTGCCGTGGAGTTCTTCGATGCGTCGGGCGCAGCAGGCGTCGAGCAGCGACGCCAGTTCTCCTTCGACCAAGTACGAGTCGTGCAGAGAGATGAATCCGTTCAAACGAGCGGCTCCATCGCAGGGATTCGGAAGCGCCCTCGCGGCAGCCACCTCGGAGTCTGCGAGCCGCTGCTCCGCAGCGGCGAGTTCTTCCCGTTCCGCGGCCTCCATGCGGCCTTGAATGGTCAGGGCGATCCCCGCAAGGAGACAGAACCCGAGCGGCAGTCCGACGGTGATCGCGAGACAGCCTCGGAGCCCAGAGCCCGACGAAGCCGGAGGGGAAGCATCGGCTGACTCGACGTCCATTGGTTTGCAGGCTAGTCGAAGACATGTCGGGGAGTCGAGAAGGCCGGCGCCGTCATGCCGATGCCTCGTTCCCTTGCGGGGGTCTCGGCCCTCAGTCGATATGGATGGCGAGAGCGCTTCGGGGGCAGGGTCTCGCGCCAGCGCAGGGGTCGTTGCCGGCCGCCTCTGAGGGCGCTCAGCCGAGGCGGCCGAGGCCATGCCAGGGCGTTCGTCCGTCGTGCGGGTCGAGCAAGGTCGGGCGCTGCATGCAGCCCGGTACGCAGCGGCGCGGGGCGAGCGGCGGCGGCAGCGGCAGCGGACCGGTCGCGGCGAGGCACTTCAGGTGCACGCCGAGGGGGCGGAGCAGCGCGGCGGCGTGCGCGGCGTCGCGCACCGCGTGGACCGCGAGGTTGCGCGCGCCGGGGCTCGGGCGCAGCGGGCCCTCGTCGTCGTAGGCCACCGCGTAGCCGTCGCCCTCGAAGAGCTCGCCGAGGGCCTCGGAGGCGCGGCGCCACTGCACCTGCGCGGTGCTCGTCTCGACGGGCAGCGCGCCGCGGGGCAGCGAGGTCGACAGCGCGCGGAGGCCCTCCTCGCTCAGCCGCCGCGCGAGCTCCCTCGGAGTCACGGCGCCGCCGCGTTCGACGAGCACGAGCTGCGGCGAGAGGCACCCGCGCTGGTCGTAGGCGGCGATGTCGAGCGCCATCCCCGCGAGCAGCGGGCCGAGGTCCGCATCGGCGCCGAGGACTTCTCGGCCGACGAAGATGGCGCCGAGGCCGTGCCCGTGCGGGATCACCTCGGCGTCGGCGGGCGCGAGCGCGCGCACCGCGCGCACGGTGGCGTCGCTGCCGTAGATCGACGCCGCATCGGCGCCCGACAAGAGCCGGCGGGTGAGGTCCTCCTCGTCCCGCCCAAAGCGCGCGCAGAGGATCGCCTCGCCGACGGTCTCGTCGGCGAGCAGCACCGCGAGGGCGAAGAGCTCGGCGAAGCCCTCGTCGCGGAGCGAGACCTTCAGCGCCACCGGCGCCCGCAGCAGCAGCGACCAGACGATCGGCTTCACGCACGCGGTGAAGAGGTTGCTCGAGAGCATGACGGCATGCAGGCGCGCCGGCACGTGCGACGCGCCGCCGAGCGCGCTGCGGTGCGCCGCGAGACCGGCCGCGAGCGCGGCCTCGTCCACCGTCGCGAGCGTGGTGCCGAGCGCCCAGTCGATCATCGCCGCCGAGAGCTCCGTACGACTGGGAAGCGAGGCGCGGGCCTGCTTGCCGAGGGGCGTGATCGGATCGCGCAGGGTGCGTGCGGCCGTGACCAGCGCCTCGATCACCTGCGCATCGGGGAGCGCCCGCAGCGCCTGGGCCGCGCGCTCGAGGCGGCTCAGACCGCGCTCCAGCGCGCTCGCCGGATCGAGCGGCACCTCGTGCTGGCTCACGATCCGGCTCCGAGGGCCAGCTCTTCCATCGCGAGCGAGCAGCCCCGGGGCGGCGCGCCGGGCGCGCGGCCGAGCAGCACCACGGTCCCGTCGGCCTCCACCCAGCCGCGGTCGGCGGTCTGGATCGACACCGCCGAGCGCACGTTCGCGGCGTCGTCGATGCGGAGGATGCCCACCTCGCCGGCCGGCAGCGGCGCGAGCGACTCGGGGTGCACGGCGCTGACCCGCACCCAGCCCGGCGCCCAGAGCCGCTCCGGCTCGCTCACCGCGCCGTCGAGCAGGCCGCGGCCGTAGAGCTGCGAGCTCAGCTCGGTCATGCCGTACTCGGCGATCACCCGGTGCGGCGGCAGGCCGAAGCGCCGGGCCACGAGCGCCCGCATCGCCGCCGGATCGAGCTCGCGGCTCTTGCCCTTGAAGCCGCCGGTCTGCATCGCGAAGGAGCCCTCGGGCAGCGCCCAGGGGCCGGGATCGCGCGGCGCGAGCAGCTCGTCGAGGAGCACGAACCCGAACGAGGTGCCGAGCACCGCGGTCGGCCCGCCGCGGGCCATCGCCGCCTCGAGCAGCTTCAGGTCGAAGCGGCCGTCCCGCAGCACCCACGCGACCTCGTCGCCGAAGTGCTGCACGAAGCGGCCGAGCATGAAGGAGAGCGACGAGTCGGGGAGCTCGTCGGGCGGCGGCGCGAGCATCACCAGTGAGAAGCGCTCATCCCTGAACATCGCGTGCCGGGCCGCGCGCTCGAGCGCCAGCTCGTAGAGCGAGAGGTCGGTGAAGGGGTGCTCGCCGCGCGCGCCCGAGGTCGTGCCCGAGGTGCGAAAGACCGCCACGTCGCTGCCTGGGGGATCCACCGAGACCCGGGCGTAGCGAAAGACGTCGGTCGGCAGCGCGGGCCAGCCGTCCGGTCCGGCGTCGAAGCGCGCGCCGCGGGCCTTGCAGAGCCGCGCGAAGGGCGGGCAGCGCGCGGCCTGCATCGCGGCGATCCGCGAAAGGAGCGCGTCACGGCGCGCCGGGTCGGTGCTTGGCCGGCCCGGGCTGCTCAGCCGCGCCACGAGCGCGCGGGCGTCGGCCTCGAGGCCTCGCAGCTCGTCGCTCACGGCCTCGCCTCGAGGGCCTCGACCAGCGCCCCCGCGAAGGCCTCGGCGAGGTGGGCCGGCAGGTTCAGCGGCGGGCTCAGCTGCAGGTCGGCGGCGTCCGCGCCCGCGGGCAGGGTGATGAAGCCCCGCTCGAGCAGCGCGCGTACGAGGCGCAGCGTGCGGGCGGTCTGGCCGATCTCCACCGCGAGCGCCATTCCGGCGCCCCGCACGCGGAGGCCGCGCGAGGTGATCGCCGCGCGAAGGGACGCGCCGTGGGCGCGCGCAACGGCCGGTGCGTCCGCCGCCGAGAGCGCGTCGAGGTGCGCGAGCGCGGCGGCGCAGGCCAAGGGGTGGCCGAGGAAGGTCGCGGTGCGGATCGCCTCGCCCACCGGCGCGCCCCACGCGCGGAGGACGCGCTCCGTGCCGGCGCAGGCGCTGATGGGCAGGCCGCCGCCCAGCGCCTTGCCGAGGCAGAGCAGGTCGGGCGCGAGCTCTTCGCCCGCCCACCACGCGCCGGTGCGGCCGAGGCCGGTCCAGATCTCGTCGGCGATCACCAGCGCGCCCGCATCCTTCGCGGCCCGCGAGAGTGCGGCGAGCGCACCCTCCGGCGGCACGTGAACGCCGCCTCGGCCGAGCACCGGCTCGACGATCACCGCGCCGACGTCGCCCTTGCCGAGCTCGGCCCGGAGCGCCGTGAGCGCGGGCTCGACCTCGTCCGCGCAGCGCGGGTAGGGCACGAAGCGCACGTGCGCGTCGAGCTTGGCCGCGAAGGGCGCGCGGAACCCGAGCTGGTAGCCGCACACCGAGAGCGCGCCGAGCGAGAGCCCGTGGTAGCCGCCCTCGAACGCGACGACGCCGGGCTTCTTGGTGAAGAGCAGCGCCGACTGCAGCGCCGCCTCGATCGCGTCGGCCCCATGCGCGCCGAGGACGAAGCGCGGCGCCTCGATCGGCACGAGGCGCGCGAGCCGCTCGAGCAACGCGAGCTTCACGTCGGCCGGGTGCACGTCGCCCATCGCGTGCAAGAGGCGCTCGCTCTGTGCCGCCACCGCCGCGCGCACCGCGGGGTGGCCGTGGCCGAGCGCCGCCACGCCGAAGCCCGCCACCATGTCGACGAAGACGTTGCCGTCGACGTCGCGCACGTTCGCGCCGCGCGCCTCGGCCCACACGATCGGGTCCTGCGGCGCCCCCGAGGTCTCGCTACGCCGCGCCCGGCGAGCGGTCAGCGCCGGGCACTCGGTCTCGGCGAGCACATCGACCCAGCGCCGGGTGTGCTCGCCATCGAGCGCACCGACCGAGGGAAGAAGGCTGCCGAGCTCCGCGCTCATGCACCGAACCTGTCACGGCCTCCGCGCCGGTCCAGGCTGGCGGGCTTGTGGTCAGTCGACGAGCGTGACCGTGACCGGGATGTTCCCCCGGGTCGCGTTCGAGTACGGGCAGCCGGCGTGGGCGAGGTCGAGGACCTTCTGCGCGGCGCCTCGGTCGGCCACGTTGGGGAGCTTCACCGCGATGTCCACGGTGAGGCCCCAGCCGGTCTCCACGTTGCCGATGCCCGCCTTCACCGTGACGACCGCGCCGCTGCCGTCGACCTTCTGCTGACGCGCGAAGAAATCGACTGCGCCGCCGAAGCAGGCCGCGTAGCCCGCGGCGAAGAGGTCCTCGGGCGTGGTCGTCCCCTCCTTGTGCGACCCGGCGATCGCCGAAGGCAAGGAGAGCGCGTGCTTCACCACGCCGTCCTCGGTCTCGACCTGGCCGTTGCGGCCTCCCTGGGAGTGGGCGGTGGCGGTGTAGAAGACCTTGCTGGGGACCATCATCGGCATCGGGGACTCCTTCTCGGGACCCGTCGCCTGGGGCCTCGGACCCGCGCTGGCAAGCCGTCAGGGCAGGGCCGCGATGGCTGCGATCACTTCCTCGGCGTGCACGCCGGGATCCACGTTCGGCCAGATCTGCGCGAGGTTGCCCTGGGCATCGATGAGGAAGCTCTGCCTTGCGGCGAAGCCCATGTTCACCGGCACGCCGTAGGCGCGGGCGGCGGTCTCGTCGGGGTCCGAGAGCAGGTCGAAGGGCAGGTTGTGCTCGTCGCGGAAGCGCTGGTGGCTGACGATGTCGTCGGTCGAGACGCCGAGCACGACCGCGCCGGTCGCCTGCAGGCGGTCCCAGGCGTCGCGGAAGGCGCAGGCCTCGCGGGTGCAGCCCGGGGTCGCATCGCGCGGGTAGAAGTAGAGGACGACCGGGTGCCCGCGGTACTCGCTCAGGGTCCGAACCCGCCCGCTCTGGTCTTGGAGCATGAACTCGGGCGCCGGGCTGCCCACGGCGATGCCGCCGCCCTCGGCAGGTGCCGAGGCGCCGGAAGAGGACGACGACGAGGCGGCGGTCGAGCCGCAGGCGGAGAGGAGGAGGACGGAGACGACGAACGCGCGCATGGCGAGGGACCTAGGGCCGTCTCCCGCGCACCGCCAGCGTCCCGGCTATCCTCCGCCCCATGCAGACCCGCACCTTCGGTTCCACCGGCGAGTCCCTGCCCGCGATCGGGCTCGGCGGCATGCCCATGTCCATCCAGGGACGGCCCGACGAGGCCCAAGGCCTCCGCACCATCGCCGCGGCGCTCGAGCACGGCATGCGCCTAATCGACACGGCCGACGTCTACTGTCTCGACCACCGCGACATCGGCCGCAACGAGCGGCTGATCGCCAAGGCGCTCGCCGGCGCGGCGGTGCGGAGCGAGGTGCGGGTCGCGACGAAGGGCGGACTGATGAGGCCCGACGGCGCATGGACCTCGAACGCCGCCCCGGCGCACCTGCGGAGCGCTTGCGAAGCGAGCCTGAAGGCGCTCGGGGTCGAGCGGATCTGGCTCCATCAGCTGCACGCGCCGGACGAGCGGGTGCCCTTCGACGACTCGATCGGCGCGCTCGCGCGCCTCCGTGAAGCGGGCAAGATCGCCCACGTGGGCCTCTCCAACGTGAGCGCCGCGCAGCTCGACGCGGCGATGCGGATCGTGCCGATCGTGAGCGTGCAGAACCGCTGCAACGTGGAGGATCGACGCTCCTTCGAGAGCGGCGTCGTGCGGCGCTGCGAGGAGCTCGGCGTGGCCTTTCTGCCCTACTGCCCGGTCGGCGGTGGCCGTGGCCGGCAGCGCCTCGCGGAGCGTGCGGACCTCGTGCGCATCGCCGCCAAGCACGGCGTCAGCACCTACCAGGTGATGCTCGCGTGGCTCCTCGCGAAGAGTCCGGCGATGTTCCCCATCCCCGGCGCGAGCCGTCCGGAGAGCGCGATCTCGAGCGCGAAGGCCGCGGCACTCTCACTCGACGCGGAGGACCTCCGCACGCTCGGCTGAGCACCCTGCGGCTTGCAGACGGTCAGAGGCGTTCGACGGGCGACCTGCCCGGAACGCGGTCCTCAGAAGCGGATCTGACCGTCGCCGAGGTTGCCGGTGTAGTAGCTCGGCGAGCCGGGGAGCTGGGTGGCGAGCACGGCCGCGACCACGCCGCCGACCACGAGCACACCGATCGTCGTGAGAACGACCGGCAGGGTCACGTCGTCGCCCCCTGCCTCGCGGCTCGTCGCATCGGCCGCGAGCGCACCCTCGGGGACCTCTTCGTCGGACCGCGCCGCGCCCTCGTCCGCTGCGGCGGCGAGTGCCCCGACCGGACGCAGAATCACCTGCAGCTCGCTCGACTCGCCCTCCGCGAGCGAGAGGCTCGCGCTGCCGATCTCCGCCCCGCCCCGGCGCACGGCGACCCGGTGCGCCCCCGGGTCCACTGGGGTCGCGATGCCCACGATCGCGTGGGCGACCTCGGCCTCGTCGAGCACGATCGCGTCGTCCTCGCCGAGACCGTCGATGCGCAGCGTGAGCCGCGCCAGCCGAGGGGTGAGCCGCTCGAGCGCCTCCTCGGCCTGCTCGCGCAGGCGCCGCTCGCGGGCATTGCGGCCCGCGTCGCGGATCAAGCGACGGTAGCTCTCGGTCGCCGCGACGAAGCGGCCGAGCTCGACCTGGGCGCCCGCGAGGTTCAAGAGGGTGCTCGAGCGCGGCGCGATCTCGTAGCTGCGCTCGAAGGCCGCGAGCGCCTCGGTCCAGCGGGCCTCGCCGGCCGCCGCGACGCCCTCTTCGAAGAGCGCCCGAGCCGCCGCCACCTCGCTCGCCGACTGCGCGGCCAGGGGCGATGGAGCGAGCGCGAGCAGGAACCAGACGGACAGCGTGCAAGCGAGGCGCATGGGGACTCCGAGGCTCACGGACAGATGAAGTAGCAGCCGGGGAAGCAGCAGGTCGTCCCGCCCGGGCAGCCCCCGCCGGTGATGGTGCAGGAGCCGCCGCTGCATTCCTCGTCGACGCAGTCGAGGGGGTCGCCGCAGAGGCGTCCCTCGGTGCCGCGCACGCCGCACGCGTCGTCGATCTGCGTCTCGGGGAACACTCCGCATGACCCCGCGGTGCACAGGCGTACCGTGCACGCGCGGACCGCGACGCCGGTGAAGGCGCACTCGTCGGCGTACTCGCAGGGACTCCAGTCGCCGCAGACCGGCGCCCCGCAGCTCGTCCCGTCGGTGTCGCGGCTGCAGGGCCGGGACTCCGGGCGCGGGGACGAGGTGCACGTGCCACCAGCGCAGATGCGATCGGTGCAGGTCCGGTCCTCGGTCGCGGACTCGTCGCACGCGTCCGAGTACGCGCAGCCGCTCCAGAGGCTGCAGGTGGTCCCGCCGCAGCTGACGCCCTCGGTGCCGCGGGTGCAGCTCTCCGACTCGGTGCGCGGCGTCATCGCGCAGCCGCCTGCGGCGCAGACCGGGTCGAAGCAGGTCCGGGTCCGCGAGCCGGTCGTGTCGCACGTGTCGGCGAACCCGCCGCATGCCGACCACCCCTCGCAGCTCGGAGCTCCGCACGCGGTTCCATCGGTCTCTCGCGCGCAGTCACGGGTCTCGCTCCGCAGCACCGCCCCGCACGAGCCCGCCGTGCAGACGACGTCCGAGCAGCTGCGGCTCTCGGTCCCCGACTCGTCGCAGGTCGAGCTGTAGCCGCCGCAGCTCCAGCCGCCGCAGGAGCTGCTGCCGCACGCGGTCCCGTCGGTGTCTCGTGCGCAGGCGGCGTCGTCGCTCTGGGTTCCATCTGCGAACACGCAGCGCCCGGCGCCGTCGCAGCTCCAGGTCCGCGCCGTGCGGGTGCGGGTGGAGGTCTCGTCGCAGCCGTCCGCGTAGCTGCACGACGACCACGCGCCGAAGCTGTCCTCGGGGCAGTCCCCCCGCCCGGTGCACCGCGTATCGCAACCGTCCGAGGCCTCGAGGCAGGTGCCCGCGCCGCAGGGGTTGCCCGCGTGGCCCGAGCACGCGCCGTCCGCGCCGCAGGTGTCGAGGCCATTGCAGAACGCCCCGTCATCGCACGCGGTCCCGGTGGCTGGGGTGTGGGTGCAGCCCGCGGCGCCGCACGCGTCGCGCGTGCAGCTGTTCCGGTCGTCGCAGGCGCCATCGTTCCGGCTGTAGGTGCAGCCGGTCGCGGGGTCGCACGTGTCCGTGGTGCACGCGACGCCATCGTCGCAGCCGCCGGGCACGCAGAGCGGGCCGGCGTCCGGTCCGCCGGCATCGGTGCTCGGCGCATCGAGGCCCGGCGCATCGAGGCCCGGCGCATCGAGGCCCGGCGCATCGAGGCCCGGCGCATCGAGGCCCGGCGCATCGAGGCCCGGCGCATCGAGGCCCGCGTCGATGCGCGGCGGCTGGCCGGTCCACGGCGGCAGCTCGCTGATGCGCCGCGGACGGCACCCCATCTCCCCGCACGACTCGCTCGCCTGCTCGCAGGTCACGCCGCGGCACGAGGCGAGCAGGAAGAGCGAGAGCACACGGGTCTCGCCGCGCACCAGCGTCACTTCGGCCGAGCGGGTCACGATCAGCAGCGTTCCGTCGTAGCCGCTCGCCTCGACGACGATGGGTCCGAGGCGCTCTTCCGACGAAGGAATCACCGAGAGGGTGAGCGGGAGCGCGGCAGTCGTGGGGCGGGCCTGCTCCGACTCGATGACCTCGCCGTCGACCGTCACCGACACCGTGACCCGATCGAGGTCGTCGGGGATCCGCAGATCCGTGTCGACGACGACGATGAGCTGGGTCGGCGAGGGAGCACAGGACGCCGCGAGGAGCAGCGCCAGCCAGCACGAAGAGGACCGAGCGAGCAGCGCAGCGCGCATGGTTGCAGTGTCCTGCGAGGAGCCCTCGGCTGGCAAGTCTCGCGACACGGGCCCTCAGCCGAAGAGCGCGGCCCCGGTGCCGAGCCGGTAGAGGATCCACGGTCCCACTGCGAGCGCGAGCGTGACGACCCATGCGATCGCCGCGCCCATGCTCGTCCGCCGCACGATCGGGTCGAGCAGCGGACTGCCGGTGCGCCGCGCCACCCACGCCGTGACTCCCACCGCGCTGCCGCGGGTCACGGCGACGAAGAGCGCGGCGTAGAGCGGCCAGCCGAGCCCCATGCCCTCGCCCCACCGGAGCAAGCAGAAGGGGCAGAGGTGGTTCGGGGTGCCGTACACGTGCGGAGCGACCCAGGTGGTGATCGCGAGCGGCGCGGCGCTCGCCGCGCCCAGCGTCAACGCCACGACGGCACGCGCCCGTGCCACCGAGGGGGCGCGCGCGTTCCACGCGGCGAGGAGCGAGGCCGAGAGCCCAGCGCCGAACAGGATCATCACCGCGACGGTGCGCGGCTCTCCGTCCTCGCCGACGAACGTGCGCGCCTCCTCCAGGCCGCTCGCGCAGCACGACGCCACCTCGCGAAAGTCCAAGGCGAGCGCGTGAAGCGTCGACAGCCCGAAGTCCGCGAGGGCGAGCGGCGCCATCGCCGCCGCCGCGAGGAGCTTCTCTGCGCCGAGCGCCGGCTCGGGCAGCACCGACTCCGCGCGGTGCAGCGAGAGCCACACGGCCCCCGCGATCGCCGCGCCCGCCGCCACGAGCAGCCCGCGCAGACCCCAGGGGGTCGCCGCGAGCACCCCGTAGGCGCACATCGCGCCCCGCATCGTCCCGTGCAGCCGCTCCGCCCCGATCGCAGCCACCACCAGCGACAGGATCGACAGCACGCTCTCTGCCGAGGTGAGACCGGCGAGCAGCTCGGCCCGCCGATCGATCACGACGCTGCCCTCGGGAGAACGGGCGAGCGCCCTCGTCCGGTAGAGGCGCAGCGCGGTCACGACCACGATGAGCGCGAGCGCCGCTGCCGCCCCGCTCGTCACCAAGCGCGCGAGGAGCCAGGGCCTGAGCAAATTGCCGAGCACCGCGTCGCCGTTCTGCGACCCGCGTCGGGTCCCGTCAACGATCGGCAGGCTGGCGGATCCGCCCCGCGCCTCTAGGTTCCGGCGCCATGTCCTCGGTCGCTCGGCTCGCGGTGCTCGCGGGGGCGCTCGCCCTCTCGGCGCCGGTGCGCGCCGACGACGCGCCGGTGCTCCACGCAAGCCGCGCGGCGGGGGTCGTGATCGACGGGCGCCTCGACGAGGCCTCGTGGCTCGCCGCCGAGGCAGGAGGGGGCTTTCGCGAGCGCACTCCGATGCCGGGCAGCACGCCGCCCGTGGAGACCACCCTGCGCGTCCTCTTCGACGGCGAAGCGCTCTACGTGGGCATCGAGTGCCTGCTCGGCCCGGGCGAGACGCCCCGCGCGCTCGTCATGACCCGCGACTCCTACGGCATCTGGGACGACGACGCCGTCAGCGTGAAGATCGACGCGCGCCGCGATCTGCGGACCACGCTCGGTTTCGTCGTCTCGGCGTCCGGCGCACAGCTCGATTACATCGCCCTCGACAACGGGCGCGTGCTGCGCCGCGAGTACGATCTGCTCTGGGAGAGCGCGGTCGAGATCGGCTCGGACCGCTGGACGGTGGAGCTCCGCATCCCCGCCGTCTCGCTCGGCGTCCGTAGCGGCGAGGGGCCACAGACCATCGGGCTCAACGTGAGCCGCGATCACGCCGCGCGGGCCGCGACCTACGACTGGGCTCCGATGGCCCCGGAATTCGGGGCGTTCAGCGCGATTCACTACGGTCTCGTCGAGGGGGTCGAGCTCGGCGGGGGCGGCGCGCCGATCGCGAGCACGATCTACTCGCTCGGCGAGTACCGGAGCATCGGTGAGGACGGCAGCGAGCACGCGCTGCGCGGCGCGATCGGCGGGGAGTCGCTGATGCGGGTCGGAGGAGACGTGTGGGCGGAGCTCACCGTGCTCACCGACTTCGCGCAGGTCGATCTCGACGACGCGCTCGTCAACCTCGATCGCTTCCCGCTGTTCTTCCCCGAGCGCCGCGCCTTCTTCCTGAACGGCCTCGACATCCTCGACTTCGGGATCCCCACGGTGCTGCAGCCGTTCTACTCGCGCCGCATCGGCCTCGATGCCCGCGGCCGCAGCGTCCCCGTGCTCGGCGGGCTGAAGGTCTACGGACGCGAGGGGGATTTCTCGTTCGCCATGCTCGACGTGCTCACCGACGAGACGGCCACGACGCCCGCGGTGAACAGCCTCGCCGCGCGCACCCGCCTCGGCCTCGGTGGCGCCTCCTACGTCGGCACGCTCGGCCTGGCGAGGGTGCCCTTCCGCTGGAACGGCGACGATGCCGGCGAGCCCGCGGAGGGGACCGCCGGGCTCGACCTGATGCTCCGGCTCGGCGAGGGCGACCGGGTCCAGATCTACGGCTTCGGAGCCGCCACCGCGCGCGGAGCACAGCTCGATGCGCCCGCGTCGAGCGGCGGCGCCGCGGGGCTCACCGCGGCCTACCTCGGCGAATCCTTCCAGCCTCGCCTCTCGGCGAGCTGGGTCGAGGCGCGCTTCGCGCCGGCCCTCGGCTTCGTGCGCCGCCGCGGAGCGAGCCGCGCCCGCGTCGAGCTGCCGGTGCTGGCCCGGCCGAGCGGAGCGCTCCGGCGCTTGCAGATCTCGGTGAACGGCGAGCTGCAGGCGAGCGATCGTTTCGACCGGCTGCTCTACACCGAGGGCGCGCTGGTGCTCACCGCCGAGCTCGATCGAGGCTGGCTGATCGAGGCGTCCGGCAGCTACGTCGAGGACGTCGTCGACGCCGACTTCGAGGTCCATCCCGGCCGCGTCGTCCGCACGGGCTCGTACCGGGGAACGCGGCTCTCGGCGCTGCTCGCCGCACCAGGCCAGTCCAATCCCCGCTTCACCCTCTACTACGGTATCGACAACGCCTACTTCGGCGGCGAGCTCCACAACGGCTATGCCGAGCTCGCGATCGCCTTCGGGCCCCACCTCGGCCTCGAGACCTCGGCGGACGTCTACTACGCCACGCTGCGGAACCAGGAGCCCTTCTGGACGTACGGCGTGAACGCGCTCTTGCGGGTCACACCGTCGACGAACGTGCAGCTCGACCTGATCGGCCGGCTCGATGGGCGGACGGAGAGCGCGGTCGCGATGGCGCGTCTGAGGTGGCGCTACCTGCCGGGCAGCGATCTCTTCCTCGTGTGGCGCGAGGACGTCGCCTACGCAGGCGGCGTCATCGTGCTCGAGCGCTCCATCACCGTGAAGACCGCGTTCCGCTTCGATCTCGCGCTGTGAGTCGCGCAGGTCCGCCGCGGATGTTCTCAGTGGGGGATGACGCCGCCGAACCAGGCCGCTGCGGCGCCCGCGCCGAGCAGCACGAGGAGCACGACGACGAGGAGCGCGGTGTTCGAGCCGGCCTTCTCCGGCGCCGCCTTCGACTCCGCGGCGGTCCTCGGCTCCGCGGCGGTCTTCGGCCCCGGGACGGTCTTCGCTCCGGTCTCGGCCGGGAGCGCAGAGGCCCGTCCAGGGAGCTCGTGGGAGCCGGTCGGCGGCCGCCCCTCGAGCTCGCCCGCGAGGTCGGAATCGATCCCACCCGACTCGCGCCATCCGCCCTGCTGTGCGCCCTTGCCGGCGGCCCCACCCTGGACGTCCTGATCGCCCGCGAACCAGTCGGCCGGGTTCTCGAAGAGGCCCGCGTCGAGCGGCCTGCTCCCGTCGTCCACCGCCTCGGGCGACTGCGGCCCGACCGGCTCGGCGAGGTCGTCGAGCGAGGTGAAGCGGAGCAGTTCCTCCTGGATCAGCCGATCGATGATCGACGGGTCCGCGCTGCGGCTCGCCTTGCCGGCCTCGGACTTCGCTCCGACGACGCCCTGCACGACCTTGGCGATGTCCGCCGAGGTGACCTTGAGGCGCTTCGAGAAGAGGTATCCAGCGAGCGCGTCCTGGAACTCGAGCGCGGTCTGGAAGCGCGCCGAGAGGTCCTTCTCGAGCGCCTTGCCGAGCAGCCGCTCGAGCTCCGCGTCGACCTCGGGGTTGATCCGCGAGAGGCTGGGGACCTGCGCCTGCTGGACGAGCTTCACCGTCTGGAAGTCCGATTCGCCGAGGAAGAGCCGGCGGCCGGCGAGCATCTCCCAGAGCAGGATGCCGAGGGCGAAGATGTCGGTGCGGGCGTCGACCGGCTGGCCGAGCGCGGCCTCGGGCGAGAGGTAGCTGAACTTCCCCTTCACGACCCCGGGGTCGGTCTTCTCCAGCTGGGTCGTCGCCTTCGCGAGGCCGAAGTCGGTGATCTTCACCTCGCCCCGCTTGCTGAGCAGGAGGTTCGGCGGCGAGACGTCGCGGTGCACGATGCCCAGCGGCTTGCCGTCGTCGTCGGTCAGCTCGTGCGCGAACGCGAGGCCTTTGCAGGCCTCCATCGTCAGGAAGATCGCTTCCTTCAAGCCGATGCGGCGGCCCTCCTGCCGGTGGTGCTCGATGATGGCCTTGAGGTTGCAGCCATCCACGAACTCCATGACGATGAAGTACGTGTTGTCGGCCGCCCCGATGTCGAACACCGTGACGATGTTCGCGTGGTTGAGCCGGGCCCCGAGCCGCGCCTCGTCCAGGAACATCGCCATGAAGTTCCGGTTCTGCGCGAGGTGCGGCAGGACGCGCTTGATCGCGACCTGCTTCTTGAACCCCTGCACCGAGGCTTGTTCGCCCCGGAACACCTCCGCCATGCCGCCGGCTTCCAGCCGTTGGATGACGCGGTACCGCTGCTCGGGCGCGACCATGAGCGCGCGATGATAGGGATGACGCGTCGTTCCAGCAAGGATGGAGCGAGGCCCGCCTGCGGGGCCGGCACCCTGCGCGCCGGCGGCTGCGCTTGACGCGCTGGGGCCCCGCGGGGTTGACTGCGCCCGTGCCGCGCTCGCCCCACCCGATCCGGATCGCACCGTCGATCCTCTCGGCCGACTTCGCTCGGCTCGGCGACGAGGTCCGCGCCGTCGAGGTCGCCGGGGCCGACTGGATCCACGTCGACGTCATGGACGGCCGCTTCGTCCCGAACCTCACCATCGGCCCGCCCGTCGTCGCGGCGCTGCGCCGCGTGACCGCCCTGACGCTCGACGTGCACCTCATGATCGTCGAGCCGGAGCGCTACGTCGATGCCTTCGCCGACGCAGGCGCCGACGTGATCACCGTGCATGCCGAGGCGAGCACCCACCTGCACCGCACCCTTCAGGCGATCCGTGCCCGCGGCAAGAAGGCCGGCGTCTCGCTGAATCCACACACCAGCGAGGAGGCGGTGCGCTACGTGCTCGACGAGCTCGACCTCGTCCTGGTGATGAGCGTGAACCCGGGCTTCGGTGGACAGGATTTCATCTCCGCGGTGCTGCCCAAGCTCGAGCGCCTCCGCGCGATGATCGACGGCAGCGGTCGTTCCATCGCGCTCGAGGTCGACGGCGGGGTGAAGGTCGGGACCGCAGAAAAGGTCGCAGCCGCCGGGGCCGACGTGCTCGTTGCCGGCAACGCGGTCTTCGGCGCGCGTGAGCGGGATGCGGCGATCGCCGCGCTCCGCATGGACGCAGCAGGGCGGCGATGAGCGAGCCGGACGAGAGGCCCGCGCTGACCACGATCTTCGTCGACGAGCGAGCCCAGAAGCGCCGCCTTCGGAAGGCCCGGCTGGCGGTCGTCGAGGGCCCGGACAAGGGCAAGGATCTGGTCATCGAGCGCGAGCGCAGCACCGTCGGGCGCAGCGTCATCTGCGACCTCGTCCTCGGGGACAAGGCCGTCTCGGGCACGCACTTCGAGCTCGTCGCGAGCGAGGCGGGATTTCTCCTGCGCGACCTCGGCTCGCGCAACGGGACCCTCGTGGGCGACCTGCGGGTGCAGGCCGCATGGATCAAGCCGGGCGCCACGATCCGCGCGGGGCAATCCACCCTGCGCTTCGATCGAAGCGAGGGCTCGATCGACATCGAGCTGAGCGAGAAGGACCGGTTCCACGAGCTGATCGGCAGCTCGGTGCGGATGCGCGAGATCTTCGCGACGCTCGAAAAGGTCTCGACCTCCGAGCTCACCGTGCTCGTGCGCGGCGAGACCGGCACGGGCAAGGAGCTCGTCGCGCGGGCCATCCACCGCGCCTCGCGCCGCGCCGCGCAGCCGCTGGTCGTGCAGGACTGCTCGGCGATCCCGGCGAACCTCGTCGAGAGCACGCTCTTCGGCCACGAGCGCGGCGCCTTCACCGGCGCGACCGAGCGACACCGCGGCAGCTTCGAGCAGGCCGATGGGGGCACGATCTTCCTCGACGAGCTCGGCGAGCTCGATCTGGCGCTGCAGCCCAAGTTGCTTCGCGTCCTCGAGAACCGGGAGATCAAGCGCGTCGGCGGCGATCGACCCATCCCGGTGAACGTGCGGGTGATCGCCGCGACGAACCGCGATCTGCGGCAGATGGTCAACGAGGGGAAGTTCCGTGAGGACCTCTACTACCGCCTCAGCGTGGTCGCGATCGAACTGCCTCCGCTGCGGGATCGCCCCGAGGACATCCCCGCGATCGTCGAGCACTTGCTGCGCGACGCGAGCGAGCGGCGCTTCCCCGGCGAAGGCCGGGTCTTCACCGTGGCGTCCGACGCGATGGCGCGCCTCAAGGGCTATCCCTGGCCGGGCAACGTGCGCGAGCTGAAGAACACCGTCGAGCGTGCGGCCTCCCTCGCCGATGGCCTCGAGCTCGAGGTGCGGGACCTCTTGCCGGGCTCGCAGAAGACGCCTCCTTCGAGTGTCGCCGGCGGCTCCGCCGAGCGCTACGTCGAGGCGGGCATGCCCTTCAAGGAGGCCAAGCAGCAGGTCATCGACGCCTTCGAGGCGGCCTACCTGAAGGCGCTCCTCGACAAGCACGGCGGCAACGTCACCCGCAGCGCGAGCGCGGCGGGCCTCACGCGTTACCACCTCCGCGAGCTCGCCAAGCGCTTCGGGATCCGCGACGCGGGCGACTGAACGGGCTTCGCGAGGTCGACGCGCTCGAGCTCCTGCGCCCCTAGCGCGCGAGGGACGACCCTGCCGGCGGCGTCCAGCGTCGCACGCGGGCGAACGAAGGCCGCCAGGACGGCCGAGGGCCTGCTACGGTAGCGCGATGCGCGTTCGGGCGTCGTCGTGACCCAGATCCTCGCGGTCGTCTTCGGGCTCTCCTTCCTCGTGATCGTGCACGAGGCCGGGCACTACCTCGTCGCCCGCGCCTACGGCATGCGCGTCTTGCGCTTCTCGATCGGCCTCGGGCCGCCCATCGCGAAGTGGCAGCCCAAGGGCAGCCCCACCGTCTTCCAGCTCGCGGCGATCCCCTTCCTCGCCTACGTGCAGATCGACGGGATGAACCCCTTCGAGGACATCGACCGCACCGACCCGGCGCTCTTCCCCAACAAGAGCGTGGGCGCACGTTTCGCGGTGCTCTTCGCCGGCTCGGCGTTCAACTACATCGCCGCCTCCCTCCTCGTCTTCGCCACGGTGCTCGTCGGCGGCATCGAGCGCGACGATGTCGCGGTCGTCGGCGAGGTGACGCCGGGCCTGCCGGCCGCCGCGGCGGGCCTCCTGCCCGGGGACGTCGTCGAGCAGGCCAACGGCACGGCGATGAACTCCATCGCCGACGTCGCGCGCGTCGCACGCGAGCGCGTCGATCAGCCCACCGAGTTCCGCATCCGGCGCGGCGACGAGACCCTCACCGTCTCGATCACGCCGCGCCTCGTCCCGACGCCCGGTGCCGCCCCGCAGCCGCGCATCGGCATCGTGGCCGGGCACATCTACGAGCCGGTCGGCGTCGCCGGCGCCGCGTGGTGGGCGGTCCGTGCGCCTGCCCGCTTCGTCCTCGTGCAGCTCCTCGGCATCGTCGATCTCGTCCTGCACCCGCGCAGCGACGGCCTGCAGAGCGTCGTCGACATGGGCGCGTCGATGGCCGAGACCGCCGAGCGCGGCTGGCGGGACTACGTGAGCCTCCTGGCTGCGATCTCCATCGCCCTCGCGGTCTTCAACCTCCTGCCGATCCCCGCGCTCGACGGCGGCCGGATCGTCTTCGTGCTCTACGAGGCGATCACCCGGCGGCGGCCCAACGAGCGCTTCGAGGCGGTCGTGCACACTGCGGGGCTCCTGCTCCTGCTCGCGCTCGTCGTCGCGGTGAACGCACGCAGCATCTACACCCGCTGGGCGGGCGGCGATCCGCCCCCGCCTGGGCCATCCGCGCCCCCACCTCCCGAGGCCTCACCGGAGACGCCTCCGGCGCCCGCTCCCCCCGCTCCTCCGACCGAAGAAGCCCCCCCGACGCCATGACCCAGCACGATCTCGTCGTCCGCAACGGCCTCGTCATCGACGGAACCGGCGCGCCCGCTCGCGCCGCCGACGTCGCCATCGATGGTTCCCTACTCACCGAGATCGGTCCCGGCCTGCGCGGCAAGCGCGAGATCGACGCGACCGGCTGCATCGTGACGCCGGGCTTCGTCGACATCCACTGCCACTACGACGGGCAAGCGAGCTGGGACGAGGAGATGCTCCCGAGCTCGGTGCACGGCGTGACGACCGCCGTGATCGGCAACTGCGGCGTGGGCTTCGCGCCGGTGCGACCGAGCGACCGCGACCGCCTCGTGCGGCTCATGGAGGGCGTCGAGGACATCCCCGGGGCCGCGCTGGCCGAGGGGCTCAACTGGCGCTGGGAGAGCTTCGGCGAGTACCTCGAGGCGCTCGACCGGATGCCGCGCACGATGGACCTCGGCCTGCTCGTGCCGCACGACCCGCTGCGCCTCTACGTGATGGGCGACCGCGCCGAGCGCGTCGAGCCCTCGACCGAGGCCGACGTCGAGGCGATGCGGGCGCTGCTCCGCACTTCGCTCGACGCGGGCGCGCTCGGCTTCTCCACCGGCCGCAGCGACAACCACCGCACCGCCGACGGCAAGGCCACGCCCGCGAGCGAGGCGGGCGCGCGCGAGCTCGAGGGCCTCGGGCGGGCGTTTCAGGGGCGCGGCAGGGGCGTGCTCTCGGCGGTCTCCGACTTCGACATGAACGACGGACCGGAGCACTTCGACCGCGAGTTCGACGTGCTCGAGGCGATGGCCAAGGCGGCGGGGCGGCCGCTCTCCATCTCCACCCTGCAGCGCGACGTCGAGCCCGAGCAGTACAAGCGCATCCTCGCGCGCATCGAGCGCGCGAACGCGAACGGGATCGCGATGCGGGCGCAGGTGGCCCCGCGCGGCATCGGCGTCATCCTCGGCCTGCCCGCGACGTTCCACCCCTTCCTCGGCTATCCGTCCTACAAGGCGATCTCGCACCTTCCGGTCGCCGAGCGTGCTCGCCGCATGAAGGACCCGGAGCTGCGGGCGAAGATCCTCGCCGAGACGCCCGACAAGCTCGCCGGCGACGGCAGCGCGATTCCTCCGCTCGCGGACAAGCTCATCGAGGCGATCGACTTCGTCGCGATGCGCCTCTTCCGGCTCGGCGATCCGCCGAACTACGAGCCCGAGCGCAAGGACTGCCTCTTCGCCGAGGCGATGCAGAAGGGTATCCCGCCGCTCGCGGTGGTCTACGACGCGCTCGTGGAAGAAGACGGAGAGCAGCTCCTCTACTTTCCGATCTTCAACTACATGGGCAGCGACCTCTCCGTCGTCGAGGAGATGCTGCACCGGCCCGACGCGCTCGTGGCGCTCTCGGACGGCGGCGCGCACGTCGGCACGATCTGCGACGCGAGCTTCCCGACCTACCTCTTGACCCACTGGACGCGGGATCGCGCGCGCGGTCGCCTCTCCATCGAGCAGGCCATCCACAAGCTCACTGGCGCGAACGCAGGCTACTTCGGCCTCGAAGATCGCGGCGTGCTCAAGCCCGGCAAGAAGGCCGACGTGAACGTGATCGACCATGCGGCGCTGCGGCTCGACAAGCCCCAGCTCGTCGCCGACCTGCCCGCGGGCGGCCGGCGCTTCCTGCAGGCCGCGCGCGGCTACCGCGCCACGATCCTGAGCGGCCAGGTCACCCTCGAGCACGATCGCCTCACCGGCGCCCGCCCGGGCCGCGTCGCCCGCGGCTGATCAGGGACGAACGCGCGCCATCGCGTGCGCGTCCACGTAGGTCCCGCGGCGGAAGGCATGCAGGCGCCGCGTGCCCTCGAGCACGAAGCCGTGCCGCTCGTACAGCGCCCGGGCACGCGCGTTGTCCACGTACACCTCGAGCTCTACGCGGCCGAGATCCAGCCAGCGATCCGCCTGCTCGAGCAGCGCGTTCATCAGGGCGTGTCCGACGCCGCGGCCCTGCAGATCCGGATGAACGACCATCCCGAGGGTCCTCACGTGCCGCACGCGCGGGCTCTGCCCGACCGGGAAGAGCCCCGCGCTCCCCGCCATCTGGCCCTCGTGCTCGGCCACGATCACGCAGGCGTCCGCGCTGCTGGACGCGAGCCGCTTCGACCACGAGGAGGCGGTCTGATGCGGCAGCTGGAGCGTCCCTTCGAGCGCAGATTCGGTCTCGAAGAGCCGCGCGAAGGCCTCGGCATCGCCCTCGCGGCGCGCGCGCATCGTGACCGTGGCCCGTGGCCCGCGGGGCGGCTCGGGCGGCCTGTCGCCGAGCTCGGGTGGCGCGACGAAGCCGGCCCGGAGGCGCGCCATCGCGAGGAGATCGACGCGCTGTCCGTCGGTGAAGACCGCGGCGCGCTGCAGCCCCTCCGCCTCGAAACCGTGCTTGCGGTAGAGCGCGATCGCGCCCGCGTTCTCCGCATTCACGCCGAGCTCGACCCGCAGCCAACCGTGCCAGCGATCGGCGGCCTCGAGCAGCCGGCCGAGGAGCCGACCGCCGAATCCCCGTCGCTGGTGGGCCGGGTCCACGGCCATCGAGAGGGTCGCGACATGGCGCTGCCGCAAGGGCGCACGGCCGGTGAGCCCGGCGTAGCCCCGGAGCGCGCCGCCCTCGAACATCCCCACGATCAACGAGCGCTCCGCCTCCGGACCTGCGAGGTAGTCCCGGAAGCCGGACGAGGCGTCGAAGGGCGTGCCTCCGAGCCAGCGGGCCACGATGGGCTGCGTGCACAGCGCCTCGAGCGCCTGCGCATCCTCCGGCTCGAGCGCGCGAATCAGGGGCTCAGGCGCGGGCACGCGCGACCTCGAGCCGCTGGAACAGATCGCCGAGGTCCGCGCGGCCTCGCAGCGGCCCGACCAGCAGCGAGCCGATCTCGGTCAGCCGCCGATCGAGGGCTTCGAGGTCACGGCCGGTCGTGGTGAGCGCCTCCTCGATCGCGCGCCGCCCCTCCTCGTAGCTGGTCTCGAGCCGCTCGAGCTGTCCGCGCATCGCCTCGGTCTGAAATTCGAGATCCCTCGCGCCGCGGCTCTGCTCAGCCAGCCAGCCCCGCGCTTTCTCGGCAGCCGCTTCGGCACCGAGCCAGCTCCGCATCGCCGCGTGGGCCTCCGCGAGCAGCTGCTCGGCCACCGCGCTCGGGGCCATCGCAGGAGAGAAGCCGGCCGCCGACAGCCGGCCGAAGACCCCCTTCCAGTGCGCGGCCCACTGCGAGGCCTGCTCGAGGTGTGGCCTCACCTGCTCCTCGGCGTGCCGCGCCGCGACCTTCGCGGTCGAGAGGTCTTCGCCCAGCACGCTCATCGCGTGCCCGAGACGCTGCCGACCTTCGCGCGCGTGCTGCTCCATCTGCTCGAGCTTGCGCTGCTCGCGCAGGCCCGCCTGCCGTAGGTCGTGCATCCGCGCGATCGTGCCTCGCAGCTCGCCGAGCATCCGCGCCACCTCGGGTGGAGGGCCCGCGCCGTAGGCGCGCCGCACCATCTCGTCGAGGACGGCGGTGCGACTCGTCCACACCTCGAGCGTCGTCGGCGGCAGCGTGGCGGCGTTCGGCCGCATCGTCGGCGCCTGCGCGGCCTCGACCTCCGACACGACCTGATCGGCCGGTGCGATCGAGAGCAGGACCTTCTCGACCTGGTGCGCATCGACGGGACGCTGCTCGGGCTTCTTCGCGAGGAGGCTCCGCACCAGCTCGACGAGGGCTGCCGGAGCGCCCGGCACCACCGACCCGAGCGAGGGCGGCTCGTCCTTCATGTGCGCGATGAGGTAGCCGGTGACGTCCTCGGCCTCGAGCGGCAGGCGTCCCGACGCCATCTCGAAGAGCATCACGCCGAGCGCGTAGAGATCCGCCGCCGGGCCGGTGTCGATCGAGCCCACCCGCTCCGGCGCCATGTACTGCGGCGTGCCGAAGATCTGCCCCGCGCTCGTGAGCCGCGGGTCGTGCAGCGAGCGCGCGATGCCGAAGTCGAGGATCTTCACCAGCGGCTTTCCGTCCGGGAGCCGCGCGACGAACACGTTCTCGGGCTTGAGATCGCGGTGGATCACCGAGAAGTCGTGCGCGCGCGCGAGGCCTCGGGCGATCTGCGCCCCGAGCGTCGCGACGAGCGGGAGCGCCATCGGTCCCTCGGCGATCTTCCTGTCGAGCGAGGTGCCCTCGAGCAGCTCCATGACGAGGAAGGGCACGCCGGCCTCCTCGCCGTAATCCAGCACTTCGACGATGTTCGGGTGGGCGAGCGCCGCCGAGGTCTTGGCCTCCCGCCGGAAGCGCTCCTTGAGGCTCTCGTCGCGTACGAGGGCCGCATTCATCACCTTCACCGCGACCGGCCGATCGACGAGCGCGCTGCGGGCCCGGTACACGACGGCCATCCCGCCTTCGCCGAGCGGCGCCTCGATCTGGTAGCGGCCCGCGAGCAGCGTGCCGATCCGTGGATCCGCCATCGGGCTCAGCTCGGTCCCGTCGACGAAGCAGCGTGGCTCCGCGTCGGGGTACTTGAGCTGGCACTTCGGGCAGACCTTCATGGGGACGGCGCGAGTGTATCGCGCTTCGCCCAGGGGCTGCCGCTCAGCCCGCCGCCCACAGGAAGTAGGCGGTCAGCGCGACGTAGATCGGCGCGAGGATCCCCGTCGCGCGCGCCGCGTAGCCGAAGAAGCTCGGCGTCTCGTACTTCGCCTCGTCGGCGATCGCCTTCACCATGAAATTGGGCCCGTTGCCGATGTACGTGTTCGCGCCCATGAGCACCGCGCCGCAGGAGATCGCTGCAAGGTAGAGGGCTGGGACACCCACGATCTCGGCGGGTAGGCCGAGGGACTGCGCGGCAGAGAGGAACGTCAGGTACGTCGGGGCGTTGTCGAGCACCGAGCTCAGCATGCCGGTGACCAAGAAGTATTGGTACGGAGCGTTCAGCCCGAGCTCGCCGCCGTGGTCGTGGAGCAGCGCGAGGGCCGGCACCATCGTCACGAAGATCCCGGCGAAGAGGATCGCCACCTCGACGATCGGACCGAACGTGAACGCGTTCTTCTGCCGGCTCTCCTTGCCGCCGAGCTGCACCGAGGCGAGCGCGAGCGAGACCATCGCGATCTCGCGCCAGGGCGTGTCGAGGAAGACCGCGCCCACCACCCCGAGCAAGAGCAGGACGTTTGTGCCGCCCTCGATGCGCACGGGCTGCTTCTCCACGATGTCGCGCGCGAGGTCCTTGCCCGACTCGCGCAGGTACGCGCGCTTGTCGACGACGTAGAAGAGCGCGAGGAGGTAGGCGATGCTCCCGAGCCACACCGGCCAGAGCCCGAGGGTCCAGGCGAACGGCACCCCCCGCAGGTAGCCGAGGAAGAGCGGCGGATCGCCCAGCGGCGTGAGCAGACCGCCGCAATTGGAGACCGCGAGGATGAAGAAGACCGGGATGTGACCGCGCTGCTTGCGCTGCGAGTTCGTCCGCAGGATCAGCCGGATGAGCAGCATGCTCGCGCCGGTGGTGCCGACCAGGTTCGCCAGCACCGCACCGAGCCCGAGGATCATCGTGTTCGTGCTCGGCCGCCCCTCGAGATCACCCGAGACGTGAATGCCGCCGGAGATCACGAAGAGCGCGCCGAGCAGCGCGAGGAACGAGAGGTACTCGACGAGCGTGTGCCCGAGCGCCTCGGGGTGGCTCAGGACCAACCAGAGGGCGATCGGCGCGGAGACCACCGCGGTGACGATCCCCTTGCTCCGGTTGCTCTCCCAGAAGTGGCCGGCGGCCAGCGGCATGACCGCGATCGCGAGGAGCAAGAGCGCGAAGGGCAGGACGGCGTAGAGCGGGACATCACCGAGGGAGTGCATGCGGCCTCGGGTGTAGGAGCGACGGCGCGCCGCCGCCAGCCGCCTCGGGGATCACATGCAGGTGGCGGCGCACGCGCTCGTCGGGGTCCCGCAGCACACGTTCGTCCCGGTGCAGGCGGGCATGCCCGCCATGCCGGTGCTCGTGCCGCAGCGGCACCGGTACGAGCCGCTGCTCATCTCGCAGGTCTCGTCGGTTCGCCCCATCCCGTTCCACATGCCGCAGACGTTCCCGCACGCGCCGCAGTTCATCGGGCTCGACAGGTCCTGACAGGTCCCGGAGCAGCACGCTGGCGCGGCGCCGCTGGTGCACGCCCGCCGATCGCCCGAGCTCGCCCCCATCGTCCCGCCGCAGCGGCACACCCCGCCCATGCAGGTCTCGCCGGTCCCGCAGACGATCCCGCAGCCGCCGCAGTTCGCCGCGTCGGTGTCGGTGTTCGTCTCGCAGCCGTTGGCCGTGCCGCCGGTGCAGTCGGCGAAGCCCGGCGTGCAGCTCGTGATCACGCACGCACCGCTCGAGCAGGTCGCCGCCGTGACCCGCGACAGCGTCGTGCAGTTCGTCGTCGTCCCGCACGTCGTGCCGCAGGTGGTCGGTGCGTTCAGGTTCGTCTCGCAGCCGTCGGCGAGGCCGCCCGAGCAATTCGCGAACCCCGTGTCGCAGCTCCCGAGCGCGCAAGTCCCCGTCATGCAGGACTCGGTCGCGTTCGGGATGTCGCAGGGCGTCCCGCACGTGCCGCAGTCCGTGAGCGTGCGCGTCGAGGTCTCGCAGCCAGTCGCCGGGTTCCCATCGCAGTTGCCGAAGCCGGTCGTGCACGCGCCGAGCGTGCAGGTCCCCCCCGGGCAGGTCTCGGCCGCGTTTGCGAGGTTGCAGGCCACCATGCAGCTGCCGCAGTTCATCAGCGAGTCGAGCCGCGCCTCGCAGCCGTTGGCCGGGTTGCCGTCGCAGTTGCCGAAGCCGCTCGAGCAGGTCCCGAGCGCGCACGCGTCCGTCGCGCAGCTCTCCGCGGCGTTCGCCAGATCGCAGGACATCCCGCAGGCGCCGCAGTTCGCGAGCGAGTCGAGCGTGTTCTCGCAGCCGTTGTTCGGATTGCCGTCGCAGTTGCCGTAGCCCGTCGCGCACGCGCCGAGCGTGCACGTGCGCGTCGTGCAGCTCTCGGTGGCGTTCGGCAGGTCACAGGGCGTCCCGCAGCTCCCGCAGTCCGCCAGCGTGTCCAGACGGGTCTCGCATCCATTGCCCGCCATGCCGTCGCAGTTGCCGCGCCCGGTGGCGCAGGAGCCGATCACGCACGCGCCCGCCGAGCAGCTGACCGTGCCCACCGAGGGCAACATGCTGCAGTTCACCCGCGAGTCGCACGCCGTCCCGCAGGTCGCGGTCGCGTTGAGGTTCACCTCGCACCCGTCGGCCACGGCGCGGTTGCAGTCGGCGAAGCCCGGATCGCAGGTGACGATTCCGCAGGTGCGGCTGCCGGGGCTCCCTCCGCAGGACGCCGTCGCGACGTTCGGCAAGGCCTCACAGTTCGTACCGCAGCCGCCGCACCGGGTCGGCACGTCGATGCGCGCCTCGCAGCCGTTGCCGGTCATCATCGCGAAGGAGTTGTCGCAGTCGCGCCGGTCGAGCGAGTCGCACACGCAGCTGCCCATCACGCAGCTCGCTCCGTCGCCGCACGCATGGCCGCAGTAGCCGCAGTTGTTCGGGTCGTTGCGGAAGTCGACGCACCCCGAGCCGCAGCAGTTCGGCGTCGCCGCCGGGCACACCGCGCCCGTCGCCGCGCACACGCAGTCGCCCGCGACGCAGTCCGGATCCCGCGAGTTCGCCCCCCCGCACTCGTTTCCACACGCGCCGCAGTTCGCCTCGTCGGTCTGCCGATCGACGCAGCCGGCCCCCGGGCAGCAGGTGTCCGAGCCCGCGCACGGCGCCGGTGCGCCGCCCTCGCTCGAGCAGTCGCAGGTGCCCGACGCGCAGACGTCCGCGACGAGGTTGCTCGCATCCAGGTTGCACGCGACGCCGCAGCCGCCGCAGTGGAACAGCGAGCCCATCGGCGCGCGGAAGTCGATCGTGCACGCGGTGTCGCCGCAGATCGCCGGGTCGAACGCGCAGCCCCGGCCGCCCATCACGTCCGCCGCAAGCAGCTCGTTGACGATGCCGTCGCAGTCGTTGTCGAGCCCGTCGCAGGCGTCACCGGCCACGCCGGGGTTCACCATCGGGTTCATCGGCGCGCAGTCCTGCGAGTCCACGTAGCCGTCGCCGTCGGTGTCCATCATCTCCGAGCACACCGTCGACTCGATGCAGTCCTCGTCCCCCGGCGTCCCGCAGTTCTCCGCCGCCCCGAGGTACGCGAAGCGGTTCGCCGGGTCGCAGTCGTTCGAGATGCGACCGTCCCCGTCCGCATCGCCGGGGCAGTCGGGAAAGGGCGGGGTGCCGGCCACCAGCGTCCCGGCGATCGCGTCCACGCCGTCGCAGACGTCGCGGACGCCGGGGCCGACCGCCGCGTTGCAGTCGTCGCAGTCGCACGTCGAGCAGTCCGGTGACGGACCCGGCGGGCACCGGATCGCGCCGTCCCGGTCGAGGTCGTCGGGCGTGCACGACGCGCCCTCGTCGACGAGGCCGTTGCAGTTGTTGTCGACCCGATCGTCGCAGACCTCTTCGGCCGTGGGGTTGATCGTGTCATCGGTGTCGTCGCAGTCCGGAAGCCCTCCGGTCGCGCGACGCGCGGTGAACCCGTCCATGTCGAGATCGCACGCGGCGTCGAGCCCGTCGCAGTCCTGATCGACATCGTCGTTGCAGCCGATGATCGTGGTCTCCTCGGCGTCCGGGTTCCGCGCCGGGTCGTCGTCGCGGCAGTCGCAGGTCCCCGGGATCCCGTCCACGCCGCACCCGCGCCAGCCGTCCCCGTCCCCGTCCTCGCACGGCTCGTCCCCGTTCGGCAGTCCGTCGTCCGCACAGTTCTCGTCGATGCCGTTCTCGCAGATCCCCACGTTCCCCGGATACCGCGCGGGATCTGCGTCGTCGCAGTCGCCCGCGAACGAGCCTGGACACAGGCCGATGTCGCACGCCACCGACATCCCGGAGTCGTCGAGATCCCGGCAGCTCGCCTCGGGCTCGGCAGGGAATCCGTCTCCGTCTCCGTCATCGCTCGCGCCCACGGCCACGAGCAGCACGTCGTCCCGGAGGGTTCCGCCCACCACGTAGCAGCGCGTGGCGAGCAGGTTCGTGCCCCCCGAGCCCGCAGGCGCCCGGCCCCGCAGCAGCACCGACACCGGTCCGCCCGCGCCCACCGGGATCACGAGCCGCAGCGGCTCGCGGTTGTTGATGTCGTCCACACTCCGGCCGACCATCGCCATCAGGTTGCCGACCTGAACGCCGCTCTGGTCGTAGACCTGGGCTTCGAGACGCTCGAGGTCCGCCTCCGTCCTCACTTCGAGGAGCAGCACGTTCTCCGAGACCGGACAGCCGGTGACGAGCGAGAAGCAGAGCAGCATCGAGGCGAAGGCGAGCCGGCGCACCATGGCGCGATGGTACCGCACCGCTCGGCCGTCCCAAAGGCCGCTCGCGTCTCCGTGCGCGGGGCAGAAACGCCCGCGCCCGCGCTCGCTCGGGGCGAGTTCGCGGGCGCGGACGCAGGGCGGCCGGTCAGGCGGCCGTGGGGCTCACCGGATGTCGATGCCGACCGCGGCGAAGTCCGCCTCGAGGTACCAGGCGTTGCAGGTCGTGTCGGGATCGCACGTCCCGCCCATCCCGTTGCGCTGGCAGCCGGTCGCGTCGCAGATCGAGTCGGGCTGCACCATCCAGTCGCTCTGCGGCTGCGCGCAGTAGTCGGGGTCGAGGAGCGAGCCGGCGACCACGCCGCAGAGCGAGGCGTCGATGCCCGGGTACATGATCATGCCGGCCCGCGCGCTCTCCAGCGTGATGAAGCCGCCGAGGGTCGCGGCGGTGTCGAAGGTGACCGCGTTCCGCAGCGTGCCGATGCAGCTCCGGTTCTCGGACAGCGTGGTGGAGAGCACCGACACCTGCTCGAGCTCGAGCTCGATCTGCACGGTGGTCATCTCCTCGTTGAAGATCGGCACGGTGAGCGTCCCGTCGAAGCGCTCGCTCGTCACCGACTCGCCGGTGATCGTCCCCATGAGGTTGACCGGAGCCCACTCCGCCGGATCGGTCGGACTCGCGAACGTGTAGGTGCCGTCGGCCTCGCGGCGACCGAAGCCGGTCGTGATCGTCACCGGCCCGTCGGCGTCCGCCCCCTCGAGCCGGAACAGCCAGTTGAACGTCTCCTCGCGGAGCGAGGTGTTGAGCAGGTCACCCACCGTGCTGCCCGAGAGCGGCGAGCCCGCCGGCGCGGTGATGTCGAGGAAGCGCAAGCGCGCCTCGGGCGCGTCGAGCTGGTCCGCCTGCGACACGCGGTAGCAGCAGGGCAGCGTCTGCTCCTCGGGGCTCGGCACGTTCATCCGCGGGCACGAGGGCGGCGTGTCGGACGGCGCGACCGGCGCGTCGGTCGGCGCGGGCGTGGAGGGACAGCCCGCGAGGGCGAGGCCGAGGACGATCGAGGCGAGGGAGGAAGAACGCATGCTTGGCTCCAGGAGAAAGCGAGGGGTCAGGAGATCCGACGGAGCTCGTCCGCGGTGGCGAAGTGAGCGAGCTTGGCGAAGCCATCGTACCGCAAGCGGACCTCGTCCGCGGAGACGGCGCTCAGGCGCTCCACCGAGATCCCCTCGACGTTGAACGACGCGACCACCGAACCGTGGATCACCCCGCGGCGCAGCGTGCCTCCATCGACCCGCCCCTGGGCTGCGACGTAGCCGAGCAGGCCCCCGGCGAAGCTGTCGCCCGCGCCGGTCGGATCGACGACCGCCTCGATCGGGTAGGCCGGCGCCGAGAACACGTCGCCGTCCTCGAAGAGGAGCGCGCCGTACTCGCCGCGCTTGATGACCACCCGCGACGGCCCCATCGCCCGCAGCTCGCGCGCGGCCTTGGCGATGTTGTGCACGCCCGCGAGCTGCCGCGCCTCCTCCTCGTTGATGACGAGGAGGTCGATGCGCTTGAGCATCTTCTGGAGCTCCTCGGGGGTCCCGCTGATCCAGAAGTTCATCGTGTCGGCGATGACGAGCTGCGGTCGCTCGATCTGCTCGAGCACCTCGATCTGCAGGCTCGGGTGGATGTTGCCGAGCATGACGAAGGGCGTCGTGCGGTGCGCCGCGGGGATCTTCGGGTGGAAGTCGGCGAAGACGTTCAGCTCGGTGGAGAGCGACTCGCGGCTCGTCAGATCCGGGCTGTAGCGCCCCTCCCAGTGGAAGGTCTTGCCCGGCACGACCTCGAGGCCGCTCAGGTCCACGCCCCGCCGCTCGAGGAGCGCGATCCCCGCCTTGGGGAAGTCCTCGCCGACCACGCCGACGATCTTCACCGGGCAGTGCAGGCTAGCGGCGAGCGCCGCGAAGGTGGCCGAGCCGCCAAGCACGCGGGGAAAGTGGCCCGTGGGCATGTGCAGGGTGTCGAGCGCAACCGAACCGACGACGAGCATGGAGGACATGGGACTCCGGGCGGCCGAGCCGCGGCGAATGGGTCTCAGCGGGGGAGGATCGCGGCGAGCTTCTCGCGGGCCGCAGCGGAAATGCGATCGGACGGCGTGAGGACGGCGTCTTTCAGCGCGCTCGCCGCGGGGCTCGCCGACGGGTCGGGCAGACGGCCTGCCACGCCGGCCAGGATCGACTGCGCGAGCGCGACGTTCTTCTTCATGACCGCGATCACCGCGTCGACCGAGACCGAGGGCTCGTCGGTCTTCCAGCAGTCGTAGTCGGTGACGAGCGCCATCGTCGCGTAGGGCAGCTGCGCCTCGCGGGCCAAGCGCGCCTCGGGCAGGTTCGTCATCCCGATCACCGTCGCGCCCCAGCTCCGGTAGAGGTTCGACTCGGCGCGGGTCGAGAACTGCGGACCCTCGATGCAGACGTAGGTGCCGGTGCGGTGGGCCCGGGCCCCCGCAGCGACGGCCGCCTGGTAGAGGACCCCCGAGAGCGCGGCGTCGATCGGCTCGGCGAAGCCGACGTGCGCGACCACGCCGAGGCCGTCGAAGAAGGTCCCGACCCGGCGGCTCGTGCGATCGATGAACTGATCGACGAGCACGACGTCGCCCGGGTGCGCCTGCTCGGTGAGCGAGCCGACCGCCGACACGCTGATGAGCTGCCGGGCTCCCAGCATCTTCAGCGCGAGGATGTTCGCCCGGTAGTTGATTTCCGAGGGCGTGAAGCGGTGCCCGCGCCCGTGCCGGGGGAGAAAGAGGTAGCGGGTCTCCCCGATCCGGCCCGAGACGATCACGTCCGAGGGGCTCCCGAACGAGGTCTGGATCGAGTGCTCCTCGAGGCCGGAGAGCCCGGGCATCTCGTAGAGGCCGCTGCCTCCGATCACGCCGACGACCTGCTCACTCATGGTAAAAGCGGCCGGGTATAACACCGGCGTCGCAGTACGCCACGCAACGGGCCCTCCCTCGGGGCGAGGAGGCCGCCCGGAGGTTCGACATGAGTCAGCAGACGGGATCCGACGACAAGGCGGCGCCATCCGCGCTCGCGCGCGCACGCCGCGAGTGGCGGGAGTTTCGAGTCCACGGAGGAGGCGCCGCCTGCCCCCACGTGACGCCCAGCATCGGGGAGCGGGCGATGGCGGCCCTCGTGGCCCGTCACGGCGCCGGCGCTCGATGGGACCACTTCTGCGCCCGCTCCTTCGACGCGCACCTCACCGAGCACGAGCCGACCCTGACGCGGCACGAGCGCTTCCTCCTGGTGGGCTCGATGCCGATGTTCCTCGCCTACCTCGCGGGCAAGGGACGGGTCCCCCCGCGGGTGGTCGATCGCGCCTTCGACGACTGCGACGCGATCGACCCGTGGGCGTGAGCGTCAGCCTGCGGTGCCGGCGGTGAAGCCGGGCCGGCCGACGAAGCGCGCGAGGTGGTGCTCCTCGTCGCCGAAGAGGGCGTGGAGCACGGTCATGCGCTTGAAGTAGAGGCCGATGTCCGCCTCGTCGGTGATGCCGATGCCGCCATGGAGCTGGATCGCCTGCTGGGCGACGAACTTGCCGCCGACGGCGAGCTGGTACTTCGCGATCGAGACCGCGCGCTGCCGCTCCGCGACGTCGGACTCGCCGACCTTGAGCGCGGCGAGGATCGAGGTGCTCTCGAGGAGCTGGGTGCGCACGAACATGTCGACGAGCCGGTGCTGCAGGACCTGGAAGCTGCCGATCGGCACGCCGAACTGCTTGCGGGTCTTCACGTAGCCGTTCGTCATCTCGAGCATCGTCAGCGCGAGGCCGTGGCCCTCGGCGCAGGCGCCGGCCGCCCCGTGATCGAGGGCGGTCTCGAGCGCAGACAGGCCCGCGCCCTCCTCGCCGAGCAGCCGGGCGTGAGCGTCCTCGAGGCGGAGCTGGCCGGCGGTGAGGCCGTCCATCGTCTTGATCCGCCGCACCGAGAGCCCGGGGGCCTTCGCCTCGAGCGCGAAGAGCGAGATGCCCTTCGGGGTGCGGGCGCTGACGATCAGCACGTCGGCGCGGTCGCCGTTCAGCACGAAGACCTTCTCGCCGGTGAGCTTCCACGCGCCGCCGTCGGCGCGGGCGGTGGTGGTGACGTGGCCGGCGTCGTAGCGGCCCTGGCGCTCGGCCCACGCGAGCGCGAGCGAGGTGCGGCCCTCGATCATCGGCTCGAGCAGCTCCTTGGCCTCTGCCCTCGTGGCCCCGTGCAGCACCGCGCTGCCGGCGAGCACCACCGAGGCGAGGTAGGGCTCGGGGACCAGCGTCGAGGCGAGCTTCTGCAGCACCAGCGAGGCCTCGAAGAAGCCGAGGCCGAGGCCGCCGACTTCCTCGGGGAAGGGCAGCCCGAGCCAGCCGAGCTCGGCCATCTGCTTCCACACCGAAGGCTCCCAGCCCGCGCCGTCCCGCTCCGCGGTCGAGCGCAGCTTGCGGAAGCGCTCCACCGGCGAGGTCTTCTTGGCGAAGGATGCCGCCGCGTCCGCGAGCATCCGCTGTTCGTTCGAGAGGTCGAAGTCCATCGTCGTTTCTCCTGCTTCTCTTCTCGATGCGGATCAGCCCGGGCCCGAGGGCAGGCCGAGGATGAGCTTGGCGATGACGTTGCGCTGGATCTCGTTGGAGCCGCCGTAGATGGTGGTCGCGCGCAGGTAGTTGAAGGCGGGGGCGATGGCTTCTTCCTCTGGAGCGACGACGCCCTCGTGGTTGAACCACGAGAGCGAGCCGTGCCCCATCACCTCCATGCCCAGCTCGAAGCACTGCTGGAGGATCTCCGAGCCGCGGATCTTCAGGATCGAGCTCTCCGGGCCGGGCATGTCGCCGGCGGCGACCGCGCGGTACTGCTGGATGCGGAGGGCCTCGAGCTCGAGCTCGAGGCGGCCGAGCTTGGCGCGGAAGCCGGGGTCCTCGAGCAGCGGCTTGCCGCCGAGCTGGGTGCGAGCGGCGATCTTCTTCACCCGAAGCAGCGCACGGGTGGAGGTCCCGACGCTGCCGATGAGCGTGCGCTCGTGGCCGAGCAGCGCCTTGGCGACGGTCCAGCCGTTGTCGATGCCGCCGACGACGTTCGCCTTCGGCACGACCGCGTTCTCGAACCAGGTCTCGGCGAAGGCGAGGGAGTGCCCGGTCGTGAGCATCGGCTTGGCCGTGACGCCCGGGGTCTTCATGTCGATGAGCAGGAAGGTGATGCCGGCCTGCTTCTTCACGTTCGGGTTCGTCCGCACGAGGCAGAAGATCCAGTCGGCGTACTGCGCGTAGGTGGTCCAGGTCTTCTGGCCGTTCACCACGAAGTTGCCCTGGCCGTCGTCGACCGCGGTCGTGCGGAGCGCGGCGAGGTCGCTGCCCGCGTCGGGCTCGGAGTAGCCCTGGCACCAGACCTCCTCGCCGGAGAGGATCTTCGGCAGAAAGCGCGCCTGCTGCTCGGGCGTGCCGAAGTGCTGGAGCACCGGGCCGACCATCACCAAGCCGAAGGGCGAGAGCTGCGGCGCGCCGAGGCGCTCGAGCTCCTCGCCGAAGATGAACTTCTGGGCCGGCGTCCAGCCCGGGCCGCCGTGCTCCTTCTCCCAGTTCGGCGCGACCCAGCCCTTCTTCGCGAGGACGCGGTGCCACGCCATCATCTCGGGCATCTCGAAGTGGCCGTCGAGGTCGGCCTTGGCCTTCATCTCCGGCGGCATCGCCGTGCTCAGCCACGCGCGCACTTCCTGGCGGAACGCTTCTTCCTCGGGCGTGAAGCTCAGATCCATCGCGGTCTCCTCGGCAGGCGGCGCCCGCGCGCCGCGGGGGCAGATGTAGTGCGCGCCCGAATGAATTGCCATTCAGTCCGTCGGCCCGCCGCGCCTCGCGCTGGACATCCCCGCGGCCCTGCGGTACCTCCCTGCCCCCGAGGTCTGCCGTGAACGACAAGTACTACGAAGAGCGGCTCAAGCGTGAGGACGAGGTCTGGACGACCTCCCGGTTCGTCGGCCTGCTCGGCGTGACGCTCGCCATCGCCCTCGCGGTCATCTACTTCATCGCCTCGGTGCGCAGCGGCGACTTCGTGTGGCGTCCCTTGGCGAACGACCCGGCCCGCGAGGCTCCGATCTCCGACTGGGGCCACCCCGTCCCGGAGTGAGCGGGGATCGGCGCGGGCGCAGGCGATGCCCTATGCTTGCCCGCCATGTCGCGCCCCTCGCTGGTCGTTCTCCTCGCCGCTGCGCTCACGGGTTGCCCCGGAGAACCGCCCGACGGTCTGCCCGACGTTCCTCTCCCGGATGCCCCGAGGGCCGACGCGCCGCTTCCGGATGCGCCCGGCCTCGATGCACCGAGCCTCGACGGCGGCGGGCGCGACGCGTCGGGGCCCGATGCGCCGCCCCTGGATGCGCCCGTGGCGGATGCCCCCGATGGGAGGACCGAGGAGGCGCCGCGCCCGGTCATCTACCAGCTCGTGCTGCGCCTCTTCGGCAACACGAACGAGACGCGTCGGCGGGACGGGACGATCGCGGAGAACGGCGTGGGCCGCTTCTCCGACGTGGACGGGACCGCGCTCGCCGCGCTGCGCGGGCTCGGCGCGACGCACGTGTGGCTCACCGGGGTGCCCCGGCAGGCGACCCTCACCGACTGGTCGAGCGTCGATCCCGCGCTCGCCGCGGACGACGCCGACATCGTGAAGGGCCGCGCGGGCTCGTTCTACGCGGTGCGCGATTACTACGACGTGAGCCCCGACTACGCGGACGACCCGGCGCGGCGGCGCGAGGAGTTCGCGGCGCTCGTCACGCGCATCCACGACGCGGGGATGCAGGTCGTCATCGACCTCGTGCCCAACCACGTCGCCCGCAGCTACGGCTCGATCGTGCACCCCGAGCGCGACTTCGGGATCGGCGACGATCCGAGCGCGTTCTTCGCTCCGGACAATTCCTTCTTCTACTTGCCCTCGGGCAGCCCGCTCGCCCTGAGCCGGCCGCCGGGCTGGACGATCGGCGACGTCTCCTTCGACGGCCGCTTCGGCGGCGAGGACGGCAGCGCGGCGCGTCCGGCGCGGGTCACCGGCAACAACATCGCGAGCGCGAGCCCCTCGGCGAGCGACTGGTACGAGACGATCAAGCTCAACTGGGGGCGGAACTTCGTCGACGGCGCGCGGGACTTCGATCCGGTGCCGGCGACGTGGCGCCGCTTCGACGAGATCATCGCGCACTGGCAGGCCGAGGGTGTGGACGGCTTCCGCTGCGACTTCGCCCACTTCGTGCCGAACGAGGCGTGGAGCTATCTCATCGCCGAGGCGCGCCGGCGCGACCCCGAGGTGTTCTTCTTCGCCGAGGCCTACGAGGATCTCGGCGGGCTGCTCGGCGCGGGCTTCGATTCCGTCTACCACGACGCGGCCTACGACACGCTGAAGGGCCTCTACCTCGGCCGCACCAGCCACGAGGATCTCAGCGCGCTCTACAACGGCCTGAGCGAGGCCGACCGCGGCCGCTACCTGCACTACCTCGAGAACCACGACGAGCGCCGCATCGCCTCGCCGATCGTCACGAGCGGCGGCACCGACGACTCGGGCTTCGGGGGCTTCCGCGCCGGCTACCAGCTCGCGCCGATCCAGTATCTCTACGGCTCCGGGCCGGTGCTCTTCTACAACGGCCAGGAGGTCGGCGAGGAGGCCGCGGGCATCGAGGGCTTCGGCGGCGACGACGGACGCACGTCGATCTTCGATTACTGGTCGATGCCGCGCATGATCGGCTGGGTGAACGGCGGCGCGTACGACGGCGGCGGTCTCGCCCCCGAGCGCGCGGCGCTGCGCGCCTACTACGCCGATCTGCTCGCGCTGGCGCAGGACGAGTCGGTGCGCGGAGCCGGCTACTGGGGCCTCGAGTACTACAACGATCCGGGTCGCTTCTCCGACTGCCCCGAGGGCTTCTACACCTTCGCGCGCTTCGTACCGGGGAGCGGGCGTCTGCTCATCGTGGTGGCGAACTTCGCCCCCGGCGCCGCCTCGAGCGGTCCGGTGCGGATCCCGCTCGAGCTCGCGGACGCGGCCGGCCTGCCCTCGAGCCGCGCCTTCACGGTGCGCCGCGTGCTCGACGAGGGCGGCGCCGCCGACGCGACCGTGGCCGCGGCGACGCGCTCGCAGCTCGTCACCTCGGGCTTCTCGGTGTCGGTGCCGGATCAGTCGAGCCACGTCTTCGTCATCGAATGATCGGGGCGTGATCGGGGCGCGGGCTGCGCTAGCCTCGCGCCCATGGACGGCAGCGATCACGAGGGACGAAAGCAGGACGAGGCGGCGCGGAGCGTGCTCGGCGGGCCGCTCCGGCCCTGCAGCATGAATCCGCGCACCGGCTTCTACCGGGACGGGTGCTGCGCGACCGGGCCCGAGGATCGCGGCTCGCACACGGTCTGCGCGCAGGTCACCGAGGCCTTCCTCGCCCACTCGCGGCGGGCCGGTAACGATCTCTCGACGCCGCGCCCGGAGTACGACTTCCCCGGGCTGCGTCCGGGCGATCGGTGGTGCGTCTGCGCGTCGCGGTGGCTCGAGGCCTACCGCGCCGGGGTCGCGCCGCCGGTCATCCTCGCCGCGACGAACGAGGCTGCGCTCCGCATCGTGCCGCGCGAGGCGCTCTTCGCCCACGCGCTCGACCTGAACTGAGGCGCGGTTCAGTCGCCGAGGATCTCGGCGAGGTACGCGGGCTCGTCGTAGCAGAGCGTCGTCGGCGCCGCGTCCGGCTCCTCGGCGCGCTCGGCGAGCGGGCGCTCTCCGCCACGGTCCATCAAGCAGCCCTCGCCGTCCGCGTCGTTGTGGAAGACGTTGCGCTCCCCGTAGGGCTGCGCGAGTCCGAAGCTGTGGCCGAGCTCGTGCGCGGTCGTCTCGCCGATGATCGAGGCGAGCGCGCGGATCGCCCGCTCGACCGCGGCGATGCGCGCGGGCTCGCCCTCGCCGCGGGTCTCGGCGAGGCTCGCCGGGCTGCGCCGGACCGGGTCGAAGATCGCGTCGAAGAGCGGATCGGGCGACGGCGAGCTCGGCGGCCGCTCGCCCGGCAGCTCGGGGTGCGCGCTCCACCAGAGAAGCGACTGCACGAAGACCCCGCCGTACCCCGGCGCGCCGTCCATCTGCGTCATCGCGTTGAGTCCGCCGATGCGGTCGAAGAGGCGCAGGTTGCCCACGTCCTTGCCGGGCGAGTTGTCGTAGCCGAAGAGGCCGTTGCCGTTCGGGTCGGGGCCACCGATCTCGACGACTGCGTGGTGGTTGCCGTCGAAGTCGTCCGGCTCCTCGACGCGGAGCTCGACCCGGTAGCCGGCGTAGATCGACTCGACCCGCGCGATGATTCCGTCCTCGATCCGCGGCGCTGCGGCGACGAGGCCGAAGCGCGCGAGGCTGTCGTAGTAGCCCGGCAGAAAGCGCAGCCAGACGACCTGCCGCGGGCCCTCGAGGGCGAAGCGGAAGGGCACCGGCACGCCGCTCAGCTCGTCGGTCCCGGCGATGGTGATCGGCGTCGCGACGCCCTCGAGCGTCCCGCGCGCCGCATCGAAGAGCTCGGCCACGAGGCGCTCGCCCTCGATCCGCGTGTCGAGCGTGAGGCGCAGCGTGCTGCCCGACTCGAGCTCCGGCACCAGCTCCTCGGAGAAGGGGCGCGCCGCGCCGGCCTCGGGGGTGAAACTGCCCTCGATGCGGACGAGCGTCGTCTCGGTGGGGCGGCCCGGGCCGCCGAGGAAGCCCGCCCCGCGCAGGCGCACCGTCTGCCCGAGGGAGCCTGCTGCGGGATCGAAGGCGTAGAGTTCGGGCCCGAGGAAGCGCAGCGAGACGGGCTCCGTCGGGGTGGTCCGCGGCGCGCCGCCGAGGAGCGTCGAGGCGATCGCGATCGAGCCCTCGAGACGGCCGAGCGCGTTCCGGCCGAGCTCGGTGCCGAGCACGATCACCGCGCGGGTGCGCGAGGTGCGGTCGACGAGCGAGAGGGGCAGGCGCACGTCGATCGCGATCGGGGTGCCCGGGCTCGGCGTGAAGGTCCCGACGACGTGGGCCTCGAGCGTGCCTTCGCCCGCGGCGACGAAGCCCTCGCCGTCGAGGACGACGACGTCGTTCCAGTGCACGTCTCCGCGCAGGCCCTCGCCGAGCGCGAGGGGCAGATCGCGGGCGAGCTCCCAGGTCGTGAAGAAGGGCTCGGTGCGCTGGCCCGCGCCCTCGACGACGAGCTCCACGTCGAGCGTCACGCTCGGGGCGCCGCCGGGCACGAGGCGCGCGAAGCTCGTCGCGTCCACCTGGAAGAGCAGCTCGTCCGGCGCGTCGTGCAGCACCGAGGAGAGCGTCACCGTCGCGGTGTCGCTCGCGACCTCGAGCACCGGCGCGCCGCCGAGGCGATCGAAATAGGTGCCGGTCACGCGGATCAGCGTGCCGGCGAGGATCGGCGAGGGGGCATCGGCCGAGGCGATGCGCGGATCCGGCAGCCCCGGCGGCTCCACGGCCGGCGGGCCGCAGGCCGCGAGGAGCAGCGCGAAGAGCGCGCCCCTCACGGGACGCACACCCGGCGCGAGGCGCCGCCCCGATCGCCCACACTCGCGCAGGTGTAGCCGCTCCGGCAGCGGGTGCTGTCCGCGGCGCAGTCGAGCGCGCACACGTTGATCCCGCCGCGCGCGACGCAGAAGGTGCCGGTCTCGCAGTCGGCGTTCGTCGTGCAGCCAGCGCGCGCGCAGTAGCCGCCCGGCCAGTCGATGCAGGCGCGCTGTCCGGCGCAGTCGCGGAAGGTCGAGCAGGCGCCGCCGTTCGCACCCGCGCCGCGCTCGGCGCACGTACGCCCCTCGGGGAACCACTTGCAGCCCTCGAAGGCACGGCAGTCCGCGTTCGAGACGCAGGAGGTGCCGCATGCGCTCGCGCCGCTCGCCGGGCCGAGGTCGGGGCAGAGGTGCATCGGCGGGCACATCGCGGCGCTCGTGCAGTCGTCGGAGCGGCACACGCCCGACGCGCAGACCTGGCCGGCGGGGCAAGCGAGGGTCGCGGTGCAGGTCGTGGCGGCGGTCACCGTCACCATGCCGAGGTAGGAATTCGACTCGGGCGAGAAGCCGAACACACGCAGCGCGTAGGTGCCGGCCGTCGTCACCATCGTGTCGATCGTCTCGAGGTCGCTCGTGCCCCGCGAGCTCGCGATCACCGAGCCCGTCGGCCCGTAGAGCTCGATGTCGATGTCGGAGCGGACCGCGTCGAAGGTCACCTCGATCTGCACCCGGCTCGCGCCGGTGATCGGAATCGCGACGTGGTCGGAGTCCATCGGGCAGAGCGTGCCCTCGAACGTGTCCCCGACGGCGGCCCGCGCCGTGGCGCGGCTGTCGTCGGGCTCGAAGGCGTCGTTCACGCAGCACGCGTCGGGCGTGCGCGTGACGGTGAGCGTGTAGGGGTTCTCGGCGCCGCGGTAGCCCAGCACGTGCGCGAAGATCGGGCCGGTGTCCCGGGCGCAGTAGGTGATGGTCTCGGCGTCGCTCGTCCCGGCGCTCGAGCCGAGGATCGCGCCCGAGGTTCCGAGCAGGCGCAGGTCGAGGTCTCCGTCCGCGTGCCGGAAGCCGTCGAGGCGCACCACGACCTCGTCGCTGATCGTCGCGTTCACGCGGTAGTAGTCGGGATCGTCGGAGCAGATCTGGCCGCGCGCGCTCGCGCCGCTCAGCAGCGTCGCCTCGGCGATCGCGTCGTTCGGCTCGCTCCCGTCGTCGGTGCACGCGCCGCCTCCGTCGCAGATGGCCGCGACCGTGCCGCAGACGAGCTCGATGGCGCCTTCGGTCGAGGCGGCGAGCTCGCAGGTGCGCCCGCCGGTGCAGGCGCCCGAGGCATCGCAGGCGGTGAGGCAGCGCGCACCGCCGGCCGAGGGCACGCACACGCCCGCGCCGCACTCGACGCTCGTGGTGCACGAAGAGCACTCCGCGAGGCTCCCGCCGCCCGCGCCGCCGACCGCCTCGAAGGACACGAGGCGCGAGTCGGTGCGGTGATCGCAGGCGGTGCCCGCGGCGTCGTCGTTGTCCGTCGCCGAGACGAGGTAGTGCACGACCCGCGACTCGCCCTCGGCGAGGCCGAGGGGCGGGATGCGCGCCCGGTAGCTCTCGCCGCCTTCGCTCGAGAAGGCGACCTGCTCGAACGCGGTGATGTCCGGCGGCTCGGCGGGCGTCTCGGTGGTCCAGTAGAGGAGCGGGGCATCCCGCAGGCCGAGGTCGTCGGCGATGGAGACCGCGATCTCGTAGCCGGTGCTCGAGACGACGCGCTCGTCTGCGAGCGGAGAGCGCAGCGTGATCGTCGGCGCCGTGCCGGTGCCGCAGCCGCCGCCGCCCGAGCGCAGCACGACGACGTGATCGTGAGGCACGGCCGGGTGATCGCCGTCGTTCGCCTCGAGCTCGATCGTCCACCGCTCGCTCGCCGCGATCTGATCGTTCGTGGGGCACCACTCGAAGGTCGCGCTCTTGGGTCCGCCCGAGATGAGCGTCGCCCCTTCCGGCAGCGGGCTCCGCTCGCGGATGTCCACCGAGGGGCTGTCGTCGTCGCGGATCTCGATGGCGAAGCGCACGCAGGGCTCGCGGCCGAGGTCGTAGGTGCCGCCGGCGCCCGGCTCGAGGAAGACCGGCGCCGCGTCGTCGGCGGGCCGCACCGTCACCAGCAGCGGGGTGCGGTCGTACTCGCGGCCGCCGGGGGCCTGCACGACGATCTGGATCTCGTGGGTGCCGACGTGGGCCGAGAGCGGGGTGAAGCGCAGCTCACCGCCGGCGGGTGAGCCGGAGATGGTCGCTACGGTGTCGAAGGCCACCAGCGAAGGGGGCGCCTCGTAGACGAAGCGCACGGCCTCGCCGCTCGGGTTGTCGAGCGCGAGCGGGATGCGCGCGCTCTCCGAGACCGCGATCTCGATCGGGTCGAGGGGGAGCAGGGCCGGTCCGGTGGCAGGACCACAGGCTGCGAGCAGAGCGAAGCCGAACAGAGCGCGAAGCGAACGCATGCCCCGAGTGTAGACAGGAACGCGCGAGCGGTCGCGATCGCGGCTCAGCCTGCGGCGTCCGCCGGACCGCCGGCCTCCTCGCGGACGCGCATCGGCGGTACGCGCTCCGGGTGGCGCGCCACGACCGTGGCGTAGAACGCGCGCAGGTGCTCCATGTCGGCCGAGAGGTTGCCGGTCGGCACGACCACCGGCCCGCAGCCGCCCTGCCGCTTCTCGTAGTCGAGGAAGCCGAGGACGATGGGCACGCCGGCCTGCTGGGCGATGCGGTAGAAGCCGCTCTTCACGTGTCCCTTGCCCCGGCGCGAGCCCGAGGGCGCGATCGCGAGGTACATCGTGCGCTCCGCGGCGAAGGCCCGGGCGATGTCCTCGACGACGCCCTCGGGGCGGCTGCGGTCCACCGAGACACCGCCGACGCTCTTCAGGAAGCGCTCGAAGGGGAAGCGGAAGAGCTCCTTCTTGCCCATCCAGTGGAGCGGCACGCCGAGCGTCCAGGCGATCGCGATCATGTGCGGGCCGTCCCAGTTCGAGGTGTGCGGCGCAGCGACGAAGACCGCCTTGGGCACACCCTCGGGCAGCGGACCGACCGCCTTCCAGCCGAAGACCTTCAGCCACGTGCGGCCGAGCGCACGTCGAACGGGACCGACCTCGGAGCTCATGCCCCGGACGCTCGCACGGCCCCGGGCCCGCGCCAATCCTCCCGGCGCGTCGGCCCCGCCGAGAAGTCCATGGATCCGGGGCCCTCGGCCGTGCGATGCTCGGGCGGCCCCAAGGAGGCTCATGTTCGTCAAGACTCGCTGGCGCTCGGAACGGATGGGCAAGGAAGCGACGCTGTGTCGGTGGGGCCGGATCGGCCAGCCGGTCCTGGTGTTTCCCACCGCGGGCGGGGACGCCGAAGAGATCGAGCGCTGGCAGATGCTGAAGGTGCTCGACCCGCTCATCCAGGCGGGCAAGGTGAAGATCTACTCCTGCGACTCGGTCGCGGGGCAGGTGTGGTTCAGCAAGGAGGGCTCGCCCGCCCACCGGATGTGGATGCAGAACCAGTTCCACCAGTACGTGCGGCACGAGGTCGTCCCGGCGATCCACCAGGACTGCGGGGGCGAGCTGCCGATCTGGACCGCCGGCGCGTCGATCGGCGCCTTCCACGCGGTCGCGACGGTGTGCCGCTGGCCCAACGTCTTCACCAAGGCCCTGGCGATGAGCGGCACCTACAACCTCATGCGCTTCATCGAAGCGGACCGGTTCACCGAGGACTACTTCGTCAGCTCGCCGCTGCAGTTCGTCCCCACGCTCGAAGGCGCGCACCTCGAGCGCCTGCGGCAGAATTTCATCCTCTTCGCCTCCGGCGCCGGCCGGGCCGAGAACATGGGAGAGACCTGGGACATGGCGAACGTCCTCGGCAAGAAGGGCATCCCGAACCGCGTCGATCCGTGGGGGGCCGACGTGCACCACGATTGGATGACCTGGCGCGCGATGATGCCGAAGTACCTGGGCGAGTGGACCGGCTTCGCCCCATGATGCGCTCCGAGCGCCGAACGAAAGGCTGAGACCTCCACGATGGAAGACACCCGGGATCACAAGAAGGTCGAAGGCGAGCTCGAGGGCGAGGCGCGGCGGCAATTCACCCGCGCGCTGCTCAGCGATCTCCGCGCGCTCGAGCAGATGCTCGCGAACGGTCAGTTCGAGACCGGCGTGAGCCGGATCGGCGCCGAGCAGGAGATCTTTCTCATCGATCAGTCCTTCGCGCCGACCGACGGCGCGCTCGAGGTGCTGAAGAAGGTCGACGACCCGCACTTCACCACCGAGCTCGGTCAGTTCAACCTCGAGATGAACCTCGACCCGCAGCTCTTCTCGGGCAAGGGCCTCTCTCAGATGGAGGCCCAGCTGCAGGGCCTCGTCGAGAAGACCCGGGCCGCCTGCGACGAGCTCGGGATGATGCCGGTCCTGGTCGGCATCTTGCCCACGATCCGCAAGACCGATCTCGGCCTCGAGCACATGGTCCCCTCGCCCCGCTACCGCGCGCTGAACCGCGCGATGACCGCGGCGCGCGGCGAGGCCTACGACTTCTCGATCCAGGGCATCGACGAGCTGAACGTCAAGCACGACTCGGTGATGGTCGAGGCCTGCAACGCGAGCTTCCAGGTCCACCTGCAGGTCGACCCCGACAAGTTCGCCCACCTCTACAACATCGCCCAGCTCCTCGCGGCGCCGGTGCTCTCGGTGGGCACGAACTCGCCCGTCCTCTTCGGCAAGCGCCTCTGGAACGAGACCCGCATCGCGCTCTTCGAGCAGGCGGTCGACACCCGCTCGCCGGGCATGCACCTGCGCGACACGTCGGCGCGCGTGTCGTTCGGCAAGCGCTGGGCGCACACGAGCGTGCTCGACATCTTCAAGGAGGATGTCGCGCGCTTCCGGACGCTCGTCGGGACCGACCTCGACGAGGACGCGATGGACACGCTCGCCAAGGGCGCCATCCCCCAGCTCAAGGCGCTGCGCCTGCACAACGGTACGGTCTACCGGTGGAACCGCGCCTGCTACGGCGTCGCCGACGGCAAGGCCCACCTCCGCATCGAGCTGCGCGTCTTGCCGAGCGGCCCGACGGTCGTCGACGAGATCGCCAACGCCGCGTTCTGGCTCGGCCTGATGAGCGAGATGGGCGCGACCCTCGAGGGCGTCGAGCGCCGGCTCGAGTTCGCCCACGCCCAGGCGAACCTCTACGCCGCGGCCCGCGAAGGTCTCGGGGCGCGCTTCACTTGGCTCGACGGCGAGGAGGTGCTCGCCCAGCCCTTCGTGCTCGATCGGCTCCTGCCCGCCGCGGAGAAGGGCCTGGCCCGCGCCGGCATCGACCCCGTCGACTCGGCGAAGTACCTCGGCATCATCGAGCAGCGCGTGCGCTCCATGCGGACCGGCGCCCGCTGGATGCTGCAGTCGCTCGCGGAGATGAAGGAGAAGGGCGCGCCCGGCGAGAAGCTGAACGCGCTCGTCGCGGCGACCGTCGCCCGGCAGAAGACCGGCCGCGCGGTCCACGAGTGGGAGCGTGCGCGGATCGACGAGGTCGGCAGCGCGCGGACCAGCTACCACAAGGTCAGCCAGTACATGACCACCGACATCTTCACCGTGCAGCCCGACGACGCGGTGGAGCTCGTGGCCGATCTGATGGGCTGGGAGCGCATCCGGCACGTGCCGGTCGAGGACGGCCGGGGCCACCTCGTCGGCCTCGTCAGCTACCGCGCGGTGCTGCGCTACTTCGCCGACCGCAGCAAGGGTGGCAAGCCCGCGGAGGCGGGCTCGACGCCGGTCAGCGACATCATGCGGCGCGACGTGCAGACGGTGACGCCCGATACGCCCACGCTCGACGCCATCCGCCTCATGCGCAAGCTCCGCATCGGCTGTCTACCGGTGATCCAGGACGGCCACCTCGTCGCGATCATCACCGAGGAGGACTTCATGGGCATCGCGAGCGAGCTCCTCGAGGACCAGATCGGCGAGCCCTGATCGGGCCAGCCTTCAGCTGAGCTCGGCCGCGATCATCTCGTCGAACCATCCGGCAGGGCGGTAGCCCGCGCTGCGTCCGAGCTCCGCGCCCGCCTTGTAGATGATCAGCGTCGGGGTCGCGCGGACCTCGAGCTCGGCGAGCAGCTGCGGCTCGGCCTCGGTGGAGATCTCCACCACCTTCACCTTGCCCGCGTAGCGCGTCGCGACGTCGACCAGCACCGGCTCGAGCTTCTTGCACGGCCCGCAGCTCGGGCCCCACACGTCGACGATCACCGGCACCGGGCTCTCCTCGACCTCGCGAACGAACGACTTCATGTCCCGCACCGACGTCGGGAGAACCTGGGGAGCGGCGCCGAAGAGCTTGTCGAGGATGCCCATGCGCGGAGGTCTGACGCCGCTGCACGACGGGGTCGAGGCGCGCTGCACCACTAGCGTCCTCGCAAGCGCGGAGCAGACTCGCCCTCGATGGATGCGCCGCGCACCCTCGGCCCCTACCGCCTCGAGCGTCTGCTCGGCCAGGGCGGCATGGGGGCCGTGTGGGCCGCCCGCCACGTGCGCACCGGCCGCGCGTATGCGGTGAAGGTCCTGCTCCCCGAGCA
>Ga0209972_10000231_pt1 | contig 55873 bp, 50 predicted proteins | sample NOAtaG_7_FD_187302 | JGI IMG/M metagenome (GOLD analysis project Ga0209972, IMG submission 187302) | Freshwater lake microbial communities from Lake Erie, under a cyanobacterial bloom - NOAA_Erie_Diel1S_2200h metaG (SPAdes) (version 2) | ecosystem: Environmental > Aquatic > Freshwater > Lake ... | reverse complement strand
CCTCGGTGTTCCCGCACTCCGCGGTGCCGGCATCACGTCGCGGCCCCGAGTCGAGCGTCGCGTCCGCCCCTCCGTCGCCGGCATCCACCGGCCCGGTATCGCCGGCGCAGTCGCAGCCGGACAGGAACGCGAGAAGCAACACGAAGAGGGGAACGGCACGAGGACGAAACGGCATGGGACCTCCGGGATTCGAAGCCCCTCGACCTTCTCAGAGAAACCGCCACCCTGGCAAGCCCCCTCCGAGCCCTCCGCCCAAAACGAAACAAGCCGACCCCACTCACCGTGAGGTCGGCCCATCTCGTTCGCTCGGCCTCAGGCCGCGCGGCTCACTCCTCGCTCGCCGCCGCCATCGCCTCATCCCGGTCGAGGCCCATGCCCCGGCCGTCCTCGACCATCATCTCGAGCCGCTTGTACGCCCCGAGCCCGGTGCCCGCCGGCAGCAGGCGGCCCATGATGACGTTCTCCTTGAGACCGCGGAGCTCGTCCAGCTTGCCCTGGATCGCCGCCTCGGTGAGCACCTTGGTCGTCTCCTGGAAGCTCGACGCCGAGATGAACGACTCGGTCGAGAGCGACGCCTTGGTGATGCCGAGCAGCAGCGCCTCGGCAATCGCCGGCTGACCGCCGCGCGCCAGGACCCGCTCGTTCTCCCGCTCGAACACGATCTTCTCGACCTGCTCGTCCATCAGGAAGCTCGTCGAGCCCGGGTCCTTCACCCGAACCCGGCGCAGCATCATCCGGACGATGACCTCGATGTGCTTGTCGTTGATGCCGACGCCCTGCAGCCGGTACACCTGCTGGATCTCATTCACCAGCCAGGCCGCGAGTTCCTTCTCGCCCCGGATCTTCAGGATGTCGTGCGGGTTCGCGGGACCGTCCATCAGCGGCTCGCCCGCACGAACGTAGTCGCCTTCCTTGACGGTCAACGCCTTGCCCTTCGCGATGAGGTACTCCTTCGCCTCGCCGCCCTCGGGCGTGACCATGACCTTCCGCTTGCCCTTCGTGTCCTTGCCGAAGGTCACCATACCGTCCACTTCTGCGACGATGGCGTGATCCTTGGGCTTGCGGGCCTCGAAGAGCTCGGCGACGCGCGGCAGACCGCCGGTGATGTCGCGGTTCTTCGTGGTCTCGCGCGGCATCTTCGCGAGGATCTCGCCCGCGTCGACCTCCTGGCCGTCGGTCACCATGATGTTGGCGCCCACCGGCAGCATGTAGCGCGCGAGGTTGTCACCGACGCCGGTCTTCCGGGTCTCGCCCGAGTCGTCCTTGATCGACACCCGCGGCCGCGCCGAAGCGTCCCGCGACTCGATGACGACACGCTGCGAGAGGCCGGTGACCTCGTTCAGCTTCTCCTCCATCGTCACGCCGTCGATGATGTCGCCGTACTTCACCGTACCGGCCACCTCGGTCAGCACCGGAATGGCGTAGGGGTCCCACTCGGCGAGCATCTTGCCCTTCTCGACGTGGGTGCCGTCCTTCACCTTGAGGAAGGCGCCGTACACGAGGTTGTACGTCTCCTTCTCCCGGCCGGACTCGTCGACGATCTTCAGGACGCCGTGGCGGTTCATCACCACCATCTGGCCATCCTTCTTCGTGACGAGCTTCACGTTCTCGAAGCGGACCGTGCCCTCGAACCGGTTCTCGATGCTCGACTGCTCGATCTTGCCGCGTGCGGCCGTACCGCCGACGTGGAAGGTCCGCATCGTGAGCTGCGTGCCCGGCTCGCCGATCGACTGCGCCGCAATCACGCCGATCGCCTCGCCGATGTTGACGCGGTAGCCCCGCGCGAGGTCGCGCCCGTAGCAGAGCGCGCACATGCCGCGGCGGGTCTGGCAGGTGAGGCCCGACCGGATCGAGATCTTCTCGATCCCGGCCTCCTCGATCGCGTTCACGACTTCCTCGTTGATCTCGCCACTCGCCGCCACGATCACGCGCGACTCGTCGCGCGGATCGATGACGTCCTCGAGGGCCGTCCGGCCGAGGATGCGCTCGCCAAGGCGCTGGACGATCTCGCCGCCCTCCTCGAGCTTGCTGACCTCGATGCCATCGAGCGTGCCGCAGTCGTGCTCGGTGATGACCGCGTCGTGCGCCACGTCGACCAAGCGGCGGGTCAGGTAGCCCGAGTTCGCCGTCTTGAGCGCGGTGTCCGCGAGGCCCTTCCGCGCGCCGTGCGTCGAGATGAAGTACTGCAGAACGGTCAACCCCTCCCGGAAGTTGGCGGTGATCGGCGTCTCGATGATCTCGCCCGAGGGCTTCGCCATGAGGCCGCGCATGCCCGCGAGCTGCCGGATCTGCTGGTTACTGCCGCGGGCGCCCGAGTCCGCCATCATGAAGATGGGGTTGAACGAGGCGGTGAGCTTTTTGTCGCCCTTCGCGCTCGAGAGCGTCTCCTTGCTGATGCCCTCGATCAGCTCCTTCGCGACCGAGTCCGACGACGCCGCCCAGATGTCGACGATCTTGTTGTACCGCTCGCCGTCCGTGATGAGGCCTTCCTGGTACTGCTCCATGACCGCCTCGACGTCCGCCTGCGCGGTCTCGAGGATCTTCGCCTTTGCCGGCGGAATCAGCATGTCGGCCATGCAGATCGAGATGCCCGACTCGCGGGCCATGTCGAAGCCCAGCGTCCGAAGGTGATCGGCGAGCAGGACCGTCGCCTTGTTCCGCTCCGCGCGGTAGCAGCTGTCGATCAGCTCGGACAGCGCCTTCTTCGTGAGCACGCGGTTGACGAGCGAGAAGTCGATGCCGTCGCCCGGAAGCACCTCGTACACGAGCACGCGGCCGACCGTCGTCTCGACCAGCTTGCCGTCGATGCGTGCCTTGATTTTCGCGTGGAGCTCGACCTCGCCCGCGTCGAACGCGCGCCGCACCTCGGCCACCGACGCGTAGATGCCCGAGAAGTTCCCGCTCTTCTCCCCGCCCGCGTACTCACCGCGCGCGAACGGCCGCTCGCGCGTCATGTAGTAGAGGCCCAGGACGATGTCCTGCGACGGGTTGATGATCGGACGCCCGTTCGCCGGCGAGAGGATGTTGTTCGTGCTCATCATGAGCACGCGCGCCTCCATCTGCGCCTCGGTCGAGAGCGGCAGATGGACGGCCATCTGATCGCCGTCGAAGTCGGCGTTGAAGGCCGTGCACACGAGCGGGTGCAGCTGGATCGCCTTGCCCTCGATGAGCACCGGCTCGAACGCCTGGATGCCGAGGCGGTGGAGTGTCGGCGCGCGGTTGAGCATCACCGGATGCTCGGTGATGACCTCCTCGAGAATGTCCCAGACCTCGGGCTTCTCCTTCTCGACGAGCTTCTTCGCGCTCTTGATCGTGGTGACGTACCCACGCTCCTCGAGCTTGTTGTAGATGAACGGCTTGAACAGCTCGAGCGCCATCTTCTTCGGAAGACCGCACTGGTGCAGGCGCAGCGACGGGCCGACCACGATGACCGAACGGCCCGAGTAGTCGACGCGCTTGCCGAGCAGGTTCTGGCGGAACCGGCCCTGCTTGCCCTTGAGCATGTCCGAGAGCGACTTCAGCGGGCGCTTGTTCGCGCCAGTGATGGTCTTGCCGCGGCGGCCGTTGTCGAAGAGCGCATCGACCGCCTCCTGCAGCATGCGCCGCTCGTTCCGGATGATGATCTCCGGCGCGTTCAGCTCAATCAGCCGCTTCAGGCGGTTGTTGCGGTTGATGACCCGGCGGTACAGGTCGTTCAGGTCGGAGGTAGCGAACCGGCCGCCATCGAGGGGAACGAGCGGGCGCAGATCCGGCGGCAGCACCGGGATGACCGTCAACATCATCCACTCGGGGCGGTTGCCGCTCTCGCGGAACGCCTCGATGACCTTCAGGCGCTTGGCGTGCTTCTTCCGCTTCGCCTCGCTCGAGGCCTCGCGCATCTCGGTGCGGAGAAACTCCGCCATCGCGTGGACGTCGACGTCCTTCAGCATCTCGAGGATCGCCTCGCCGCCCATGCCGGCCTTGAAGCGGTCCTTGCCGTACTCGTCCTCGAGCTCCTGGTAGCGCTCCTCGGAGAGGACCTCGCCCTTCTGCAGCTGCGTGTCCCCCGCGTCGAGGACGATGTAGCTCTCGCAGTAGAGGATCCGCTCGAGGTCCTTCAGGGTGATGTCGAGGATCGCCCCGATGCGCGACGGCAGGCTCTTCAGGAACCAGATGTGGGCGACGGGCGTCGCGAGAGTGATGTGGCCAAGGCGCTCACGGCGCACCTTGGACTGGATCACCTCGACGCCGCACTTCTCGCACACGATCCCGCGGTGCTTCATGCGCTTGTACTTGCCGCAGATGCACTCGTAGTCCTTCACCGGACCGAAGATCTTCGCGCAGAAGAGGCCATCACGCTCCGGCTTGAACGTCCGGTAGTTGATGGTCTCCGGCTTCTTCACCTCGCCGAACGACCACTCGCGGATCTTCTCCGGCGACGCCAGGGAGATCTTGATCGCGGAGAACGAGAGCGGATCCTTGGGCTTCTCGAAGAACGAGAAAATGTCCTTCACGGTGCGTTACCCTTTCTGACTGGGGCTCGGGGCTGGATTCCGTTGGTTCAGGACGAGGAGCCTTCGCGGCTCACTCCTCCTCCGCGACCATCACGTCGTCCTTGCGGGCGCCGGCTTCCACCAGCTCGACGTTGAGGCAGAGCGCCTGGAGCTCCTTCATGAGGACGTTGAAGCTCTCGGGCAGGCCGGCCTCGAGCTGGTAGTCACCCTTCACGATCGACTCGTACATCCGGGTGCGGCCCTGGACGTCGTCGGACTTGACGGTGAGGAACTCCTGCAGCGCGTACGCCGCGCCGTAGGCCTCCATCGCCCAGACCTCCATCTCGCCGAGGCGCTGGCCACCGAACTGCGCCTTGCCGCCCAGCGGCTGCTGGGTGACGAGCGAGTACGGGCCGATGCTCCGCGCGTGGATCTTGTCGTCCACCAGGTGGTGCAGCTTCAGGATGTACATGACCCCGACGGTGACGTCCCGGTGGAACGCCTCGCCGGTCCGACCATCGAAGAGCACCGTCTGGCCCGTGTCGTTCGCCGACACGTGGTAGAGCGGCGTCTTCATCTCGTGCTCCTTCGCGGTGTCGCGGCAGAGCTTGAGCAGGCCCTTGATCTCACCCTCGTTGGCGCCGTCGAAGACCGGCGACGCGAGCTGCATACCGTCCTTGAACTTCACCGCGAAGGACTGGAGATCCTTGTCGCCGAGCTCCTCGATCAGCTTCTTCGTCTCGCCCTTGTTGAAGATGCGGACGAGATGCTTCTTGAGGTCGTCGCCCGAGAGCTGCTTCTCCCGGATCAGCTCGGCCATCTGCTTGCCGAGCAGGAGCCCCGCCCAGCCGAGATGCACTTCGAGGATCTGCCCGACGTTCATCCGGCTCGGAACGCCCAGCGGGTTCAGGACGACGTCGACCGGCGTGCCGTCCGGCAGGTACGGCATGTCCTCCTCCGGCAGGATGCGCGACACGACGCCCTTGTTGCCGTGGCGGCCGGCCATCTTGTCGCCGACCTGCAGCTTGCGCTTGATGGCGATGTAGACCTTCACCATCTTGATGACGCCGGGGGGAAGCTCGTCGCCCTTGCTGAGCTTCCCGATCTTCTCCTGGAAGAGCGTCTCGATTGCACGGACCTGCTCGTCGAGCTGCTCGAGGATCGACTGGACCTTGTCCTGCCCCTTGTCGATCTCGATGTCCTTCCAGTACTTGCGCGGGACCGCCTCGATCGCGTCGGCCTCGATCGTCACGCCCTTTGCCAGCAGGACCTTGCCCTTGTCATCGACGAGCTTGCCGAGCGTCGTCCGGCCGGTGAGCAGCTTCTTCACCCGATTGTAGGCGGACTCGCGGATGATCTTGATCTCATCCGCCATGTCCTTCTCGAGCTTCGCGCGCTCCGCGTCCTCGATCTCCTTGGCGCGGTCGTCCTTGTCGGTGCCTTTGCGGCTGAACACGCGCGCGTTGATCACGACGCCACCGACGCCCGGCGGAACCCGCAGCGAGGTGTCCCGCACGTCACCCGCCTTCTCGCCGAAGATGGCCCGAAGGAGCTTCTCCTCGGGGCTCAGCTGGGTCTCACCCTTCGGCGTGATCTTGCCGACGAGGATGTCCCCGCTCTTCACCTCGGCGCCGATGCGCACGATACCCGCGTCGTCGAGGTCCTTGAGGGCCTCCTCGCCGACGTTCGGGATGTCCCGGGTGATCTCTTCCTTGCCGAGCTTCGTGTCCCGCGCGACGCACTCGAACTCCTCGATGTGCACCGAGGTGAAGATGTCTTCCTTCGCGATGCGCTCCGAGATGAGGATCGAGTCCTCGAAGTTGTACCCGCCCCAGGGCATGAACGCGACGACCACGTTCCGTCCCAGCGCAAGGTCGCCCATGTCGCAGCTCGGCCCGTCCGCGAGGATGTCGCCCGCCTTCACCTTCTCACCCGGGCGGATGATCGGCTTCTGCGTGTAGCTCGTGCTCTGGTTGCTCCGCTGGAACTTCGTCAGCCGATAGATGTCGGGGAAGGCGCCCGCCTCCCCTTCCGCCTTGACGACGATGCGGGTCGCGTCGACCGAGTCGACGACGCCGTCGCGCTTGGCGAGGATGCACACGCCCGAGTCGCGCGCGACCTTCGCCTCGAGGCCCGTGCCGACGATCGGCGCGTGCGTGCGCACGAGCGGGACAGCCTGCCGCTGCATGTTCGAGCCCATGAGTGCGCGGTTCGCGTCGTCATGCTCGAGGAACGGGATCATCGACGCCGCGATCGACACCAGCTGGTTCGGGCTGATCTCCATGAGCGTGATCTGGTCGTGCGGGACCATGACCGGGTCGCCGTTGTAGCGGGCGGGGATGAAGCCAGCCGCGAGCGAGTTGCCCTTCTTGTCGAAAGGAGCGTTCGCCTGCGCGATGTAGTGCCCCTCCTCCTCGAGCGCGGAGAACCAACGCACCTCTTCTCCAACCACACCGCCCTCGACCTTGCGGTAAGGCGTCTCGACGAAGCCGTACTCGTTCACCCGGGCGAACGTCGAGAGCGACGCGATGAGGCCGATGTTCGGACCTTCCGGCGTCTCGATCGGGCAGATGCGGCCGTAGTGCGTCGTGTGGACGTCACGAACCTCGAAGCCCGCGCGCTCGCGGGTCAGACCGCCGGGACCGAGCGCGCTCAGACGGCGCTTGTGCGTCACCTCGGAGAGCGGGTTGGTCTGGTCCATGAACTGCGACAGCTGCGAGCTGCCGAAGTACTCCTTCACCACCGCGGAGACGGGCTTCGCGTTGATGAGATCGTGGGGCATGAGCGTCTCGATCTCCTGAGACATGCTCATGCGCTCCTTGATGGCGCGCTCCATGCGGACCAGACCGATGCGGTACTGGTTCTCCATCAGCTCGCCGACCGCACGCACGCGGCGGTTGCCGAGGTGATCGATGTCGTCCACCGACCCGCGGCCGTTCTTCAGCTCGATGAGGTGCTTCACCGTGTGCAGGATGTCCACGGGCGTGAGGACGCTGGTCTCGATGTCGGGCCGACTCGGATCCTCCTCGCGGTAGAACTTGTAGTTCAGCTTCAGGCGGCCGACCTTGCTGAGGTCGTAGCGCTCCGGGTTGAAGAACAGGTTCTGGAAGAGCGTCTTGGCCGTCTCGAGCGTCGGCGGGTCACCCGGGCGAAGACGCCGGTAGATCTCGAGGATCGCCTCGTCCTGCGTGAGGATCTTGTCGACGTTGAGGGTGTCACGCAGGTAGCTGCCGACATTCAGGCCGTCGATGAAGAGGACCTTGAACTGTCCAACCTTCGCCTCGCGCAACCCCTCGAGCTTCGCCTCGGTGACCTCCTCGTTGACGCCGAGGAGCACCTCGCCCGTCTCCTCGTCGATCACATCCTCCGCGCTCACCTTGCCGACCACCTCCGTGACGTCGAGCGGGAGCCGATCGAGCCCGGCATCGCGCAGCTTCTTGATGGCCGAGCGGGTGAACTTGCGGTTCTTGCGGACGACCACCTCGTCCTCGACCTTGATGTCGCGGGTGGCGCGCTGACCGGCCAGGAGATCGAACTCGATGGAGCGGCTGTACTTGCTCGACTTCTCGAGGAAGATGGTCTCGGTATCGTAGTAGAACTTGAGCAGGTCCTGGGTCGAGTAGCCGAGCGCGCGGAGCAGCACGGTGGCGTGCAGCTTCCGCCGACGGTCGATGCGGACGTAGATGAGGTCCTTCGGGTCGAACTCGAAGTCCAACCAGCTGCCGCGGTAGGGGATGACGCGGGCCTGGTAGAGGTACTTCCCCGAGCTGTGGGTCTTGCCCTTGTCGTGGTCGAAGAAGACGCCTGGGCTGCGGTGCAGCTGGCTGACGACGACACGCTCGGTACCGTTGATGATGAAGGTCCCGTTGTCGGTCATCAGCGGGATCTCGCCGAAGTAGACCTCCTGCTCCTTGATGTCCCGGACCGTCCGCTCCGCGCCCTCGGTGGAGGCGTCGTAAATGATGAGCTGGATCGTGACCTTGATCGGAGCGGCGAAGGTCATGCCGCGCTGCATGCACTCCTCGACGTCGTACTTCGGACGCTCCAGCGTGTACCCCACGAACACGAGCTCGCTCGTCCCGTTGAAGTCCCGGATGGGGAAGACGCTGCGGAAGACACCCTGCAGGCCGATGTCCTCGCGCTCGTTCGGCGCGATGTTGGCCTGGAGGAACTTCTCGTAGGAGCGCTTCTGGATGTCGATCAGGTTCGGGATCCCGATGATCTGCGAGATCTTGCCGAAGCTGTGACGGGCCCGGAAGTTCGTCTGGATCGAGGCCATCGTGGTCGTACCTCTGCGGAGCAGGCTGGAGGAGAATGGAGAGGCGAGAGAATGCCGCCCTCGCGTCTTCGGCGTCGCCGAGAGAGCGTGGGGGGCGGAGGCGTACCAGACGCGCGGGCTGGACGCCAATCGAGCGGAACGATTCCTGCTAAGTCCGGCGCGCTCCCGGCGGGCCCCAAGACGGAGCACGCCACGCGGTGCCAGAAAATGGATCACGGCGAGAGGGCCTGCTGAGCCCCCCCGCCGCAATCAACGAGGCTGCGGAACCGGCGGTACGATCACTTCAGGGTGACCGTGGCGCCCGCGTCGGAGAGCTTCTTCTTCATGTCCTCGGCGTCAGCCTTGGACACGCCCTCCTTGAGCACCTTCGGCGCCGACTCGACGACGTTCTTCGCGTCGGCGAGGCCAAGCCCGGTCAGCTCGCGCACGACCTTGATGACCTCGATCTTCTTCGCGCCCGCGGCGGTCAACTCGACCGAGAACTCGGTCTGCTCGACCACCGGCGCAGCCGCTGCTGCCGCCGGGCCAGCCGCCACCGCGACCGCCGCCGGAGCCGCCTTGACGCCCCACTTGTCCTCGAGCGCCTTGATCAGGCCCGCGATCTCCATGACCGTCCACGAGGAGAGCTCCTCGACCATCTTGTCCTGCGTCATCGATGCCATGTTGATATCCTCTTTTTCCCGAAATCAGTTCCGCGTTGCGTGGTAGTTCGTAGGTGGGCGAGCCCGACCCAGGGTCGGTGACCCGCCTGGCAAGGCTCAGCCCTCGCCGGCGTCCTTCTGGCGCTTCGCCTCGATCGCGTAGACGAGGTTCTGCACCGGCGCGTTGAGCTGCTGAACGAGCTTTTGGAGCGGCGCCTGCAGGGTCGCGAGCAGGGTCGCCCTCAGCTCGTCCTTGCCCGGCATCGAGGCGAGATCGGTCTCGACCTTCGGGCCCGGCACGACGCTCGCGTCGAGCACGCCGAGCTTGACCTCGAGCTTCTCGTTCTTCTCCTTGTCTTCCTTGCGGAAGTCACGGACGATCTTCGCGGCGGCGCTGGGATCCTCGAACGAAAATGCCAGTCCCGTCTCGCCCTTCAGCGCCTGCTCGAGCTCCTTGCTGTTCTCGAGCGGCGTGCCCTTGAGGGCCTGCGCGATGAGGCTGTTCTTGAAGACTCGGTACTCGACTCCGGCCTTCCGGAAGCGAGCGCGGAGCTCGGTGACCTGGGGGACGTTCACGGTCCGGAAGCCGAGCAGCACCACCGACGTGGCCTTCTGCCAGCTCGCCTTGACGGCCGCGACCTCGTCCTCCTTGGCCTTGCGGGCGGCGGAGATGCGTGCGGTCTCGGTCATGATCAGGCCTCCGTCGCCGCTTCGACGTCGCTCGGGTCGATGCGGATCCCGACGCCCTGCGTCGTGCTGAGGGTGATGCTCTTCATGTACGTGCCCTTCGCGCTCGCCGGCTTCGCCTTCATGAGCGCCCCGAGGAGCGCACGGACGTTGCCCTCGAGCTTGGCGGGCTCGAACGACTTCTTGCCGACCTGGCAGTGGACGATACCGGCCTTCTCGACACGGAACTCCACCTTGCCGCCCTTCGCCTCGGTGACGGCCTTCGTGACGTCGAACGTCACGGTGCCGGTCTTCGGGTTGGGCATGAGGCCACGCGGACCCAGCACGCGGCCGAGCTTACCGACCTGACCCATCATGTCGGGGGTGGCGACGACGGTCTCGAAGTCGAGCCACCCCTCCATGACCTTCGCGACCATGTCCTCCGCGCCGACGAAATCGGCCCCCGCGGCGGTCGCTTCGCTTGCCTTGTCGCCCTTGGCGAACACCAGGACCCGGATCGTCTTGCCGAGGCCGTTCGGCAGCACCGCCGCGCCACGGACCATCTGGTCCGCGTGCTTCGGGTTCACTCCCAGCCGCACCGCGATGTCCACGCTCTCGTCGTACTTGGCGAAGCTCGCCTTGTTCACGAGGGCGCAGGCGTCCGCGATGAGGTAGCGCTTCTCACGATCGACGGCCGCGATCGCGTCCTTGCGCCTCTTCCCTGTCTCCATCGGTTCCTCTCTTTCGGTGGCGCCACCAGCGGCGACCACCTTCCACCCTGCCGCCTAGGTTGCTCCGGGGAGCACCGTCCCGAGGGACGGAGGCGCGGGTGGTGTTTGGGGCGCGCTTCTTACGACGCTGCGCCCGAAGTGCAAGTGGTTTCTGGGATCGGCTCAGCGGATGACTTCGACGCCCATCGAGCGGCACGTGCCGGCGAGGGTCGTGGCGCACGCCTCGAGCGATGCGGCGTTCGTGTCCTGGATCTTCTCCGCGGCGATCTTCAAGAGCTGGGCCCAGGTGATCTTGCCCACCTTGTCCTTGTTCGGCCGCGCCGAACCGGAGCCCGGCTTCTTGCCGATCTTCATCCCCAGTTCCTTCTTGATGAGGACCGAGTTCGGCGGGGTCTTCGTGATGAAGGTGAACGACCGGTCCGAGAACACGGTGATCAGCACCGGGATGATGAGTCCCTCCTGCTTCGCGGTACGGGCATTGAACTCCTTGCAGAAGCCCATGATGTTGACGCCGTGCTGACCGAGCGCGGGACCGACCGGCGGGGAGGGGTTTGCCTTGCCGGCGGGGAGCTGGAGCTTGACCTGACCAGTGACCTTCTTCATGTGCGTACCGTCCGAGGGGCCCCGTTCTCAGGGGCGCAAGAGCGAGATGGGCTCAGGCAGTCTTCTCGACCTGCCCGTATTCGAGCTCGACCGGCGTGGCCCGGCCGAAGATGGAGACGAGGACCGTCACCTTCTGCTTCGCCTGGTTCACTTCCTGAACCGTTCCGGTGAAGTTGGCGAAGGCGCCGTCGGTGACCCGCACGTGATCGTTGGCCTCGAAGGAGACGCGCGGCTTCGGGCGCGCGGTCCCCTCCGCGACCTGCTGCTCGATCGCGCTGATCTCGGGCTCGGGCACCGGCGCCGGGTGGCGACCGCCGATGAACCCACTGACCTTCGGCGTGTCCTTGACCAGGTACCAGGTCTGGTCAGTGAGCTCCATGTGGACGAAGATGTAGCCCGGGAAGAAGTTCCGATTGTGGGACCGCTTGCCGGTCTTGTCCTGGACGGTCTCCTTCGGAATGAGGATCTCGCCGAAGTGGTCCTCGAGCTGGTTCTGCCGGATCCGCTCCTCGAGCGAAGCCTTCACCTTGTTCTCGAAGCCCGAATAGGCCTGGATGACGTACCATTTCTTGGCCATGCGTGCCTCGAATCAGCCGTACAGGAGGTTCGTCAGGGCGGACCACATCGCGTCGAAGAGACCCGTGTAGACCGCCGCGATCACCGAGGTCGCCACCACCACGATGGTCGACACCCACACCTCGTCGCGGGTCGGCCAGGTGACCTTCGCGAGCTCGCCCACGACCTCGTCGGCGAGCTGGTTCACCGGCGGATGCCGGTAGAGGAGAAACGTCCCGAGGATCGCGAGCGCGGCGGCGACGGCCGAAACGATGGCCGCGTCCGGCTCCGAGAAGCGACTCCACACCTCGTTGGTGAGCCGCTCGGCGAGAAAGAAGACCGAGACGCCGATCGCGATGAACGCAAACTGAACCCATCGCTCGGGGCCGAGCAGAGCGGCCATCGAGTCGTCCTCGCCGCTCAACGCTTCTGCCTCGCGCGCAAGCTGCTCCCGCTCCGCCGCTGCCTCGGCTTCGGCCCGCCTGTCGAGGTCGTCGTCCGAGGCGGCTCGCTCCGCGCTCTCTGCCCCGGCCTCGCCCCCCTCAGAGGAAGGTGTACCGGCGTCGGAGTCCTCGGGACCGTCGTCGTCCCGCTCGTTGTCTCGTTCGTCCGCCATGTCGTCTCGGATCTCGATCGGCCCACAGGCCAGGAGGGATTCGAACCCACAACCCGCGGATTTGGAATCCGCTGCTCTACCGTTGGAGCTACTGGCCTATTCCGCCCCCCCTCAGGTCACTTGGACTCGCGGTGGGGCGTGTGTTTTCCGCAGGTCGGGCAGTGCTTCTTCAGGACCAAGGGCTCTCGAGAGCCCCCCTCCGCGACCGCCGCTTTCGTGGAGCGGTAGTTTCGCGCGTCGCAGACGCTGCAGACCAGCGTGATCCGGACTCGCTCGGACACGGTTCGCCTAGAAGAAGAGAGCGGGCGCACGTCACCGAGCGCCCGCTCCGTTCATCACTCCGTGATCTTCGTGATGACGCCCGAGCCGACCGTCCGGCCGCCCTCGCGGATCGCGAAGCGCTGCTGCTCCTCGAGCGCGACCGCGGTGATGAGCTCGACCGCCATGTTCACGTTGTCACCCGGCATGACCATCTTGACCTCCTCGGGGAGGGAGATGGTGCCAGTGACGTCCATCGTCCGCATGTAGAACTGCGGACGGTAGTTCGTGAAGAAGGGCTTGTGGCGGCCGCCCTCCTCCTTCTTGAGGACGTAGACCGCAGCGTTGAACTTGCGGTGCGTCTTCACGCTGCCGGGCTTCGCGAGGACCTGACCGCGCTCGACGTCCTTCTTCTCGATGCCGCGGAGGAGGCAGCCGACGTTGTCGCCCGCCTGGCCGCGATCGAGGAGCTTGCGGAACATCTCGACGCCCGTGACGGTGGTCTTGCGCGCGTCGGTGAAGCCGAGGATCTCGACTTCGTCACCAACGTTCACGACGCCGCGCTCGATGCGGCCCGTGACGACCGTGCCGCGGCCCTTGATCGAGAACACGTCCTCGATCGCCATCAGGAAGGGCTTGTCGGTGTCACGCACCGGCTCGGGGATCCACTTGTCGAGCGCCTCGAGCAGGTTGAGGATGGTCTTCTCGCCGTCGGGATTCCCCTGCAGCGCCTGGAGCGCCGAGCCGCGCACGACCGGGACGTCGTCGCCCTTGAAGTCGTACTTCTTCAGGAGGTCGCGAACCTCCATCTCGACGAGCTCGAGCAGGTCGGGGTCCTCGACCGCGTCACACTTGTTGAGCCACACCACGATCTGCGGCACGCCGACCTGGCGGGCGAGCAGCACGTGCTCCCGGGTCTGCGGCATCGGACCGTCGAGGGCGGACACCACCAGGATGGCGCCGTCCATCTGCGCCGCGCCGGTGATCATGTTCTTGATGTAGTCGGCGTGGCCGGGGCAGTCGACGTGCGCGTAGTGGCGGTTCTTCGACTCGTACTCGACGTGGGAGACCGCGATCGTGACGATCTTCGAATCGTCGCGGACGGTGCCGCCCTTCGCGATGTCGGCGTAGCTGATCTCCTTGCCGCCGTTGTACTTCGCCGCGACCTTGGTGATCGCTGCGGTCGTGGTGGTCTTGCCATGGTCGATGTGACCGATGGTGCCGACGTTCACGTGGGGCTTGGTGCGGTTGAACTTCTCTTTGGCCATGGTGTCGCGGTCTCCTATGTGCCTGCGCCCGCGGTCTTCCTACGGCGGACGTTCTCGGAAAGGGGGGGCGTGCGTCTCGGGTCGTTGGGTCGAGCCCAGGAGGAGAATCGAACTCCCGACCTCCTCCTTACCAAGGAGGTGCTCTACCACTGAGCTACCTGGGCGTATCTGCGTGTCTGTGACGAAAGCCCGTCCGGAGACGGGGAGAGCGGGAGATCGGATTCGAACCGACGACGTTCAGCTTGGAAGGCTGACGCTCTACCAACTGAGCTACTCCCGCTTGCTCGACGACCGGCTGGACCGGTCGAGATGGAGGGTGGTGGATTCGAACCACCGTAGGCGTGGAGCCGGCAGATTTACAGTCTGCTCCCTTTGGCCGCTCGGGCAACCCTCCGTATCTCTTGGGGGAATCAGTGTGCTGGGAGGAATCTGTGGACGGTGGTGGCCTCTTCGTGGGTGCGCCGCTCGAGGAGGGGCGCTGGGGAGCAGCTGACGACTGGATTCGAACCCGCAACCGCCTGCTTACAAAACAGGTGCTCTACCGTTGAGCTACGCCAGCGAGATGCGCTGCCGGGGAGGCAGCCGACCACGTTCGAGGCCGCGGGCACAAACCGCGCTGCAGCGGCTTGCGAGACGAGCGCCGCGATGCCGCGGCGTGGAGACAAAGAAACGCCCTCGCCGATCGGGCGAAGGGGCGCGGTATCTACGCGCCGCTCCGGGGACTGTCAAGCGCCACCCGACGGCGCAGGCGTCCGAGCGCCGTCCGTCAGGTCCGTCGGAGGGGCCGCGGGGGGGTCGAGGTCGAGGCCGCTTCCCTCCCGCTCCAGGCTCGCGGGAACGAGGGGCCCGAGCAGAATCGCACGCGCGTGCTCGAGGTCTGCGCGTACCCGGTCGGCCCACGCCGTGTGGGCGCCGGTCCGGTCGACCATCATCAACGTCAGCTCCCAGTATCGGATCGCGTGGCGGACCAGCGGGCGGACACGCTCCGCGAGGGCCTCGCGGAACTCGCGCTCGTAGATCGCCATGGCGTCGGGATCGAGATCGTGCGCAGGCGGCGGGGTCGGAGCGGTCATGATCAGCTGGAAGAGCCCCTCGTACATGGAGCCGATCCGGTAGCCAGCCGCGGTTGCCCAGTAGGCCTCGGTCATGCGGATGGTCTCGTCGTACGCGCGTTGCGCATCGAGCATGAGCTGGGCGCGGCGCTCGAGGAACTCGTGCTGCGTGAGGGCATCGGCCTCGGGGAGCGTGATGGCCTCGGCCCGGGCACGAATCACCTCGGCGCGGACGAAGCTCGCGCAGGCTGCGAAGAACTCGTCAGGGAGCTGGTCCTGGTGGACCCGGTAGTAGGCGATCGTGGAGCGGGCGCTGGCATCGGCGTCATCGAGCCGACCGAGGCCGAAGAGGGCCTGCGCCCGCCGGGCGAGGGCCTCGAGGTGCTCGGGCTCGTTGAGATCGTCGCGCGCGAGGAGCCGCTCGGCAGCGGTGAGCGCCTGCCCATACCGCTCGAGCTCGATGTCGAGGCCGGCGACCTCGAGGAGCGCGTGCTTCTCGTCGGCGCTGCCGGGCAGCTCGGCGAGCAAGCGCTCGAAGCGCTCTGCCGCCTCGAGAAAGCTGCCCGCATGCAGCAGGCAGAGGCCCGCGTTGTAGAGCGCCGGCGAGACGTAGCGGGAGGACGAGAACTCGTCCGCGATCCGATCGAAGCGCTCGACGGCCTCCGGGCAGCGCTCGTCCCGAACGAGTCCGTTCGCCTCGCGGAAGAGTTCCTCGGCGGTGTAGCCGGTGACCTCGAGCTCGCCGCCAGCGGTGCGGGTCGCGACGATGCGCGTCTCTTCGAGTTCGTGCTCGGTCGTGTCGATCCGAGCGGTGGGCCCGCAGGCCACGAGGAGGACGAGGACGGTGGGCAGGGCAACGCGCATGGGCCGGGGACCATCGGGACGGCGGAAAGTTCCGCGGCGAGCGAGCATGGGGAGCATCCGAGCGGAAGGCCCGTACCATGGACCAGCGGGGAGCGTCACAGCGTCACGCGGCGTTACGCTGACGCGCGTCACACCGCGGGGCCCGGGAGCCCAGTGGCTGCACGCGGGGACGCGACGCGGGCAGAAACCGCGCGTTTCCGAGCAACGCGGGCTTGGCACGCGGCCTGAATAGGGGGCAGCGGAGCCCATGAACATGAACGCCGCGACCCCCGACTCTGCCCTCTCCGCCCTCCCCGCCTCCAAGACGCCTGCCCACCTCTGGACCGATGCGACGCTGCTCGACCGCATGCTCGACCGCGACGGCGCGGCGTGGCGCGAGTTTCACCGCCGCTTCGATCGGCTCGTGTACCGATGCATCCAGAAGGTGACGAACCGCTTCCCGAGCTCTCTCGGCAGCGACGACGTCCGTGAAATCTACGCGCAGTTCCTCCTCGCCCTGAGCGCGCGGGACATGCACAAGCTCCGCAGCTTCGATCCGGCACGCGGCAACAAGCTCAGCACCTGGGTGGGGCTGCTCGCGACGAATGCGGCGTGGGACTTCCTGCGAACGGTGGCCCGCCAGCCGGCGCAGACGGACCTCGCCGCCCTCGACGAGGTCGGAACGTCGGAGGAGGACCCGTTCGACCGCCTGCTCGCCAAGGAGCGATGGCTCCGGGTCCACGACACGCTGCAGGAGTTCTCCGAGAAGGATCGCGACTTCGTTCGGCTCTACTACATGGACGGTCTGAGCCCCGAGGAGGTCGCGGAGGAGATGCAGATCTCGGTGAAGACCGTGTACTCGAAGAAGCACAAGATCCGCTGCCGTCTGCAGGAGGCGCTCGCCCCGAGCCACAGGATGCTGCAGGCGGCGTGAGGAGGTCGGCGCTGCTGCAGTCCCTTTGACGGGCGCGCAGCCATGGGCGTACGATCTCGCGACGGTCCACGTGGACCGTGGAGCACGCACGCGAATGCAGCAGTGGGTCTGGGAAGCACGCGCCCGAACGGGAGAGACGAAGAAGGGCGTGATGGAGGCCGAGAACGAGGCCGCCGTCCAGAAACGCCTGCAGGGCCAGAACCTGACCCCGGTGAAGGTCAAGAAGAAGCCGAAGGAATACGAGATCCGCTTCGGCGCCCCGGTGAAGCAGCAGGAACTGGTCGTCTTCACCCGCCAGTTCGCGACCATGATCGACGCCGGCCTGCCGCTCGTGCAGTGCCTCGAGATCCTCGGGAGCACCGGCGACAACAAGTACTTCCAGCGGGTCCTCCGAGAGATCAAGGCCAACGTGGAACAGGGCGCCACGTTCTCCGATTCGCTTCGCAAGCACCCGAACGTCTTCGACGACCTCTTCGTGAACCTCGTCGCGGCAGGCGAGACGGGCGGCATCCTCGACACCATCCTCACCCGCCTCGCCGTCTACATCGAGAAGCGGGTCAAGCTCGTCGCGCAGGTGCGGAAGGCCCTCGTCTATCCGGTGGCGGTCATGGTGGTCGCCATCACCGTGCTCGTGGTCCTCCTCAGCTACGTCATCCCCAGCTTCCAGGCGATGTTCGCGGACTTCGGCGCCGAGGACGAGCTGCCGGCGCTCACGCAATTCGTGATCGATCTGTCCGAAGGGTTCCTCGCCCGCTGGTACCTGTTCGCAGGCGCGCTCGCCGGCACGGTGTTCAGCGTCAGCTACAGCTACCGAACCAAGGGTGGACGCGAGTTCTGGGACCGCTTCCTCTTGAACGTCCCGGTGATCGGGACGGTCCTCCGGAAGATCGCCGTGGCGCGCTTCACCCGGACGCTCGGGACCCTGCTCTCCTCCGGCGTGCCGATCCTCGACGCGCTCGACATCGTCGGCAAGGCCTCGGGAAACGTCGTGATCCAGGCCGCGATCGACAAGACCGCGGCGAAGATCAAGGAGGGCCGGACGATGGCCGAGCCGCTCGCCGAGACGAACGTCTTCCCCTCGATGGTCGTGCAGATGATCGGGGTCGGCGAGCAGACCGGCGCGCTCGACACGATGCTCAACAAGATCGCCGACTTCTACGACGACGAAGTGGATCTCGCGGTGGCGGGGATGACCTCGCTGATCGAGCCGTTCATGATGGTCTTCGTCGGGGGCATGGTCGGTACGCTCCTCATCGCGATGTACCTCCCGATCTTCGACATCGCCGGGAAGATTCAGGGCGAGTGATTCGCGGGTGACGGGCATCGAGCAGGCGATCGCCCACCCCGCCACGAACGCGGTGACCCAGGCCGACGGTCTGCGTCGGCGCGCGCTCGTCGTGCTCGCGGTGCGCCTGGCGGCGGTCGGTGTGCTGCTCGGGGGCAGCCTCGTGCTGTCCCCGCTCCACGACTCGTTCACCCCGAGCGCGCTTCTGTGGCTCATCGCGACGGCCTTCGCCGCGACGGTGGCCTTCGCGATCGCGCTGCAGCGCGGTGCGGCACCGGAGGTCGTCGCCGGCGCGCAGGTGGCGCTGGACCTCGGCCTCGCGACCGGACTCGTGTACCTCACCGGCGGGGCCCTCTCGGGCTTCGGCTCGCTCTACGCAGCGGTCATCCTGGTCGCCGCCCTGCTCCTCGGGCCGCGACCGACCTTCGTGGTGGGGGGGATCGCGCTCGCCCTGTATCTCGGGCTGGCGATGGCCATCGCAGACGGCTGGGTGAGACCACCCGCGGACCAGCCCTCCGCGCGCTACCTGGTCGCCTCGGACGTCCTCTTCGCGGCAGTACTGCGCACCTCGGTAGGCTTGCTGGTCGTGTCCACCCTCGCAGGCACCCTCGCCGACCGTCTCTCGGCGGCGCGCGGGGAGGCGGTGCGCGCGACCGAAGCGGCCCGGGGCTACCAGCGCTTTGCCGAGGACGTCGTGCGCTCGATCGCGTCGGGCCTGCTCACCGTGGACCTGGAGGGGAACGTCGAGACGGCGAACGCGACCGCGCTCGACATGCTTCGCACGAGCGAGGGCGCACTCCTGGGCCGCCCCGTGGGCGAGGTGCTGCCGGTCGAGCCCGGCACGGCGCGCCTCCGCGTCGACGGCACGGGGCACCGCAGCGACGGCACGACGTTTCCGGTCGGCCTGACACGGACGCCCCTGCGTGACGAAGGCGGTCGGGTGCATGGAGCGCTCATCGTGTTCCAGGACCTCAGCGAGCTCGTGATGCTTCGAGAGAAGGCGGAACGCACCGAGCGGCTCGCCGCGGTCGGTCGCCTCGCGGTCGGTCTCGCCCATGAGATCCGCAACCCCCTGGGGTCGATCTCCGGGTCGGTGGAGCTGGTGCGGGACTCTGGCACGCTCGGAGAGGAAGACCGGCGTCTCCTGGAGCTGGTACTCGAAGAGACGGGCCGTCTCGACGAGCTGGTCGGGACGATGCTCTCGGTCGGCCGGCCCACGCTGCCGGAGCGCATCCCCGTGGACCTCGCGGCGCTCGCACGCGAGGTGGTGGACGTGGCGCGGAGCAAGTCGCCCGCGCCGCTCGAACTGACCGTGCCCGAGCCCGCCGTCGCCGTGATCGACCCGGGACAGGTTCGCCGGGTGATCTGGAACCTGGTCAAGAACGCGATCCAGTTCTCTCCACCGGGAGAGCCGGTGAGGGTCCGCGTCGTTCGCAGCGACGAGGAAGTGTTCCTCGAGGTCGAGGACCGCGGACCCGGCATCGACGAAGCCGACCGCGAACGGATCTTCGACATGTTCTTCACCAAGCGGACGCACGGCGTCGGCATCGGCCTCGCGCTGGTGAAGCAGATCGTCGACGCGCATGGAGCGCGGATCGACGTGGAGTCGACCGAGGGGCGGGGGAGCCTGTTCCGCGTCCGCTTCCGACGGGACGCGGAGGCGTGAGCGACGGGGCGCGCCGCGGATCAGGGCTGCGAACGCCGGTCGGGCTCGGCGGGCTTGTCGTCGCCTTCGACGAGGCGTGAGGGCTTGCCAGTGGCGCGGCGCGAAAGGTCCACCAGGGCTTCCACGACGGCCAGGCTCACGTAGCCGACGAGCAGCCACACCAGCGCGAAGCTCGGGTGGTAGCGGAGCGCGACCGCAATCGCCGATCCGATGGTGGCGAGCACGATCAGCGCACTTCGGAGCGAGAACTTCAGGTCCTTGAACGACCGGAACCGGACGGTCGAGACCATGAAGAACGACAGGGCGAGCACGACGCCGAGCACGATCGACGGCTCGGCCTGCAGGGTGCCCGTGACCGCGTGGTTGGCGACGACGAGCGAAACGAGGATGCCCGCGGCCCCGGGAATGGGAAGGCCGAGGATGAACTTGCTGGGCTTCTTCGGGGCGCCCTTGTCACCCATCGCGAGGACGTTGAAGCGGGCGAGCCGGATGGCCCCGCACGCGAGGAACACGAAGCTCGCGAGCGCGCCGCCGACGCCGAGGGGTGCGAGCGACCAACGGTAGACGAGCACCGCTGGGGCGACGCCGAACGACACCACGTCCGCGAGGGAGTCGATCTGCACGCCGAACGCGCTCTGGGTCTTGGTGAGGCGCGCGACCCGACCATCGATCGTGTCGAAGAACATCGCGAAGACGATGAGGAGCGCTGCACGGAAGAAGGCCTCGGCCCCGCGGGCGGCTCCGGGCGCGTCCTCGGACGTACACACCACCACGGCGTAGAATCCACAGAAGATCGACGAGACCGTGAACAGGTTGGGCAGGATGAAGAGGGCTCTCTTGAGGTCGAAGCGCACGCTGCCTCCGCGGGGGCCAGTGCCGGGCCGAAACGATCGAAGCGTCCATCCTGGGCCGGTGAGGTGGCCTCAGGCAACCCGTTTGCCGCGGTGGTTGCGGCCCGGGCGTGCGTCGAGCCGCCGGCGGATCAGGGCTCGGCCCCGCGTTCGATGCACGCGAGCGCTTCGTTCCGGAGACGAACGCTGCCGGTGAGTCGGGCCGCCTCGTCGAGCTCCCGCTGGGCGAGCGCCGGCTCACCTTCGAACCAGAGCAGCGCGCCGCGGGCCTCGTGGCCGCGTGTGCCGCCGGCGGCGACGTACGCGTGGAGGGCGTTGCTGCGCAGCTCGGACCAGCCGACCGCGCCGTGGAGTGCGAGCCAGCCGTGGTAGGCGCGGCGGCGAAGCGGGCTCATGCCCTGCGTGAGGGGGCGGGCGAAGATCGCGTTCCATCGCGCGTGGGCCAGCGCCCGGATCACGAACCGCGGCGCGATCCGGAGGCCGCCTTCGACGGCGAGCCACCGCTCGAGGGTCTCGGCGAAGCGCCCGATCTCGGCGCCCCGCTCCGCCTCGGTGCCCTCCCCCGCGAGGGCCCGCTCCATGCGGAGGATGTCGGCCGCGCGGGCCCCGGCGACCGCCTCGTCGTCCCAGCCCTCGAGGACCACTGCGAGCGCATCGACGCGGTTGCGCGCGGAGTCGGGGGTGTCGTCGCGCAGGATCTCGGCACGCCCCTGAGCGAGGTAGAGCGAGCGTCGCACCTCGTCCCGCGGATCCTGGAACGCCTCGGCGAGCGCAGACTCCGCACGCAGCTCGGCGTCGACCTCGGAGCGTGGCAGGACGAGCGCGGGGAGCTCCACCGGCGGCGCCGCGCGCGGCACCTGCCAGAACGCGACCAGCGCCGCCGCGAGCGAGACGAGCGTCAGTGCCCCGAGCGCCTCGCTGGGCCACTCCTTGACTTCGGTGGTGGGCACGATCAGCCTCCTCGGCCCATGCACGACCGCGAGCGACGGCCCACGTGACCCAGCAGCGCCGACTCCACGAACGCTACGAGATCCGCCTTCCGGTGGTGGTCCTGCACGAGGACACAGCGTACACGGGCGAGACGCAGAACGTCAGCCTCGGCGGAATGCTGATCACGGGCGATGCGGGACGGGTGCCGTTCGGATCTGCGGTGAGGGTGCGCGTCGAGGCGTCTCGCCCGGCGATCGAGAGCGAGATCGAGGCGACGGTTCGATGGGTGAAGGACGGCTCCATCGGCGTGCAGTTCGGCAGCCTCCGCGCCAAGGAGCAGTGGGCGTTGAACCAGCTGCTCAAGGCCGGGACCCCGGGCTGAGTCGGGTTCGACCGCGTCGCAGTCGGTTTCCTGCAGCAGGGCGACGCCGCTCGCTGGGCTCACGCGGATGGGAGCGAGCGGTCGATGACCCGCTGGACCTCAGCGTCCTCGAGGAGGCGATTGCTCTTCTTGGCCTCGGCGAGGATGGCTTGCACCGTCTCGGGCTTGGCCTCGAGGCCGCGCTGCCGCAGCCAGAACGCCACGTTGCTCGCACCGCTCATCGGGCCGATCTCGATTTCCTGCTGCCGCCCGAAGAGTCCCGCCGGCACGCCGGAGTAGACGCGGTCGGCGAGATCGCGGTCGCCCTTGTCGAGGGCCTTGATGATGGCAGCAGCGTGCACGCCGGTACCGGTGCGGAACGCGTCGCGGCCGACCACGGGATAGTTGATCGGGATGGGCACCTGACAGGCCTTGCTGACCTTGTCGCAGAGAGCGCCGAGGCGGCTCACGTCGCGGTCGCCGAGCTCGCCGATGAGCTTGAGGTTGACGAGGATCTGGTCGAGAGACGCGTTGCCGACACGCTCGCCGATCCCGAGGATCGCGCCGTGGACCCGATCGGCGCCGTGCTCGATGGCCCAGATCGAGTTCACGACGCCGAGCCCGCGGTCGTTGTGGCCGTGCCAGTCGAGGCCGACGTGGCCCGCGCCGAGCGCCTCGAGGAGATTGCGCGTCCAATCGAAGAGGTTCTTCACACCGTCTGGCGTGACGTGACCGACCGTGTCGCAGAGCGTGAGGCGCGTCGCGCCGGCTTCGATGGCGCTCTTGAAGAGCTCGTAGAGCACGACCGGCGGCGTGCGGGTCGTGTCCTCGGTGACGTAGTTGACGGGCAGTCCCTCCTTCACGCCGAAGGCGATGGCCTCGACCGATCGCTTTCGGATCAGGTCCACGGACCAGTCCTCGGCGAGTGCGCGAATGGGCGAGCTGCCGATGAAGGTCATCACCTCGATGGGCTTGCCGGTCTTCTGGGTGATCTCGGCCATCGGCCGGATGTCCGCGACCATCGTGCGGCCGGCGCAGGTGGGCCGGATGCGGAGCTTCTGCTCGACCATCTCGCGGACGAGGCGGGTCACGTCCTCGAAGGCGCGCGGGCCAGCGCCGGGCAAGCCGACGTCGCAGGTATCGACGCCGACCTGATCGAGCAGGTGCAGGATCTCGAGCTTGTCCTCGATGGCGGGATCCACGACCGACGGGTTCTGCAGGCCGTCGCGCATCGTCTCGTCGTGGAGCTCGAAGCGCCCCTTGAGGACGACGGGCGCGCGGCGTTCGATCGTGTTCCAGTCGTAGATCAGGCCATCTTTCTGCATCGGGGAAGATAGTAGATGGGGTCGCACCGTTCCGCTACGCCGCTCCACACGACCCCTTGCTCAGCCCTTGCGGGACGCCCTCGGTCGACGGAAGCTTCGCCGTCGTGCTCAAGCGCCTGAACCGCCTCGGCCGGGAGCTCGGCCGCGAGACGCGCGCGGCGCTGCGGCAGGGACATCTCATCGCCACCGCAGGACGCCCCGCGACGGAGCGAGGACCGCGTCACGTCGTGTTCGTGCATGGGTTCATGGCGCATGGGCGGGTCTTCGCGCCGCTGCGCGCGCACATCGAACGGGAAACGGGTCACACCACCTCGGAGGTGAGCTACGGCCCCCTCGAGCGCTTCGAGGTGGTCGCCGAGCGCGTCGCCCGCGAGCTCGACGAGGCGGCCCGACACGGGCCCATCGCGGCCGTGGGGCACTCGCTCGGCGGGTTGCTACTCCGCTGGAGCGTCCAGGTGCTCGGCGCGGGGCCGAGCGTGGAGCGCCTGATCACGCTCGCGACCCCGCATCGAGGCACGGCGGCCGCGAAGGTCGGGATCGTTCCGCTCGCGAAGGCGATCGCCCCCGGCTCGCCGATCCTGAACGAGCTCGATCGGACCACCGAGCGCGCGGCCCACATCGCCACCACTGCCCTCGTCGCCGGCGCCGACCGGATGATCCTGCCGCCGGCGAGCGCCGCGCTGCCGGGTGCGGAGGTGCACTGGCTCGACGGCGTCGGGCACAACGAGATGCTCTTCCACCCCGAGGTCTTCGCGAAGGTCGTGGGAGCGCTCCAGCGTCCGCGGCGCGGTTGAGACACGACCGTTGCATCGACGGGCCGTGGCAGCCACCCTGCCCGCGTGACGTTTCCCGCGCTGTCCTTCGCCACGCCCCGCAAGCTTCCCTCCAGCAAGGAGCTGAGCGGCCGGGTCGTGGTGCTCGACCTCGCGTTCGCCGCGGAGGGGACCGGCACCTCGTTCGAGAAGGTCACCAAGCGGCTGATCGACGGCCTCGGGCCGCGGCTCGCGCTCTGGGTCGATCACCACGATCATGCGCTGCACGACGTCTACGCGAAGGACGCTCGCTTCGTGCTCGCGAAGAAGAGCGAGCACGGCGCGTGTCCCGAGATGATCGTCCCCGATCTCGTGGCGCGCGCAGGCCCGATCGACACGATCGTATGCCACGGCGACTTCGACGGCTTGATGTCGGCGGCGAAGTGGATTCGCGGTGGCCGCGAGCCCTACCCCGGCGCGGACGCCGACGCGCGCGCGATCGACACGCGCACCGGGACGCCGAGCGAGCTCGGGCTCACCGTCGACCGGGCACTCCGCGGCAGGCCGAAGGACGACGCGCTGAAGGGGCTCGTGGTGCGCTTCTGGGTGGACGGCGCCGGCGATCGGGGGCTGCTCACCGAGCTGCGGGCCGCGGCGGAATCGATGCGGCGGCTCGAGGAGGCGGCCCAGGTCCTGGCACGCCGCTACGAAGTCGAGGGCGACGTCGCGGTCTGCGATGCGCGCGGCGCGAAGGTCTATTACGACAAGACCGAGTTGCTGTTGCTCGGTCAGCAGCGGGCGAAGATCGCGATCGTTCACGACGAGAGCACGGTGACCCTGGCCGCTGGCTTCGACAGCGGCGTCGATTTTCTGCGCTTGCTCGATCTCGCGGGCGGAATGCCGACGCGGGTGAGCGTGCCGGCTGCGAGGCTCGGCGAGGTCCTCAGCCGGCTCGGCCTGCGTCCGCGAAACGACTGAAGACAGCGGTGATGTCGGGCTTTACGGGCGCCATGGGCCGGGCGAAGATTGCGGCATGCGCCGCGTGGTCCTCGCCCTGTCTCTGCAACTCGTCGCCTGCGGGCGAATGAACCCTCCGGGCCCGGCGGACGCGGGTCTCGACGCAGCCGTCTTCGACGGCGGCGGACGCGACGGCGGCATGACGACCGATGCGCCTGCCGGCGACGGCGGCCGCGACGCTGCGAGCACCGACGCGGCAGGACGCGATGGGGGTGCCCGCGACGCCGCGCGCGACACGGCCGCGGCGATGTGTCCGGAGACCGACCTCGGTTCGATGGAAGGCGCCCGCATCGCCACCGGGTCGACCAGCGGCGCGCCCGGGCGCCACACGGCCTCGTGCGCGTCGGGCGAAGCGAGTCCGGTGCGCACCTTCCGCTGGACGGCGCCGCGGGCAGGTACCTTCGTGATCGACACGCTGGGCTCCGAATTCGACACGGCCCTGGTCGTGCGGGCCGCGACCTGCGACGGGCGCGAGCGCGGCTGCGCCGACGACACCGATACCGAGCTCGCATCCAGCCTCGCCCTGACGTTGGCCGCAGGCGACGTCCTGGCCGTGCTGGTCACCGGGTACGACGGTGCCGAGTCGGGCAACTTCGTGCTCTCCATCCGGGAGGGCGTCGCCGACGAGACGGGGCGCTGCGGAAACGGAGACGACGACGACTTCGATGGAGCCTCCGACTGCGACGACGCGGACTGCAGCGGCGAGCCGGCGTGCACCGAGATCGACTGCGCCAACGGAGTCGACGACGACGGAGACCTCGCCATCGACTGCGCCGATTTCGACTGCGCGTTCGACCCGGCATGTACGGAAGTCTGCAGCAACGGCGTCGACGACGATGGCGACGCGGCGATCGACTGCACGGACTTCGATTGCGCGCGGGACGCTGCCTGCTTCGAGGATTGCGGCAACGGGACCGACGACGACGGCGACGGCGCGACCGACTGCGAGGATGCCTTCTGCGGCGGCGATCCGCGCTGCGTCGAGATCGACTGCACGAACGGGGTCGACGACGACGGCGACGGCCTCACCGACTGCGACGACTTCGAGTGCGTCCGCGATCCGGGATGCGGGCCGATCGTGGGCGGCTGCGGGTCGATCCTCTGCAGGCCGCCGCTCGAGTGTGTCGAGTGTCCTTCCGGGCCCACCTGCGTCCCGGTAGGCGGCGGCTGCTGACGGGGTCGACGCATCGCCCGTTGACACGCCGCGGCCGGCCCTCCATCGTCGCGCCGCCATGACGCTCGTGATCACTGGCGCGCGGGTCATCGACCCGAAGAACGACCGCGACGAAGTCTGCGATCTCGTCCTCGAGAAGGGGCGCGTCAGCCGCGTTGGGCCGGGCGCCGCGGAGGGCGTGAGCGGCGCGTCCGTGCGGCACATCGATGGCCGGGGCCGCTGGGCGGTGCCAGGCTTCATCGACCTGCATGTGCACCTCCGCGAGCCGGGGCAGGAGTACAAGGAAGACATCGCCTCGGGCCTGAAGGCTGCGGCCGCCGGTGGCTTCACCGCGGTCTGCGCGATGCCCAACACGAAGCCGGTGAACGACACCCGGGCGATCACCGAGATGATGGTGGCGCGGGCGCGGAGCGTGGGCGGCGCGCGCCTGTTCCCGTTCGGGGCGATCACGATGGGAAGCAAGGGCGCCGAGCTCACCGAGATGGCGGACCTGAAGGAGGCCGGCGCGCTCGGCGTGAGCGACGACGGGGTGTGCGTGATGAGCGCCGCGGTGATGCGACGCGCGCTCGAGTACGCGCGCACGTTCGACCTGCTGGTCTCGCAGCACTGCGAGGATCACAGCCTCACCGCCGGCGCGCAGATGCACGAGGGCGCCGTGTCGACACGCCTCGGTCTGAAGGGCTGGCCGCGGGAAGCGGAGGACATCATCGTCGCGCGCGACATCCTCCTCAACGAGCGGATCAAGGCCCGCTACCACGTGGCCCACATCTCCACGAAGGGCGCGGCGCGCCTGGTGCGCGAGGCCAAGGCGCGCGGGATCCCCGTCACCGCCGAGGTCACGCCGCACCACCTCGTGCTCACCGACCGCGAGCTCATCGGCTACCGGACCTTCTGCAAGGTCACGCCGCCGCTCCGCGAGGAGGAGGACGTCGAGGCGATGCGCGAGGCGCTGCGGGACGGAACGATCGACTGCATCGCGACCGATCACGCGCCGCACAGCTCGCTCGAGAAGGACTGCGAGCTCGCAGCGGCCTCCCCGGGGATGATCGGCCTCGAGACGACGATCCCGGTGCTGCTCGGGCTGGTGCGCGAGGGGCACCTGAGCGCCCGGCGCCTCGTCGAGACGCTGACGGCGGCGCCGGCGCGGATCGGACGCATCGAGGGCGGCAGCCTCGGGGTCGGCGACCGCGCGGACGTCGCGCTGATCGACCCCGAGAAGCGCTGGACCGTCGATCGCGCGAGCATCGTGAGCAAGCAGATCAACAGCCCCTGGCTCGGCCGCGAGGTGACCGGGGCCTGCGTCACGACGATCGTGGCGGGAGAGGTAGTGTTCGGAGCATGAGCGGAGAGCGCGCGCACCTGGTCCTCGCGGACGGCACCGTCTTCGAGGGCGTGGCCTTCGGAGCCCCGGGCCGTACGGTGGGCGAGATGGTCTTCACGACCGGCCTGACCGGCTACCAGGAGGTCCTGACGGACCCCTCGTATTGCGGGCAGATCGTGGCGATGACCGCGCCGCAGATTGGCAACACCGGCACGACCGGTGAGGACGACGAGGCCGCAAGGCCGTGGGTCGCGGGGTTCGTGGTGCACGAGCTGAGTCCGGTGACGAGCAACTGGCGCAGCTCGCTCGGACTTGACGAATACCTGAAGCGGCACGGCATCGTGGGCATCGCCGGGCTCGACGTCCGCGAGCTGACCCGGCACCTGCGCGATCACGGCGCGCAGATGGCCGCGATCGGGACGGAGGGGGTCGAGGTGCTCCACGCGGCGGCGAAGGGCGCACCCTCGATGGCCGGGCGCGACCTCACCGGCGAGGTCTCCTGCAAGGCGCCGTTCGACTGGACGAAGGGCCATGGTGAGTGGGCGCTCGCCGACCGCGAGGCGAAGCACCACGTCGTCGCCTTCGACTTCGGCATCAAGGGGAGCATCCTCCGCTGCCTCGTCGACCACGGCTGCCGGGTGACGGTCGTGCCGAGCACGACGAGCGCCGCCGACGTGCTCGCGCTGAAGCCGGACGGCATCTTCCTCTCGAACGGCCCCGGGGATCCGGCGGCGGTCGCTCACGCGATCGCGGCGATCCGAGAGCTGGTCGGTACGAAGCCGATCTTCGGCATCTGCCTCGGGCACCAGATGCTGGCCCTCGCGCTCGGCGGCTCGACCTACAAGATGAAGTTCGGACACCGAGGTCTGAACCACCCGGTGAAGGATCTGAGCACCGGGCGGATCGAGATCACCTCGCAGAACCACGGCTTCGCAGTCGACGTCGACTCGCTGGCCGGCAAGTGCCGGATGACCCACGTGCACCTGAACGACGGGACGTGCATGGGGATCGAGCACGAGGCCTCGGGCGCATTCTCGGTGCAGTACCACCCCGAGGCGAGCGCCGGTCCGCACGACTCGCGCTACCTCTTCGCGCGCTTCATCGAGCGCATCGAACGGGCCAAGGCCTGAGCGAGCTGGACGACGAGGAGGCCTCCGAAGAGGCGCTGCCGCCCTGGCCCGAGCGCCTGCGCGTCGCTGCCGGCGACTCGGCGCGGGCGCTCCGGCTCGTGTGGGGCACGCACCGCGGCTTCACCGTGCTCGCGGTCCTGCTTGGTGCGATCGGCGCAGCGCTTCCTGCTGCCATCGCCTGGGCGGGACGCGCGCTCGTGGACGCGGTGGTACGGGCCGGCGATGGCGAAGTCGGAGCGCGGCGCGAGGCGCTGACGTGGGTGCTCGTCGAGCTCGGGCTCGTGGTCGGACTGCACGCCGCGAACCGGGGCGGTGAGCTGGTGAGCGAGCTGCTCCGCGCGCTCGTGGGAGAGCGGGTCAACGAGGAGATCCTCGAGCGGGCACTCTCCCTCTCGCTCGCCGACTTCGAGCGGCCGGAAACCTACGACGAGATGACCCGGGCGCGCCGCGAAGCGAGCTACCGGCCGACGCAGCACGTCGACAACCTCTTCTCGCTCGTGGAGCAGCTCGCATCGCTCGGCGTCCTCTCGGCGCTGCTCGCCACCATCTCGGGTTGGGCCGTGCTGCTGGTCCTCGTTTCGGCGATCCCGGGCTTCGTCGCGAGCACGCGCTTCGACAAGGAGGCGTTTCGTCTGTTCTCCTGGAAGACCCCGGAGACGCGACGGCAGAACTACCTCGAGATGGTGATGGCGCGCGCCGACCACGCCAAGGAGGTCAAGCTCTTCGAGCTGGGCCCGACGCTGCTCGGACGCTACCGCGCGATCTTCGAGAAGCTCTGGGGCGAGGATCGCCGCCTCATGATCCGGCGCGCGACGTATGGAGCGCTCGTCGCCGAGCTCGGGACGCTCGCGTACTACGGCCTCTACGGCTGGGCCGTGTACGAGGCGGTCTCGGGACGCCTCGGCGTCGCCGACCTCACGCTCTGCGTCGTGGTGCTCAGGCAGGGGCAGAGCGCGGTGCAGGGCGCGCTCGGGCTGACGGCGCGCATCTGGTCGGACCGCGAGTACCTGCGGACCCTGTTCTCGTTCCTCGAGCGGACGGCAGCGACGGGGCCGCGCGGCACGGCAACGGAGGGACCGCTCCCGGGCGACGGGATCCGCTTCGAGGACGTGGGGTTCAGCTATCCCGGGGCAAAGTCTCCGACGCTGGAGGGCGTCAGCCTGCACTTGCCTGCACGCAAGAAGCTCGCGCTCGTGGGCGAGAACGGCGCAGGCAAGACCACGCTCATCAAGCTGCTGACGGGCCTCTACGAGCCGACGAGGGGGCGGATCCTGCTCGACGGTCGACCCCTGCAGGAGTGGGACGAGCACACGCTGAGGCGTCGCATCGGGGTCATCTTCCAGGATTTCGTGCAGTACCAATTCACCGTCGGCGAGAACGTCGGCGTCGGGGACGTCGAGGCCCTCGAGGACGAGGCGCGCTGGGCCAAGGCGGCCGAGCTCGGGATGGCCACCGAGGTGATCGAGAAGCTGCCCGCGGGCTTCCACACCCAGCTCGGCAAGTGGTTCGAGGACGGACGCGAACTCTCGCTCGGGCAGTGGCAGAAGGTCGCGCTCTCGCGAGCGTTCATGCGGCAGAGCGCGGACATCCTGGTCCTCGACGAGCCGACCGCGTCGATGGATGCGGAGGCCGAGGCCCGGATCTTCGCCCGCTTCCGCATGCTCACCGCCGGCAAGAGCGCGATCCTCATCTCGCACCGCTTCTCCACGGTCCGCATGGCCGACGAGATCGCCGTGCTCGCAGGCGGCCGGGTGATCGAGCAGGGCTCGCACGCGGAGCTGATGACGAAGAACGGCCGCTACGCCGAGCTGTTCACCATGCAGGCCCAAGGCTACCGCTAGCGGGGGCCGCCGCCGTGGGGACCCACGGGCGCCGCTCAGCGGGCGAAGACGCTGGCGTCGTCGCGGAACGACTTGAGTTCGATCGCGTTGCCGCTCGGGTCCCGCAGGAACATCGTGGCCTGCTCGCCGACCTCGCCGGCGAAGCGGATCTTGGGCTCGAGGAGGAACACCGCGCCCCGCTCTTGGAGGTGGTCCCGGAGGGCGTGCCACTCGGCCCACGGCAGGATCAGGCCGAAATGGCTCGCGGGGATGGCGTCTCCGTCGACCGGGTTGGTGGACGCCGGGTGCGCAGAGACCTCGACGAGGTGCGCGGTGAGCTGGTGGCCGTAGAAGTCGAAGTCGATCCACCGCTCGTCCGTGCGCCCGATCCGGCAGCCGAAGAGGTCCACGAAGAATCGCTCGGTGGCGGGCAGGTCGGTGACCGGGAACGCGAGGTGGAAGCGGGGCCGCTCGGACATCGGGGCGATGCTAGCCGACGCACGCCGAGCGTGGGACGACGGCCCGAGAAGTGGTAACTCCCGCCCCCATGTCGACCCAGTTCGTCGAGGAGGTGCGCCGCGCGGTGGATCGTCACCTCGCCTCGTTCTTCGCCCAGGAGCGCGAACGTGCGCGCGCGTTGTCCGGCGACGCCGCGCTCGTCGAGGCGCTCGCCGAGTTGACGATGCGCGGGGGCAAGCGACTTCGGCCGGCCGTCCTCGTCGCTGCCTACCGTGCCGTGAAGGCCGATGGGGCGCTCGACGACGTGCTCTCGGCCTGCTCGGCGCTGGAACTGCTCCAGACGTACTTGCTCGTCCACGACGACTGGATGGACAGAGATGATGTGCGGCGGGGCGGCCCGAGCGTGCACGCGGCGCTGCGGGCGCAGGTCGGGGATGCACACCTCGGCGACGCGCTCGCAATCCTCGCTGGGGATCTCGGCAGCGCGTACGCGTGGGAGCTGCTCTTCGGCACGAAGATCATGCAGCCCCCTACCCCCGAGGTGCTGCGGGCCTTCTCCACGATCCAGCGCGAGGTCGTGCTCGGACAGCAGCTCGACGTGATGGGCTCACCGGAGGTGGGGCTGATGCAGCGGCTGAAGACCGGCAGCTATACGGTGCGCGGGCCGCTGCGGCTCGGCGCGCTGCTCGCCGGGGCGCGCGAGGACGGGCCGGAATTGCGCGCCCTCGAGGCCTTCGCCGAGCCGCTCGGTGAGGCCTTCCAGATCGCCGACGATCTCCTCGGCACGTTCGGGGATCCCGTGAGAACGGGCAAGCCTGCGGGCAACGACCTGCGGGTCGGCAAGCGCACCTCCCTCGTGCTCGCGGCCGAGCAGCGCCTCGGCCCGACCGAGCGCACGCCGCTGAGCCGGGTGCTCGGCAACCCGCGCGCGACGAACGAAGAGGTAGCGGAGGCAACCCGCTTGCTCGACGAGTCCGGCGTGCGGGCGCACATCGAGGCTCGGATCGAGGGCCTCGTAGCGCAGGGCGACGGGGCCCTGGCGAGCCCGGCACTCAGCGCAGAGGGGCGAACGATGCTGGCTGGACTCGCCCGCATCCTGGCCCACCGAAGCGCCTGACGGCGGACGGTTGCCTGTGCGCGCCGCGACCGGAGCGCGGGCGGCAAGGGTCAGTCCATGTCGAGGCGCAGCCCGCCGCCGCCGCCGCCGAGGCTGCCGCCGCGGCCACCCCGGCGGCCGCCCCCGAGCGAGAGGCTCGACGGGTCTCCGAGCATGAGGGTCGTGCCGCCCTCGCCACGTGGCTCTTCGCCCTCGTCCTCGTCGAGCTCCGCGTCGAGCGGCTCGTCCGCCAGCGCGTCGTCCTCGTCTCCCAGCAGTCCCGATTCGAGGGAGAGGCGCAGCTCGCCGCTCCCCTCTGCGGCCGCCTCGAGCTCCTCGTCGGAGAGTTCCTCGTCGTCGGGCGCCTCGAGGGCCGTCGGTCCGAGCAGCTCTCGGATGAGCTCCTCCATGCGCTCGCGGCGCTCCGCGGGCGTCGCGTCGAGCACCGCGCGGGCCTCCCGGCGCATGTCGTCGTACTCGGCCGCCTGCCGGTAGATGCGGGCGGCCATCAGGCGTGCCTGCAGGTCCCCGGCGTTGGCCTCCACCGAGCGCCGCGCGTAGTCGACGGCACGCTCGAGCTCTCCCGTCCCAGCGAAAAAGGTCGCCCAGAGACCGGGCAGGACATGCAGGTTCGGGTCGAGTCGCTCTGCCGTCCGCAGTTCCTCTTCCGCCTCGTCCGGCTCGGCGTTCGCGAGGTGGAGCGCCGCGAGGGTCGCGTGCGCGCCAGCGAAGTCGGGGAACTCCTCGAGCGCCGCGGTCACTTCGCGCTGCGCGTCCTCGTACTCCCCCTGCGCGATGTAGAGACCTGCGAGGAGGTTGTGGCGCGGACCGTCGGAGCGGAGCTGCGCGGCCGCCTCGAGCTCCGCGAGCGCCTCGGTGGGGTTGCCCGAGGCGAGGAGAATCGCTCCACGCACGGCGCGCACCGCCGGGGACCGAGGGCACAGCGAGAGCGCGTCGCCCGAGACCTCGACCGCGCGCTCAGGGTCGGTCTCGCGGACCATCAGCTGCAGCGCGCGCAGCGAGATCGCGGCCCCGACCGCCTCGACGTCGGTGATGACCCGATAGTCCTCCTCCTCGGGCTGCGCGTCGTGGCCGGCCCACGGATCGTACAGCGTCGGATCCCCCTCCCCGACCTCTCCGTCGTACACCGCGACGCCGTAGTAGCCGAAGTGGCCGGCCGGATCAGGCGGCGCATCGTCGCCGGGAAAGCGGTGGATCTCCGCGAGCATCGCGTCGATGCCCTGAGAGCGGAGCGCAGCCACCATGATCGCGGCGGCCTCGAGGGGATAGAGGCGGGCCCGGGCATCCTCTTCGCCGAGCCACTCGAAGGCCGCCGCGGCGGTCGCGGGCGGAGCCTCGCGGGGCACGCCCATCGACCACCGGACGAAGCGCTCCTCCTCGGCCTTCTGCCGGAAGGCCGCGAGCAGCGCGGCAGCGCGGTCGGTCGGGCCGGTCTCGCCGCGCACCGCAGCGCTCGCGAACCCCTCGATCGCCTCGCCCGGGTCGAGGAGCGAGGCGAGCCCGTGAGCGTCCGCGTGTTCGGCGCGCAGGTAGCCCTCCAGCTCGCTTGGCTCGAGGGGCCGAAGCGGGGCGTCTCCCTCGACGGCCGTCGGCTGCGAGGAGCGCCACACCGCGTAGCCGCCGAGAAGCACGACCAGGACGCCGCCGACGGCCGCTGGGACCAGCCAGGGCCGCTCCGGCGCCTTCGCCTTGCCGTCCTCGATCTTCTCGAGACCGGTCACCCGCATGCACTTCGGGCAGCGGAGCTTCTTCGCGTCGTCCGCGTCGTGCTCGAAGCGGGTCTCGCAGTTCAGGCAGAGGTAGCGCATGGTCGGCGGTCGTTATGGCCCACGGGGGGCGCACCGCAACACGCACGCAGAACCCGGGGCGCCTCGCGCGAGGCCCGGCTACGGACGAGCGCGCTGCGGCTCAGCGGGCGACGGGCTTGCCGTCCGAGGAGCGGGCCGTGCCGAACTCCGCGGCGAGCGCGTCGTCCCAGCGATCGGCGACACGGCCGACGCCCCGGATGGCCCCTTCGACCTCGGACGCGTCGAGGTCGAGCACGGTCCGCTCGACGATGACGACCGCATCGTCGCCGAAGAGCCCGAACGCCGCGCCCTGCAGCTCCCGCGCGTTGAGCTCGAGGAGGCGCCGGAACAAGGCGGAGGCCTTGGCCGCGTCGTCGGGGACGCGGACGACCGGGGCGACGACCCTCAGGGTCCCTTCGGCGCCGCCGCCGTGGACGGCCACGATCACCCGCGCGCTGCCGCGCTTGAGCGCGTAGGCGACGGTGCTCGCGTCCCCGGGGATCGCGGCCGAGGCCGGATCGATCCCGAGCTTCTGGATGGTCTCCTCGACGAGTTTGCGCGCACGCTGGGCTTGGTCGGTCATCGGAACGGGAGGTTCGCGGAAGCGGCTCCCGTGGTCAACCCACAGGGGCGGCGCGGCGTCGTCGCGGGCTCTATGGTCCGTCGATGCTGCCGCCCGAAGGCCTCGGTGCCCCCGAAGGTCCGCGACGTCCCGCCCCTGCCGCGATGCGCGGGCCACGCGCGCCGATCGTCACGTGGAGCCTGCTCAGCGCGCTGGGCGGCGTGTTCGCGCTCGAGGTGCTCTGGGGCGACGCGGGGCCGCGGACCTTGCTCGCGATGGGCGCGAACGTCCCGGCGCTCACCCGCGGCGGGGAGGTCGAGCGGTTGCTCGCGGCGACGACGCTGCACGTGACGCCGGCGCACGCGGTGATGAACCTCTACGTGCTCTGGGCCCTCGGCGTCGGTCTCGAGCGGCTCTTCGGCCGCACCCGCTTCATCGTGCTCTATTTCCTCTCGGGCCTCGGCGGAGCGATCGGCACGACGCTCTTCGGCGGTCCGGGCGGCTCGGCGGGTGCGTCGGGGGCCATCTGGGGGTTGCTGGTGGCCGCCGCGGTGCTCGCGTTCCGTCGCATCCCGGGGATGCATCCGGCCGCGGTCGCGGCGGCGCGGCGCAGCGCGATCACGAACCTCCTCTTGAACGTCGGCATCTCGTTCCTGCCGGGGATCGACCGCTGGGCCCACTTCGGCGGCGGACTTGCGGGCGGCCTGCTGGTCGGGCTGGGGATCCTCGTGCCGCCCTCGCTGCTCCGCGCCCGCGGCGAGGCGGAAGACCCGCTGCACGAGCGGTCGCTGCAGGCCGTCGCGGTGTTCCTCGTGCTCGCGACGCTCGGAAGCGTCGCGGTCGCGTGGTGGCGGGGCGAGCCCTGGTGGCTCGCCGAAACGTCCACGCTGGCCCCCTGACGCGACACCGATGCCGCACGAATCGCGAACGATACTCTGCCGCGAGCCTCCTCGATGAACGACGGCGATCGACGCAGCAAGCGCTTCGGCTGGACCTCGCTGCTCGCGTGGGCGCTCGCCGGGCTCGGGATCGAGGCGGCGCTGGGCTGGAAGCTCCCGTGGCTGCTCGACGACGAGCTGGCCCGCACGCTGCTGCGGCTCGGTCATGCGCACGGCGTCGGGCTCTCGCTCGTCGCCATCGCGCACGAAGCGCTCGCCTCCCCGCTCTTTCCCGCGGACGACCGCCGCGCGCTGCGAGCGGTGCAAGCCGCGGCGGTGCTCGTCCCGCTGGGATTCTTCGGCGGGGCCTTCGGTCACCCGGAGGGGGACCCGAGCGTGGCGGTGCTGCTGGTGCCGCTGGGGGCGCTGGCGCTCGTCGTCGGGCTCGGCCGTACCGCGCAAGCGGCGTGGCGCTGAGCGCGGCTCACTCGGCGGGCGGAACCGCAGCGGTCAGGGTGATCTCGGGATCCTCGTCCTCGGCGGCCATCGCCGCCTCGACGAGGGGCGCGCCCAGCGTGGCGCCCGAGAGGATCGCCTCGCAGAGCGAGCCGAAGTCGTAGCCCGCGCCGCCGGCCATCTTGGGCACGAGCGAGGTCGGGGTCATGCCGGGCAGCGTGTTCACCTCGAGGACGTACTCGTTCTCGCCCTCGGTCACGAGCAGATCGACGCGGGTCACGCCGCGGCAGCCGAGCGCGCGGTGGGCGCGCTCCGCGAGATTCAGAACGCCGCGGTAGCGCGTGGGCGCGAGGCGCGCGGGGAAGAAGTAGTCGCTCTGGCCCTTCTGGTACTTCGACTTGTAGTCGTAGAACTGGCCCTTCGGCACGATCTCGATGGCGCCGAGCGCGCGGCCGTCGAGGACCGCGACCGAGACCTCACGGCCGCCGACGAAGCGCTCGACGAGCACGGAGCGATCGAAGCGCGCGGCGTCCTCGACCTGCGCCTTCAGCTCGGCGAGATCGTTCGCGCGGCCCGAGCCGACGCTCGAGCCGGCGCGGCGCGGCTTCACGAAGACGGGGAAGCCGAAGCTGCCGTGCACCTCCTCGATGCGATCGACGTCGTCACCATCGACCACGTAGTACGGAGGCGTCGGCACGTTGTAGAGGCGGAAGAGCTCCTTGCTCTTGAGCTTGTCCATCGCGAGCGCGCTCGCGAGCACGCCCGAGCCGGTGTAGGGGATGCCCATCAGTTCGAGCAGGCCCTGGATGCAGCCGTCCTCGCCGTAGCTCCCATGCAGGGCGAGAAACGCGACGTCGATGGGGTTCTGGCGGAGGACCTGATCGACGTCTCGGTCGACGTAGATCCGGATCACGTCGTGGCCACGCTGCGTGAGCGCCTCCGCGACGGCCTCGCCCGTCTTGAGCGAGATCTCCCGCTCCGGGCCGATGCCCCCGAGGAGGACTCCGATGCGCTTACCGGCGAGCTGATTGTCGTGCGACATGGTTCATGACCTCCGAGCGGTCGTGCGATTCGTACCGACCTCGCTCGCTGTCCGCGGTGCGAAGTTCAGGCCAAGCCGGAAGACCGTCACGTTCTGGGGCTCCCCTCGCGGGCCGTGTCTCGTGGGACACGGCATCGAGGCAACTGCCCCCGTATGCGGAACAATGGCGATGCGGTCAAAAAAACGGACGGGTGGCTACCACGTGACGCGCCGCGGCGCACGGCCGTTCCCCCGTCACGGTCCCTGGAACTGCACCACCGGATAGTCGAACGCGCCGCCGTTGCGGGAGATGAGCAGCACCCGCACCACGTCGCCGCGCCCGACGTGGAGGGCCGAGAGCGCCGCCGGCGCCATGAAGACGAGGTCGGCCCACTCCTCGCCGCTCGCGTGGTGGCAGCGCACCGTCATGCGGTTCTGCACCCCGGCCGGATACGAGCGCCGGCGCCCCTCGCTCGGCTCGACGATCTCGATCTCGCCGGCGTGGCCGATCGCGCACTCCTGGGTCGTGCCGATGAGAGAGGGGTCCGACTCCATCGCGCGGAGGTCGAAGCCACTCGGCGTGGCGACCGTGGAGGCGATGGGCCGCTCGACCCCCTCGGGGGAGCCGCCGAGGAGGCGGACGAAGTCGACGATCGGATAGTCGAAGAAGCCACCGTCCGCGGTTCGGATGCGGAACAGCACACGCTGGCCGGGCTGGACATCGGCCGCGTGGGTCGAGTCCGTCGCGGTGAACTCGACGTCGGCCCAGCTCTCGCCGGTCGGCGCGATGCAGCGGACGCTCATGCGCATCGTGGCACCGGGATCGTAGGGCGAGCCCTCGGCGGGCTCCATCGCGCTCGCCGCGCCGCGCTCGATCGCCTCGAGCCGCAGGGCCGCGACGACGTCGCAGGGGACCTCGGTGTCGAGGTGAACGCCGGGCTGCACGCGCACGAGGCGCAGATCGAAGCCCGCCTCCGGCGAGCCCTCACCCTCGTTGTGCAGGGCTGGCTCGGCCTCTGCGAGCGACTCGCCCACCTCGACCGAGGGGCTGCCAGGGCTGCGTTCGCCGAGGTGCTCGGTGTCGGTGTTGATGAACGGGTTGACGCAGCAGCCCGCGAGCCAGGAGGAGCACAGGAGCGGCGTGACGCGCAGCACGGGCGGCGGAGCCCTACGCTCCGCTCCCGGCGCAGTCAACGTTCGGCGGGCGGGGCCGCGCGGATCGCGTAGAGGTGATCGTCGTCGGAGCCCACGTAGAGCGTGCCGTCGAGCCCGAGGACGGGATCGGAGTCGACCCGATCCTCGGTGTCGAAGAGCCAGCGCAGCGCGCCGTCCGGGGTGACCGCGTAGACGTACGAGTCGTCGGCGCCGAAGTAGATGTTGCCGTCCGCATCCACCAGCGGCGCGGTGCCGACGCCGAGATCCGAGCTCGATCCGGCATCCACCGCGAAGCTCCAGCGCTCCTCACCGGTCTCGGCGTCGAGGGACAGGAGCCGCGGGTGGGGCCCGAAGACCGGTACGATGACATCGTCGTTCCGGCCGAGCGCGAGGGGGGCCCGTACGTAGCCGCCGACCTCGGCCCGCCAGCGCTCGGCGCCGTCGCGATCGAGCGCGTGGACCCGGCGATCGTCACCGCCGAAGTAGATGGTTCCGTCGTCGCCGATCACCGGCGCGCTGTCCACGTCGTCGTCGGCGTCGAAGCGCCAGCGCAGCCGGCCATCGCCCGCGATCGCGTACAGGAAATCGTCCTGCGCGCCCACGTAGACGGTCCCGTCGTCGTCGATGGCGGGCGCGGAGTAGATCTTCACCCGGGCGTGAAAGCGCCAGTTCGGAGTGCCGTCCGGGGCGACGGACCAGACGTCCTGCCCCGCGGAGAAGACGATCGACCCATCCGGCGCGAAGGCGATCCCGGTATCGACGTCTCCCTCGGTGCGGAGGAACCACACGACGTCGCCGCTCGCCGCGTCGAGGCAGAAGAAATAGTCGCTGTCGGAGCCGACGTAGAGCCGCCCCGACGCGGGATCGAGGGCCGGAGTGGCGTAGACCGGGCCGCCGAGATCGCGGCGCCAGCGCTCGCGGCCATCGGGATCGATCGCGTAGACGTGGTGATCGAGCGAGCCGACCCAGGCGTTGCCCGCTGCATCGAGCACCGCTGCGCCGGCGACGTTCGCGTGGACGTCGAAGGCCCACCGGAGGGTCGCCGAGACCGGCCCGCGCGCGGCGCTTCGTCCCGTGTGGCGGCGGTCTCCGCGGCACTCGCGGGGCGGTCCGTCGGGGATGGGCGCCATGGAGGCCCCGCCCCGCCGCGCTGCGAGCGGCTCGTCCTCGGCGTCGCCACCGCGGACTCCGTCGACGTCCCTGCGGCGGGCATCGCCGGCACCGCGCTCGACGTAGAGATAGAGCGCGAAGACGCCGACGAGCGCGACGACCCACATGAGCGCAATCGCGAGTTTGCGGCGGTCCACGCGGCGGCGAGGTAGCAGTTGTCGCTCCCGCGGCAAGCGGCGGTCGGTTTCGGCTATCGTCGCTCTCCATGCGGATCCTCTACGGCGTCGTCGGCGAAGGCATGGGGCATGCGATGCGCTCGCGCGTGGTACTCGACCACCTCTTCGCGCAGGGCCACGAGGTGGAGATCATCGCGTCGGGGCGCGCGGCGGACTTCCTCGACAAACGCTTCGGTCCGAAGAGCGAGCACCACGGCGCCGACGTCAACCGCATCCACGGCCTGCACATCGTCTACGAGGAAAACCAGGTGAAGCGCGGGGCGACCCTGTGGTCGAACGTGCTCGCCGGTACCGCGGCGATCCCCTCGCAAATCGCCGCGTACTTCGAGCTCGTCGACGGCTTCCGGCCCGAGCTCGTGATCAGCGACTTCGAGTCCTGGACCTACTACTACGGCAAGGCCCACGGCCTGCCCGTCCTCAGCATCGACAACATGCAGGTCATCAACCGGTGCGTGATCCCCGACGACGTGATCGAGGGACACCGTGCCGACTTCGAGATCGCCAAGGCCTTCGTGAAGGGGAAGCTCCCCTTCTGCTCACACTACCTGATCACGTCGTTCTTTCGTCCGGAGATCCGGAAGGAGAACACCTCGCTCTTTCCGCCCATCTTGCGGCCCGAGATCCTCGCGGCGACGCGGAGCCGGGGCGAACACCTGCTCGTCTACCAGACCGCCGAGGGCAACGACGCGCTCGCCGCGACGCTCGCGGCGACCGGCCTGCCCTGCCGCATTTATGGGATGCGGCGCGCGATCACCGAAGATCAGGTCGAGGGGACGCTCACCTACCGCCCTTTCTCGGAGGCGGGCTTCATCGCCGACCTGAGCTCGGCGCGGGCGGTCATCGCGGGCGGCGGCTTCACCCTGCTCGGCGAGGCCGTCTACTTGCAGAAGCCCATCCTCTCGGTGCCGGTGCGTGGGCAGTTCGAGCAGGTGCTGAACGCGCGCTACCTCGAGAAGCTCGGCTACGGCCGCTACGCGCCGGACCTCGGCGATCCGCAGACGGTGCACGGGTTCGTGGCGGGACTCGGCCCGATGGAAGCGGCGCTCGCGCGCTACGAGCAGGACGGCAACCGCCTGCTCCTCGCGGCGCTCGATGGGCTGCTCGACCGCGCCGCGGCCGGCGTGCTGTGAGGCGCGAGGAAGCGGACGAGGCCGGCCCGCTTTGCGCAGACCGGCCTCGAACGGGTGCGGCCGCGGGGGGCCGCATCGAAGCGCTCAGTAGGCGCGCGGCTGGGGCATCGCGCCGCCGGCGCCGCCGTCCTTCTTGAAGATCGGCGAGCCGATGAGGCCGCCGACCGCCCCGAACGCCGGGCCAACCATGGTGAAGAGGCAGCAGCTCTGGAAGAACGCTCCGGCCGGGTTCGCGTACATCGCCTCCATCTGCGCGAGCTGCTCGGGCGGGATCGACGGGATCGAGCGGTAGAAGTCGATCAGCGCCGAGCCGAGGAGCACGTTGAAGCCGCCCGCGAGCACGCCCGAGAGGACGCCTGCGATGGCGCCGGAGATGAGCCCGAGGACGGCGCCCTCCGCGAAGCCGATCGTCGCGTTCGCCTTGCTCGAGACGTTCATGACGCTGAGCAGGCCGGCGAGCGGAAACCACAGAAAGCAGCAGCAATTGAGGAGCGGGATCGCATCCACGATGCCGAACACGACGCCCCAGATGATGACCGCCGGCAGGTAATGCTGCTTGTTGTCCATGCTTCAGATCTCCTTCGGAGGCGCGCTTGTATCACGCGGCGGGGGCGCCGCGACAGCCCGCCCCCGGGCGACGAGACCGATGCCGACGAACACGAGCCCCGCCGCGAAGGCGAGCCGCGGCGTGAGCGACTCGCCGAGGAAGTACCAGGCCATCAGCGCCGCGAAGGTCGGCTGCGCGTAGATCCACACCGCGACCGTCGACGACGAGGCGTGCCGCAGCGCCCACGCGTTCGTCAGGTAGGTGAAGACCGTCGGCACCAGCACGACGTAGAGCGCGAGCCACCACGTGCGCGCGGAGAGGTCGGGGAGCACCGCGATGGAGCCGAGCTCCGGGAACCAGATCGGCGCGAGCGTGGCGAACGGCAGCGCATACAGGAGCGCGAAGCCGAAGCCCCACGACACGACGACGGTGCTGCCGTGACGGGCCGCGTAGGGCCGGATCAGCACCAGGTAGAAGCCGTACACCAGGGAATTGGCGAGGACCAGGAGGTCGCCGACCAGGGTCTCGACGCCGATCGCGAAGGCCTCGGCCCCGACGAGGTAGCCGACGCCCGAGAACGCGATGGCGGTGCCGAGGAGGGCGAGCGGCGAAGGACGCTCCCGCTCGAGGACGGCCGCGGCGATCATCGTGAAGATCGGGATGGTCGCGACGAGCAGCGTGGCGTGCGTCGCGCTCGTGCTGCGGAGGCCGAGAAGGAAGAGCGCCTGGTTGCCGAAGATGCCGAGCAGCGCAGCGAAGGCGATGCCCCACCTGTCGCGCCAGGGTACGGAGCGCCGCGAGGTCGCGACCGGCAGCGCGGCAAAGACGAGGCTCGCGCCGAGGAGGCGTACGACGACGAGCGACGGCGCGGGCATCTCCCGGAGCACGAGGCGGCCGGCGACCGCGAGCGAGGCGAAGGCGACCTGCACCGCGAAGATCGCGGCGTGCACCCGGATCGCGGACGGAGGAGGCTTCGCATCGGGCGGCATGGCGGGCGTCGATGCGCGCAGCGCGCGCGACGGTCAAGGCGCAACGCGCGCGATCCGGAGGAGCCTCCGCGGCGCACCGGAGCTCGGGACCTCGTAGCGTCGATCGTCGAGGAGGTGCGCATCGGGCGGCAAGAGGGGCGACTCGTCGACCAGCATGAGGACCGACTGCTGCGCGAGGCGGAGTCCGAGGGCCGCCCAGATGGGCGGAGGAAACGTCGCGCGCGACACCGCGAGGTCGAAGGACGGAGCGAACCGCTGGAGGTCCGCGGGCAGGGCCGCGGAGGAAGGGTCGATGCGCGCGGCGCTCACGGCGACCCGGTCCTCGACGTTCGCTGCGCCGACCACGGTGCGGAGAAAAGCGACCCGCTTGGCGAGCGGCTCGGCACAGGCGACCCGCACGTCCGGGCGGACGAGGGCCAGGCCGAGCCCGGGAGCGCCCGCTCCCGTACCCACGTCGAGGACCACCGCGCCAGGCCCGACCATCGGAGCGAGGTGCAGGACGTCGAGCAGCAAGATCTCCACGAGCGCGGCGTCGGTGCGCGCCGCGGTGAGGTCGAGCTTCGCGTTCCAGGCCTTGGCCGCCTCGAGCCATACGAGGAGCCGCGCGCGCGCGTCGGGCTCGACCGCCGCGGAGGCGCGCTGCAGGAGGGCGTCGAGAGCGAGGGAGAGACTCATGGAGCGGGGCGCGGAGAATGCCACGACCCGCCCCGGCCTGCTCTCGACGGGCCCTCCGCGCCGCACTATCACGCGACGCGATGTCCGAGCCCAGCGCCCCCGTGATGCAGGATCGCGGAAGCACGCGCATCGACGGGATCCTCCGCCTCGCCGACCGCGCCTCGCGCCTGCGACCGCTGCCCGAGGTACTCGCCGCGCTGCTCACCGAGTGCACGCAGCTCGTGCCCGCGGAGGTCGCGAGCTTCTACCTGCGCCAGCGCGAAGCCGGACGCGACGAGCTGCTGATGCTCGCCAACGTCGGCTTTCCCGCCGACGCCGTCGAGGCGGTCCGGCTCGAGGTCGGCGAGGGCATCGTGGGCCACGTCGCCCGCACGATGCGGCCGGTCTCGGTCGAGCTCGCGACCGAGCACGCCGCCTTCAAGGCCGTCCCCGGGCTCGGCGAGGAGGACTTCCCCATCTTCCTCGCCGTGCCGCTCCTCGTCGGCCACCGCGCCGAGGGAGTGCTCGTGGTGCAGCGCCGTGCGGGGGCGTTCGACGAGGGCGACGTCGCGCTCGTCGCCGCGCTCACGATGGCCTTCGGGCTCGCGATCGAGCGCGCGCGCGCGCGCCGCACCGAGGACGACGCCTCGGCTTCGCACCACCCGGCCCGGCTCGAGGGACGCCCCGTCGCGCCCGGCGCCGAGCTCGGACGCATCGAGACCTTGCCGACCTTCGAGGGGCTCGCGGCGATCGAGCGCAAGCAGGCCTCCCGCGGGCGCGTGGACGACGGGAAAGAACGTCTGCGCCGGGTGCGGGCGGCGCTCGAGGAGCTCGTCGCCGCGTTCTCCAAGGTCCGCAAGCGCGTCGAGCCGGCGCTCACGCCGGCGGAGCGCGGCGCGCTCGCAAGCCTCGCGTTGCTCGAGGCGGATGGCCGTCTGGTCGAGGCGATCGAGCGTGAGGTACCGGGACAGAACCTCGCGCTCGCGCTGCGACGGGTCGCGCGGGACTACGCGCAGGCCGCGATCCGCACCGGCGACGACGCACGGCTCGCCGAGCGCTCGGACGAGGTCGAGGAGCTCTGCCGCCTCGTGGCCGCGCGGGCGATCGGGGTCCGCTGCCCGGGAAGCCAGGCGGTGCTGGTGCTGCCGGAGCGCCTCTCCGCGCTGGTCACGCTGGCGGCCGTGGCGCAGAAGACCGCCGCGATCGCGGTCTGCGACGCGATCGCCGACGACTCCCTCGGTGCCGCCCTCGCGCGGGCGGCCGGGCTGCCGGTCGTGGCCGACGTGGGCGGACTCTACGCGTGGGCGCGCGAGGGCGACGTGCTGCTCGTCGATGGGGACGACGGTACGGTGCGGGTGAGCCCGTCGGCGACGCAGATCGCCCGCTTCCGGCAGCGCGAGCGCGGCCGCCGCGAGGGCTGAGCGTGAGCTGGCTGGGCGAGGCGTGGCCTCTCGTCGCCCTCGCGCTGTTCGGGCTCGCTGCGCTCGCGTGGCGCGAGATCCGGGTCGTCGCGCTCCGAGCGCGGCCGCGGCGCACCTACGCGGAGGAGCACCGCCTCGAGACCGAGGACGGCGCGTCGATCGAGCTGCGGCGACTGCCGCCCGGCGCCGAGCGTTCCGCCTTGCCTCCGGTGCTCTGCGTGCATGGCATCGGCATCGACCACCACAACGTCGACATGTTCGAGGACCGCTCGATCGCGCGGCACCTGCAGCGGCGCGGGCGGGACGTGTGGCTCCTGACGCTGCGGAGCGGGGTTCGCGCGCCGTATCGGCGTGCCGCGCGGACCAGCTTCGACCGCATGGCGCGTCACGACGTACCGCTCGCGATCCGAGAGGTGCTCGCGCGAACCGGTGCGGCCGAGCTCGACTACCTCGGCTTCTCGATGGGCGGAATGCTCGCCTACGCGGCGCTCGGGTGCGTGCTGCCACGCGGCCTCGTCGCGCGCGTCGCCATCATGGGCTCGCCGGGCATCGTCGTGCCGCCCGAGCCGATCAGCCGCTTTCTCGCACACGTCATCCCGCCGCTCCTCGTGCCCCACTTGCCGCTCGAGTCGATCTGCCGTCTGCTCGCGCGTCCCGCGGCGTCGCTGATGACCCCCATCCACGCCCGCCTCGTCCATCCAGCGAACATGGACCGAAGCGACTACCGCGCGGTGATGGCGACGATCGCGAGCATCCCGCGGCCGCTGCTCCGCGACTTCCAGCGCTTCGTGCGGCACGGGGGCGAGCTGCGCTTCGAGGGGCGGTCGGTGCTCGGCGCGCTGAGCGAGCTCGATCTGCCGCTGCACGTCGTCGCAGGCGAACTCGATCACGTTGCGCCCCCCGCCGCGGTGAAGGCTGCCTTCGACGCCTGGGGCATGGCCCGTTCATGCGCGGACAAGACGTTCTGGATCGCCGGAACGGAGAGCGGCGCCCGCCACGGCTACGGACATGGCGACCTCGCGATGGGCCTGCGGGTCGACGCCGAGGTGCTCACGCGCGTCGGCGACTTCCTCATGCGGATCGGACGGTGAGGGCCGTGGTCGCCTGCCTCGCCGTCGCGGGCTGCAGCGCGGCGCCGCTGTGCCCGGAGGGCCATCATCGAGACCCCGCGCGCGCAGCAGAGATCGTGCGGCGGCTCGGAGGGACGCCCGAGGGTGCGGAGCTCGCCGCTCTGCTGCCCGGTACAGGAGGGCTCTGCTTCGGGGCGGGAGCGCTCGACGTGATCACGGCAGAGCGGACGCTGCTCCTGTCCGAGGCGATGGAGGCCCCCGAGGCGGCGGCGCGGACGGGGCACCTCCTCGTGCACGCGCGGGACGGACTCCCGATGCCCTCGTCCATTCCTCCAGGGGCCGACTGCCAGGCGCTGCTCACCGTGGCGCTCGACCGGGAAGCCGAGGCCCACCTCGTCGAGTGGCGTCTGCAGCACGCGCTCGGCGCATCACCGCGCCTGCACGCGTTCGAGTTCGACCACGAGCTGCTCGGCCTGCCCGAGGGGGCGCGGCGCGACGCGGTGCGGGCCTACCTCGCGGGACACCCGACCGGGGCACCCGGCATCGACGGCCTCGCCGCAGGCTATCTCTCCCGCTGCCTGCGTGAGCGCTGAGGCGAGGGACGGGCACCGCTGCGCGTCACTCCGCGGCCGCGTCCTCCCGATCCGGATCCCACTCCGGAGCGCCTGCGAGAAAGGGCTCCCACTCCGGGTAGCGCGTGCTCGGTGCGGCCATCCAGAGGGCCATGCTCCAGCTCGGCCGGGATGGACGGGCGCGCAGCGACATGCCGGCCTCCTCGGGCGTGCGGCGTCCCTTCGCGAGGTTGCACGGATGGCAGGACGTCGCGAGGTTCTCCCAGCTCGAGCGACCGCCGCGTGACCGGGGCAGTACGTGATCGAGGTTCAGTTCGCGCGCGCCGGGCCGGACCCCGCAGTACTGACAGGTGAAGCCGTCGCGGAGGAAGATGTTGCGCCGCGACAGCCGCATCGGCGCCTGCGGCACCCGGGCATAGCTGCCGAGGAGCAGCACGCGCGGCACCCGCACCGGGCCGCGGGGCGTGCCGACCGTCTCGTCCTCGGGCTCGGGCTCGGCGCGTGCCCATCCCTCCCAGACGTGCGGCTCGAAGCGGCGATCGAGGGCGCGGGCGCGGCCGATGTAGAGCAGCAAGAAGGCCTGCTTGGCCGAGGTGATCCGGACGGGCTGGAAGTGCCGGTTCAAGACCAGCACCGGCGCATCGAGCCCCGTGCGTGTCACCCGCGACCGCACGAGGTCCCTTCCGGCTGTCCCGCTCGAGCCGCTCACGGGGCGTATCGTACCACCGGCTGAGGCCGAGCCCGGGCGCCCGCCCGTTGCACGCATGCCGCGCCGCTCCTACATGGTCAGCCCCCGCGATCACGACCGTGTACGAGGAAGATCGTCCCAGCCTGCCGCCCCTCTCTTCGCCCGGGGCCATCGAAGCTGCCTCCGGCGGAGGGCCGCGGACGATCGCGATCTGCGGCAGCAAGGGCGGCGTCGGCTCCTCGGTGCTGACCGCGAACCTCGGCCTCTACCTCGCGAGCATCGGACGCCGCGTGCTGCTGGTCGACGCGGACCCGGCCGGACACAACCTCCACACGCTCGTCGGCCTCGCTGCGCCCGCGCGCAACCAGCCCTCCGACACCGCCGTCCCCGAGATGAAGATCGTCGCGCCGGCGGGACGCGGCTGGGCCTCTCCGCGCGACGAGGGGGGCCTCGGTGCGTTCTTCGATCAGCCCTTCGACTACCTCGTCGTGGACCTCGGTGGCGGAGGGCACCGACAGGCCATCGACACGTTTCTCACCGCGCCGCTGCCGCTGCTCCTGACGCTGCCCGAGCCGACCGCGCTGGAGCGCGCCTACCGTTTCCTGTCGCGCGCCTTCCTGCACTGGCTCAAGGCGACCATCGCCGACCCGGAGGCCCGCCGGGCGATCCTCGGCAAGGCCCGCGAGCTGCCGGCGTCGGCGAGCGGGGTCCCGATGCCCCTCGACCTGTGGCGGGCGCTCGAGGACGAGGGCGATCCGCGCGCCGATCTCGTGCGGGACCGCATGGAGGCCTTCCACCCGCCGGTCGTGCTGAACCAGACGCGCCTGCGGGCCGACCTCGAGCTGGGCGCGGCGATCCGCACCGCCGTGCGACGGCGCCTCGGCATCGCCATCGAGTACCTGGGCCACGTCGAGTACGACGACACGGTCTGGAGCTGCGTCCGCAGCCGCAAGCTCCTGCTCGTGGAGAGCCCGGGCACGAAGGCGAGCAAGAACATCGAGAAGATCGCCCGGCGGCTGCTGACCTTCGAGACCGGCAAGCGGCGCGGGTGGATCCGCACCGTGCCCCCCGAGAGCCACCACGATCTCCTCGAGGTCGAGCGCGGGGCGACCGACGAGGAGATCCGCCGCGCCCACAAGCGGGTGAAGGAGATCTACGAGCCGGGCTCGATCGCGGCCCACGGGCTCTTCGCCCCGACCGCGCTCGCCGCGCTCTCGACGCGGCTCGACGAGGCGTACGACGTCCTGCTCGATCCGGCGCGGAGGCGACCCTACGAGCTCTCGATCTTCCCGCCGGAGCCGACGAATGCCCTCGCGGCGCCGGCGCGGCCCGACAGCGCGGAGCCCCTGCCGACGCCGCCCGAGATCACCCCCGACACCGACTTCACCGGGGCGCTGCTCCGCGACGTGCGCGAGTCGCAGGGCCTGCGCCTCGAGGACATCTCGCAGCGCACGAAGGTCGGCCAGCCCTACCTCGCCGCGATCGAGAACGAAGACTTCGGGGCGCTGCCCGCCGCGGTCTACGTGCGGGGCTTCGTGGCGGAGATGGCGAAGGTCTTGAAGCTCGACGCAGCGCAGGTCGCGCGGACCTACGTGCGGCGCTTCAAGCGCTACCTCGAGGAGCGGCAGCGGGGATGAGCGCGCCGCTCCTGCTCGCGTCCGGCTCGCCGCGCCGCCGCGAGATCCTCCGCGCGCTCGGCCTCCCCTTCGAGGTGCACGTCGTCGACATCGACGAGCGGCCGCTGCCAGGCGAGGAGCCACGCGCCTACGTGTCGCGGGTCGCTCGGGACAAGCGCGTCGCCGCCCGCGCTGCGAGGCCTTCCGGCGCAATCCTGGCCGCCGACACGACCGTCACCCTCGACGGCGCGGTGCTCGGCAAGCCGACCGACGACGCTGACGCCTGCACGATGCTCGCGCGGCTCGCAGGACGGGCGCACCAGGTGCTCACGGCGATCTCGATCGAGTTCGACGGACGCGCGCACGACGAGGTCGTCGCGACCGAGGTCGTGTTCGCGCCGCTCGATCGGCCGACCATCGAGCGCTACGTCGCGACCGGAGAGGGTCGCGACAAGGCCGGGAGCTACGCGATCCAGGGCATCGGCGGCGGCTTCGTCGCCCGCATCGCGGGCTCCTACTCGAACGTGGTCGGTCTGCCTGCCCACGAGACGGTGAGCGCGCTCGTGCGCCTCGGCGCGGTGACGGGCTGGCCATGAGTTCCATCGCGCAGCAGCTCGATGCGGTCCGCGAACGCATCGCGCGCGCCACCGAGCGCGCGGGACGGCCTGCGGACGGGGCACGTCTCGTGGCCGTCACGAAGACCTTCGGCGGCGATGCGATCGAGGCGGCCTACGCGGCCGGACAGCGATGCTTCGGCGAGAACTACGCGCAGGAGATCGACGCGAAGGCGCCGGTGTTCGCGGCGCTGCCGGGGGCCGAGGTGCGGGTCATCGGGAACGTGCAGCGGCGCAAGGTGAAGGGGCTGCTCGCGCATCCCTTCGTGATCGCGATCGAGACCGTCGACGACGCCGCCCTCGCGCACGAGATCGACAAGCGCGCAGCCGCGCTCGGACGCTCGGTCGAGGTGCTGATCCAGGTGAACGTCGGGCGCGAGCCGCAGAAGTCGGGGTGCCTGCCCGAAGCGCTCGACGCGCTCGTCCGGGAGGTCCGCTCCCTGCCCCACCTGCGGCTGACCGGCCTCATGACCGTGCCGCCGCACACCGACGACCCCGAGGGCGCTCGCCCTCATTTCCGCGCGCTCCGGGCGCTCGCGGACGCCCATGGGCTGCCGGAGTGCTCCATGGGCATGAGCCACGACCTCGACGTCGCGGTGAGCGAAGGCGCGAGCCTCGTGCGCGTCGGCACCGCGATCTTCGGTGCCCGGCGCTGAGGGTCGGCGTCGCGGCCCGCGGCGGCCTCACCCGCCGACGCTGAGCATCACGCGGAGCAGGCCCAGGTCCTTGTTCGCGTTGCTGTCGAGCTCTTCCTCGAGGCGCCGCAGCTCCGCGCAGAGATCGGCGGCCCGGGCAGCGCCCATGCGCTCGGCGTGCTGCGAGAGCGCGCGCGTCTCGGCGCGGAACGCCAGGGTCTGCGGATCGGCGCCCACCGCGACGGCCGCGACGTCGCGGTAGAAGGCCGCGAGGGCGGTGAGCGTGCCCCGGTAGTCGTCCCCCTTCGCCGTCTCCTCGGCGGCGCGGCTCATCGCCCCGGGCTTGCCCGAGAGGATCGCCTCGGCGAGGCGGGCGGCCTTGGCGAAGAGCGCCGCCGCGGCCCCCTCGGCCGCGAGGGCGAGGGCCCGATCGGCCGATCCCGCAGAGAGCGCGACGGACGCAGGCCAGGCCTCCTCCGGCACCCCCTGCCGCGCCAGGATCCGCTCGATCACCGCGCTCGGAAGCGGGCCGAAGCGCACGCGCTGGCAGCGCGAGCGGATCGTCACGAGCAGCCGGTCGGGGCGCTCGGCAAGGAGGACGAAGTGCACGCCGGCGCGGGGCTCCTCGATGGTCTTGAGGAGCGCGTTCGCCGCCTCCGGGTGCGCTTCCGGCAGCGAGACGTCGGCCTCGGGGAAGATCAGGAACGCGTGCCGGGCCTCGAACGGCGCGAACTGGGTGAAGGGCAGAATCTCCTCGCGCACCGCCTGCACCTGCAGGTTGCGGTGTCCGGTCTCACGCGGGAGCACGATGCGGACGTCGGGGTGTGCGCCCGCATCGATGCGCCTGGCGACCTCGCTCGGCGCCGTACCCTCGGAGAGCAGCGCCTTGGCGAGCGCGACGGCCGCTCGCTGCTTGCCCACCCCGCTCGGCCCCTCGAAGAGGTAGGCCGACGCCACCCGGCCGCGGAGGATGGCGGCTTCGAGCGTGCGCACGGCAGCGGGCTGCCCCTCGATCCCATCGAACGGCCCCATCGTCACGCCGCCGGGACCGGCTCGAGGAGGGCACCGGCGATGACGAGCGCCGCTTGCTCCAGCTCGGAGGCGTTGATCACACCGGGCTCGACATAGTGCTGCAGCGCCAGCCCATCGAGCAGGCCGACGAGCAAGCGCGGCAGGAGCTCGGGCGGGACGCGGAGCCGCAGCCCCATCATGTCGAGGTGCGGGAGCAGGTACTGGTTCACCTGCAGCGCCGCGGTGCGGAAGTAGGCCGCGAGCTGGGGACGGAGCGCGTCGTCGTAGAGCGCCTGGGCCATCAGGTCGGCGACCACGGCGACCTCGTCGGTTCGGGTCTCGCGCACAGCCCAGAGCTCGCGGACGGCCTCGCGAAACGCCTGCGACGGATCGCCCCCGGCACGCCCCCACGCCTCCAGGGTCCGGCGCGCGATCTGCTCGAGGGCGCTCTCGAGCACCTTGGATACGAGCGCCTCCTTGCTGGGGAAATGGTAGTGGAGCGCTCCCTTGCTCATGCCCGCTTCGCGGGCGATGTCGAGCAAGCTGGTGCGGGCATAGCCCTGGCGAGCGAGCACCCGCGTCGCAGCGGCGACGATCTGAGCGGCGCTCTTCTCGGACTTCGCGTAGGCCATGGCCAGGGTGCGGAGCGCCGTGGGCCCCGCGGGCGCTCAGGGCGCAGTCATCGGGATCGGCTGGCAGGCGCGGAGCATCTCGCGCCCGGTCACGGCGCGGCATTCGAAGCCGTCGTCACAGTTGCCGGTGATGGTGCAGTCGACGCGGCAAGTGTAGGACGCCCAGGTCGCATCGCCCGGGTCGCCCGCACCGACGCCCACGTCGGGCGTGCAGAGCGCGCCCTCGGCGCAGTCACGGGTCTCGCCGGGGTAGGCGCAGGCTTCGCCCACGGCGTTGGGGCCGCAGCCGACGAGGGGCACGATGAGAGCGAGGGCCGCGAGAAGAGGACGCATCCAAAGCCTCCAGGGAAGGAGCGGGAGGCTACACGGCACGGCAGCCGACGCAAGGACCAGCGCGCGCCGGCTGACCCGAGCGGCCGCCTGGTCGGGCCTTCCGTGGTACGACACCTGCGATGCGCTGGTCGTTCGTCGCTCTCGCCTGCCTGCTCGCCGTCGGCTGCAACCGCCGGAGCCCGCTCACCACCGTACCGCCGCCCCCGGGCACCGCGCCCGTCCCCGGAGCCGCCCTGGAGCCGGCCGAGCCGGTCGGCGCGTCCGTGTCGCGCCGCCCCGCGACGGGCACCTCTTGCGCCGGCCGGGAGGACTGCCCGAGCGACCAGATCTGCGTCGAGCAGCGCTGCCGCTACCGAGAGAGCAGCGTCGCCGGGGAGATCCTCGCGGCAGCCGGCGCGGCGCAAGTGGAAGCTGGCGACTGGGAGGGGGGCCTCCGGGCCTACGAGGACGCCGTCGTCGCCTACGAGACCGCGCGGAGGCCGGTCCCTCCGGAGCTGCTCTGCAACTCTGCCGCGCTCTTGCTCCGCACCGCCGCCGACGCCGAGGCCCGCGAACGCGGAGCCCGCCGGGCCGACCTCTGCTTTCGCGCGTCGGTGCCGGGCATGCGGGAGCGCGAGGACGTCGCACGTGCGCTGTCGCGGCTCCGCTTCGAGGGCCTCGACGTCGCGCTCTTCGACCGCGCCGATCCGGCGGATCGGTTCTTCACCGCCGAAGCGAGCCGCCCCACGCTCGACGCGCTGAACGTCGAGGTGCTGCTCGCCTCCGACGAAGATCTGCCCGGGCTCGAGGCCGTGCGGGCCGCCCTCGAAGGGGAGGCCGTACGCCGCGCGATCGGCGAGTGCTTCGAGCAAGACTGGGAGAGCCGTCACGAGCGGAGCGCCCACGCGAGCCTCGTCGTGCGCTACGCGACCCGGCTGCACGACATGGGGCTCTACGACACGTACGACCCCGAGTTGACCTTCGAGCGGATGACCGTCGCCGAGGACGGCTTCGAGCCCTGCCTCGCGACCGCGCTCACGAGCGTCGTTCCGGTCCCGCGGAGCGGGCGGGTCGTGAGCTGGCAGACCTCGGTCGAGATCGACGCGCGCGTCGAGTGATGCGCGCGTGAACGAGTGGCTCGTCCTCGCCCTGTACGGTCTGGTACAGGGTCTCACCGAGTTCCTGCCGGTATCGAGCGACGGCCACCTCGCGATCGCAGCGATGTTCCTCGGGGACATCGTGGCGTTGCCGCTCGGGACCGTGCTGCTGCTGCACCTCGGCACGCTCCTGGCCACGCTCCTCGTGCTTCGCGAAGACGCCGGCGCCACCCTCGCCGCCTCGCTCCGTGCCGCGACCGCGCCGCGGACCCTCGGCAGCACCGCGGAGGGCCGCACCGCGCTCACCGTCCTGCTCGCGTCGGTGCCGACGGCGCTCGTGGGGCTCGCCCTCCGCGACGTCGTCGAGCCGCTCGCGACGCGGCCCGCGGTCGTCGGCGCTTGCCTCCTCGCGACCGCTGCCTTCGTCGGCTCGACCCGCTGGAGCGGGCCGCGCGCGCGCCTCGACGAGCCCAGCCTCGACCTCGGTCCGGCGCTCGTGCTCGGCCTCGCGCAGGGGCTCGCCGTGCTGCCCGGCCTGTCGCGCAGCGGCACCACCATCGCCGTCGCGATGCTGCTGGGCCTGCGCCCCGAGGCCGCGTTTCGCCTGTCGTTCCTGCTCTCGCTGCCGGCCGTCGCCGGCGCCGTGCTGCTCGAGCTGCGCCACCCGGAGGTGTGGACCGATGCGGGGCTGCCCGGGCTCTTCGGTGCGCTCGTCGCGTTCGGGGTCGGTGTGCTCGCGCTGCGCTGGCTCCAGCGCTGGCTCGCACAGGGCCGTTTCGGACTCTTCGCGGCCTACTGCGCCCTGCTCGGTCTCTCGCTGCTCGGGCTCGCGCTCCGCGGCCCGGGCTGATCAGAATGCGCCGTCCGCGATGGCGCGCGGATCGCTCGGCTCTGCCGTGCTGACGCTGCCTGCGACGCCGTCCGCCCCACTCAGCGCCCGATCGAAGATCACCTGGCTGCGGGTGTCGAGCGGCCAGTACGCGAGCAGGCCCGGGCTGTCGGGCGGGACGCTCCCGAAGCGGCGGGCGTCGATGAGCGATGCCGCCAGCGCGCCGCCCCAAAAGCGGATCTCGTCGACATCACCGTCGAAGGAGCAGAACAGGAACGCCTGGGAATTGAAGGCGTCCGAGAGCAGCCCGGGGATCGGCCCATCGGCGACGGGGACGGCATTCACGTAGAGCTCGAGCGTCACGTCTCCGGAAGGCCCCGTGCGGTGCACGAGGGCCAGATGCGTCCAGCGCCCGACGAGCCCATCGGCCGGCACCTCGAGGATGCGCTCGGCGCTCTCGGTGCCCCAGCCCGCCCGCAGCACGAGGCGGCCGTCGGCGCCCGTCTCGACGACGAGCTCGTAGTGGCGCCGGTCTCCCTCCCCTTTGCGGGCGATCATGCCCGGGCCGCGGATCCGGACCCAGAGCTCGAGCGTGCTGTCGAAGCTCGCGAAGAGCGGGTGATCGAGCATCGTCATCACGCTGTCGGGGCGGCACTCGCGCGCAAGAGAGGTCGGCCGTGGGGCGTCGGTCGCGACGAGCGGCGGCGCATCGAGCGGCGCATCGACCGAGGGTGCGTCAGGCCGCAGCACCGGCGCGTCGATGGGCGGTGCGTCGGGCCGGGGGGCGTCGATGGGCGGTGCGTCGGGCCGGGGGGCGTCGATGGGTGATGCATCTGCCGGCCGCGCGTCGAGGCCGCGCGCATCGAAGAGGGCGGCGTCGGCAGCGGGCGCGTCGAGGCCGGCCGCGTCGGGGCCGGCCGCGTCGAACGCCGGCACATCGGTCCGCGCGCCCGGCCCATCGAGCGCGGCGTCGTGGCTGGGCGCGTCGAGCGGCAGCACGTCGCCGCTCAGCCCGTCCACCGCCCCATCGCGGACCGCCGCCCCGTCCATGGGCGCGCTCGCGCGGTAGCAGCCGCCGAGGAGCAAGATCAGAAGGGCGCTTCGAAGGGACACGCGGAGCCTGGAGCCTAGGGGAGGCTTCGCCCATGTGCACCTCCACGCGCACCATCGACGGGCCCGGAGGTGCGGCTCAGCCGACGACGAGCCGGGCATAGTGCCGGCCGGCGCGGAGGATGCGCGCTCCCTCGCCGAGCACCGCCCTCACGTCTTTCACCCGCTCGCCGTCGACGTCGACTGCACCTTGCTCGACCTTGCGTCGGGCGTCGCTGTTCGACGACGCGAGCTGGGCGAGCACGAGCCCGCCGATGAGGGTCGTCCCGGCCGGCGCGGAGAACGCGGGCATGTCGTCGGGGACCTCGCGCCGGCTGAACTGCTTCTCCCACGCGGCCTTGGCCCGCAGCGCCGCGTCCTCGCCGTGGAAGCGTGCCGCGAGTTCGACGGCGAGCGCCATCTTCGCGTCCTTCGGGCTCGCCTCGCCCCGCGCGCAAGCGGCCTTCAGCGCGGCGAGCTCAGCGGCGTCCTTGCGCGAGAGCAGCTCGTAGTACCGCCACATGAGCGGGTCGCTCAGGCTCATCAGCTTGCCGACCTGCTCCTCCGGCGGCTCGCTCACCCCAACGTAGTTGTCGAGCGACTTGCTCATCTTGTCGCCGACGATCTTCCCGTCCTCGAAGCGCGCGTTGATCCCTTCGAGGATGGGCATCGTCATGACGATCTGCGGCGGCAGGCCCCACTCCTTCATCAGGTCGCGGCCGACCATCAGGTTGAAGAGCTGGTCGGTCCCGCCCATCTCGACGTCGCAGCGCAGGTGCACCGAGTCGTAGCCCTGCGCGAGCGGGTAGAGGAGTTCGTGCAGCGAGATGCTCGAGCCCTCCTCGTAGCGGGTCTTGAAGTCCTGCCGCTCCATCATGCGCGCGAGCGTGTACTTGCCGGCGAGCTTGATGACCTCGGCGAAGCCCATGGGATCGAGCCAGCTCGAGTTGTGCTCGACGCGGGTCTTGCTCGGGTCGAGGATCTTGAAGGCCTGCTCGGCGTAGCTCTTGGCGCCCGCCTCGATCTCGGCGCGGGAGAGCGGCGGACGGGTCTTGTTCTTGCCGCTCGGGTCCCCGATCGCCGCGGTGAAGTCCCCGACGATGAACACGACCTCGTGCCCGAAGTCCTGGAATTGCCGCATCTTGGACATCACGACCGTGTGCCCGAGGTGCAGGTCCGGCCGGGTCGGATCGAAGCCGACCTTCACCCGCAGCGGCCGCCCGGCAGCCTCCGCCGCCGTCAGCCGATCGCGGAGATCCTTCTCCGAGACGAAGTCCACCACGCCCCGCGTGAGTTCGCGGAGCTGCTCGTCGACCGAGGGTCGCGTCATCGTCAGTCGTCCTGCTCGTCGTCGTCGTCGTCGTCCGCGCCGAGCGCGCTCGCCGGCACGTGGGCCACGAGCTCCTTCAGCTCCTTGCCGACCTTGAAATGCGGCTTGCGCTTCGGGCTGACGGCGACCGGATCCCCGGTGCGCGGGTTCCGGCCCTCGTAGGGACGGCAGTCCCGCACCGTGAAGCTCCCGAAGCCGCGGATCTCGATCCCGTCCCCCCGCTGCAGCGACTCGACCATCGTGTCGAACACGCAGTTCACCACGTGCTCGGCGCGGCTCTTCGTGATCTTCAGCTGACGTGCGACG